>Ga0073934_10001994_pt1 | contig 45360 bp, 31 predicted proteins | sample LarsenN4metaG_FD_76834 | JGI IMG/M metagenome (GOLD analysis project Ga0073934, IMG submission 76834) | Hot spring sediment bacterial and archeal communities from British Columbia, Canada, to study Microbial Dark Matter (Phase II) - Larsen... ...
ACCGACCTGGCTCACGCCGGTCTGAACCCAGCTCGCGTACCGCTTTAATTGGCGAACAGCCAAACCCTTGGGACCGCCTTCAGCCCCAGGATGCGATGGGCCGACATCGAGGTGCCAAACCGCGCCGCCGCTATGGACGCTCGGGCGCGATCAGCCTGTTATCCCCAGAGTACCTTATATCTGTTGAGCGATGACCCGTCCACTAGGAATCACCGGATCACTTGGTTCTGCTTTCGCATCTGCTTGTCATATCCGACTCGCAGTTAAGCTGGCTTATGGCCATGCCCTTACAGTGCGGTTTCCAATCGCACAAAGCCAACCTTAAAACTCCTCCGTTACCTTTTAGGAGGAGACCGCCCCAGTCAAACTGCCCACCTAACAGTGTCTCCCGACCGGTTTCACGGTTCGGGGTTAGATCACAAACGTAATCAGGGTGGTATTTCACCGTTCCCTCCAGGGAGGCCGAAACCTCCCCTTCACAGGGTCCCACCTATCCTACGCAGACAACGACTGCGATCACTATCAGGCTACAGTAAAGGTTCATGGGGTCTTTCCGTCTTGCCGCGGGACTGTGGTATCTTCACCACAACTCCAATTTCACCGAGTCTCCCTTTGAGACACTGGACCAGTGATTACGCCATTCATGCGCGTCTGAACTTACCAGACAAGGAATTTCGCTACCTTAGGACCATCATAGTTATGGCCGCCTTTTATCGGGGCTTCGGTCGAAAGCTTCAGCCTTGCGGCTTGACCTCCTTCCTTAACCTTCCGACAGCGGGCAGGCGTCAGACTGTATACGTAAGCTTGCGCTTTAGCACAGTCCTGTGTTTTTGATAAACAGTTCCCAGTCCCTTTTCTCTGCGGCCCCAATCTTTCGAAGGGGGCACCCCTTATTGCGAACGTACGGGGGAAAATTGCCTAGTTCCTTAAAGGGAGTTGTCTCGAGCGCCTGAGGCTATTCGCCTCGTCTACCTGTGTCAGTTTGTGGTACGGGCAGTAACATCGTCCACCACGGTTTTTCTCGACTGCTCTTTCGCCTGCGTGGCCTCAAGGGCCTCCCAATCTAGTAAGGGTGCAGACTCCATCACAGTGTCACGTGATATCAACCTAGTTACCGGTTCAGGAATATTAACCTGATGTCCATCGACTACGCCTTTCGGCCTTGCCTAAGGACCCGACTAACCCTGGGCGGAATTACCTTCCCCAGGAAACCTCAGACTTACGGCGAGCAGGATTTTCACCTGCTTTATCGTTACTCATGCCGACATACGCACTAGTTAACGCTCCAACGGTCGTTTCCGTCCGTCTTCAACGCTGATAACTACGCTCCCCTACCGCTCATTACTGAGCCCGCGGCTTCGGTTTATCTCTTATTCCCGATCATTTACGGCGCTTTACTTCTCGGCCAGTAAGCTTTTACGCACTTTTTAAATGGTGGCTGCTTCTAAGCCAACATCCTGGCTGTCTCAGAAATAAAACTTCCTCTTTAACTAAGAGATAATTTGGGACCTTAGCCGGCGATCAGGGTTGTTTCCCTTTTGACCTAGGAGGTTATCCCCCCAGGTCTCACTCCTATAGAACATTTTCCAGTATTCGGAGTTTGATTGAAGCGAGCAGCCTTGCGGGCCCTCGACTTCATTCAGTAGCTCTACCCCTGGAAAACTATAGTATAAGGCTGTCCCAAAAGACATTTCGGGGAGTACCAGATATCTCCACGTTTGATTAGACTTTTACTCCTCCCCACAGGTCACGACAGACCTTTTCAACGGTCACGTCTAGCGGTCCTCCCAGAACTGTTAAGTCCTGTTCAACCTGCCCATGGGTAGATCACGTGGTTTCGGGTCTATCAACTGCGACTATAGCGGCCTATTCAGCCTCGGTTTCCCTTCGCCTGCAGCGCTGAGCGCCTTAGGCTTGCCACAATCGATAACTCGTCGGCCCATTATGCAAAAGGTACGCCGTCAGCCCACCCTTACGGGATCCGGCCTCCGACTGTTTGTAGGTACACGGTTTCAGGTTCTTGTGTCTCCGTTCGTCACGGTTCTTTTCAACGTTCAATCGCCCTACTGGTTCACTATCGGTCGTGCAGGAGTATTTAGCCTTGGGCGGTGGTCCGCCCGGTTTCACACCAGATTTCACGAGTCTGGTACTACTCTGGTACCTCTAGGGGCTTCGCAACTTTCGCTTACGGGGCTTTCACCCTCTTTGGCCCTTCATTCCAAAAGGTTCTGCTAGTCACTATGCTCCCATATTGAGGCCCGCAACCCCAGGGTTACCCCTGGTTTGGGCTATTCCGCGTTCGCTCGCCACTACTGACGGAATCGATTTCTCTTTCTGTTCCTCTAGGTACGTGAGATGTTTCAGTTCCCTAGGTTGGCTCGTACTACCCTATGCATTCAGGTAGCCGTTTATGAGTTGCCTCATTCAGATATCTTCGGGTCATCGCTCGCTTACCAGCTCGCCGAAGCATTTCGGAGGTTGCACCGTCTTTCTTCGCCTCTGCACGCCAAGTCATCCGCCGTGTACCCTTAGTAGCTTGACCACATTGACCAAAAACCGTTCCATCAAAGTCCCTTGCGAGAGCTTGACTTCGGGCTGATTTCGGCTGGTACTTCCTACGTCAACCATTCCTGGCCGTGGTTGCCACTACGAGTAACGTGTCATTGAAGCCTGAGATAGCTTCAACAACCTACGCTCGAATTATGCTTGGGTGAAATTGTGGTTACAATTCCACATTCACACACTCTTCACTTGTCAAAGAACACCAGCGACACAAGTTTCCCTGAGTCGTTGGCACGTATTTAGTAGCTTTCGCTAGTAAACAGGTGCGAACAACTCTGACCCGATTCCTTCGGGATTTCTTAGGCCACCCATCGTTTCCACCGATGGGCCTCGTTATGAGGGGGTTATCGGCGGGTTACGCAGGGCGAACACTTGTCAGATTGCTGGGCAAACCCTTAACTCCTGAATCAACCTTTTCCCGTTTGGGGAGAGGCAACTATAAGACATTTCATCGTCCGTGTCAACCCTGTTGCTTATCTTTTTTTTCGATTTTTACCGCCACTTCGAGGCCTCTCGTAACGCTCGAACCTGTCGGCTCTTAACGTCGCGTCGAGTCATCTCCGTCGCGGGTGGGGAATATTAGCAGGTTGTAAATTCCTGTCAACGGCCCGCAGCAAAATTTCAAAAAATCCGCCGGTACTATCCCCTAAACCCTTGCCAATCCTGCGCCATCACAGCTCCGGCGTCCGCAGCACCGCACCCGTGTCCGCACTCGTCACCATGCTCGCATAACGTGCCAAGTACCCGTAGTTGATCCGCGCCGCCGGCCGCCGCCACGCCTTCCGCCGGGCCGCCAGCTCCGCATCGCTCACCAGCAACTCCAGCTTCCGCCCCGGAATATCAATCCGTATCTGATCCCCTGGCTGCACCAGCGCAATCGTCCCACCCGCCGCTGCCTCCGGCGAGACATGCCCAATGCTCCCGCCACGCGTTGCCCCGCTAAACCGCCCATCCGTAATCAACGCCACCGATTCTCCCAAGCCCGCCCCCGCAATCGCCGACGTCGGCGCCAGCATCTCCTGCATCCCCGGCCCGCCCCGTGGCCCTTCATACCGAATCACCACCACATCCCCCGCCTTCACCTTGCCCCCCATGATCCCGTCCAACGCTTCCTCCTGCGATTCAAAAATCACCGCCGGCCCCTGGAACTGCATCATGCTCGGCGCCACGCCCGCCGCCTTAATCACCGCCCCACCCGGCGCCAAATTGCCAAACAAGATCGCCAACCCGCCCTTGCTCGAATGCGCCTTATCCAACGGCCGAATCACATCCGCATCCCGCACCTCAGCCTGCGCAATGTTCTCGCCCAGCGTCTTGCCCGTCACCGTGATGCACTCCGGGTGCAATGTCCCAGCCTTCCCGCTGATCGTCTTCAAAATCGCACTGATCCCGCCCGCTCGGTCCACATCTTCCATGTGGTATTTCCCGCTCGGCGCCACCTTGCAGATGTGCGGCACACGGTCCGCCACCTCGTTCAAATCCTGCACCGTAAACGGACATCCCGCCTCAATCGCCACCGCCAGCGTATGCAGCACCGTGTTCGATGAGCCCCCCATCGCCATGTCCAACGCCATCGCGTTCTCAAACGCCTTGCGCGTCAAAATATCCCGCGGCCGAATGTTCCGCTTCACCAAATCTACAATCCGCCGCCCCGCCTCCCTGAACAACTCATCACGCTTCGGGTCCGTCGCCAAAATCGACCCATTCCCCGGCAACGCCAGCCCCAACGCCTCGCACAGGCAGTTCATCGAGTTCGCCGTAAACATCCCCGAGCACGATCCACAGCTCGGGCACGCCGATTCTTCAATCTCCGTCAGTTGCTGCAGCGACATCTTCCCCGCCGCGTGCGCCCCCACGCCTTCAAACACCGTCGCCAGGTCGATCGCCTGACCCGTACTCGGGTTTTTCCCCGCCTTCATCGGGCCGCCGCTCACAAAAATCGCCGGAATATTCACCCGCGCTGCGGCCATCATCATGCCGGGCACAATCTTGTCGCAGTTCGGTATGCACACCACGCCATCAAAACAATGCGCACGCAGCATCGTCTCCACGCAGTCCGCGATCAGCTCGCGCGACGCCAGCGAATACTTCATCCCCGTGTGCCCCATCGCAATGCCGTCATCCACGCCAATCGTGTTGAATTCAAACGGCACCCCGCCCGCGGCGCGAATGGCCTCGCGCACCTTTTTCCCCACCACGTCCAGGTGCGCATGCCCCGGAATAATCTGCACAAAACTATTCGCCACCGCGATGAACGGCTTCTCCCAGTCCCCATCGCTCTGAATCACCCCCGTCGCCCGCAACAATGACCGATGCGGTGCCCGAATTGCCCCTTTTTTGATCGTATCCGAAATCGCCATAGCCTTTTCCCTTTTGTGATTTTGCCGAACTCCCCAGTCTACAGCGCGCCGCCGCAAAAGTTTAGCCGTTGATCGTCAGATCAACGCGTTCCCGTCGAGGCACGGCGCACGATGCACGAAATTGCTCCGGCGCTTATAATCGCCCTCGTTATGCCCTCCGTCTGCCTTTATTTTCAAATCCATCAGCCCGTTCGCCTTCGGCGTTACAGCGTCTTCGACACCGCCTCGCAATACTTCGACAACACCCTCAACGCCCAGATCGTCCAGAAAGTCGCCGCCCGCTGTTACATCCCCGCACTCACCCGCCTGCTCGACAACGTCCGCGCCCACGCCGGCCGCTTCAAATTCGCCGTCTCCATCACCGGCACCGCCGTTGAACAATTCGAACAACACGCCCCCCAGGTCATGCACCTCCTGCACGCCCTCGCCGCCACCCGCTGCGTCGAGTTCCTCGGCGAAACCTACTACCACTCCCTCGCGTGCGTCTATTCCCACCAAGAATTCAAAGAACAAGTCGACCTCCACCGCCAGATGCTTAAGCGTCTCTTCGGCATCACGCCGCGCACCTTCCGCAATACCGAGCTCATCTACTCCAACGACATCGCCCACCTCGCCGCCGGCCTCAAATATGATGTCATCCTCACCGAAGGCTGGGCCCCCGCCCTCTCCAACCGCCCCTCCTCTTTCGTCTTCCAGCCGCCGCTCGACCACATCCGCGTCCTCCTCCGCAACCACATCCTCAGCGACGCCCTCGCCTTCCACTTCGGCGACGTCAACTATCCCGAGCATCCCCTCACCCCCGAAAAATTCGCCCGCATGTGCGCCAGCATCGGCGGCCAGGTCTGCAACCTCTTCATGGACTTCGAAACCTTCGGCGAGCATTACGCTGCCGACACCGGCATCCTCGACTTCCTCGCCGACCTCCCCGCCAAAACCCTCGCCGCGCACGCCGATTTCAGAACGCCCGCCGAATGTGCCGACCATCTCGGCCTCGCCGGCGAGCTCGACGTCCCCCACGCCATCAGCTGGGCCGATCAGGCCCGCGACCTCTCCGCCTGGCTCGGCAACGCCATGCAGGCCAACGCCCTGCAGGAGTTGTTCAAGCTCGAGCGTGTCGTGAAGGCCAAGCACGATCCCGTATTGCTCGGCGATTGGCGTCGTCTCACCACCAGCGACCACGCCTATTACATGAGCACCAAGCACCTCGCCGACGGCGCCGTCCACGATTATTTCTCTCCCTACGAATCCCCCTACGACGCCTACATCAACTTCATGAACGTCCTCGACCACCTAAAATCCCGCGCCACCCGCTAATCTCACATGTAAAGCCGGCGATGGCATCGCCGGTCGCGCTGCCCACCTTTCACGCGTGTTCACGGTTAAATCGATTCACCCACCCGCGCAATGCGATGCCACGGGGCCCGAAGCGACCACAACATCATGAATGCACCGGCCGCCGTCATCACGGCGCCAGCCACAATATTGATCCAAAGATGCTCCGCCTCTTGGATACGGACGAACAACATGATGCCGACGAGTGCGAACGCAGCGCCAAACAGAAAGATAACCCCACGGGCCAACGCCCGAATGGCCAGGTCACGTTTACGCAGTCCCCGCTCTCGCCGGCGCGAAGATTCAGGGTGATGCGACCGTTTGCGCGATCGCTTGTTTCTCACCATTTCATTGTGCCGGTAGCGAGACATAAGCACCGAATTGTAGCACCCCCCCGCACCACCCGCTAATCCCCAAACAAAGGCCCGAAGGGCCAGCAAGCCAACCAACAAAAGGCCCGAAGGGCCGGTAAATGTGTAGCCGGTGGCGTAAGCCACCGGGAAAGCCCCCCAAAGAATCACGCAAGCCCCGAAGGGGCGACACAAGCGCACCTCCGCCCCCACCTGGAAAATACCCTTGACTTTCGTTCGGTCTATGGTAAACTTTACCTTAACCGTACAAGCTGTTCAAAAACTGGGGGGCCGGGCCATGAATTCAACCACTATTAACCGCTACGCCAAGGCCATTGGTCATTCCCTCATTGGTCCTTGCTCATTGATTCGTCATTTATCTTTCGTCATTCGTCCTTCGTCATTTGGCCTGTATCACCAGTGATACATACGCCACCCCTGTCTCCCCCAGGCCCGCCACCCATGGCGTATCTCCCCTCTGGCGCTACCAAAAACGCCCCGCCCCGCTCAACATAACCAAAACCCGCGCGATATCACCCGTGATACAACCCTCCCTTTGTGCCTCTGTGCCTTTGTGCCTCTGTGCCTCCACCGTTCTTCACCGCGCCACATTCAGCGGGTGCAGCACCACCTGGTCCAGCCGGCTATACGCCAGCGTCCGCCCGTCCGGCGAGATCGCCAGCACCGGGTCAAAGTCACCCAGTTTCTCCAGTTCCTTCAGCGCCCCATCACTCGCCGTCACCAGAAACAGCGTCTTGCCGATCGCATCAAAACCCGCCAGCACCTTGCCGTCCGGCGACCACGTCAGTCGATCCGCAAACCGCGCCTTCACCGTGTGCCGCACCTCGCCCGTCGCCGCATTCACCAGCAGCAGTTCATCCGTCAAGGCCACCGCCAGCGTGCCGCCATCCGGCGAGAAGCTCAGCGTCCGCGGCTCCTTGTCCGCCAGCCGCGCCACCGCCTTTCCCGTCGCGATCTGCAGAATCTTGACCGACTTCTCCTCCTCCACCGCCAACGCCACCAACCCCGCCGCCGCCGATATCGCCGCCTTGTCCGGCCGCGCCCGCAGTTTCAACTTCCCCACCGGCTTCAGCGTCGCCGTATCAAACGTATCCACCGCCGGCTCAAACGAATCCGTCACGATCGTCACCGACTTCCCATCCGCCGATCCATCGGCAGCGAGGAGGTCCTGATGCTTAAACAACTCGCCACGCACCGCCCCCGTGCTCGCATTGAAAATCTTGCCGTTACCGTGCAGCAGGCCATCCGCGCCAAAGGGCGCAAGGTCGCTGAACACGCCCGGCGTCGCCACCTTGAAGATCTCCTTGCCCGTGCTCGCGTCAAAGGCCCGCAAGGTTTGGTCCTTTGCCACGGTGTAAACAGTCTTGCCCGACGCCGAATACAGCAACCCCGTCACCGCCGCTTCGTGCCCCTGAATCACCAGCCGGTTCTGCGCATCACGCAACGGCGCCAGCGGCGTTGTCAGCGTTCCGCCCAGTGCCGCCAGCGTGGCCTTGCCCGCGCCCGGCGTTGGCCAGATCTTCACAAACCGCTCCCCCACCACCGCCGCCAGCCGCTCGCCATCCGCACTGATCCGCAAGCCCGTCACAATATGTTCCGCATCAACACTGATGCGATGCGTGGGCTTGTTCTCCGCCAGGTTGATGATCGTGCCATCGTAAGAGCCATTCGCAAAGAACGCCGCCTTGCCGTCCCTCACCACCAGCGCCACCGCATCAACGCCCATCACATCATTGGCCTTGGTCCGCGGCAACGCCGCCTTCTCCTTGCCCGTCGCCGTGTCAAACAGCACGCGCAGTTCCGCACCCGTGACCAGCAGCGACTTCCCGTCCGGCAGATACGCAATCGAATTGATCCCGCTCTTCCCCGTGTACGTCAGCGTGTGCCGCACCGCCGCGGTCTCGGCATCAACCAACTGCACCGTGTTGTTCGGCCCCAGCAGCGTGCCCGTCACCATCGCCAGGCTTCTGCCATCCGGCGAAAACGCCAACCGCACCACCGTCTTGTCCAACTTGGCCGTTGCCACCGGCTTTGCATCCGCCACGTTCGCGATGATCAGCGACTCGCCCGCCCGGTCGCGCGTGCCATACGCGAACCGCGTCCCGTCCGGACTCAGCGTTGGCCGGTCCACCGGAAATTGCTTCAACTGCGTCAACTGTCGGCCGTTCGTCAGGTCATACACGTAAAGATGCTGCGACGACTTGGTCAGAATCCGCGTGCCGTCCGCCGAGAACTGCGCTCCATACAGCGCCCCCTCACGCAGTTGCACCGTCAGCCCCGCTTCGCCGTTCGCCGTATTGAACAGCCGCAGCGACCCATCCGCGCTGGCCACCGCAATCTGCCGGCCATCGGGCGAGAAGTTGATGTCATTCACCTTGGCCGTCGGCCCCACGATCATCAGGCTCGGCGCCGTCACCTGTGCGAACCCCGGTGCCGCTGCAACCAGCAGCGCCAACACGACCACACGCATCAACTTCGTCATACTTATGCCCTCTCGATTTCGCACGGAATTATGCCGCAGGCGACCAACGACGAAAAGCCTGCGTGTCTGTATAATGTTTCGTTTCCGAATCAGGTGCAGGGACGCATGCGGTCAGTACCGATTTTCATGTTCATGGCGGCAGCCGCCGCCTGGGCGCAAGCCCCCGCCCCCCCCAAAGAACTCGCTGTGCGCTGGGCCCACGCCGACCGCGTCAGCGGCGTCTACTACGCCAACGAAAAAGCCACCATCGGCGTCATCATCGACAACGCCGGCGAGTTCCCCCTCAAACTCGACGGCACCATCGACTTCGGCCCCCGCGTCGACAAAGGCCCCTTCAAACCCACCGCCTCCCTTGCCATCACCGCCAGCGAACTCGCCCCCGGCAAACGCGCCCGTCTCGATGTCCCCGTCGTCTTCGGCGAGCCCGGCCCCTACGAACTCCGCATCAACGGCACCGTCATCGAAAGCGCTGCCGGCGTCGAACTCAAATGCATCTACGCCCCACGCGGCACCGCCGACGGCAAGCCCCTCCCCTTCGTCACCACGCTGCCCCCCGCCGCCGGCCGCGTCGATGGTTTCCTCGCCGATTACGCCCTCCGCACCGGCATCACGATCTTCGCCTTCGATGAACAATTCGAACTCGACGCCAGCGGTCGCAGCGTCCGCGCCATCGGTACCGCCACCGGCCTCAGCGCCGAGAAACTCGACACCCTCATCGCCGAGATGAAAAAGGCCCGCCTCGGCGCGATCGTCCGCCTCAAGCTTCCCGCCATGGCCAAGATGGACGCAGCGCACGCCGCCGGCATCGCCACCACCATCGAAAACGCCGCCACCCGCTGGGGCGATGTCCTCCGCGGCATCGTGCTCGAAGCCACCGAAAAATCCGATGCCCTCCTCCCTGAGATGATCATCCAGTACCGCGGCGCCTACGCCTCCGCCGGCGTCGCCCTCAAAAAACAAAACGCCAAGACCGTCCTGCTCGGCGCGGGCTCCGCCGAAAAAACACTCCTGCTCCTCGGCGATTCCATCAAAGCCCAGCCCGATGCCGTCGTCATCGCCCCCGCGCTCGACGACCTCCTCGTCGCCCGCAGTTGGAAAAAGCCGCTCTACGTCCTGCCCTCAGATGACAAGCAACAACTCAACCCCGCCGTGCTGCTCGGCGCTGAAGCCCGCCTCGTCCCCGTCGATGTCATCACCGACCGCGGCGCCACCGCCCACCTCTTCGGCGGCAGTGTCTTCGCCGACCAGCTCAACCGCGACCGCCCACCTTACATCGCCGTTTTCCAAAACGACGGCTTCACCGTCGCCGCCATCGCCGGCCTGGGCGCTGGCACGCCCTTTGACGCCGCTTACACGCAAGACGAAGACAAGCCCGCCGCCCGCGATCCGCGTCCCGGCCATCTGCGTGATGTCGCCGCGCTCGAAGTCGCCGACGACAACCGCATCATGCGCGTCGTTGACAGCGCCGGCCGTGAGGTCAACGCCCGCGTCGGCGACATCCTCTACGTGCCGCTCGGCAACCGCATCGTTTACCTCCTCATGACCGGCACCGCAGACGAGTTGACGGCCCTGCTGCGCACCGCCAAGATTCATGGCCTCAACGTCAAGAAAAAATAGGCCCGCACGCCTAAAATTCCGTTTGCAGGACGCTAAGGACGCTTATGTTTGATAACTTGAAAATGCTCTCCCAGCTCGGCCCCATGATGCAGCAGGCCCGCCAGATGCAGGCCAAGATTCAGGAAGTTCAGGCCCGCCTGCCCCGCATCACCGCCACGGGCAGCGCCGGCGGCTCGCTCGTCACCGCCACCGCCAACGGCCTCTTTGAAATCACCAGCATCACCTACGCCACCACCGCCCCGCTCACCGACGCCGAACTGATCGCCGATCTCACCCGCGCCGCTGTCAACCAGGCCATCAAAAACGCGCAGGCGATCGTGCAGAAAGAAATGGCCGACGCCACCGGCGGCATGGACATGGGCGCGTTGCAGCAGATGCTCGGGCAATAAGGCAGTACAAACATGGCCGCAAATCAACACTACACCGAAAGCCTCCGGTCGCTCATGCAGCTTTTTGGCCGCCTGCCCGGCGTCGGCGCGCGTTCGGCCGAGCGCATGGCCTTTCACATCCTTAAGAGCACACCCGAGGAAGCCTTCGCCCTCGCCGACGCGATTCGCTCCGTCAAAGAGCACGTCAAACATTGCAGCAACTGTTTCAACCTCACCGAGTCCGACCCCTGCGCCATCTGCGCCGATCAGGGCCGCGATCAGGGCCTGATCTGCGTGGTCGAGCAGCCCAAAGATTTGCTCCAACTCGAAAGCACCGGCGTGTTCCCCGGCGTCTATCATGTTTTGATCGGACGCATCGCCCCGCTCGAGGGCATCAGTCCCGACGACCTCACAATCTCGCACTTGCTCGAGCGCATCGAAAAATCCCGCGCCACTCCCGCCCCCGTTCGCGAGATCATCCTCGCCACCAATCCGACATTCGAAGGCGACGGCACCTCGCTCTATATTCAGCAAACCATCGGCGCCAAGTTTCCGGACGTGACCATCACCCGCCTCGCCCGCGGGCTCCCCGCCGGCGCTCAGATTGAGTACTCCAACAAGGCAATTCTCAGCGACGCCCTCAGCGGCCGCACCCGCGTGTGACTCCTGCCCGAATTGTCACAGGGGCAGAGATATTAAGCTGTCATGAGAGACCCCAAAACGCTATTGCATCCGGCGCACCGCGCTAGGTAACCTACGGCAGAGCTACACATATCATCTCGATCCATATCGAAACAAACTCACGTCAGCCCAATCTCAGACCGTGTGGCAGCGGTCTATACGCAGCCTGATGGATCAGCTTGCGGTTCCGTGGGCGCAGCGGAGCGCCCGTGGTTCGTGGTGGTTCAATCATTTCTCTTGAGGTGGCGAATGCGTCACGTACGGCAGTGGTCGGTTGTCGCTGTTGCGCTGTTGGTGTTGCTTGCGGGCTTGGCGCTGTGGCAATGGCCGCAGACTGAGCGTGCGGCACAAGCGCAGCAGACCGTGGAAGTTTCCGGCCCGGCCGCGATCAAGGCATTTGATGACTGGGCGCAGCGCTACATCGCCGCCCGCAGCGATGCCCAGTCGCCCGCGCTGAGCGCCAGTGAACGCAACGGCCGGCTGCAGGCGCTCGCTACGCTCGAAGCCGAAGGCGAGAAACTCGCCAAGGCCCGCCGCACCGCGCTGGCCGCAATGATCGAGAGTGATCCCGAGCAGGCGCTGGCGTCGGCCGTGAACCACAAGGTTCGCGCTGCAGCGCCCGAATCCGTCCGCAAACACTTCGAACAACCCTTCAACGGCATGGGCCAGTTCGGCGTCATCGCCACGCGTGAAGACACGCCCGCCGGCCCGAAGATGAAGATCCGCCGCAGCGCTGAAGTCGACGGCAAGCATTTCGAAGCATTCACATTCGGCTCGCGCCTGCGCGACAAAACCATCGATCGCACCTCGATGCACGGCATTGCGATCGACGGCAAGGCGGCGATCGCGCCGGAGCGTGTTCGCGTGCTGGCCAAGGGCGAAGCGCCCTCCATCGGCAAGAAGATCGCCGACAGCCGCTGCCCCGTGAGCGGCAAGCCGAAGGTCGACCCCGCCAAGCCTGAAGTGATCGAAGAAGGCGACGACGACAGCGGCGTGATCGTCGAGAGCGGCGACACGGTCTATTACCTGTGCAGCCATGGCCACATCGAAACGGTCCAGAATGGCCTCATCGTCAAAGAAGCCGGCGGCACGAGTGGCGGCACGGTGGCGATGGCCACGACGCCGAGCGGCTACACCACGGGACCGAAGACGGTGCTCTACATTCGCGTGAAGTTCAGCGATCAGACGACGGAGCCGCAAAGCGAATCAAGCGTCATCAGCATGATGAACTCGACCAACCAGTTCTTCCAGATCAACAGCTACGGCCAGACGGATTGGACCACAACCGTGACGCCCGTGTACACGCTGCCGAATACCGCGCAGTGGTACATTGACAACGACACATCGGGCTTTGCCAGCAACGTTCTCACCGACGCCCGCGCCGTGGCGGCCAATCCGTCCGATCCGCGCTGGGCGAGTTTGAACACCGGCCTGCAGGCGTACAACTACCTGAATTACACGTTCGAAGCGGTGCGTTACAGCGGCGGTCCGGGCGGCTTCTCGGGCCAGGCATACGTGGGCGGTCGCGGCTGCTGGATGAAGAGTTCATCCGCGGGTGTGGCGATTCACGAGTTCGGCCACAACCTGGGCCTGTGGCATGCCAACTACTGGTCGACGACGGACAACGCCTCGCCGATCGGACCGGGCTCGATGTCCGAATATGGCGACAGCTTTGACACGATGGGCGCGGCCGGCGGCGGCAACCAGCACTTCAATGCGGCGTACAAGTATGAACTGACGTGGCTGCTGGATTCGGGCATTCAGGTGATCAACAGTTCGGGCACGTACCGTGTGACACGGCATGACAGCCAGACCGCAACGGGCATTCGCGGCTTGCGCGTGCCCCGGAGTCCGCGTGATTATTGGATCGAATACCGCCAACTCTACACGAGCAACCAGTGGATGATGAACGGCGCCGGCATCCGGTGGAAGTACAACTACTCCTCCAGCGATGGCAGCCACCTGCTGGACATGACGCCCGGCTCACCGGACGGCAAGAACGATTCGCCGCTGGTAATCGGCCAGACGTTCTCTGACAACACCGCGGGCATCCATATCACGCCCGTGGCCAAGGGCGGCACGAGCCCGAATGAATGGCTCGACGTGCAGGTGAACATCGGCAACTTCGGCAGCAACAACGCCCCCACGCTGAGCCTGAACGCCAGCACCCTGACGGCCTCAACGGGCCAGGCGATCACCTTCACCGCCACCGCGAGCGATCCGGACGGCGACACGGTCTATTACTACTGGGACTTTGGCGATAAGTCGGTCTCGCAGAACCAGGCCACGGTGAACAAGAGCTTCTCGGCCGTGGGCAAGTACCGCGTCCGCTGCACCGTGAGCGACGGCAAGGGCAAGACCACCAGCCAGAGCGTGGTCGTGACGATTGGGGCCGCGACCAGCGCCAACGTCAGCGGCATTGTGCGCGATGGCGATGGCAACCCGGTGGCTGATGCGCTCGTAACGAACGGCGTGTCGAACACGGCAGCGAACTACCGCTATGCCCGTACCGACACCGATGGCACCTACACGCTGGCCGGCGTACCCGCGGGCAGCTACACCATCTCCGCATGGAAGGAACGCAGCACCGTCACGGCTGACGGCTTTGTGAACCCGGTAACCGTGGCCAGCACGGACATTGGGAACATTAATTTCGTGGCGGTGCCAACGCGGTACCGCATCAGCGGCACAGTGCGTGACATCGCCGGAACGGGCGTGGCCAACGTGCTCGTCTCGAATGGCGTGACGACCGAACGCACCGCCAGCAACGGCACATTTACGCTGTACAACGTGGACCCGGGCTCATACACGCTGACCGCGACGCGCACGGGCTACCAGTTCAGCAATCGCAGCGTGACGGTGGACAACACGAACCTGACGGCCCAAGACATCAGCGAAGTGGCGATCACCATGACCGGCGATATCCAGACCAGCACCGGTAGCGTGTTCACGGCAGGAACTGTGACCGTGACCGACGGCGTGCGCAGCACGACGAGCACGATCTCCGGTACCGGCGGCAACCAACGCAACCGCTGGACGATGAACGTGCCGGCTGGCCAGTGGAATCTCCGCGGCACGCTGACGGGCTACAGCGTCACCCCCAGCGGCTGGACGAATCCGGTGACGGCTTCGACCACGGCCCGCAACTTCCGGGCGGCGACCGCGGCGACGACCTACTCCATCGCCGGCACGGTGACCGATCGCTCGCAGGCGCTGATCGGTGCCGACATCACGGTGACGCTCAGTGGCGCCACCGTGGCGACCGGCAAGACAGACTCTCGCGGCAACTACTTCATCAACGGCCTGGCCGCAGGCGCTTACGTGGTAACGCCGAGTTCGCCTGGCCTGACATTCACGCCGGCCACGCGCAGCGTGACGATCTCGACCTCGAACGCCACGGGCCAGAACTTCGCAACAACGCTGACGAACGCCGTCCCCACCGTGACGGCCAGCGTGAACCCGACCTCAACCACCAGCAACAACGTGCAGCTCTCGGCAGTCGGCAATGACGACGGCGGCGAGCAGACGCTGACCTACCAGTGGTCGAGCGTGACAGTGCCGTCGGGCGCGACAATCACGTATGACATTGGCGGCCCCGCAAACGCAGCCAAGAGCACGAAGGTGACGGTGAATCGCGCGGGCACGTACACGCTCCGTGTGACCGCACGCGACATCCAGAATGCCGCGGGCACGTCCGATGTGACGTTCACGGTGACACAGGTTGCGACATCGATCGCGATTACGCCGACGAACCCGAGTATCACGATCAATGGCACGCAGCAGTTTGCGGCAAGTATTCTCGACCAGTTCAACCAGCCGATGGCGACCCAGCCCACGTTTGCGTGGTCGGCGAGCAGCGGCTCGATTGATCCCACGGGCCTGTACACGCCGAGCGTTGTCGGCACCCACACCGTGACGGTCGCGGGCGACGGCCGGCAGATCTCGACCACGATTGCCGTGGGCTATCCGCCGGGCCCGGGCACGGGCATCACGCGTGAAGTGTGGAACACGATCACGGGCAATACGGTAGCGAACCTGACCGCGGACAGCCGGTACATCGCCGGCGTGCCAGATTCGACGACCGTCCTGACGAGCCTGTTCGAAGCACCCAGCAACGTGGCGGACAACTACGGCCAGCGGATCCGCGGTTACTTCATCGCGCCGGCGACCGGCACGTATGTATTCAACATCGCATCCGACGATGCCTCGCAGCTCTTCCTCAGCAGCACTGAGAATGCATCAGGCAAGGTGCAAATCGCGTCGGTGAGCGGTGCCGTGGGCAGCCGCAGTTGGACGCAGACGACATCGCAGACCTCGGCCGGCGTCAGCCTGGTCGCCGGTCAGCGCTATTACATTGAAGCCCTGCACAAAGAAGGCACCGGCAGCGACCACGTTGCCGTCGGCGTCACCTTGCCGGGCGGCGTGTTTGAACGGCCAATCCCCGCGCACCGGCTCGATCCGATTGCGGGTTCAAACGTGATCGTGACCATCGCCGCGACCGATGCCACGGCGACCGAAACGCTGCCGGCGGCCCCGGCCTTCGCAGGTGTTGATGAATCGACCAGCGTTGCAGCCGCACCGGACACGGGCGTGTTCACACTAACCCGCACGGGTGATGTGACCCAGGCGTTGACGGTGAACGTCACCATTGGCGGCACGGCTGGCAACGGCACGGATTATGACGCCATCGCAACCACGGCAACCTTCGCGGCAGGCTCCAGCACGGCGACGATCATCGTCAATCCGATTGATGACGCGGCCGTTGAGCCAAGCGAGACGGTGATCGTGAGCGTGGCGGCGGGCAACGGCTACACGCTCGGCTCGCCGAACAGCGCCACGGTGACGATCGGCGATAATGACGTACCGAACATTTCAGCGAGCATTGCGGCGACGACGCCAGCTGCAGCCGAGGGCGGTGCGACGGGTCAGTTCACGATCACGCTGTCGGGCACTTCGCCGACAGATGTGACGGTGAACTTCGCGGTCTCGGGCACGGCGGCGGCGAATGATTACGCCTCGCTGGGCACGGGCGTGGTGATTCCGGCGGGCCAGACTTCGGCCACGCTGACAGTCACGCCGACGAATGACACGGTGTTTGAAGGCAGCGAGACGGTGATCGTCACGCTGGCCAGCGGCACCGGCTACACGCTGGGCACGCCGGCCAATGCAACGGTCACGATCGCAGACAACGACTCGGCTCCGTCGGCCACTATCGCGGCGACAACGGCCAATGCGGCTGAAGGCGGCGCGACAGGCCAGTTCACGGTGACGCTGAGCAACGCCTCGAACAGCGCGACGACGGTGAACTACACCGTGAACGGCACAGCCACCAGCGACAGCGATTACACCGCCCTCACCGGCAGTGTAACGATCGCCGCGGGCAGCACGAATGGCACGATCGCGGTTACCGCCGTTGATGACAACGTGTTTGAAGGCAGCGAAACGGTTGTTGCCACGCTGGCCAGCGGCACTGGTTACACGGTCGGCGCTACCAACAGCGGTACCGTGACGATTGCTGACAATGATGCGGCCCCGACGGCGACCATTGCCGCGACGACCGCCAACGCCAACGAGACCGGCCCGACAAACGGCGTGTTCACGATCACACTGAACCGCGCGTCGTCGAGTGCGACCACCGTCAACTACACCGTCGGCGGCACGGCCACCAGCGGCAGCGACTACACCGCCCTGGCCGGCAGCGTGCAGATTGCCGCCGGCAGCACGACCGGCACCGTGACGGTGACACCGGTTGATGACACGACGACCGAATCGTCCGAGACGGTGGTGGTGACATTGGCCAGCGGCACGGGTTACAGCGTGGGTACGCCGGGCAATGCCACGGTGAATATTGCTGACAACGACACGCTGGCGGCAGCGCCGGTCCTGGTGTCGGCGGTGTCGCGTCGCACGCATGGTGCGACGGCCTACAACATCAGCCTGCCGCTGGCGGGCACGGGCGTGGAGTGCCGCTCGGGTGGTACCACGACGCTGGTGCTCACGTTTGATAAGACCATCACCGCCGGCACGGCCACGGTGACGCTGGGCACAGCAACCGTTGGCACGGTCACCTTCTCCGGCAGCACGATGACCATCCCGCTGACGGGCGTGACCGATGTGCAGCGCGTGCGGATCTCGCTGAGTAACCTGGCCGGCAACGGCACGGCAACGAACGGCACAGGCACGCTTGAGATGCGGTTCCTTGTCGGCGACGTGTCCGGCGACGGACGCGTGAACAGCACCGACACCGGCAACAACTTCCGCAAGCAGATCGGCAAGGCCGTCACGGCGTCGAACTTCCGCTACGACATCGATTGCTCGAACGCGATCAACGCCACCGACCAGAACCTCGCGACGGCCAACGCCAACAAGTTGGTGCCGTAAGCCGCACAACATCGGCAACGCAAAAACAAACAAGGCCCGCACGATGCGTATCGTGCGGGCCTTTTTCATTGCCAGATAAGGTTAGAAGTGCCCATCCTGGTAACCGCGCCGCAGGCGATTGCGAACCCACATGGCACAGAGGTTCAATACCACGACCAGCGAGATCAGCAGCAACGTGGTCGTGTAGACCATGTTCTTGGCCGCCTCAGAATTGCGACTCTGGAAACCCAGGTCGTAGATGTGAAAGCCCAGGTGCATGAACGACCGGTCGGCGCCAAAGAATGGCGCGGACGCCGCGATCGGCAACTCCGGCGCAAGCTTGACCGCACCGACGAGCATCAGCGGGGCAACTTCGCCGGCACCACGAGCGATCGCCAGGATCGCGCCGGTCATCACGCCCGGCAAGGCCCGCGGCAGCACCACGCGCCAGATCGTCTGCCACTTGGTGGCGCCACAGCCGTAGCTGGCCTCACGCAGACTGCGCGGCACGGCGGCAAGGGCTTCCTCCGTAGCGACAATGACCACCGGCAGCGTCAGCAGCGACAGCGTGAGCGACGCCCACAGCATCGCGGTCTTGCCGATGGTCGGGTCGGGCAGGCGCTCGGAGAAGAAGAAACCGTCGATGTTGCGGCCAATCAGGTAGACAAAGAAGCCCAAGCCGAACACGCCGAAGACGATTGATGGCACGCCGGCGAGGTTGTTCACCGTGATGCGCACGATCGAAACAACAAGGCCCTGCTTGGCGTATTCACGCAGATAAATGGCCGCGATCACGCCGATCGGCACGACCAGCACGACCATGATCATGGTCATTAGCACGGTGCCGACGATCGCCGGCCACACGCCACCTTCCATATTGGCTTCGCGCGGGTCGTCAAACAGATACTCGCCCCAGCGTGACAGGTAGATGCCGGTCTTCTCGCCAATGCCCAGGTTGTTGGCCGGATAGGCGCGAACGACCTGCCACACATACATGGCTTCATCCGGCTTGGTGCGGTCGGCCGGCACAATCTGGCCGCTGCCCGTGCGAACGACGATGCGGGCCACGCGCATCTGCTCTTCCAGTTTGTTGAGCTCCTCACGCAGCGCGAGAGAGCGTTTCTCAAGATCCGCAGTTTCCTTCTGCAGTTCCGCTTCCAGTTGTTTGTGTTCCTGAGACCCCTCGCCGTGGCGTATCGCGGCGGCACGCAGTTTCAAACGAATCGCATTCTGATCGTGGTTGATCTCACCCATCGCGTGCTTTTCGATCGACTGCTTGCGCTCGGCAAGCTCACGCATCTGCGGGTGAACTTCCTGGAACTTGGCCCAGGCACGATCGGCAGGGGCGAACTCCTCGCCGTTCACAACCACCTTTTCAAGTTCGCCGTAGGCATTGCCCCATTCCGTGCGCTCAACGATCACTGCCCAGTTGGGCGTGGCGACCGACTGCGTGCGATCGGCACGCACCCACGTGAAGTCCGTGCCGGTCAAGTCGAAGTTGCCGGACTTGTACAGCGTGCGGCTCGTGGATTGGCCGTTCTCAACGAGCGTGTTCTCGCGCGTGGGCTCGCCATAGATCGTGACGGTCTTGTCGCCCTCAACATACGCCACCTTGTGCACGGGCAACGGCCAGAAGGTGCTCAGGCCCGCCCACGCCACCCAGCCCAGCAGCAGGACGATCATCAGGATCGCCAGCGCCGCCATGCCGCCGGAAAGCCAGATCGCCGGTTCGCCCTGGCCCAGCAAGGCGTGCCGTTGTGTTCTAAGTTTTGGTATGTCAGACATAATGGTCTCGGTTTCGCGTTTTAAGTTTTGGGTTTTGAGTTTCGCGTTTTCTTCTCACATGTTGGCCGCACGTTTGCGGAAGCGCACGCGGATCGTCTCGGCGGCTGTGTTCACGACGAAAGTCAGGATGAACAGCAGGAACGCCGAGAAGAACAGCACCCGGTAGTGCGTGGAGTTCACGGGTGCTTCGGGCAACTCCGTGGCAATGTTGGCCGAGAGCGCCGACAAGCCGTTGAAAATGTTGATGTCCGTCACCGGCGTGCGGCCGGACATCATCAGCACGATCATGGTTTCGCCCACAGCGCGGCCGAAGCCGATCATGCACGCCGCAAAGATGCCCGACGTCGCCACCGGCAGCACGACGCCGATGGTCATTTGCCAGCGTGTAGCGCCCAGGCCCAGCGAGGCCGAACGCAAGGCATTTGGCACGCGCGACAGCGCATCCTCCGACACCGTGTAGATGATCGGAATGATCGCAAAGCCCATGAACAACCCAACCAGCAGGCTGTTGCGCTGCACATACGGCCCGACCAGCGGCCCGCGCGGATCAAAACCCGACGCCGTCAGCAACAGGCCAAGCCCGGCAGCCAGCAGCACGGCGATCAGGACGAACGCCAGGAAGCGGATAAGTTCCAGCATGGCCATGGCGAGTTCGCCCTTGACCGTGCGGTAGAGCGCCATTCTCGGCCGCAAGTAGACATTGAAGCCGATGCTGATCGCCACGAGTGCAATCGGCGAGAGCAGCAACGTCCAGCCCGGTGTGGCCGAGCCGCGGCCGTTGAGCCAGCCTTTGAACTCGCCGCCAAACACGATGCGGTCGAAGATATGCTGAAACGCCCAAGCGACGCCCATGACCGCGAAGATGCTCACCAGCATCAACGCAAACTTCACCCAGTTGGGTGTGGCGGTGCGCGTCCGCTGCGGCAGCAGTTGCCAGACATAACCAATCAACACGAAGCCCAACGGCAGGCCGAGGCAGATGAGCACGACGGCCGACACGTTGCCTTCAACGATCGGCGCCACGACGAGCGCACCGATGAAGCCGAGCACGACCGACGGCAGCGATGCCATCAACTCGATGGTCGGCTTCACCACGCCGCGAATACCGGGCGACATGAATTCCGACGTGTAAATCGCTGCGAAAATCGCGATCGGCACGGCGAAGAGCATCGCATAGAACGTCGCCTTAAGCGTGCCGAAGATAAGCGGCCAGAGACCGATCTTCATCTCGGCATCAGTGGTGCCAGCCGACGACTGATAGACGTGGGCCGGGGCCGCGTAGCCTTCATAATGAATGGGCAGGAACATCTGGGCCAGCGTGCCTTCGGGGTGCGGGTTCTGCAGGTTGACCATGGTGAGCCGGCCAGTGTTCTCGAGTGCCAGGATCGCATCGTTCTTCGGCGAAAAGGCAACGGCAGCGATGCTGGCAGCGTTTTCTCCCGCTGCTGCGGGCACATTGAACGTCGCCTGCAAGGTGCCGCTGGTCATGTGCCGCACGTAGATCTGGCCTTGCGCATCGGCGGTGATGAACTGCCGATCCAGCCCTGACGTGGCAACCGCGGTGACGGCGCTCGGTTGTGCCTTGTGCTCATGCGCCTCAACCAGTTGCATCAGGTCCGGGTGCTTGGCTTTGAGCGCGGCCACTTCCGCATCCGTCTTGCCGGCGATTTCAATCTGCGCGGCAAACCAGCCGGCGACGCCCCCACCGCTGTCGCCCACGATCAGCGTGGCATTGCCGTTGTGCATTGTCGCCGAAACAACCGTGCGGCCGCGCTGGCGGATCAGCGATGTCGTCTCCGCCACAAACGCCTTCTCCGGCTCGTCCAGGTTGTAGCGAACCGTTGTGCCGTCCGTGTAAATCACGTAAGCGAGGCGGCCATTCAGGCCCAGCAGCACGGACTTCGCGCGGGTATCGGCCACCGCCGGAAGTGCAGGCAACTCAAACGTCTTGGGCCGGCGCCGAATCTCGCCGGTCATCTCGTTCTTACGAATCGTGATGCGCGTGAAGTACAATTTGCCATCTTCACGCAGGGCCAGAACGCCACCCAGCTGCGGCGTCTCAAAGAAATCGAACAACACAATCGGCGAGGCGCCATCACCCACCGCAACAGGCGCGGCCAGTTCAGGCTTCATGCGAATCTTGCGTGCCAGCGTGCCCGGCGAACGCTGCAGCGCCGCATCAGCCACCACAATACTGTCGCCCTCGGGCCGGCTCTTAAAGGCCACGTCGAGGGTCTCGTAAGGCACATACTCCACATCGGTCTTCACGATGCCAACACGGACGCGCCCATCCGACATGCCTACGCCGACATGCTCCCGGTTCTGCCGGACAAACGTGGCCGTGGCCCCCTCCGGTACAAGATTTACCGTGCTCAACGGCGTGCCCGTCTTCAGGTGATAACTCGAAAACACACCCTTGCTGTCGATCGCCCACGCGCTCGTCAGATATTCATCCACGTGCAGGGCCGCCACGGACGGCCGCGTCGTCGGCGAAGTTAGCATCACGTCGTGCGATTTCTGTATCTCCGCCGGCTTGAACAGCGGCCAGGTTACGTACGCCAGAAACAACAACATCGTGGCGAAGGCGCCCACCACGGCCCAACCGCCGGTGGTGATCACCACCGTCATCAGCCGATCGACAAAGCGCGCCCGCGTGCTCGTCAACCGCCGGAAACGCCGTGGTGGCGGGCTTTGCTGCGGGGCATCAGGTACTGTCGCCTGGCTCATACATCCTCACATCCGCGGCGAAAATCCGCCGCCCTATTCAACGCGAAAAGCGTCGGCGAATATTCTTCGCCGACGCTCGCACACTTCAACATGACAATGGGCTCGTTCACGCTTATTTGCCGCTCGCAGCCTTGATCTGCTCGTCCGCGGTCTTCTTGGTCAGCGGGAAGTAACCGTCCTTGACCACGGTTTGCTGGCCCTGCTGGCTGGCGATCAACTTCACAAACTCCTGCACGATCGGCGTAGCGCCGGTGCCGGGCTTGGCGTTGATGTACATGAACAGGAATCGCGCCAGCGGGTAGTCGCCGGAATAGGCGTTCTCCGCCGTGGGAGCAAACGCTTCCTTGGTATCGCCCTTCGGATTGGAGACCGCCAGCGCCTTCACGTCAGCGGTGACATAACCGATGCCCGAGTAGCCCATGCCGAACTTGTCCGCAGCAACGCCCTGCACCACCGACGACGAACCGGGCTGTTCCTTCACCGTATTTTTGAAGTCCTTCTTGCCCAGCGCGTGTTCTTTGAAGAAGCCATACGTGCCCGACGCGGAGTTGCGGCCATACAGCGAGATCGGCTTGTCAGCCCATTCGCCCGTCGCGCCCAGGTCGCCCCACTTCATGTCCTTGCCTTCCACCGAGAAGACCTGGCGGATCTGGTCCATCGAGATTTCTTTGATCGGGTTATCCTTGTGCACGAACACCGCGAGCGCATCCACGCCGACCTTGATCGCCACCGGCGGGTAACCGTATTTGGCCTTGAACGCCTGGATTTCGTCCGCCTTCATTTCGCGGCTCATGGGGCCAAACTGCGCGGTGCCCTGGATCAGCGCCGGCGGCGCCGTCGAGGAGCCCTTGCCTTCGATCTCAATCTGCACGTTCGGGTACTGCTTGTTGAATTCCTCAGCCCACAGGGTCATGAGGTTGTTCAGCGTGTCCGACCCGACCGACTTGATCGAGCCCGAGATGCCCGACGCCGGCTTGTATTCCGGCAGTTCGGGATCGACCTTCACGGCCGAAGCCGCAAAAGCCACGATCGGCATGGCGGCGAATGCGGCGACAGCCATGGCCTTCGCGAGTTTCTGGAACAGGTTCATCGTGTTTCCTTTCAGTTCGTATTCTTCTGTCAGGCAGCGTAGCCGCCCATTGTTAAGGCAGCGCTAAGCCCCAATAAGGCGACGTTGAGCCTGCATTATCCCGCGTGGCTCAACGGTTTATGCAAAGCTCATCGCGGCCACGCGCGGTCTTAACAGTCACCCGCTAACGTTCGCCCGCGTTACACAGAACTTTTCGTAAAGGACCCGTTATGACCAAGTTGTTCTCCCTTTTGGCCGTAGGCATGTTCGCAATGCTCGGCCTCGCCGCCTGCGGCACCCTTGACCCGCAGATCAAGCAGGCACTCGCCAACTATGAAGAAGTGACCTATAAGGGCCGCATCTACGTCGTCGGCACGGCCGGCGCGGCCTCGAAGGTCAAGAACGGTGAACTGCCCGAGCGCAGCATCACCAAGATCGGCTGGGGTCCCAACCGGGAAACCGTGATCTTCGAAGTGGACAGCGAAGGCAACGAGTTCTTCCGCATCGAAGAGTTCAAGCGGAAGTACAACCGCGGCTAAGCGATGTAAACATGAATTGGGCGAAGCGGCGCGTCGTGGGACGCGCCGCTTTGCATTTTTGCCCAGGCAGGCTTTGCGAGCCGGCGCGCGGCGCGGTCTAATGCCGCCATGTCCTCACGTGTCTATCGCATGGCCGATTCGCAACTGCCCGCAGTGCTTGCCGCACTGGCGGCTTCTGGCTCCACCGCGCGCACGACCGAAACCTGGGCCCAAGACGCCATGACCGCACTGGTTCTCGGCGATGATCACGCGATCGATGCCCTGATGCCCCTGGCCCGCCGCGATCTGCGTGCCGGCGCCGGCCCCACCGCGGATCAACCGCGTGTGCTCAAGGCCGGCTGGCTCTCCGCCAATCAATTTGCCAGCCGCATGGGGCTGCGCCGGCAAACGCGCAGCAGCGCCGGTCAATGGGCCGAGATGCTGCCCGATGTTGAAGCGTTGTTCGCCATGCTGCGCGACACCGGCGCAATGCTCGTGCAGCGCTGGTACCAGCACGTGGGCTTTCATCCAGTGTTGAGCGTCCGCTGCCTCTATCTCGATATGCTCGAAGCGCCGCCCACGGCCGCCTCGCGTTACCACGTGCAGGTGCTCAGCATCGCTGAGGCCGAAGCCCTGCAACCGCAAATGCTCGATGTGCACCACGATGTTTTTGCCAACGCCGGCGGCATGGTGCTGCGTCACCCAACCTTCTGGCACAAGGCGCTGACCCACCACTTCTACCGCGAGCATTACCAGTTCCAGATCGTCGCGCTGCTCAGCGGCCAATCGTTGATGGGCTACGCTGTCATCGGTTGGTCCGGCTGGCATTCCAAGCGTCCGCGCATGGACGTGCTCGAGATCGCCACACGCCAGTGGGACCAGAGCGTCGCCCATGAACTGATCCTCACCACCAGCCAACTCGCCTGGTCGAAAAATGTCCACCAGGTGCGGGCCGTCATCAGCGCCCATGATCCCTACCGCGGCCATCTCGGCCGGCTCGGTTTCAAAGACCTGTGGGGCTATTCGCTGCTCGCCAAGTGGCTGCACCCGCAGAAGTTCATCGACCGCGCCCTGCACGACGTGCACGTAGCCGCGCAAATCGCCGTGCCCGGCCGCGTGCCGCTGAAGCTCGGCGCCACGCCCGCAGCCGGCGCCACCGCCGCTGAGTTGCACACCGATGAGGCTACCCTGACCAAGTTGCTGCTCAACCGCATTGAACTGCCCGTGGCCCTCGCCGATGGCTCCATCAAACACGCCGCCGCGCTCAGTTCGCGGCAAGCGTCAGAGCTCTCCGCCGCCCTGCCCTACACGCCGTGGGTTTTCCATATGCTTGATTACATTTGATTCAGAAGGTTCTACAATCTTGCCATGAATAGCGTCGTTTCCGTCAACATACCGTCGCCTGCCGCCGCACCTTACAACATTCGCATCGGTCCGGGCCTGCTCGATCAGCTCGGCGCCTTGGTGCGCGAAGTCGCCCCGGCGCCGACTTGCGCCATCATCAGCGACACCAACGTCGCGCCGCTTTACCTCGACAAAGTTTCCGCCACGCTTTCCCGCGTCGGCTATCGCACGATAACGCACGTGCTGCCCGCCGGCGAAGCGCACAAAACCTTCGTTAATGTTGGCGCGGCTCTCGATACACTCCTCAATGCCCGCGTTGAGCGCGCCACACCCGTCATCGCTCTCGGCGGCGGCGTCGTCGGCGACCTCGCGGGCTATGTCGCAGCATCGCTTCTCCGCGGCGTGCCGTTCATCCAGGTGCCTACCACGCTGCTTTCCGCCGTTGACGCCAGCGTTGGCGGCAAGGTCGGCGTTGACCATGCCGCCGGCAAAAACCTCATCGGCGCGTTTCACCAGCCCAAACTCGTGCTCACCGATATCGCGACATTCGCCACGCTGCCGCCGCGCGAACTGCGCTGCGGCCTCGCCGAGTGCGTCAAGCACGGCATCATCCGCGATGCGGACCTCTTCGCCTTCATCGCCGCGAACGTCGCCAAAATCACCGCCTGCGATCACGCCACAATGACCGAACTCGTCACGCGCAACGTGACCATCAAAGCCCGCATCGTTGAAGAAGACCCCTTTGAACGCGGCGTGCGGGCGCTGCTCAACCTCGGCCACACGTTTGGCCACGCGATCGAGAATGTCCTCGAATACAGCGGCATTCAGCACGGTGAAGCTGTCGCCCTCGGCACCGTCGCCGCCGCACGGCTCGCGGTTGCTATCAATCTCTTCACCGATACCGATGTGCGAAAAATCGTGGATCTGTTTGAACTCATCGGCCTGCCCACCAGTTGCCCGCAGCTTGATCCCGCCAAAACCTTCTCCGCGATGGGCACCGATAAAAAGGTCCGCGCCGGCAAGCTTCGCCTTGTCCTGCCGACCAAGATCGGCGATGCCGTCATCAAGAGCGATGTCGATGCAACGCTGATTCAGCAGGCCATTGCCTCGCTGACCACGGCCGCCAGCGCCCGCCTGTGCTGATAATGTTTTGCTTCTCAACCTTGCGGGCCAATCACGCGATAAGACTTCCAGAGGCTAGTCCTGTGATGCGTGAGTTATGCTCGCAGTCTGCCGTACGTGGTTGAAGTCGCTGACCCATCGCCCGCCCGCCGAGGCGAGTCTCGAACAACTCTTCCTGTTGCATGCCGCCAACGCCGCCCTTCTGCAGTTCACCGCCCGTAACAACTCCCTCACGCCCGCCCAGCGCCGCGATGTGGCCACCACTGTCACCTATCTCCTGTCATTCCTGCGTGAGCGAACGCACCGCGAGCAACTCCTCAAACAACGCGAACTCACCGTCGACGGAATGACCTACGCATTTCGGGCGCAGGGCACCGTTATTCTCCTCGGCGTCATCTACGGCGAGCACGAACTGGCCGTCGCCCTCGAGTCGTTTGATGCCGTGCTGCACGAAGTCTACACGCAGCACGGCGCACTGCTGGGCGAGCTGGACACGAACCCCGGCCTGCGCCTGCCGCGCATCCTGCCCGAACTTTCCAGCTGACGATGTAACATTTTCGCCCGCACCGCGTCTATCATCATGAGTCTTGCGAGGCGATATGAATCGATTTCTAACTGCGTGCGTGATTTTGCTTCTCACCGGCCTGCCGGCGTTGGCACAAGAAAGCCGCCCCGCCGCCCGGCCGGCGCTGCCGCGTTTGCCTGAAGGCGCGCGGGTGCTGCGCGACATCGACTACATCGAGAAAGAACCCCACGCCCGCCAAACCCTCGACCTCGTCCTGCCCAAGTCCGACCGGCCCACGCCGCTCATCATCTGGGTGCACGGCGGCGGATGGGAACTCGGCGCCAAATCCCTTCTGGGCGCTCCCGCCTTTGTCACCGAAGGCTACGCCTATGCTGCGATCAACTACCGCCTCAGCCAGCACGCCGTTTTTCCCGCCCAACTTGATGACTGCAAGTCCGCCATCCGCTTCCTGCGTGCCAACGCTGCGAAGTACAACCTCGATCCCAAACGCATCGGCGTCTGGGGCGCCTCCGCCGGCGGCCACCTCGTGGCCCTACTAGGCACCTCCGGCAACAGCGCCGACGCCGATGCCGCCAACCGCGAGCACGCCGATCAATCGTCCGCCGTGTCCTGCGTTGTCGATCTCTTCGGCCCGACCGATCTCGCCGCCATGGTCAAGATGTTCCCCAAGACCGACCGCTTCGATATCAACGGTCCCAACTCGCCCGTCACCAAACTCCTCGGAGGGCCCGCCGCTGACAAGGCCGACCTCGTGACAAAGGCCAACCCGCTGACCTACATCGATAAGTCCGACCCGCCCTTCCTCATCATCCACGGTGATGCCGATCCGATTGTTCCATGGCAACAGAGCCAACTCCTGCATGACGCCCTCAAGAAGGCCGAGGTCAGTTCCACGTTCAAGATCGTCAAGGGCGCCAGCCACGGCCCAGGCATCTTCAATAACGCCGAAATCCAGGGCGAGATCCGGGCCTTCTTCAGCAAGCATCTCAAAGACGCGCAGGGCCAGCCATGACCGCACGCGTGACGTTCGCTTTCGTCCTGCTGGCATCGGCCGCGGCCGTCCTCGCACAGCGACCCGATCCGAAAGAACTCATCGCTCTCGCCGAGAAGCGCGCTGACAACAAGCCTTGGCTCCTCGTCCAAGTCGCGCGCACCGCTGAACGCGTCGAGCCCGAAAAATCGCTCACGCTCGCCCGGGATCTTCTCGCACGGCTCAAGACATTTAAAGCCGGCCACAGCGAGTTTCGCACCATCGCCGAGATCGCCGCCCCCCGTGATCTCCCGTTGCGAAACGACGCCCTGCGCGAAGCCGTCAAAGCCGCCCAGCCGCTGCTCGATGATGCCAAACGCTGGCAGGCCGCCACCCAACCCGCCAGCGCCGCCCCCACGTGGGTCGATCCGCAGGAACAACTTGATCAACAGAAGCGGCTCCTCCAGTTCAACATCGCAGTCTGGCTTGCCGTCGCTGATAACACCCCGCGCGAGGCGCTGCTCCAAACGCTCAATGACGCCAAGTCCGCCGGTTTCTACGGCGCCGAGACGCGTCAGCCCTACCTCTACACCGTGCTACGCGAACTCGCCGCACTCGAACCCGATTTGCTCATCTCCCTCGGGCCAAAGGTTCAAACGCACGGCTTCGCTGACTTCTGCCAGCTCATCTCCGCCGAGCGCGCCCGCGCCGGTCGCCGCGACCGCATCACGCAAACACTCGTCACCTATGCCGCGAACAACGGCGCCGCCAACGCCGAAAGCCTTGGCATCTACGCCGACTTCAACCTCGACGACGCCTGGACCCGTGCGAAAAAACTCAACGGCTTGGCCGCCCTTCTCGTCATCGCCGATCGACTTGCCTGGCGAGATCACGCCGCCGCCATCAAAACCGTCGAAACCTGGCCCGATGCCTCCGTTCGCCGGGACCTTGTCGAATGCGTCGGCCGCGTCTGGGCCTACAAATCGCCCGACACCATCGACACCGCCCTCACCAGCCTCGACAGCGAGCCGCGCCGCAATGCCGTGAAATCACTCGCCAACAACGAACTCAACTGGCGCAAAGCCGGCCGCCCGCCGCGCGACCGCATCGAGCTCGTCCCGCGCCGCGGCGCGGAGCGTTTCTTCCCTCGCACCATGACTGATGCCGAACGCCAGCGCACACGCGACAACCTCGCCAAGCGTCCCCCCACTGGCAACGCCACCGAAGATGCCGCCCTGCAACTGCTGCTCGACCACGCCAAAATGCCCGCCCCTAAAGACCCCAACCGCCTCGCCATTCTGCAGGCCGCCGCGTGGCGGATGTACCGCACCTTCGGCGACACCGCCGACATCACAAAACTCACCGCCGGCCTATCGCCCGGCGAGGCCGATTCAATCTGGTCTCACATGGCCACCCAAACCGCCCGCGCCGCCGATCCCGCCGCCGCCCCCGCCATGGCCGACAACATCAAGTCCAACGACACCTTCGTCTACACCATGTGCGAAGTTATCCGCGCCATCACCGATACAACCTACTAACCCGCTTCACCAACCCGCATCGCGCCGCGGATTAAAGTTCCGCTTGCGGTCGATCGCCTCAAGCTGCGCCCGCTCCTCATCCGTTAGATCCGCCGGCATCTGAATCGACACCCGGCAAAACTGATCACCACGCACGCCATCCTTCCCCGGCGCACCGCGCCCCTTGATCCGCAGTTTCTTTCCACTCGTGATGCCCGCCGGCACGCGCAGCTCCACCGGCCCCTCCACTGTCGGCACGCTCACGGTCGCGCCCTTGGCCGCCTCGCTCAGCGACAACGGCAAATCCACCAGAATATCACTCCCCTGCCGCGTGAAATATGCGTGCGGTTCAATGTGCACTTCGATCATCAAGTCGCCGCGCCCCCCGTGTCCGTGCTGCCCCTTACCGCGCACGCGCACCTTGTTCCCCTCATTCACCCCCGGCGGAATCTTGATGCTGATCGTCTCGCTCGAACGCCCATCTGGCGATGACAGCCGCACCTCCACCGTTGTGCCGCGTATCGCCTGCTCAAAATTGATCGTAACCGGGTACACCAGGTCATCACCCGTGGGTAGATCCTCCACCGGCTGCCGGTTGAAGCCAAAACCACCCGGGCCCGGCCGCGGCCCGCGCGCACTGCCCGGCCCCCCTCCGCCCCCCCCACGGCCAAAGATCTGCTCAAAAAAATCCCCAAAGTCGACATTGCCGAAATCGACCGTCGCCCCGCCCGGCGTCGCCGTTTGGTACCTGAACGATCCGCTGCCATGCTGCCCCGCCGCCGCTGCCGCAGCCGCCGCCTCGGCCGCGGCCGCACTGCTCACACCCGCATGGCCAAACTGGTCGTACGCCTTGCGTTTCTTGTCATCCGCAAGAATGTCGTACGCCTCTTGCACCTCTTTGAACTTCGCTTCCGACGACGCGTCGTTCTTGTTCACATCGGGGTGATACTTCCGCGCCAGTTTGCGATATGCCCGTTTGATCTCATCCGCCGACGCAGCTTTCGCCACGCCCAGCACTTCGTAAAAATCACGTTTATTGACAGCCATGTCCGCATCTGCTCCGTTGGCATTACCTGCCGGGATTTTAGTGCCGAGCCGATGCGCTTATCAAATCGCTCAATCCCCCGTGATGATGCTGACCGGCCATTCCGCTGGCACCAGCCGCACAGGTTCCGCGTGGCCATCGAAAAACGACACCATCGTGCTCCCCTGGTGCCGCACATCCGTGGCGGAGATCATGCGACCGCCGGTCTGGATCGCCCCCGTCGTCGGGTTGAAAGGCAGGTCGCTCGTGCGCCACACGTTGTATGAACCGATCGCCTCCGGATCGAGCGTCGTCATGTTGATTTCCGCCGTGTAGAGCGTTGTCTGCGGCCGCCGCACCGTATCAAAACGCTGATACCCCGTGGTCCGGTTGATCTCCGACTGCACGCGCCGGTTGTTCCACTCCACAAAGTCGATCGAATTGACCGCGTACGTGATGTAGTACCGACTGTCGCGCACCGCCGGGCAGCGCATCACCTTCAGGCTCACAATGTAGTTCTTCACCCACACCTGGTCCGTTGTCGCCAGGCTGAAATCGATCGGACCGCCGCCCAGGTAAGGCCCAAGCTGCACCGCAAAGAAAGCGCCCCAACCGCCGTAGCCATCGCGCGGCACAAACCGGTCATACTCCCCCGCATACATCAGTTGCGCCTGCCCGATCGCCTTCTGATTCGCCAGACAGACACTGGCCACAGCGCGATGGCGCGCCCGCGCCAGCGACGGGATCAAGATCGCAACCAGCAACGCAATAATGGCCACAACCACCAGCAACTCAATCAGTGTAAAACCACGCGTTTTTGCACTTTGCATACAGCTACCCTTGCATGACGTGAACACCGCGCAACGGCCGATTCTACCAAACAGTTTTTGCCTCTTTACGACATTTTGGTGTGCAAATGCGGCATGTGGATGGAACGCGGAGTTCGTGCTAAAGGTGCTCGTGGCTGGGGGCTGTAGCATATACGACTTCGCCTGCTGCAGTCGACAATCACGCTGGGAGACTTACAATCGCCGTGATGACTGGTGGACAAACAAACACGCGTGTGGCATCTGCCGGCCTGGCGCTCATTGAGGCCGTCGATCTGCTGAAGACCGGCGAACTCGTGGCCTTTGCCACCGAAACCGTTTACGGCCTCGGGGCCGATGCGCGCCGCGACAGCGCCGTACGCAAAATCTACGAAGCCAAAGGCCGGCCCACCGGCAATCCACTGATCGTCCATGTGGCTGATGCGCCAGGCGCCAAGCGCTGCGCCACCGCCTGGCCCGCGCTGGCTGAAGTGCTCGCCAAACATTTCTGGCCCGGGCCACTCACGATGGTGCTGCCGCGCAGCCCAACGCTAAGCCCCCTCGTCGGCGCCGGCCGCCCAACCGTTGCCATCCGCTGTCCCAAGCACCGCGTGGCCGAGGCGCTCCTGCAAACCTTCGACGGACCCATCGCCGCCCCGAGCGCCAACCGCAGCGGCTTCGTCAGTCCCACCACCGCCGCCCACGTCCTGGCCGAACTCAACGGCCGCGTGCCACTGATCCTTGATGGCGGCACCTGCGACGTCGGGCTCGAATCGACCGTGATCGATCTCACCGCCGAAACGCCAACCGTCCTTCGGCCCGGCGCCATCACCGTTGAAATGCTCCGCGAAACAATCGGCCCCGTCGCGGTAAAGCATGTCAGCGCCGCCGAATCCGAAACCCTCGACAGCCCTGGCCAGTTCTTCCGGCACTATGCCCCGCACACGCCGGCGTTTCTGTTTTCTCCAACCGACTGGCCGCACATCCTCGCTGCCGCCGGCACCAAAGTTGTCATCACCCACGATCCCAGCGTCAGCCTGCCCGCGCCGCACGAGACAATCCTCCTCCCCGCCGATGCCGCCGGCTACGCCCGCGAGATGTACGCCGCCTTACGCGCCGCCGACGCACTTGGTGCCTCCGGCATCTACGTGCTTAAGCCTTTATCAAGCCACGGCTTATGGGCGGCCGTTACCGACCGCCTCGCCCGCGCCACCACGCCCCTGACAAATCTATGAACCATTGAACCTTCCGAGCATGTCGCCTCGTTGGTACCAGTGTAAGCCACGGCGATGGCCGGGCTAAATAAAGGTTCTGATCCACGAAAGGGGTTCACTATGATGCGGTTGATTGCAATGGCGTTGATGGTCTCGGGTCTGGCGATGACGGCTTCGGCCGCCAACTGGCGCGAGTACACCAAGGCCGAAACCCAGCCCAAGGCCTGTGCCTGCAAAGAATGTAAGTGTAAAGAATGCAAGTGCAAAGACGGCTGCGCCTGCTGCGACAAAGGCCACACCAAGGCCTGCGCTCACGGCAACAGCTGCTGCAACTAAGACAACAATCCATCTCCAAAACAAACGAAGCCCGCATCTCGCTGCGGGCTTCGTCATTTTTGCAGTTGTGCTATCCGATCAATCGTGCGGCGCCGGCGGCTTCAGCGTGCCGATCAACTGATTAATGTCGCTCAGCCCTTTGCGTTGCAGATACGCCTGCAGCCCCGCCGTGATCTTGTTCGGAATATCCGGATCAATAAACAACGCCGTCCCCACCGCCAGGCCCGTCGCCCCCGCCAGCAGAAATTCCACCGCATCCTGCCAGGTCTGAATGCCGCCCATGCCGATCAGCGGAATGTTGTGCGCCTTCGCCACCTGCGTGTACACGCGATGCGTCAAAAACACCGCGATCGGCTTGATCGCCGGACCCGACAACCCGCCGGTCCCGTTCGCCAGCACCGGCCGCTGCTTCTCAATATCCACCGCCATCGCCGTAAACGTATTCACCAGCGACAGGCACGATGCCCCCGCCTCGATCGCCGCCTTCGCCGTCACCGCCACATCCGCGACGTTCGGCGACAGCTTCACTATCAACTCGCAACGCTTGACCTGCTTGCGCACCGCTGAGACCAGCTCAAACAGCCGCACCGGGTCCGTGCCGAAGGACAACCCGTTCTTCACGTTCGGGCAACTCACGTTCAGCTCAATGCCCTGCACCACCTCGTGCTGGTCCAGCGCCGCGGCCACATCCACATAATCTTCCGTGCACCAGCCCGGCACATTCACAATTACCGGCACGGTCATCTTCTTCAGCAGCGGCAGCTTATCCCTGACGAACGCATCTAGGCCGATGTTCGCCAGCCCGATCGCATTCAGCATGCCCGCGCGGGTCTCAACAATACGATAACTCTCGTTGCCCTTGCGCGGCGTCTTCGAGATCGCCTTCGTAACGAACGCCCCCATCGCCGTCATGTCCGTGAAGTCGCCATACTCGTTGGCATAACCGCACGTACCCGATGCCGTCATCAGCGGGTTGTTAAAACGCATCTTGCCGATAGATACAGCCAGCGACGGCGTGCTGACCACCGGCTTCACATTGCTAGAAATCGTTGTCATAAATACAGTTTCGCAGGCCCAAGTCCCGCTGACAAGCGCTTCACTTCGCCGGCGCTGTCGACTTCGCCGGCTGTGACGTCGGCTGCGTCGCCGCCGGCTTCTTCAAGTTCGGCAAAATGCCCAGCACCACATCCGACGGTATCGCATAACTCTCCGTACGTCCCGCCCGCGCAATGTTGATCCCGATCACTTCGCCATCAATATTCACCAGCGGCCCGCCGCATTCCGATGGCCGCAGCACGGTGTCATGCTGAATCACCGCCGGAAAATCCGCCGCCCGGCGCGACAGCGGCCCGCTCAACACGTTCGCCACATCAAACCGCGGCGACCCCGCCGATGACGCCAGCGTCGCGCTCAGTTCCTTCTTCTCGCCATCGCGAATCACATCGATCTTCACCTTGTCGCCAGGCGCCTGCCCGCGAATCGTGTTGATCAGCTCATCGCGACTCTTCGTCGCCTTGCCATTCACCGCCGTGATGACGTCATCAACCTCAACCCCCGCCTTCTCTGCGGCCGACTCCGGCACCACCTGCAGAACCTTCGCCCCGTTCTCCCCATCGCCCAGCGACACCCCCAAAAAGCCCGACCGCCCCGGTATCTTCCGTCGATTGACCGACACCACCCCCACCGCCAGCGGCGTCTCGCCGCTGCCGCTGGTCACCACCCACTGCCCCACGTTGATCTTCTTCGCATCGCCGAACGTCACCGGCGTCAACGTCGCATCCACCTTCAGCAGCGCCAGGTCATGCTCGCGCGCGGTGTTCACCGTCGTCGCCGGCAAATCTTTGCCGTTGACCGTCACCGTCAACTTCCCCGTCAACTCCGATGCCTTCGCCAGCACCAGGCCGTCTTTCTCGATCGCCGTAGCCAGCGACACCTGCCGGCCATCCGCCTTCACCACCAGCGTGCTCGGCCGCACACCTTCAATCACCGGCTTAAAGGTCGCCCGCAGCGCTTCCGCATTCTTCGCCGTTTCCAAGGAGGGCCGCACGTTCTGCGCATAGACATGCGCCGCCGCGCCAAGCGCCAGCGTCACGATTGCCGCCCCGATGATCGCTGTCAGTTTTTTCATCGCATATTCGCCGGTCTTGCCGCCAGTTTCACAGACACTTCTTCCGTCTTGCCTTCACGGTCAACAATCAACTTCACCGTCTCGCCCGCGCGGTACCGCCCCATCAATCCCAGCAGTTCATCCGGTCCCTTCACCGCCGATTCGCCGAGTTTCAAAATAATGTCGCCCGGCTTCAGCCCCGCCTTCGCCGCCGGGCCATTGTCGATCAGGCTCACCACCTTCGCGCCGCGCTCATGCTCTTCCGTCAGCACGCCCATCATCACCTTTGGCGCACCGGCCAGGCCCAACATCCCGCCGCCCCACGTCTCTGAATTCGCCAGCCGGTCCCACGTCTGCGTGTACGTATCCACCGGCACGTGAATGTTTACCGTCGCCTGTGCCCCGATGCGCGAGTGAATGCCAATCAGGTTCCCATCCAAATCAAACAGCGGCCCGCCCGAATCGCCCATGATCAGCGTGCAATCCGTCCCCACCATGCGGCTGTTCGCCATCAGCACGCGGCCCAGCCGCACCACCGGCGGCCTTTCCTTCCGGTAGCCGCCCGGGTGCCCCAGCGCCACCACCCATTGGCCCGCCTTCATGTCCTTGTTCGTCCCCAGCGGCACAAACGGGTAGTCACCCTTGTCCGTGATCTTGATCAGCCCCGAATCGATCCCCAAGTTGATGCCATACGTCCGCGCCTTCACGCGCCGTCCATCAGCCAAGATCAGCGAGATATCCCGATTCGCTTCGCTCGTCACATGCCCGGCGGTCAGCACCCAGCCGTCCTTCGACACAATCACTCCCGACCCCTGCCCCGACCCCGCCATCACCGCCACCGTCGCCGGCATCGACTTCTTCACCACATCCTCAACCCGCTGCTGAATCAGCCGCAGGTCCGCCAGATTCGCCGGCGTGATCGGTGCCTTGTTCGTGGTCGGCCGCGTTGCCGGTGCCGAAGTCTGCGCCAACGTCGTCAGCGTAAACGCCACGCCCAGCGTCAGCCCGCAAGACAACGCCCAAAATGCTGCGAAAGGTTTTTTCATTGCCATCACTATAGCGTTGCCACGGGCCGATTTTCCTCACGACGGCATCTTCACCGCGGCGGCAGCCCGAAAACACCCGCCGGGTCCAGCGTTTTCTTCAGTCGATCCAACAACCCCATAGCGCCCACCGGTGCAACCGTGACGCCCTGTATAGGTACTAACGTCGCATGGGCCGGCAGCATTTCCAACAATTTTGGCCACAACGCCAGCGGGTCCACATCCTTAAAGGACGCCCGCACCACCCCCGTCCCCGCCTCCGCCACCACGAAGGCCTCCGGCGCCAAGGCCTCAAACTTCGCCACACACCCCGCCGCATCTGATGACAACCCGTGCATCCGCACCGCCAGCCTCGACGCCGGCTCCGACGTCAGCCACAACCGCAGCCGCCCCGCCTGCGCCGCCGTCTGCGAAATCGACTCGGTACCTGCCGCCGCCGCCAACGCCCGCACCGTCTCAATCTGCGCCGCACACGTGCTCGGCCGATCCAAAAACCCCACCGCCAGCACCACCGTGCCCGCCCCCGCCGTCGGCAACTGCAGCGGGTTGCGGCTAAACGTCGCCCCGCCAATCGCCTCGATGTACGCCGGATTCGTCGGACTCGTCAGTATCGCCGCGGTCAACTCTTCCGCATGCGCCGCATCGCGACAGAAGAAAATCACGCACTGCTCATCCACCGGCCGCGCATACGTGCGCAGCGTCAATTCGCAATACGCCCCCAGCGACCCGCACGACCCCACCAGCAACCGCGGCGTGTGATACCCCGCCGCATTCTTCACCGTCCGCCCGCCCCCTTTCACGATCGTCCCCGTCGCATCCACCCACTTCGCCCCCAGCAGCAGCATGCGCCAATCACCGAACGCCATCCGCAGCGGCCCCAGCGAGTTGCTCGCCATAATCCCCCCCAGCGTCCGCTGCATCGGGTTCCGCCCATTCACCGCCGGCGGATCGATCGGCAACCACTGGTTGTGCCACGCCAAATGCTTCTGCAACGCCTCCAGCGTCATCCCCGCATGCACGATCACCGTCATGTCCGGCACCGCATGTTCGATCAGCTTATTCATCCGCAACGTCGAGATCGCCTGCACCGGCCGCTGCTCGTTAAACGCCGTCAACGGCATCGACGCGGACCCACTGATGCGCACCTGCGCCCCGCTCCCCGCCGCATCGCGTACCGCCTCCGCCAACCCCTCCGGCGAATCCACCCGCTTCGGCAAAGCACTCACAACGCTCATACACGCCCCCCACTGTTCTTCTGGCTACTGGCTTCTGGCTTCTGGCTTCTCGCTTTCATTGCGGCACCTTCCGCCCCGGCGCCAGCAAATCAATCTCCACCCCATCCCGCGGCAACACCTTAAACGGATTCAACATATCATCATCCACCAACGCCGCGCGAATCTTGTGCATCCACGCCAAGTCCGTCGGTGAAAACATATCCCGCATGTACGGCAATTTCTCAATACCCACCCCATGCTCGCCCGTCACCGCCCCGCCCACCGCAATGCAGTGCCGCAAAATCTCGCCGCTCGCATCCATCGCCCGCCGCACCTCCTCCACCTTCGTCTCGTCGTACATCAGCACCGGGTGCACATTCCCATCCCCCGCATGAAACGCATTCGTGATCCGCAAATTGTACTTCGCGCAGATCTTCGCGATATGCTCGATCACGTCCGGCAACTTCGACCGCGGAATACACGCATCCTGCGTGCAATAGCTCGGGCTGATCCGCCCGATCGCCCCAAACGCCCGCTTGCGCCCGCTCCACAACTCCGCCCGCCGCTTCGGGTCGCGCGACGCTTCCACGCTGTCCGCCCCATTCTTCTTGCAGATCGCCTCGATCGTCGCCAGGTCCTCATCCAGCCCCAGTTCCTGCCCATCCACTTCAATCAACAGCAGCGCCTGCGCCGTCGCCGGGAAACCCAGATGAAACGCGTCCTCGACGATCTTGATCATCGAGCCGTCCATCATCTCCAGCGCCGCCGGCACAATGCCGCTCGCAATAATGTCCGCCACTGTCTGGCACGCCTGCCGCGTGTTGCTGAAAAATGCGAGCGCCGTGCGAAACGCCGTCGCCCGCGGCACCAACTTGCACCACACGCGAGTCACCAGCGCCAGCGTCCCCTCCGTCCCCGTGATCAGCCCCACAAAATCCGGCCCGATCCCATGCCCCGCCGGCCCGCCCAACTGATGCACCGACCCATCCGTCAGCACCACTTCCAACCCCAAAATATGGTTCACCGTCACGCCATACTTCAGCGTGTGCAGCCCCCCCGCGTTCGTCGCCACGTTGCCGCCGATCGTCGCCGCACGCTGGCTCGAAGGATCCGGCGCAAAGTGCAGCGGCGAACTCGCCACCGCCGCCGACAACGCCAGATTCGCCACCCCCGCATCGACCAGCGCCCAGCGATTTCGCAGATCCACCTGGTGAATCTTCGTCATCCGCGCCGTGCTCACCTGCACGCCCGGCGTCTCGCCGATCGACACAATCCCGCCCGTCAACCCCGTCCCGCTCCCGCGCGGAATGATCTGCAGCTTGTGCCGCCCCAGCGCCTTCATCACCGCCGAGACCTGCTCCGTCGTCGTCGGAAAAACCACCGCCAGCGGCTTATTGCGCGGGATCGTGAACCCGTCGCACTCATACACCACCAGCTCGTCCGCCTGCGCAATAACACCCCCGCCTCCAACAATCGCCTCAAGTTCAGCGATCACCGGATGCGTCCGCGGCGGCGACATTGGCGAAGCAACAACCACGCAGTCTCACCCATTCATCATCTGTGTCATCTGCGTCATCTGTGGACAGGCGACGCAAAGCGCGTTTCAGTGCTGCCGTTCCGACGCCCAGACAATCCACGGTATCGCAATCACCGCCACCACCCCCGCAAAGAAACAAGCACCAACAATCGCACTCAAAATCATTGTTATACCTCGCAAGACAAGCACGCATCTTAACGTGCCACCTATACCCATTCCATATGCGGGTCGCTATCGCCGTCTCTTCATCTGATGGGCCTTAAAACGCAGCCATGCAACGGGTGGTCCGAGCACCAATGTCCACAGCGTAACGACGAGCAGGAACCTCACTGAGAGTTCAAAATAGAAATAGCCACCCACCCAAAGAATCACCAGCACCACCGCAAATGGAAACACAAAGTTCCACAGCACTGGGTGCTTCTCAAACGACGACGTGAATCTCGAAAAATCAGCCATGTCAACCGCCTACGCAATAATCTTCTCCCCCCTCATCCACGTCACAAAATTCCCCAGCCCCTCCTCCACCTGCACCTTCGGCTCATACCCCAGCAACCGCTTCGCCTTGCTCACATCCGCATACGTAATCAGCGGCTCCGTCGGCGGCGTCGGCGTATCCACAATCTTCGCCTTCTTGCCCAGCAGCCCCTCCAACACCTCCACAAACCGCAAATTCTCCACCGGGTTCGAGCAGCCCAAATTCACGATCTCAAAATCCTGCGGCTTATCCAACGCCAGCATCAGCCCGCTCACAATGTCATCAATATACGTCCAGTCACGCTTGATGTGCCCCGCGTTGTACAACGTCAACGCCTTCCCCGCCAAGATATCCAGCGTCCACTGCCATGGCATCATGTCCGGCCGACCATGCGGACCATACACATTGAAAAACCGCACCACCGTCGTCGGCATCTTCCACAAGTGCCGATAGCAATGCGCCATCAACTCCATCGCCCGCTTGCTCGCCGGATACGGCGCCAACGGCCGATCCGCCGCCGCATCTTCCTTAAACGGCACCGGCGTGCTCGTGCCATACACACTCCCCGTCGATGCCAGCACGCACCGCGGCTTGCTAGTCTGCCGCGCCGCATCCAGCAGATTCATCGTCCCCTGCACATTCACTTCGCCATACACCAGCGGGTGATTCATCGAGTACCGCACCGCCGCCATCGCCGCCATGTGCGCAATCGCATCCGGCTGGTGCGTCTTAAAAATCTCCAGCAACCCCTGCGCATCGCGCAAGTCACCCTCAATAAACGTAAACCCCTTCGCCCCCGTCAAATCGCGCAGATGACGATCCTTGTGCTCGCGCGCATAATACGGATCAAAATTGTCATGCCCCACCACCGTGTCGCCACGGTTCAGCAGCGCTCGCGCCAAACGTGACCCCACAAAACCCGCCGCACCTGTCACAAATACTTTCATCAAAAACCTCCATGTCCCGCCAGTATAAGGCACAACGCTTGCATCTGAACAATCTCGAAACGAGTGCCGCGGCGGCGAGCGACGGTAGCTACACCCGACCGTGGCCAATTTGCGGAGATAGAACCATGAAAGCCATACTCAGCCTAGCAATCCTGACCACGCTGGCCGCGACCGGTTGCCAAACCGACTCCAGCCGCTTCTGGGCCACCAACGCCCCCTATGAACCCCACACCGTCGTTCCGGAATATCTCAAAGACGACAAGAACCGCCTCCTCAGCTACGACAAAGCTGCCGAGAACGGCCGCGCTCAACCGTATCTCTCCCAAGGCGATTACTCCCCCTTCTACAACGCCCAGACACGCTACATGAATGATGGCGCCACCCGCGCCGACTACCGCCAGCAAGACGCCATCACCACCCACGACCGCCATCACAAACACGATATGGCCGACAACAAAACCACTGACCTCAACAAAAACAACCGCTACACCGTGGCCAACGCCCCCCTCGCCGCGGCTGATCGTCAGTTCATCCTCGATGCCACCTCCGGCGGCCTCTTCGAAGTCCGCTCCAGCGAACTCGCCGTCAAGAAAACCACCAGCGACAAAGTGAAGGCCCTCGCCAACCACATCATCAACGACCACCAGCGTGCCAACTCCGACATGCTCAACCTCACTAAGGCCAAGAACATCGACGTCCCCACCACGCTCAACACCAAGCACCAGGCCATGCTCGATGAACTCACCAAACTCGACGGCGCCGCCTTCGACGAAGCCTACCTCCGTCAGCAGCGCACCGCCCATGACGAAGCCATCGGCCTCTACGAAACCGCCGCCCGCGGCGCCACCGACAACGACCTCAAGAACTTCGCCCAGAGCAAGATCGACATCCTCCGCCAACACGCCCGCATGATCGATGACACCAACCGCACCATCATCACCACCGACCGCTAACGCCAGACCCTTTTTCAAACGCTGCGCTGCAACGCACAGCAGACGGCCGCGCCCTCAAAGCGCGGCCGTTTCTTTTTCCATTTTCACTTCCCCATCGGCAACGTTGCCCCCTCCTTCTTCGCCTCCACAATCGTCCCCTCAAACTGAATCCGCCGGTCATTCACATTCACCAACTCGTTCAGTTCATACACATTCCGATACCCATACCCATACAAATTGATGTACGTCGGAATATTCAGCGCCATCATCAACGGCTTCGCCTGTGCCGCAAACTGATTCGCCACCGCCCGCTCCCCCGCCGGCCGCGGCCGCGCCACCTTCGACGCAAAATCCACCTGGTTCCCATCAAAATTGTTATTGCAGTAGATCAATATCTTCGTCTCAAAATTCGGAATCACCTTCGCCAGGCTATCCTGCGTGAAATCCGTAAACGCCAGATGTTTCGCCCCCTTCACATGAATGCGTTCAAACCGAAACGCCGACCGCGAATCGAGAATGATCACGCCCTCTTCCTTGCTCATCTTCAAAAACGTATCCAGATCAATCAGTCGCTCCGCCCGATGCGCCTCCACCTCGGTTACCAACCCCTTAAAGTCTTCATAGCTGACCTTCGCCTTCGGATAGCTCACCTCTTTCGCCCCCACCGCCATCCCCGCTCCCACCACCAGCATCGCCACCATCACCATTTTCATCTTCATCGTCATCGCCAATCCTTTCTCAAAACAAGTACACCCTTAGACGCCCCATCGCGCTCCCAGTTCCCACAAAACTCCCCCCCACACACCCTCGATCGCCCCCTGCATGTTTAGCCGGCGACTTCAGTCGCCGCGTCACCTCCCCCACACGCGCACCTTTCCCCCTCCCAACCTCACCCCCGCAGTAGCTTGCTCTTCGCGAACCGTTCCGATCGCGTAGAGTCTCTCCCCCACGCTTGCTCTTCGCGAACCTCCCACCGCGCCAATGGCACCACCCCACCCCTTAACCACCACCCCCAAAAACGCCCCCCTTGTCTAGCCGGCGACTTCAGTCGCCGCGTCACCTCCCCCACACGCGCACCTTTCCCCCTCCCAACCTCACCCCCGCAGCAGCTTGCTCTTCGCGAACCGTTCCGATCGCGCAGAGTCTCTCCCCCACGCTTGCTCTTCGCGAACCGCCCACCGCGCCAATGCCACCACCCCAAACCTAACCACCACCCCCAAAAACGCCCCCATTTGTTTAGCCGGCGACTTCAGTCGCCGCGTCACCTTCCCCTCCACGCGCATCTTTCCCCTCCCAACCTCACCCCCGCAAAGGCTTGCCCGTCGTCGGACGGGCCCGCGCGGACAGACCAAACTTGAGGCGCCTCTGAGACCATGCTATTGTGGCCACATGCTGAAGTCGGCCCGTGCATTGTTCGTGGCGTCTATGGCGTTCCTCGGCACGTCGCTTCATGCCGCCGACTGGCCCCAGTGGCGGGGACCGGATCGCGACGGCGTGGCCAAGGACAGTCCCCCGCTCGCACGCGAATGGGGCCCCAAAGGTCCCAAGCTCGTCTGGGAATCGCCCGTGCCGCACGGCCAAAGGGGCGACGACGGGTTCGGCAGCCCCGTCATCGCCAATGGCCGCGTCCACCAGTTGGTAACCTGGACCGTCTACGAGTCCACCCCGACCCGCACCCTGACCACCTCGGCCTGGCAGCGCATGGGCGCCTACGACCCCGCCGTCCCCGCCGCGCTGAGCCGGAAGATCGAGACCGCCCGTGTCTCCGCGGAGCGGGGAGACGTACCCGAGTCCGAGCTCGACGACTGGCTCGACGCCTGGATCGACAAGCACCTCTCCAAAGCTGAGCGCGAACAGTTCAGCGAATACGCCGAGGACCGGCTTCGCCTCGGCGACGACGCCGCTTCGCTTGAACTGCTGGCCAAGCTCCAGCCCATTCTCGACAAGCCTTTCGCCGACACCGCCGCGCTCAAGGCGTGGCTGACGGCGCAGAAAATCACCGGTGATGATGCCAGTCGCGTCCGGGAGGCCGCGCCGACCCGCAAGCCCATCCCCACCGATACGATCATCACCTTAGACGCCGCCACCGGCCGCAAGCTCTGGCAGAAAGACTTCCCCGGCGGACTCACCTTCTTCGGCACCTCCGGCACCCCCTGCGTCACCGGCGGCCGCGTTTACTCCACTGGCGCAGCCGCCGCCTACTGCCTCGATGCCGCCACCGGCGAGACCGTGTGGCGCGCGCCCGGCGATCAGTTCCGCTCCAATAGTTCACCCGCTGTCGCCGATGGCGTCATGGTCTTCGTGGCAGGCGGCATCCGCGGCCTCGACGCGGCCACCGGCAAGCAGTTGTGGATCGTCCCCCCCAATGCCAAGCCCGCCGGCAACGGCCCGTGCCTCTATGGCTCCACGGCTTCCGCCGCCGTTCACTGGGCCGATGGCAAGGCCCACGCCGTGGCCATCACCCATGACAGGCTCTTCTACGTCGAGATGAAAACCGGCCGGATCGTCTGGGAAAGGCAAGCATCCCGGTTGCTGACGACGCCCGCCGTCTGGCAGGACTTCATCGTCTTCCAGGGCAACGTCTTCGGCGGCAGCCATGGACTCACCGCCTTGCGGCTCACCCCCAAGGGCCCGGAACTCGTTGCCCAGAGCGGCCCCGTGGCCCAAGCCCGCGGTGCCAGCGCTGCGTTCCTCCCGGGACGCGCCCTGGCGGTCGGGCGAAACGAAACGGTCGGCATGGCCATCCCCAGCGGCAAGATCATCTTCCAGAGCACCGCGCTTTTGCGCAACGTCTACACCTCCCCCCTCGTCGCCGACGGCAAACTGATGATCAGGCAGGGCGGAGACCTGAAAATGCTCGACGTCTCCGGCGACGAAGCCTACGAACTGGCCAGCGCGCCGATGGACCTGCTTCAACTCACCTCGCCCGCCATGGCCGATGGCCTGCTCTACGTGCGCACCAAGACCAGCCTCAAGTGCTACGATCTCCGCGCGCTTGGCCCCGCCGAAGTCGAAGCCATCCACGCCTGGAAGCGCCAACTCGCGAAGGAGCTCGGCCGCGACCTCGACAGCGCCGACCAAACCGCCGCCGTGGAGGCCGCACGCAAACTCGCCCGCCTCGGCCCCGTGGGCCAGCCCCTCTACATCGAGCGGGTGCGCGCCGCCGCCGCCGACCCCAAGCGCCTGGCGGTCCTGCTCGAAGGCGCCGCCGGTGCCTGCCGCGAAATCCGATCGGCCTTCACCGAGCCTCTCCGCCAGGCGCTGCGCGGCACGAACGTCCCGATGGTCGAGTGCGCCGTCAAGCACTGGCAAGTCGTCTTCCCGGCTTCCGAGGCCAAGCCGCTCCTGCTTGGCGTACTGCGCGGGCCCGCCAAGCGCGCCTGGAGAGACGCCATCGAAGAGCTTCTCAAGATGGACCCGGCGAACCTGCCCGAGGTCGTGGACGCCCTGTGCGCCGTGGCCCAGGGCAGCAATGACGCCCTCAGCCAGGAGGCCGCCCTGCTCGTCGTCGACGTCGTCGCGCACGCCAGCGACCCCGCGGCGCGAAAACGCGCCTCCGCCGCGATCCCTGTGCTCGAGCAGATGGTCCTCTTCGAGAAGCGCACCAAAGAGGCGCGCGACGCCCTGGTCCGGTTGCGGGGCATCCCCGCCGCGCCCTAACTCACCCGCCGCGCGCGGTACGTAGTCCCGCAACCGCTGGGGAGCGCAACGGGGACGCAGCTGCTCTGTCTCGACCCTATAGATTGGCCACGATCATCAGATTGTGGGTGAGCATCCGCAAGAACATGTCCCTCCTCCTTCCCCGCGGAGCGCCGAAGCGGGGCACGAACCCGTTCTCACTCAGCAGGTGTTCTGCCAGAATTGCGGGGCCATTTTGTGCGGGCAACCGGACCCCGGCAAATGTGTATGGACCGGAGACATCGGTGACAGGTGTGCGGGGACATCGGTGACACATTAAAACGACTGTCTGCTTGTATCAGGAGTTGCAGGTATGTCGTGGAAAGTGTGTTCTGC
>Ga0073934_10001998_pt1 | contig 45315 bp, 44 predicted proteins | sample LarsenN4metaG_FD_76834 | JGI IMG/M metagenome (GOLD analysis project Ga0073934, IMG submission 76834) | Hot spring sediment bacterial and archeal communities from British Columbia, Canada, to study Microbial Dark Matter (Phase II) - Larsen... ...
CGTACTATGCAGGAGGCCTCCTATTCACCACTATCACCGGACTTCACCTGGTGCAGTCCGCGGAACGATATCATGGGGTCGCAACCCCTGTCAAGCCCAAGATGTTGTGGATCAGGCAGGCCGGAGGGCCTCTGGAGGGGCTTTCGGGCATGAGATACCCTGGAAGAAGGCGAATCTCCAAACGCCTGCCGATAGATCAGGAAGGGGAAATCCCCACACATGCGCCAACGGACTCTGGCCTTCTTCATCCTCCTGGGAGCCGCCCTGGCCGGCCTGGTCTGGTCGATCCGGGCGGTGTTCCCCCATCCCCTGCCGGAGGTGGAAGCCTTCCGGGTCCGCCGCGGGCTGCTGGAAATCACGCTCCCCCTGACCGGGGTCTTTGAGACGCGGACGGTCGACCTGGCCTTCGACATGCCGGGGCGACTGGCCGCTGTGAGCGTTCGGGAGGGGCAGGCGGTGACCGCGGGAGCCTTTCTGGCGTCCCTGGAGGCCGGGGAACTGCAGGCGGCGGCCCGGCAGGCCGAGGAGAGCCTCGTCGCCGCCCAGAGTGACGCTAGACGGGCTCAGGCGGCCGCGGAGGGGGCCCGGCGGCAGGCGGAACAGGCACACCATGCCTCGCGCGCGGCGGACGCTACGGCGGCCCAGGTGAGGGCCGGTCCGCGACCCGCGGACCTGAGGCAGGCCGACGCCGCCGTGGACGCGGCCTCGGTCGCCCTGGCGGAGGCGCGGCGGACGCTGGAGCGCACGGAGCGGCTCTGGCGGGAGGGCGCGGTCGGCCAGGCTCAGGTGGAGGGCGCCCAGAGCCAGGTGGAGGCTGCGCAGGCCCGCTACAAGCAGGCCGCGGCCCAGCGGGACCTGCTGCGCGCGGGCGCTCGACCGGAGGCCGTGGCGGCCGCAGCGGAGCAGGCCCGCCAGGCGAAATCGGCGGCCGCCGCTGCTGCCGCCAATGTCCGGCAGGCCGACGCTGCCGTGGAGGCGGCCCGCGCCCGCGTGGCGGTGGCCGCGGAGGCTGGGCGGGCGGCACGCGCCCGCCTGGACCGGAGCATGCTGAGGGCACCCTTTGCCGGGGTAGTGACGAGGACCTACCTCACGACGGGATCCACCGTGGCTCCAGGGATCCCGGTGATCTCGCTGGCAGCGCCCGGGGGATGGGTGACCGCGGAGGTGGACGAGTCGGACATCGGGCAGGTGCTCCTGGGGCAGCGGGCCCGCATCACGGCCGACGCCTACCCGGGCCGGACATTCACCGGCGCGGTCAGCCGGATCGGCCGGCAGGTGGAGATCCGTCTGGGCACGCGGATCGTGCGCGTCCGCATCGACCTCGACAACGAGGTCGGCATGCGGAACGGCACCAGCGTCGACGTGGAGCTGGTGCAGCGGACGATCCCGGACGCCCTCCTGGCCCCCGCGGAGGCCGTCGGCGCGGTGGGGGACGGTTCCCCCCACGTCTTCATCGTCGAAGGCGATGTGGTCCGGCGGCGCGAGGTGCGCACCGGCGGGAGCAATGACCAGTTCGTTGCGATTCTCGACGGGCTCAGGGAGGGCGAGCGGGTAGCCGTGGCCGAGCCCGGCCGGCTCCGGGACGGCCTGCGCGTCCGGGTGGTCGCGGTCCGGTGACCGCCGCCATCGCGCTCTCCCTCGCGACGCCGGCACCGGTCGTCACGCTTCGGGACATCGCCAAGACCTACCGGATGGGCCGCGTGGAGGTCCCCGCCCTGCGCGGGGTGAGCCTGCTGATCCAGGCCGGCGAGTTCGTCGCGGTCATGGGCCCGTCGGGGTCGGGGAAATCCACGCTGATGAACCTGATCGGGTGCCTGGACCGTCCGACCGCGGGTACTTACCTGCTCGACGGCCGCGACGTCAGCCACCTGACCGACGACGAACTGGCTGACATCCGCAACCACCGGATCGGGTTTGTCTTCCAGACCTTCAACCTGCTGGCGCGCTACAGCGCGCTACGCAATGTCGAGATGCCGTTGATCTACGCAGGCGAGGGCCGGGCGGCCCGCCGGGTCCGGGCGCTCGCGGCCCTCGAGCAGGTCGGGCTGGCGGCCCGCGTCTACCACGGCCCGGCGGAACTCTCCGGCGGCGAGCAGCAGCGGGTGGCCATCGCCCGGGCGCTGGTCAACGATCCCACCATCCTCCTGGCGGATGAGCCTACGGGAAACCTGGACAGCGGCTCGGGTGAGGAAGTCCTGGCGATCTTCCAGGAGCTGAACGCGCGCGGGATGACCATCGCGGTCGTCACCCACGATCCCGACGTGGCCCGGCACGCCCGGCGCATCGTCACGCTGCGGGATGGGAGGCTGGTCCGGGACGAGCCGGTGCCCGTGCCGCTGCGCGCACGGGAGGTCCTAACCTAGATGGATCTGATGGAAGCCCTCGCCGTCGCCCTGGAGGCCGTCCGGGCCAACAAGCTGCGGTCGTTCCTGACGATGCTCGGGGTGATCATCGGCGTGGCCGCGGTGATCACGCTGGTGTCCATCGGACAGACGGCACGCAGCAGCGTGATCGGCGAGTTTGCCAGCCTGGGCCCGGACCTGCTCTGGGTGCTCCCCGGCAAGGCCAAGGCCGGCTCCGCCTTCCCCACCGAGGAGGGCCGGTTGACACTCACCTTCGAAGATGCGGTCGCGATCAAGCGGGATGCCGTCGCGGTCGCCGACGTCGCGCCGGTGCTCCAGACCTCCGTACCGGTGGCCGCGGGCGGTGAGAAGGTCACAACGACGGTCATCGGGACCACGCCCGAATTCCTGCCGATCCGGGGGATGAGCCTGGTGGCCGGGCGGTTCCTCCTCGACGCCGACCTCGTCCAGCGGCGGCGGGTCGCGGTCCTGGGCCCCTCGATGGCGGAATCCCTGTTCCCCTTGCCCCGAATGGCCATAGGGCGCCGCATCACCATCAGCGGCCGCGCTTTTCAGATCGTGGGGCTGCTGGAGGAGGAGGGTGAGATCCTGGGCGTGGACCTCGACGACCGTGTCTACATCCCCGGGACCGCCGCGGAGCAGTTGTTCCGGGTCGACCACGCCTCATTTCTGTTCGTGCGCGCCCGGGACGCCCAGAGCGTCCCGCGGGCCAAGCGGGAGACCGAACGCATCCTGCTGCGCGAACACGGGGACGAAGACTTCACGGTCCTGAGCCAGGGGCAACTGCTCAGTTCCCTTTCCGCGATCCTGGGCATCCTCACCATCGCCCTGTCCAGCATCGCCGCCATCTCCCTGGTCGTGGGCGGCATCGGCATCATGAACATCATGCTCGTCTCGGTGACGGAACGGACCCGCGAGATCGGCATCCGCAAGGCCATCGGGGCGCGGCGGATGGACATCCTCACCCAGTTCCTGATCGAAGCCGTCGGCCTGAGCCTGGTGGGCGGGCTGCTGGGGATGGGAGCGGGCCTGGCCCTCTCCTGGGGGATCTCCGCCAACCTGTTCCGCACGACCCCCTCCGCCGCGGCCACCGGGCCCATCGTCGTTCTGGCCTTCAGTTTCTCGGTGCTGGTCGGGGTGATCTTCGGGGTCTATCCCGCCTGGCGCGCCGCGCGCCTCCATCCCATCGAAGCTCTGCGGTACGAGTAGACAGGGGCTGGCGCGAAACGTAGGGACTACCCCGGAGGAAGAACCGCCAGGGGCGATCGGCGGCCCGCCGGATGCCGATACGCGGGCTGCGGCCGATCGTGCGGCGTCGGAGACGGCCGTCGGCGATAAAGAGCGGGGGCCGGGTCAGGTCCCAGCCATTGTGCCCCGCCGAGATGCCCATCGCCTGCGTCAGCCGGCCCGGCCCGGAGGCGAGGCGGCGCAGGTCGCCGGTGCCGCGGCGCCGCGCCATGAGCCCGATCCCATCGACCGGCTCGATAGCCCGCAGCAGGACGGCCGAGGCCACCCCGGGCGGTCCCGTGACGACGTTGACGCAGTGGTGGTTGCCGTAGGTGAAGTAGACGTAGGCGACTCCAGGCGGACCCGCCATGATCCGGCTGCGCGGGGTCAGCCGGTAGGCGTGGCTGGCCGGATCGTCCGCGCCACGGTAGGCCTCGACTTCCACAATGCGCCCGACGGTGCGACCACCGGGGCCATCGTGCACCAGCAGGTGCCCCAGCAGATCCCGGGCCACCGCAAGGACGGAACGGGCATAGAAGCCCCGCGGAAGCGGCCTCAGCCGCGACGGCGCCGTCTGTGCGGGAGCCGGCATACGGCTAGCCATAGCCGATAGTATGATAGGGTCACTCGAGGTGAGGTGGACAGTGGGGATTATCCACGTTGATGGGTTGGCCCGTGGACCACAAGGCGAAGCCTCGGTCCGCTTCCTGGTGGACAGCGGGGCGACGTACACTGTGCTCCCGCCGGAGATCTGGCGAGGTATTGGACTGATCCCCCGCCGGACCGTCACCTTCAGCCTGGCCGATGGGACGACGATCGACCGCACCGTCTCCGAGTGCTACTTCATCCTCCCTCAGGGCGAGGGGACCTCCCCCGTCGTTTTGGGGGAACCCGGAGACTACGCGCTCCTGGGGGTCTTCACCCTGGAGGTCCTGGGCCTCGTCCTCAATCCATTCACTCGTGAGCTCCAGCCGATGCGCCTGCTGCTGGTGTAGCCCCTCATCTGCGGAGAAACGCCAGCAGGTCATCTAGGGGCAGGGTGTTGAGCACCGTCTTCTTCTCCACCCAGCCGCGGCGGGCCGTGCCCACGCCGAACTCCATGTAGCGGAGCTGGTAGCGGGTGTGGGCGTCGGTGTTGATCGCCAGCCGGACGCCCCGCTCCTGCGCCATACGCGCGTAGGTGTCTTTCAGGTCCAGGCGCTCGGGGGCCGCGTTGATCTCCAGGGCTGTCCCGGTGCGCCGCGCCGCCTCCACCAGACGCTCCACGTTGACGTTGTAGGATTCGCGCTGGCCCAGCAGCCGCCCGGTGGGATGGGCCACCAGGTGCACATGGCGGTTCTCCATGGCCCGGAGAAGCCGCCTGGTCATCGCCGCCTCGCTCTGGCGGAAGTGCGAGTGTACCGCGGCCAGCACGATGTCCAGTTCCTTCAGCACGTCGTCCGGGTAGTCCAGGGTGCCGTCGGGGGCGACCTCGCACTCCGTGCCCATCAGGATGGCGATGCCGACTCTGTCGGCGAGCCGCCGGACCGCCTTGGCGTGGTCACGCAGTTCCGCAATCGTCACGCCGCCGGCGAACTTGAGGGACTGGGAGTGGTCGGTGATGGCGATGTACTCGTAGCCCCGCTCCTTGGCGGCGCGGGCCATGGCCTCCGCGCTGTCGGAGCCGTCGCTCCAGCGCGTGTGCATCTGCAGGTCGCCGCGGATGTCGGCCAGCTCAATCAGCCGGGGCAACTTGCCCTTCTCGGCGAGCTCCACCTCCCCCTGATCCTCGCGAATCTCGGGCGGGATCCAGGGGAGGTCGAGGGCGGCGTAGACCTCCTCCTCGCTGCGGCCGGCGATGCGCTTCTCATCCTTGACACGGAAGACCCCGTATTCGTTGATCTTCAGTCCCCGGCGAACGCCCTTCTCCCGCAGCTTGACGTTGTGCTCCTTGCTGCCCGTGAAGTACTGGAGGGCGGCGCCGAAGGCATCGGGCCGAACCACGCGGACGTCGGCCTGAATCCCCACGTCGAGCAGCACGCTGGAGCGCGTCGGTCCCTTGGCCAGCACCCGCTGCACGGCCGGCAGTGTGGTGAAGACATCCATGACCCGGGCGGGCCGGCTGCTGGTCACCAGGAGGTCGATGTCGCCGATGGTCTCCTTCATCCGGCGGATACTGCCGGCCAGACTGATCGCTTTGACCTCCTGGAGGGCCCGCAGCGCATCCTCGATCTCCTTGGCGTGGGGCAGCACCTGCCCCAGAGGGCGCCGCTCCTTCGTGCGGCGGATCAGGGCAATCCCCTTGAGGATGTTCTCCTCGGTCTTCGCGCCCAGGCGGGGGAGGGTCCGCACCCGGCCGGCGCGGGCCGCCTTCTCCAGATCCTCGATGGTCTGGACGCCGAGTTTCTCGTAGAGGAGCACCGCGGTCTTGGGTCCCACCTCGGGGACGCTCATCAGGGTGGTGATGCCGGCCGGCAGCGCGGCGCGCAGCTCCTCGTAGTACGTGATCGTGCCGGTCTTCAGGAATTCGGCGATCTTCTGGGCCGTGGAGGTCCCGATGCCGGGAATCTCCTCCAGGGCATCGCGCGCCGCCACGTCGGCCACATCCTCCGTGAGCGACTCCAGCGCCCGGGCGGCCCGGCGGTAGGCCGAGACGCGGAAGATGGACTCCTCCTTGATCTCCAGCATGTCGGCGATCTCGCTGAAGATCCGGGCGAGCGCTTGATTGCGCATGGCGGACTAGATGCGGCGATCAGGCCCGATGGGCGGGAGGGCGGGAAGGCGCTGCATCGCCTGCCGGTGCCATTCCAGAATAGGTTTCCCCAGGCGGGAGGCGTTGATGTCGGCGATCAATTCGGTGGCCGCGGGGGTGGCGGCCAGCAGGCCGAGCACCACCATGCAGCCGACGACCCCGCGCCCGGCGCCGACGATGCCGCCGGCGATCTGCGCCTCCAGCCGGGCGCGCTTGCCGCCCAGGAAGGCGTTGGCGATCAGGCTGAAGATCACGTAGAACCCGATCAGGATGAAGCCGAAGGCAATCGTCCGTGCCCAGGGCGCTTCCAGGGGAAGCGACTCCACGCTCTTGCCGTAGTACGGCAGCAGGAGGATCGTCGCGGCCCAGGCGGCCCAGATGACGATAGTCCCGACCAGCGCCGCCACCCAGCCGCGCAGGACGCCCTGCCCGATGGCGTAGAGCATGATGGCGATGACCAGAAAATCCACCCAGGTCATGGTCGCCCTCCTTCTTTCGGGAAATGCACGGTGCGCCCCTGCCGGACGTCTTAGGCGCGGGCCCGGGCGCCCAGGACATCCGCCAGCACAGCGCTGATGCGGGCCACGGCCATATCCACCTCGTCCGCGGTCAGCGTGCGGTCCGGGGCGCGAAAGCGCAGGCGGTAGGCCAGGCTGCGGTATCCGGGCGGGGCGGGCGCGCCGGTGTACACGTCGAACAGGTCGGCCGATTCCAGCAGGGGCCCGGCGGCCGCAAGGAGTGTACGGCGCACCTCGGCCTGCGGGATCTCGACGCGCACGAACACCGCCAGGTCGCGATCCACCGTCGGATAGCGCGGGGGCGGTTCAAACCGGGGGACCAGCGTCGCGTCGCGGAGGAGCGCCTCCAGATCCACCTCGGCGGCGTAGACGCGTCCGTGCAGGTCGAAGCGTTCGGCGGCGGCAGGATGCAGTTCGCCGAAGACCCCCAGCGGTGCCCCGTTCCGAAGCAACCGCGCGCCGCGGCCGGGATGGAGCCACGGCGGCGCCGCCGGCTCCTCAGTGGTCTGGACCCGCAGGGCCGCGCAGAGGTCCTCCAGGACACCCTTCAGGTGGAAGAACGTGACTTCCGCCGCCTCGGCCCTGAGGTTCCAGCCGTGCGCCAGGCGGCCGCGCAGCGCGATGGCCAGGGAACGCCGTTCCGCCACTCCGCCCGCACCGGTCGCGCGGAAGATGCGGCCGATCTCGAACAGGTGCACGTCCTCAACCCGCCGGCTCAGGTTCACGCGCATAGCCTCCAGCAGGCCCGGAAGGAGGGACGAGCGCAGGTGCGTATGGTCGGCGAGCAGCGGATTGTGCAGCGGGACCAGCCGGGATACCGGATCGTCCGGAGGGATTCCCAAACGCTCGAGCGCCTCAGGCGCGAGCAGCGAGAGCGTCATGGCCTCGTTCAGCCCGGCGCGGATGAGGACATCGCGCACTACGGCCTCCGCCTGCAGCACCGGCGCCACGGACCCCGCCTGCACGACCTCCACCGGCATCGCTTCCGGGATCCGGTCGTATCCAAAATGGCGGGCCACCTCTTCGATCAGATCCTCCTCCCGCTGGAGGTCCACCCGTCCCGGCGGAATGCGCACCGTCCACAGCCGTCCCCGTCCGGAGATCCGGCAGCCCAGCCGCCGCAGGATGGCGCGCACATCCGCCGCCGGCACCGCGGTGCCCAGGACCCTCGCCACGCGCGCTGGCCGCAGGACGACCTCTCGCGGTGGCGCGGGATTGGGGTAGACGTCGATGGCCTCCGCCAGGACCTGCCCGCCGGTTACCCGGGCGATCAGGGCGGCGGCCCGCCGGGCCGCGCTCAGGACGCTCTCCGGGTCCGGGCTCCGCTCGAAGCGGGCGCTGGATTCGGTACGCAGCCCCAGGCGCCGCGCGGTGCGGCGGACCTGCGGCCCGTCGAACGCAGCCGCCTCCAGAAGCACGCGCCTCGTCCTGGGCCCGATCTCCGTGTCCGCCCCGCCCATGATGCCGGCGAGGGCGACCGCGCGCCGGGCGTCGGCGATGACCAGCATGTCGGGGTCGAGGGTGCGCGTCACCCCGTCCAGGGTGGTCAGGACTTCGCCCGACCGGGCGCGGCGCACGACGATCCGCGGGCCGGCCAGCCGGTCAAGGTCGAAGGCATGCAGCGGCTGGCCCTGCTCCAGCATGATGTAGTTGGTCACATCCACGACGTTGTTGATGGCGCGGATTCCCGAGGCCTCCAGCCGCTGCGCGATTCCCGCCGGGGACGGCCCCACCCGCACCCCCGTGATGATGTGGGCGGTGTAGCGCGGACACCAGGTGGGCTCCTCAACCGCCACCGCGGCCGCCTCTGCCGCCCGGCCCCGGCCCGTGCGGAGCGTGTCGCGGGGCACCCGGGCGTCCCGCCCGAAGGCGGCGGCGATCTCCCGGGCCACGCCGAGGACGCTGAGGAGATCGGGCCGGTTGCTGGCGATCTCCAGGTCAAAGATGGTCTCGTCACCCAGCCGTTCCACCGGCTCGTGACCGAACCCCAGCATGGCCAGCCGGTCCAGCAGCGCCGGAAGCTCCCCCCCAACCGGCACGAACTCGCGCAACCAGGACAAGGGAACGCGCACCGGCGGCTCCTCAGAACTGCCCCAGCAGGCGCAGGTCGTTTTCCCAGAAGAGACGGATATCGGGAATGCCGTAGCGCACCATCACGACGCGTTCATTCAGGCCACCGAACGCGAAGGCGGTGTGGCGCTCGGGGTCGATTCCCGCCAGCTCCAGGACGCGCGGGTGAAACATGCCGCACCCGCACAGCTCCAGCCAGCGGTCGTTGAACCAGACCGCCATCTCCGCGCTGGGCTCGGTGAAGGGAAAGTAGGACGGCTGAAAGCGGGTGCGCGCGCCGGGGCCGAACATCTCCCGGGCGAAGGCCGCCAGCACCCCCTTCAGGTCGGCGAAGGTGATCCCTTCCCCGACCATGAAGCCGTCGACCTGGTGGAAGACGGGCATGTGCGTCGCGTCCACGATGTCCCGGCGGTAGCAACGGCCGGCCGTGAGAATGCGCAGCGGCGGCCGGCGCTCCTGCATGATCCGGACGTCGACCACCGTGGTGTGCGTCCGCAGCAGCAGATCGTCCCCCAGGTAGAAAGTGTCCATGGCATCCCGCGCCGGATGGTCCGGGGGGATGTTCAGACGCGCGAAGTTGAACTCGTCGGTCTCGACCTCCGTGCCGTCGACCAGCTCGAACCCCATGCGCACGAAGATCTGCTGGATCTCCTCCAGGGTGCGGCGCAGGATGTGGGACCGTCCGAGGCGGCGATGCCAGCCGGGCAGGGTGACGTCGATGCGCTCGGCCTCCAGACGCTTGGACCGATCACGTCTGTCGACGACTTCGACCCGCTGGCGGAAGATCGTCTCCAGGCCTTCGCGCAGCTCGTTGAGAGCACGTCCGACAGGAGCGCGAGCGTCGGGCGGCAACTGCGCGAGGCGGTCGAAGAGGGCGGCGAGCCGGCCCCGCCGGCCGAGGTAGGTCCGGCGGACCTCCTCGAGCGTCTCCGAATCCTCCGCCGCCGCGATATCCCGCTCCGCCTCGGCCCGCAGCCGGACGATCTCGTCTTCCATCGGCGCCTCCAGAAAATGAATCGCGCTTCCGTCCTGGGACGAAAGCGCGCTCCTCCGCGGTACCACCCGGCTTCCCGGTCAGGTCCCGGGTCGTCCAGCAGCGGAGACACCGGGCCCCGATCGGGCGCTCAACGCTCCCGGTCTCGGGGGAGCTTCCGGCGGGACTACGGCGACCCGGTTGATCGCTTCACCCCGCGGCTCGGGAGTGAACTTCCGGCCACGCGCCCCGCGGGGTCTTCCAGTCGCGCACCCCGCTCCCTGAGGAGCCCGAGGGCCGTACTCGCTCCGTCATCGCGCCTGCGGCGGCCGCCGCAGGTTCAGTTCAGCGAGAGTGGGACAGCGAACGGCCAGAACGCCCCGCGCCGGTAGGCCAGGTAGGCCCAGATCGATCCGGTCGCTTCGAAGAGGCGCCAGAACATGTCCGCCGACCACAGACTCTGCATCCGCCACACCGACCGCCGTAGACCACTACGCCTGACGGCGGAGATTGGCGTCAGTATACACCGGTCGGGCGGCCGCGTACAGCACGAGGGCCGCGGCCACGGCCACGTTCAGCGACTCTGCTCGCCCGTAGAGCGGGATGCGGATGACGGCATCGGCGGCCTCCCGCCAGGCGGGGTGCACGCCCTCGGCCTCATTCCCGACGACGAGCGCCGCCGGCCGCCGGTAGTCGGCCTCCTGGAACTCCACCGTCCCGGTGGAATCGGTCGCCAGCAGACGCACGCCGCGGGTCCGGAGGGCGGCGCGCAGCGGCTCGGCCGGATGGTCGACGACCGGTAGGTGGAAGAGCGAGCCCATCGTGGCGCGCACCACCTTCGGGTTGTAGACGTCCACGGTTCCGGGCAGCAGGACCACCGCCGTTGCCGCGGCGGCGTCGGCGGTCCGGATTATCGTACCCAGGTTCCCCGGATCGGCCACGCGGTCGACGATGAGCAGCAGCAGGTCGGACCGGTCGAGCAGCGGCAGCAGCACGGCCGGAACGCAGCGCACGACCGCCACGACGGCCTGCGGTGTCTCCACCTGGCTGATCGCCTCCAGCACCCGGCGCGCCGCGGGCCGCACGGGGATCCCGCGGGCCTGCGCCGTCCGGAGGAGGGCATCCAGACGCCGGTGCCCCCCGCGGGCGTCTGTGGCCACAAGCAGTTGCACCACCGGGGCCTGCGCCTCGAGCGCGGCCTCGACGAGCCGGAGCCCATCGATGAGAAACTCCTGCCGCTCCTCCCGGTGCCGACGGTGGTGCAGCTGGCGCAGCCGTTTCACCAGCGGATGATTGGTGGAGGTGATCAGATGGTACTCTCCAGCCGGTCGAGCTGACGGTGCTCGCCCACCAGGACCAGGACATCGCCCGGCTGGACGCGGGCCTCTGCGGACGGGGAGACCATGATCTGGTTATCGCGCCGGACCAGCAACACGATGACCCCGAACCGCCTCTGCAGATCAAGTTCCCCCAGGGTGCGCCCACCCAGTTTGTCCGTGACACTCATCTCTTCGATTCTGTAGTCCGGTGACAGGGCGATCGACTCCAGGATGTTCGGCGCCACCAGACTGTGCGCGATGCGGACGCCCATCTCGTGCTCCGGGTAGACGACGAGATCGGCGCCCACCTTTGCCAGCACTTTGCCTTGCAGGTCGTTCACGGCCTTGGCGAAGATCTTCTTGACGCCCAACTCCTTCAGCAGCATCGTCGTCAGGATGGACTCCTGGATATCCACCCCGATGGCCACCACCACGGCGTCGAAGTTGGTGATGCCGACGGCGCGGAGTGCGTCGGGATCGGTGGAATCGACCTGGACGGCATGGGTCACATGGTCGACCACGGCCCGCAGGGATTCTTCATCCTTGTCCATGGCCAGCACATTGTGCCCCAGCTCGTACAGCGTCCGTGCCACGCTGCTGCCGAAGCGGCCCAACCCGATGACGGCAAATTCTCCCATCCCTCGCTGAGGCGGACCTCAGCTCACCTCCTTCGTGGACACCGGCCCCGCGCCGCCGCTACCCGACATAGATCTGCTCCTCCGGATACCGGAAGTGAGGCACCTGCTGGCGGCGGGACAGGCCGAAGGCCAGCGTCAGCAGCCCGACCCGGCCCGTGAACACCGTGACCATGATGATCATTCTCCCCGGGTCGCTCAGGGTCGGCGTGAGTCCGGTGGAAAGGCCCACCGTCCCGAAGCCCGAGACGACCTCGAAGAGCGCGGGGAGGAAGGCCACGCCTTCGCTGAGCGTCAGCAGCACGGCCATCGCTACGACGAACGCGATCGCCAGCAGGGCGATGGTCACGGCCTTGTAGATGACAAACGTCGGCAGCCGGCGGTGCAGCAGCACGGGGTCAGGGCGGCCGCGCAGCAGCGCCAGGATCACCGCGAGCGGGGCGACGAAGGTCGTCGTCTTGATCCCGCCGCCGGTCCCGCCGGGGGAGGCGCCGATGAACATCAGGGCCGCCAGTACCACGAGGGTGCCGTCGCGCAGGTGGCCGATCTCCAGGGTGTTGAATCCCGCCGTGCGGGGCGTGACGCTCTGGAAGAAGGCCGCCAGCGCCTTCCCCGGCCAGGTCAGAGGGCCGAGGGTGGCGGGGTTGGCGAACTCGAAGAGGAAGACCAGCGCGCTGCCGGCCGCCAGCAGGGCCAGGGTCGTGGTCAGCACCAGCCGGGAGTGCAGGGTGAGGCCGCGCGGCCCGTCCCGCAGGTTCACCAGGACACCGAAGCCGAGCCCTCCCAGGATGATCAGCGTGCTCACGATCAGGTTCACGGGGAGATCGGTGACGTACCGGGTGAAGCTGCGGAAATTCCCCATGATGTCGAAGCCGGCGTTGTTGAAGGCCGAGATCGCGTGGAAGATGCCCCAGTAGGCCCCGCGGCTGACCCCGACCTCCGGGATCCAGCGCAGCGCCAGCAGCAGCGCCCCTGTGCCCTCGACCGCCAGGCTCACCAGGATCACCGTGCGCGTAAACCGGACGACGCCGCCCAGGGCATAGAGATTGTAACTCTCCGCCTGCACCATCCGTTCCCGCAGGCCGATCCGGCGGCCCAGCAGCAACGCCAGCAGCATCGCGGTGGTCATGTACCCGAACCCGCCGATCTGGATGAGCAGGAGGATGACGATCTGGCCAAAGAGCGACCAGTGCGTGGCGGTGTCCACCACGACCAGTCCGGTGACGCACACGGCGGAGGTAGCGGTGAAGAGCGCGTCCAGCAGGCGGGTGGGGCGGCCATCCGCCGCGGCCGCGGGCAGCGAGAGGAGCACGGCGCCCACCACGATGATGGTGGCAAAGCCCAACAGGATGGTCTGCGCCGGGGAGATGACGATCCGTTTCAGCGGAAAGCGCGGCGAGAGGACGGAGGCGCGCGCCATCCCGCTCACTTCGAGCCGGCGATCAGTGACATTTCGGCCGGCCGGCCTAGCGGCCCAGGCTGGCCTTGGCCTGCTCGACCAGGGCGTCGAAGGCGGCGGGATCCTCGACCGCGAGGTCGGCCAGGGTCTTCCGGTTGATGCTGATGCCCGCCTTGCGCAGGCCGGCGATCAGGCGACTGTAGGGAAGGCCGGTGCCGCGCGCCGCCGCGTTGATCCGGGCGATCCAGAGCCGCCGGAACTCCCGCTTGCGCAGCCGGCGGTCCCGGTAGGCCGCCGCCAGGGCCCGCACGACATACTGATTGGCCAGTTTGAACCAGCGCGACTTGGCCCCGTGGTAGCCCTTGGCCAGCCGCAGGATTCGCCGGTGCCGCCGGCGCGAGGTCACGCCCCGTTTCACCCGTGCCATCGCTGCTCTCCTCTACCGGTCCGCCTGGCGCGGATGCCGGTCCTGCTTCAGGACTGCGGCAACAGCCGCACGATCTTGGGGACGTCGGCGCGATGAACGGCCACGCGCTGCTGCAGCATCCGCCGACGCTTCGGCCGCTTCTTCACCATAAGATGCCCCGCCTGCTGACGCCCGCGGCGGAGGCGTCCACTGCCCGTCCGGCTGATGCGCTTCGCCGTGCCCTGATGCGTCTTTCTCTTCCCCTTGCCCACCGGGCCCACCCCGTCCCGACCGCGCTTACGTCCGCCGCGGCGCCAGGACCATGATCATGTTGCGCCCTTCCAGGCGCGGCGGGCTCTCCACCGCGCCGACGTCGGCGACCGCCTGCGCCAGCCGCTGCAGCAGCGTCTCGCCGACCTTGGGGTACGCCACCTGGCGCCCGCGAAACCACAGCGCGACCCGGACCTTGTTCCCCTGCTTGAGAAACTCGTGGACCGCCTGGGCCTTCACCTGAAAGTCGTGCTCGCCGATGTGCGGCGTCAGACGCATCCCCTTCAGATCGCCGCCCCGCTGCTTGCGGTGGGCCTGGCGGTCGCGCTTGGCCTGCTCGTACTTGTACCGCCCGTAGTCCATGATCTTGACCACCGGCGGCTGCGCCTGCGGCGCGACCTCGACCAGGTCGAGGTTGGCCTCCTGCGCCCGCTGCAGGGCCGCGGCAAACGGCAGGACGCCGATCTGCTCACCTTCGGGACCGATCACCCGGACTTCCCGGGCCCGGATGCGGTCGTTGATCCGCGGTTCTCTCGCGATGCTGCGTCGCCTCCTACCTTCGTGCTCGGCATTCCCGACGAATTTGCCGGGTGGCCGGCCCGGAGAAATGACAAAGGGATGGATGCGCCATCCCCTTCCGCACTCCCCGATCGTCGACCCTGGCGGCAGCGCCCCAGGGTGAGAAGCGGACGGCTTCTACTTTCAGGGCCGTTCTCCAGACCGCAGGCGAGTATAGCACCGGGGCCGATGGGGGTCAACGCGACCAGAGAAAGAAAGAGCACTGCGGTCGCAGTGCTCCTCCGGCGGGAAGTCGCCTGCGGGCGCTACTTCTTCTTCCCGCCCTTCTTCTTGCCCATCTTCTTCACGGGATCGCCTCCTCTCCCCGGGTGTTCGTTCTGGCGCGAAGCGTTCGTCCCGCGGCTAGGCCTTTCCTGCTGCCACCTGGAGCGCATCCCGAAACGCCGCGACGGCGTGCTCCACGTCTGCATCCCCGATGTGCCGGTGGGTGACCAGACGGATCCGTGACGCGCCCAGCGGGAAGGAGCGCACCTGGCGGTCGGCCAGCCGGCGGGCGAGGGCGGGAGCGTCGTCCACCTCGACCATGACGATGTTCGTCTGCACCGTGGCCAGATCCACGCGCAGGCCCGGGATCTGGGCGAGTTGCGCGGCCAGGGTGCGCGCGCGGCGGTGGTCGTCGGCCAGGCGGTCGACCATCTCCTCCAGGGCGACGATCCCGGCGGCGGCGATGACGCCGGCCTGACGCATCCCGCCGCCCAGGAACTTGCGGAACCCGCGCGCCCGGGATATGATCTCGCGGCTGCCGCACAGCACTGAGCCCACGGGCGCGGAGAGCCCCTTACTGACGCAGAACATCACCGAATCGACATCGCGCGCCAGATCCCGGGCCGCCACCCCCTGCGCGACGGCCGAGTTGAAGATGCGGGCGCCGTCCAGGTGGACGCGCAGCCCGTGCTCATGGGCAACCGTACAAAGGTCGGCCGTCTGCTGCGGCGAGAGCACGGTCCCACCCGCCAGGTTATGCGTGTTCTCCAGACAGAGGAGCCGGGGCGGCGTACGGCTTGCGTCCAGGACGGCCCGCAGAACGGCCGGCGAGATCGCCCCGCGCACTCCGGGAACCAGCCGGGGAATGACGCCGGCGATGGGCACCAGGCTCCCTTCGACCCGGTAGATGTGCGCCTGCTCCTCGAGCAGGGCTTCATCGCCCGGCTGGGCCTGGGCCATGATGGCGACCAGGTTGGCCATCGTCCCACTGGGGACGTAGAGCGCCGCCTCCTTGCCCACACGCGCCGCGGCCAGCTCTTCCAGCCGGTTGACCGTCGGATCTTCGCCGTAGACGTCATCGCCGACCGCCGCCCGGCGCATCGCCTCGCGCATCGCCTCGGTCGGGTGGGTCAGGGTGTCACTGCGCAGATCGACCACCGCGGCCATGCCGGCCTAGACCTCCTCGGCGGGCAGGGCGCGGGCCGCCTGGTAGAGGGCGATGCCGCGTCCGGCGATGGTCGAAGCGATGTAGGCGAGCAGGAAGAGCACCAGCCACTTGACCAGCACGGCGAAGACCACCACGCTGTCCAGACGCCCCGGATTCTGGGCCTGGGCCACGGTCTGCTGCAGCAGGCCGGCCTGGACCAGTTCCACGAAGCCCCGGTAGAAGACGAAGGCCAGCAGCAGAATCCCTAAGCCGAAGACCGCCAGTCCGAGCACCTTTCCGGGGAAATCAGCCGTCTCCCGGCGCGCGATCATCCCTTTTCCCTCCTCACGACATCTCCGCGGTTATCGGACGCTTCCGCCGCCTTATGCCCGCGCCTGCTGCAGCGCCGTGGCGCAGAGGCAGGCGCGCTCCCGGGGAATCGTCGGAATCACGCGCAGGATCAGATCCCGCAAGCGCCCCAGGTTGTCGCGGAAGATGCGCACGACCTCCGCAGCCGTCACGGATGTGATCTGCGGGTCGCCTTCCACGCCCACATCGTAGTCGGTGATCAGCGAGATGTTCACATAGCAGATCTCCAGTTCGCGGGCGAGGGCGCATTCGGGATACTGGGTCATGTTGACAACCTCCCACCCCTGGCCCCGGAACCAGCGGCTCTCCGCCCGGGTGGAGAAGCGCGGTCCCTGGATGACCACGACCGTGCCCCGCTCGTGCAGGGGGAGGGCCATCCGGCGGGCCGCCGCGATCACGACCTCGCGCAGGGTGGGACAGTAGGGCTCGGCCATGGCGACGTGGGTCGTCGCCGGGCCGTCGTAGAAGGTCTCCACCCGTCCCCGCGTCCGGTCCACATACTGATCGCAGATCACGAAGTCGCCGGGCCGCACCTGGGGCTGGAGGCTCCCCGCCGCGGCGGGCCCCAGGATGCGCCGCACACCCAGCTGCTGCATTGCCGCGACGTTGGCGCGGTAGTTGACGCGGTGGGGCGGGAGCTCGTGGTGCCGGCCGTGCCGCGGCAGGAAGGCGACGCGCCGTCCGCCGACCTCGCCGATGGCCACGGGCGCACTGGGAGGGCCGTAGGGGGTCTCTACGGTGACCTCCTCCGCCCCCGCCAGCAGTTCGTAGAATCCCGTCCCGCCGAAAACCCCGATCTCGGCCTCAGGCATTGCCCTCCCCTTGAGATGTCGCGGCGCTATCCTTCTTCGGCGGGCTCCGCGGCCCCGCCTGCCGCCAGCGCCGCGATCGCCGGCAGCACCTCACCGGCGGCGCCGCGCTGGACCACGGCGGCCGCCGCGTCGAAGGGCGTCGCCTCCCGGTTGACGATGATGAGGCGACCCCCGTGGTCCAGCACGGTCTGGGGGAGGTAGGCGGCCGGGGTCACCTGCAGGGACGATCCCACCACCAGCAGGACGTCAGCGGCCGCACAGAGGCGTTCCGCCTCATCAAAAACCTCCAGCGGGAGGAGTTCTTCGAAGAGGACCACAGCGGGCTTCATCGCCTGGAAGCAGCGGTCGCAGCGCGGAATACTGCCTTCCGCCAGTGCCGCTTCCAGGACCGTGATCTCCCAGCGCCGCCCGCAGTCCGGGCAGACGGCCTGGCGGAGGTTCCCGTGGAGTTCCAGGACGCGCCGGGATCCGGCGGCCTGATGGAGCCCGTCCACATTCTGCGTGATCACCGCCTGCAGCATCCCATCGTGCTCCAGCCTGGCCAGCGCCAGGTGGGCGGGGTTCGGCCGGGCCTGCCGCAGCCGCGCCAGGCGCTTGCGGTAGAACCGGTAGAAGTCCTGCGGCGCGCGCCGGAAGGCGGAGAGGCTGGCCACGCGCATGGGATCGACGCCCGCCCACAGACCACCCGGCGAGCGGAAGTCGGGCAGGCCCGACTCCGTACTCACCCCGGCGCCGGTGAAGGCCACGGCCCGGCGCGCCCCCCGCAGCAGCGCCGCGGCCTGCTCGATGCTCACGGCAGGTGCTGCAGGTCGCCGGCCTGGGTGAACGCCCAGGCGTGTTCCCCCACTACGGTCACTTCAGGCCGCAGCGCGACCTCAGGCAGCAGGTCCGGGGAGACCCACAGTTGCTCAAGGTGCAGGGTATTGGGAATCAGGACAAGGCGCGCATGCTGCGGCTGCGCCAGGTCGATGGAGCGCAGGGCGGTCTGGATGGCGGCCCGATCGTTCGGCGCGACCACCGGCAGGAACACCCGTTCCAGGTAGGTGCTGGTCACCGCGTTCAGGTACGTGGCGGTGAAGTCGATGGCGGAGATCAGCTTCGCCGTCACCACATCGGCCAGTCCGACCCCCTGGGCGTTGCCCTCCGACGCAGCGGAGAGGCGCAGGCAGACGATGCGCCGGAAGCGCGGCGCGGGCGGATCCGGGATCTCGGGGTGGCGCCACCGGCCGATAATGTTCGTGTCCATCCCCGTACCGCTGTAGTTCTTGCCCATTTCCTCCACAACCAGCACATCCGCCTCGTCCACCGGCAGACGCGGCATCCAGGCCTGGGCCTGGGCGTAGAGGGCCGGTTCCCGCACGGGGATCTCAGCCGGCGGGAGAACTTCCACGGCCGCGGTCTCGTCATACGCATTCTCCAGAATGGCCACGCCGGCTACGACCCGCCCCGTCGCGAGGAGCGCCTGTGCGACCTCGGCGATGCACCGCCCCATCGCGGCGCCCATCCGGTGGGCCTGGGCCGCCCCCTCGGCTTTGCCCAGGCCCACCGCCAGCATCTTCAGCAGGCCACTGCCGAAATCATCAATGAAGGCGGTGTGGGGTTTGATCCGGTTGAGGACGATGATCCCATCGCAGCCGGCGGCCTGGCGGTCGAGGTAGACGGTGAAGCCGCCCGGCGTCCGCCCCACCTCGACGACCTCCATCGCACTCTCGACCGGGGCGCCCACGGCTCCCTCGGTCACGCCCAGGTGGGTGAGGATGCGGCGCTGCCCCTCCGCCGTTCCTCCGCCGTGACTCCCCATGGCCGCCATCACGACCGGGTCGGCGCCCGCGTCGCGCAGCGCGGCGACCGCGCCGCGCAGCGCCGGAACGATGTCGCGGATCCCCCGGCTGCCCGCGGTGACGGCGATCCGCCGGCCGCTCAGCGGCGCCAGGAGCGACCGCAGAGCCTCGCGGACCGCGGCGGTCACATCGGCGACGCGCGGCCGGGGATAGCGCTGGGTCACCCCGACCAGGGAGGGCAGCGGGGTCTCCGGCCCCGGCAGGACGGTGGCCGGAAGCGACAGATCAGAACGCCCGTTCAAAGAGGGAGAGGATATCCTCGCGCCGGGTCAGCCGGGGATTGACCAGGATGTTGCCGCTCTTCATAGCATCATCGGTCATCGCGGGGATGCCGTCCCGCGTCACCCCCACGTCGCGCAGCCGCTCCGGGATGCCGATATCGGCATTGAGCTGCCGGACGGCCTCGACCGCGGCCAGGGCCGCCTCCCGCGGCGGCAGACCCTCGACCGCTTCGCCCAGCGCGGCGGCGATGTGGGCGTGGCGCTCCACAGCGGCGATGAGATTCCACTCCATCACGTACGGCAGCAGCAGTCCCGTGGCGACGCCGTGGGGCACGTCGAAGTGCGCCCCCAGCGGCAGCGCCATGGCGTGGACGTTCCCCAGCCGCGTGCGCGTGAAGGCCAGGGCCGCGATCGTGCTGGCCAGCAGCATGTGGTACCGCGCCTCAAGGTCCCGCCCGCTGGCGTAGGCGGTCCGCAGGTGGCGCCCGATCAGCCGGATCGACTCCAGGGCCAGGGCTTTGGCCAGCGGGTGGGTGACGGTGTTCGTGTAGCACTCGATGCCGTGGACCAGCGCGTCAATCCCGGTGGCGGCCGTCAACGGCTGCGGCAGGGACAGGGTGAGCGCGGGGTCGCACACCGCGGCGGTGGGCAGGACATGGGGGCTGATGATAACCATCTTCAGCCGCCGCTCGTGGTCGGTGATCACGGTGTTGGCCGTGACCTCGCTGCCCGTCCCCGCCGTTGTGGGCACAGCCACGACCGGTGGGATAGGCCCCGGCACCTTACCGATCCCTTCGTAGTCCCGCGGCCCCCCACCATACGCAACGAGCACGGGAGCGGTCTTGCCGACATCGAGGACGCTGCCGCCGCCGACGGCCACGACGAAGTCGCAGTCGCCCCGGCGGTAGGCGGCCGCAGCCTTCTCGACCGTCTCGATACTGGGATTGGGCTCGACCTCCGTAAAGGTGTCGTAGTGCGAAACCGCCGGCGCCAGGACGTCCAGGACCTGCTGCAGGATCCCGGCGGCGGCGACACCAGGGTCGCTGACGACCAGCGGCCGCTTCCCCAGCGGCGCGGCCACCCGGCCGAGCTGCGCCAGCGCGCCGGTGCCGAAGGTAATCTGGGTCGGCGCCTGGAACGTGAAGAGGTCCGTCAACGCGTGCATCGCCGCCTCCTGGCCCGGACTTACGAAAGTGTTCGCCCGCGCCGTCCCGGGCGCCTGCCGGGGCGCCGCGAGCCGACCGGCGGGCCGGGCCGCCGGAGGGCGGTGCGGGAGGTGATCGCGGTGCCGACGCAGTTGCGTATCTACACGATCAACCGCGGCCGGCTGGATGACTTTGTGGCGGCCTGGCAGAGGGGAATCTACCCACTGCGGCAGCGGCTCGGCTTCCGAATCGACGGCGCCTGGGCCATCCGGGACCGCAACGAGTTTGTGTGGATCCTCTCCCTCGAAGGGACGGAGGAGGAGTGGCGGGCGCGAGACGCCGCCTACTACGCCTCCCCGGAGCGCGTGGCCCTGGACCCGGATCCGGCACAGTGGATCGCCCAGGTCAACCAGTGGTTCGTCGAGCCGGTCCTGCCGATCGCCCGGCGCGACTCCTGATCCGTTATCTCATCCAGGCCCAGATGAAGGCGCCCGCAGCCGCGCACATGATGGCCATGGTCGTCCAGCCCAGCACATTGAGGGTCCGCGTGTTGACATGGCGCCCATTACCCGCCGATCATTGGCCGACCTCATGATGACCACCAGGCGTGGCGGGGCCACGAACCCGTTGATCACCGCCGTCCAGAAGAGCGCTCTGATGGGGTTGATGCCAAGGAAATCGACCGGCATCCCGACCGCCGTGGCAACGGCAATGACGGCATAAAAGCCGCCGGCGCGGCGGACCCGCTGGGGGACGGTCATCCATGCCGTCCAGAGTACGGCGAAACCCTGCGAGGCTCCCGCGGTGGCATACGTCCCGGTGCCGGATGGATCGTCGTCTGATGCCCCGGTGATGAAGCCTGGGCCCAGGACGCGCAGGATGCGGAGGAAGGAGTTGCGCCGGCGTCTCATTCGGGTGCCGCCCAAGGCGGCGACGTCTTACCATGATGTATGCGGCGACCAGCAGGAATCGTCCCACCCGAAGCCAACAAGCGGGTGTGCTTGCCGCTGCGCTCTTCGATGTCGATGGGACGCTGGTCGACACCACCGCGCTGATCCGGGAGGCCGTCACACAGGTTCTGCAGGAAGACGGCATCACCCCCACCTGGGAGGACCTCAAGGCCGGGTGGACGCTGCGCGCCGCGGACCGCATGCGACGCTGGGCCCGCTCAGCGGAGCACGCCGGGGACCTGGCCGACCGGTATGAGCGGCGCTACCTCGAGTTGCACGACACCCTCGTCCGTGCCTACGCGGGCATGGCCGAGGCGCTGGCAACTCTGGCGGCGCGGGGAATCGCGCTGGCCGTGGTGACGTCGAAGCGGCGGCGGCCGGCGCTAAGGACCCTGACCACGTTTGGGTATGACCGGCATTTCAATGTCATCATCACCGAGGATGACGGCCTCCCCCCCAAGCCTGATCCGGCGCCGCTGGTCGCGGCGACCAAGCGGCTCGGGTTCGCGGTGAGCGCGGCAGTGATGGTCGGGGACGGCGTCGTCGACGTGCAGGCGGGTGCGGCCGCGGAGATGCGCACCGCCGGCGCGCTCTGGGGGACAGTGGACGCCGACACCCTGAGGGCGGCCGGTCCGGACTGGCTGCTCGTCCGGCCGGCGGATCTGCTGACGTTGCCCTGGCGAGCGTCGACGGGGACCGACCGCTAGCGTCGGGGGCCCAGGCGGGCCAGTTCCTCTTCGATGACCTGCTGGAAAACGGCGAAGGGCTGAGCGCCGACGACCATCCGGTCGTTGATGAAGAACGTGGGCGTCCCCGTCACGCCGTAGGCCCGGCCATCGGCCACGTCATCCAGCACCTCGCGCGCGTAGCGGCCCGAGTCCAGGCAGGCGTCGAACACGGCACCGTTCAGCCCGACCGCCCGCGCGTGCTCCTTGAGCGCCGCGACATCCAGCGCCCGCTGGAACCGGAACAACCGGTCGTGATACGGCCAGAACATCCCCTGCGCAAAGGCGCACTGCGCGGCCTCCGCCGCCTTCTGCGCGTCGGGATGCAGCGCGGCCAGGGGAAAGTCCCGATAGACAAAGCGCACCCGATCGCCGTACGCGGCCACGAGCGCGGGCAGCGTGCCTTCGGAGAACGTGCGGCAGAAGGGGCATTGAAAGTCGGAGAACTCGACAACGGTCACCAGCGCGTCAGCCGGGCCGCGGGACGGATCGTCGTCCGCGCGCGCCGCGGGCGCGCCGGGCGCGGGGCCCCGGCCCCGTTGGGGCGGCGCGATCCACCCGCGGGCGAGGAAACCGACCATGAAGGCCACGAGCGCCACAAGCACGAACGCGGCCTGCCGCGAGCCCGCCGGTCGGGGAGCGGCCGGGGCTGCTGGGGGCGGGGCTACCGAGGATGGAGGCTCAGGCTCCGGCTCCGGCACCGCGGTCACTCCTTCGGACGGCGGTCGCGCGCCCGCTCACTTCCCTCTTGCTCCTGGCGGAGACGGGCGATGTACAGACGCGCGGCCTGCTCCATATCCGCGCTGGCTTCGAGTTCTCCAGGGGTGGGGCGCCACTGATCGGCCGTTTCATATTCCCGGTCTTCGGGCGCCGGCGGCGGCGTGTGCCGCAGCCAGCCGACGACCGCGGCCCCCAGTCGTCCGGCGACTTCCCGGATGACCGGCAGACGGCGCAACGTGATCTCGGCGAGGAAGAGTCCCAGCGCGGCCACGGTCAAGGGCGGCCATGCTGGAACGCGCCGCTGGCCCCCGGGGAGCGGCGCGACCATCTCCGCCGGCGATGTCAGCACCCGCGCGCCGGCCGCCTCAACCATCCGGGCGATCGCGGCGGGGGCCGCACCGACGGCAGCCAGTTCCGGCGAGTATGGCAGGACGACGGCGGCGCTGCCGGTGCCGACCAGGCGTCCGTTCCGCTCTGCGCTCACCATCACCAGGTAGCCGCCGGGTTCGGCCAGGGCGAGGGTCCCCTCGTAGACGCCCGGCCGGCTCTGGGCCAGGTCCACAGCCTGGTCCGTTCCCACCACCTGCGCGCGCGCCGCCACATCCGTGAGGAGTTCTCCCCGGGCATCGCGGGCGTCGAGGACGACCCGGACCCGATCTCCCCGGACCTCCGCCTGCACATCGAGCCGGTCGGCAGGTGCGGTAATCGTCCAGCGGATGAGCCGCGACCACAGGCGCGCCGCATCGGGCCAGCCCATCCACTCCGCCGCCCAGCGCGCGCGGGCGTCGGAGGTGAAGACCAGCGCCCGCCCCAGCCCAAACTGCCAAGTCGCCAGGAGCGGATCCTCCTGTGGCGTCAGGGCGTGCAGGGTAGCGGACGGTTTGGCCACCGTGGCTACGTAGCCGCGCAGCGCCGGCAGCTGCAGGTCACGCAGGAGCGCGGACACCGGCGAGACGAGGGGGCGGAACCGTTCCTCGATCAGGTAGGCGCGGGTCGCCAGCACCGCTTCGGCCGTGACAATCTGGGGGATGGAGTAGAGGTCACGGGTGAAGTAGTACCGGCCCCGTCCCCACCCGGCCAGGTCCCGCATGATCTCCTGGTCGGCGTCCGAGCCGATGGCGATGCTGCTGAGCGTGATCCCGTCGCGGGCCATCCGGCGGACCAGTCGCTCAAAGTCTCCCGGGTCGGTCTGTCCATCCGAGAGGATAATGACGTGGCGCACCTTCGCCTGGGCCTGAGTGAGCGCGCGATGAGCCTCGCGCAGGGCCGGGTAGAGATTGGTGCCGCCGCCGGCGGTAATCCGGGAGACCTGGGTCAGGATCCGCTCCCGCTGCCGGGCCTCCGTCGGCCGCACCAGCCAGTGCGGGTCCTGGTCGAAGGCGATGACCCCGATCAGGTCCCGCTCCGCCAGGAGATCGATCACCGACTGAGCGGCCTCCTTGGCCAGTTCCACCTTGGCGATCTCGCCGCCGAAACTGCCCATGCTCCCGGAGGCGTCGATCACCAGCATCACCGCCACCGAGGGAATCGCCACGCGATGCCGCACGTCCATGCTCACCGGCAGCGCCGCTTCCAGGTCGGTCCCCGCATAGCCCCCCACCCCAAAGGCGTGGGGACCACCCACCACCACCAGTCCGCCGCCCAGCGCGGCGGCGTACTCCCGCAGGGCCTGCATCTGCGCCGGGGAGAGGACAGTTGCGGGGACATCGTCCAGGATGATTGCGGGCACGCCGGCGAGTTGCGCGGCGTCGGCGGGAAGCGCCGCCGGATCGATGCTGCGCACCGCCAGCCCCTGGCCGCGCAGCCAGGTCACCAACGGTCCCGGCGCGCGCGCGACGTAGAGCACAGTCGGTGGGCCCACGACGCGGACGACCGCCACGCCGCGGTTGTTGTCGGGGATGCGGTCGGGAGACACCTCCAGGCGGGCCTCATAGATGAGCGTGCCGGGCGCCGCGGCCTGCTGCGGGATGCGCGCGAGCGTCCGGCCCGCCTGCACCTGGAGGGGGCCGCGCCACACCTCCCGGCCCGCGGCCAGCAGGCGCAGGGTGCCGGAAGCCGGCGCGGTCGCCTCCGTCCAGACCCGGATCTCAAACCGCTCACCGGCCGCGACCGTCTCCGGCGCCTGCACCACATCGACGCGGCTCTCCGGACCGGGTGGCCCGCCGAGCGGCACCACGCCTACCTCGACACCTTGAACGGCGGCCAGCACCGCCGCGTCCACCGCATCACCTTCGGTATCATGGCCATCCGTCAGCACGATGATCCGGCGCGTCCCCCCAGCCGGCAGCACGCCCAGCGCGGTGCGGATCGCGCGGCCGATGTCGGTGCGGTGCGCGGCAGGGCGCGCGGCCGGTGACAACCGCGGCGGCGCGGTGAGGCCTTCCGCGACCAGGGCATCTGCGCCGAAGGTGACAAGACCAAACCGATCGCCCGTCCGGCCGGCGGCGACGGCGGCCGCCATCAGGTCCGCGGCGCGCTGCCGCTCGGCCACAGAGACGCTGTCGGAAAGGTCCAGGGCAAAGACGACGGCGAGATCACGCCCGCCGCGGGCGATCTCCAGACCGGCCAGCGCCAGGAGCAGCATGCCGGTGACCGCCAGGCGCAGCACAGGCACCGGGCGACGGCCGCGCGTTCCGGTGCGCGGCACGCGTCCCGGGTGCGCGCGTAGCCACAGGGCCCCCTCGGCCAGAAGCAGCAGCAGAGCGAGTCCCACCAGCAGCGCCCAGAGTTCACGTTCCTGCAGGCCCAGTTCGGCCGGCGCGGGCCCCGGCGCCGCCGGCCGTCTCCGCAGATCAGACTCGGTGGCGGTGGCCGGGGTCACGATGATCCGGCGGGTCTGGTCTCCCGCGCGCAGCAGGTACTGCCCCGCCCGCTCCAGCAGGGGCAAAACCAGCACCCCGTCGCGGGGGGCGACGGCGGTCTGGCCTCCCGCGGGATCGACCAGGTCGACGCGCGCCGCGGTCGGCGCGGGGAGCACCGGCGCCGTTCCCGCGGTCACGACGGTCGGGGGCGCCAGCCACTCCAGCGCGTTGGCCATCAGCAGCGGAAAGGCCGGGTGCAACGGCAGATCCGAGCGGGTCAGGTCAAAGGGCAGCAGCACCACCCGCAGGTCCGGGCGATCCAGCACCCACAACAGTGGGACCGATCCCTCCGCCAGGACCTGCCCCGCCCGCGGACGCAGAACCGGGGCCTCCTCCACGCGGATGCCGGAAAGATCGACCATGCGCAGCAGCGGATGCGCCGCGGCGGTACGCAGGACTGTGGGGCCGGTAACCGGTTCGCCGACCTCCACCGGCAGGGCATCCGGAAAGGTGCCGATCAGGAGATACCGCCCGGGCGGCAGCACCGGGGCCGTGACCCGGTCAAGCACAATGAGGTCGTAGTCGCCCCACGCCTCGGCCCGACCTGTCGACGTGACCTCCACGCGCTGTGACGGGAGCACGCTCAAGGCCGATTCCAGGAACGGGTTGCCCGGAGTGACCAGCAGGACCCGCGGCAACGCCGCGGTGCCGATCGGGACCGCGACGCGGTCGTCCCCAGGGAGGATGTCGCCGCCGAGTATGCTGATGTCGGCGATCCCCTCCCCCCGGGCGGCCCAGACGCGGGACGCCGCCCGGCCGCCGGCAATCTCGACGGCCGCCGTCTCCGCCGTGCCGTCCGGCCAGGCGACGCGCAATGTCGCCCGCCGCGCCGCCTCGCCGAAGTTGGTGACCTCCACCAGCAGCAGCGGTCGGTCCTCGCTCCGGCTGGCCGCCGCTCTGGTGATGGCCAGGTTTGCGGAGGATCCGCCGTAGAGCCGATAGGCGACGCGGGGCAGCGCGGGACCCGCGCCGTCCGTAAAGACGACGACCTGCGCCGGGCGTCCGCGCAGGCGTACCGACGCCGCAGCGCGCACCGCGCCCTCCAGGTCCGCCGCCGCGTCGGTCGGGACCAGCCGGCGCACGGCGCGCCGGATGGCGGCCGGCTCGGTGGAGAACTCCAGCACCGTGCGCGGCACGGACCCCGCCGCGATGATCATCACCGGAATCCCGCGGCCGCTGCGCTCAACCAGCGCCAGCGCCTCCGCGCCGGCGGCGGCCAGCCGCGTCAGGCCACCGGGCGCAGCGTCCCGGGCCTGCATGCTCAGCGAGGTGTCGAAGACCAGCACGAGGGCACCGCTTCGTCCCGGCCAGACGACGGCCGGCCGGGCCAGGGCGAGGGCCAGGACCGCCGCGGCCAGCAGCTGCAGCACGAGCAGCAGGCTCCGTTCCAGCCGGCGGACCGGCAGCCGGACGATCAGTTCCCGCGCGGTGCGTTCCCACAGCAGGGTGCTGCTGACGATCAGGGAGATACGGCGCGCCCGCAGCATGTGCAGGAGGACGATGACCGGGAGGCTGAGCAGGAGCCAGAGTGCCGCGGGAGCGAGGAAGCGCACCATCAGGCGATCAGCCCTCCGGCCCGCAGGTAGCGGAGGATCAGGTCGGTGATGGGGATCGTGGTTGTTGTGCGCAGGTACTCGATGCCGTGGCGCAGGCAGAACTGTTCCAGTCCGGTCAGGTAGCCGTCGCGGGCACGGGTGAAGGCGCGCAGCGCTGCGCCGTCCACGCTGACCTCCACGGCCGCGCCGGTCTCGCTGTCAATCAGGCGCAGATCACCGGTCAGCGCGGGGGCGAGGTCCTCCTCGCTGAGCACGTGGATGACGAACGGTTCGAACCGGTGGGCGCGGGCCAGTTTCAAGCCGTCCTCCAGGCCCGCGGGCATCAGTAGATCGGAGACGATGACCAGCAGACCCCGGCGGCGCGTCATGTGCACGTACTCGCGCATCACGCCGGCGAGGTCGCTGGACCCGCCGGGGGCGAGCCCGTCGAGGAAGCGAAACAGCGCCATGGTCTGCGGCCGCCCCCGCCCGGGTCCGAAGACCTGCGTGACCTGGCGGTCGAAGCCCACGGCGCTGACCCGATCCAGATTGGCCAGCCCGATGTAGCCCACCGCCGCCGCCACCTGCGCCGCGTAGTGAAGCTTGGGCGGATCCCCAGCGGCCATGGACCGGGAGCGGTCCACCAGCAGGTGAACGTTGATATCCTCCTCTTCGCTGAAGAGTTTGACGAAGAGCCGATCCAGGCGGGAGTAGATGTTCCAGTCGATGTAGCGGTAGTCGTCTCCCGCCTGATAGCCCCGGTAGTCGGCGAACTCGACGCCGCGCCCCAGGGTCGCCGACCGCCGCTCGCCGCGCAGGCCCCCGTGCACGAGACGGCGGGAGCGCAGGGTCAGGTTCTCCAGCCGGCGCAGGAACTCGGGATCGAGCAGCCGGGCGGACATGGCGCGGACGGTCAGGTGCGCACGCGGGGCAGCTGCGGGGTCTCCTCCAGAACGTTGCGGATGATCTCGTCCGGGTCGGTCCCCTCGGCTTCCCCTTCGAAGTTGAGGATGATGCGATGACGCAGGGCCGGGAGGCTGACCCGCTGGAGGTCCTCAAACCCGACGTTGACCCGCCCCGCCAGCAGCGCCCGGACTTTGGCGGCCAGCAGCAGGGCCTGCGCGCCGCGAGGGCTGGCCCCGTAGCGCACGAAGCGCCGGGCCAGCGAGGCGCTGCCCTCGCCGTCGGGGTGCGTGGCGCGAATCACGCGCGCCACGTAGTCTTTGACGTGCGTCGCCACGGCGACCTCGCGGGCGAGGGCCTGCATCGCCCGGACCGACTCGCCCGAAGCCACCTGCTCCGTGGCGGGAAGGGCGGGTCCGGTCGTCCGGTCCATGATCGTGATCAGGTCAGCCAGCGGCGGGAAGGGCACGCGCAGCTTGAACAGAAACCGGTCCACCTGCGCCTCGGGCAGCGGATAGGTACCCTCCATCTCAATGGGGTTCTGCGTGGCCAGCACGAAGAACGGCTCCTCCAGCGTGTAGTGCACGCCTGCGGCGGTGACCGCGTGCTCCTGCATGGCCTCCAGGAGCGCGGATTGCGTTTTGGGTGTAGCCCGGTTGATCTCATCGGCCAGGACGATCTGGGAGAAGATGGGACCGCGCTGGAACTCGAAGAACCGCCGCCCCTGCTCATCCTGCATGACGACGTTGGTGCCGATGATGTCCGCGGGCATCAGGTCCGGCGTGAACTGGATCCGCGAATAGTGCAGGTCCAGAACCTGGGCCAGGGTCTTGACCAGCAGGGTCTTGCCCAGGCCGGGGACGCCTTCCAGCAGCACGTGCCCCCCCGCGACCAGCGCTGTCAGGACCTCGTCCAGCAGGGCCTCGTAGCCGACGATGACCTTTTGCATCTCCGTCTTCAACCGGAGGAAGGTCCGCCGGAACGCTTCCGGTTCCATCGCCGCCTCCTTCAGCGCCGTCCCGCCAGCAACTCGAAGTAGCGGCGCACCACACGCCGCAGGTCCGCGGGGATGCGCAGCCGGGTCATGTGCTCATCGGCCCGCCGGACGACCGCGGGACCGACCGTGCCTTCGGGGAGACGGGCCGGCTGCCGGCGTCCCGGACCGAGCAATTCGGTGGTCTGCAATTGCCCCTGACCTTCGCGACCGCGCACGCGGGTGCGCTGCTCGGGAGTCTGCAGCCGCGGGGTGGACGGGCCGAGTTTCTCGCCGAGCCGTCCCTGGCCGGGCTGCGAGCCCTCATTGGGGCCTTCCGGCGGCGGCGCTCCGGTCAACTCGCCCTCCTGCTCGCGCAGGCGGCGCTCCCCCGGCGCCGGCCGCGCCGGCTGGGCCTCGCCGGGCTCGGCCTCATCTCCCGACGGCGTCCCGCCCTGGCCGATGCGCGTAGCCGAACGATCCAGTTCCCGCTCGGCGAGGCGCAGGGCCGACTCGTCGGCGAGCATCGCGCTCAGGGCCTGCAGGTCGTCCATCGCGATGTTGATCGCTTCGCGCCCGCGACCCACGTCGCCGCGTCCGATCTGCCGGCGCGCTTCGTCGATCTGCCGGCGGGCTTCCGCCGGCAGCTGTCCCTCGCCCGCCTGGGCGAGCCCGGCCAGTTGCTCCAGCAGATCCTGCTGCTCCCCGGCCGCGTTCTGCATCTGACCTAGCCGGGCCGCCAGGTCCCGCAGTTGCCGGATCGTCTGATCCAGAGCGGTGGAGGGACGAAAGAGGGACTCGGGTGGGGACGGGGTGTTGGGTGAGATGGTCTCGGCGATGCGCTGGCCGAGCTGGCGGCGGGCCTGCTCCAGTTCCCGTTCCAGCGTGGCGATGCGGGCCAGAGCCTCCGACCGGGCCATGCGCTGCTGCTGCAGCCGCTGTCCCAGCGCGCGGACCTTGGGCGCGCTGCGGCGCGCCTGCGGCGCGCGCTCGGCCCGGGCCCGCTGCTCCAGTTGCCGGGAAAACTGCTCCAACCGGCGCCCCTCCCGCCGGATACGGACGGCGGTGTCGCGCGCGGGCGTGGCGGGGATGGTCAGCCCCGGGACGAGCAGTGCCGCCGCCACGGCGGCGATGGCGGCGGCGAGCGCCCAGCGGATCCCCGCCGGCGCGTGCGGCCGCAACGGTGCTCCGGCCGCCGCCGTCCGGGCAGCCTGCGCCGCGTCCCGCAGCAGCACGCCCCCCAGCCCGGTCGGTGGGATCCGTCCCGCCGCGAGATCCACAGCTGTGCTCAGACGTTCGTGCAGCCGAAATTCGGTGTCGGCCACGCAGGCGGCGGGCATCAAATCGGATGAGGGAGCCAGCCCGCGCATGATGCCCAGGAGCAGGGCCAGCAGCCCTCCGGCCACCAGGACCAGCAGCGGGGAGACGATCCCGACCGGAATGATCGTGCCGAGTGCGGTCCAGCCCAGCGACGCCACGGCGGCCACCAGCACCCCGCGTACGATCCAGTGCAAGGCGGCTCCCCAGGCGATGGTGCGGGCCGTCCGCCCGAGGAGTCCGCGCACCTCCGGCGGGAGGCCCGTCGCCGCGGAACGGAGGGCAGCCGCGGGAGTGGCCGTCACAGCGCGGCCTCCCGCACCCGGCGCACCGAGCGGGCGATCAGGACCACGCCGCCCGCGGTCACGAGCAGATACGGGGCCATCGCGACCGGCCAGATCCCCGGCGCTCCCTGGTATGCGGCCGCCACGAGGCGCAGCGGATTCACCAGCGCCAGGGGGGCCGCCAGCCAGCGCGTCGCGGCGAAGAGGCCCAGGAAGAGAGACCAGTGCACCAGCGTGCGGACCAGGTCGGAAGGGACGGCCACGGTCAGCCACGTCCCTACCGCCCCGAGCGGCACCGCCACGACTATCATGACCGACAGGGCGCGCACCACCGCGCCGACGCGGGCGGGGTCCAGGGGCACGACCAGCGCGACCAGCGGTGCAGCGGCCAGCACCAGCACTGCGGCAAAGATCGCCGAGGTCAGGACCTTGCCCGCGGCGATCGTCTCCGGCGAAAACGAGGTCACGGCCAGATCCAGCAGGGCCTTCTCCCCTTCCACCCCAATCTCCCCGACGGCCAGGGCAGACGTCAGGTAGGCGATCCAGCCCAACGTAAAGAGAAGAAGAAGTTGGGTGAGTTCGCGGTCGGCCAGGCCCGGGAGCGGCCCCTCTGCCGGCAGCGTGAACACCGCCAGGAGGCCCAGGACGGCCACGTAGAGACGCACCACCCAGACGATCTTCGGCGAAGCCGTTCGGGCGCGCAGATCACCGCGGGTCACCGGGTTCAAGCGCATACTCACGGAGCCTCCGCCGGACTCAGCGGGAAGACCAGCAGCAGCGGCGCGGCGGGGAGGCCGGCCCACCGCAGGACACCGCGGTCGTCATCCAGCCAGGCGACGAGAGAAACGGTTGCGCTGAGTATAGCATCGCCGCGCAGACGGCCGATAGCCCACGCCAGCAGGCGGTCGGCAGGACCCCGCGCCGCGTCGGGAGCCGGCGCCTCGCGCCAGTCCAACGGCGTCAGGCGGAGATGGGCCTCCGCCCCGACGGGCGGGAGGGCCTGCACACGACCACCCAGCACCACGAAGCCGCCGCGGAGCAACCGACCGGTGCGGTTGCGGATGTTCACCTCAACCCCCTCGGGGGTTTCGCGGTAGGTCCCGCGGATCGGCAGCGGCAGCAACGCCGCGGCGCGTACCGGCAGCGAGCCATCGGCCCTCCCCTCAAATCGTACCACCGCGGACAGCGTGAGCACGGTGTCGGCCGCGGCCGTGGCGCGGATGAGCCCGCCCGCACCGGATTCCAGCCGAAAGGCGCCGCCGCGTGGGACAATGACCCGACCGGCGGACTCCACCAGCGCGATTTCCTGATTGATGAGCCCCTGCGCCACGGTGGCCTGGATCAATCCGGCCGTGCCACGGCGGGCGACGGTATTGAGCCCGGCCGTCAGCAGGGTGAAAGAGGTAAAGATCACGAGCGCGACCACCACGCCCAGATGGCCGGACTGCAACAGCCGCGCCAGCCAGCGCAGGGACAGCAGGTACAGGCCGAGGGTCAGCACGATCAACGCCTGCACCCACACGCTCAGCCGCAGGGCCCGCGGCAGCAGCTCGAGCAGCGTCCGGTCCACCAGGCCGGGCCCGCGCACCTCCGCAAGGGTGCGCGCCCAGACCGCGGCGGCATCGGAGGAGAGGTCGGACCGGAAAGGATCCGTCGGCATCACGACGAGGCCGCCTCGTCCCCAGGGATGGAGACGCTCGGCACCGCTGGGAACGGGCGCCGGCGCCGCGGCGAGCAGGGGACGGAGGACGTGGTGGGAGAGGATGTCGGCTGGCGGTGGCGCCGCAAGGTAGAGACGACCACCGGTGGCCACGTAGTCGGCCAGCGCCCGCCCCTGCGCCGGCACCAGACGGCGCTCATCCAGATCGCGCAAGACGACCGCGGCGACGCCCTCGTACAATTCCCAGCGCGCGGGCAGATCTTCCTCCGCCAGGTACGCCGCCCGGACCCGGCTCTCCTCACCGAGCAACTGCTGCAGCCCGACCGGACGACGGCTCACGGCGACGACCACCGCGTCCACCAGACGGGTCGGCGGAACGACGACCCGCCACTGTCCCAGGACGCGGTCCCCGGTGACCAGCCGCACGGTGAGGGGCGCATGCACGTCATGCACCACGATGGGAATGGTCACAGGATAGGGTGTCCCGGGCACCAGGTGGACACTGAGGCGCACCCGCTCCGTCCCCGGCGGGCGCGTCCGCGTCGTCATCACCTCCAGCGTTGCGGTGACAGCGCGGTCGCTCTCCAGACGCACCGCCAGGGGGATCCAGACATCGGGGACCACATACCCGTCGAAGCCGACGCGGATGTCTGCGCGCACGCCGCCAGCCGGGGCGGCGGCGGCACGGGAGAGCGCCAGGAGGGCGATGAGGAAAAGCGCTGGCGGCACGGCCGCGCGGCCGTGCCGCCAGCGCGGACCCGGTGCCTTAGGACTTGGTGGAGCTGCCGGTAGAGGACCCGGTGCTCGACCCGCTCGCGCCATCTCCGCCACCCGACCGCACCGGCTCGCCGGTCGCCGCCGCCGGCTTGCCGTCACCCGCACTCGCGCTGGGGCGACGGTAGTCGGTCACATGAAACCCCGTTCCCTTGAAGATCAGGCCGACCGAACGATACACCTTGCGCGAGGCGCTGCCGCAGATGGGACAGGGTGGGGGCACGGCTCCCACGGGTTGGAGCACATCGAACTGATGGTTGTTGGTCAAGCAGTGATACTCATACACCGGCATGGTCTGCACACTCCGACGATCAGGTCCAGAAACTTCTTTCTATTATGCCCGCCTGCACCGTCCTGTCAATTTTGCGCGCCGCTAGCGGCGTTCCAGGCGCACCACCCACACCGGACCCGTGTAGCTCCCGCTGTTGCTGCCGAAGGCCAGATACTGTCCGTCGCCGGACCAGCGCAGCACCAGCGGCAGGTTGGGATCGGGGAACTCCGCGGTGAAGGCGGCGACGCGGATACGCTCGCGCGGAGCGACATCGACCAGCCAGACTTCACCATGGGCCTCGTCCAGCACGCGGGCGAAGGCTACCTTGTCCGACGTGGGGGCCCAGGCCAGGCTGGTGATGCGCCCGGGGTCGGCGCTGAGCCGGCGCGGGACCAGCGTGCCGTCGGTCCGCATCACCCAGACCTGCTCGCCGCCCTGCCTCTCCGGCGCGGTGTAGGCGATCCAGCGCCCGTCGGGGGAGAGGCGCGGCAGGAAGATCCGCGGCTGCGGGAGCACGAGGCGCCGCCGGTCCGGGTAGGTAATGCGCCAGCGGTAGAGGCGTGTCACCCCCGGCTCCCCGTCGCGCTCCGTCCCTATAAAGAGGAAGAGACTGTCCGCGAACCACTCCAGCGCAGCGACAACGTGCCCGGTGGGCACCTGCCCGTCCGGATCCGTGCCGGGAAGGACGCGCCGGACGAAACCGCCATCCGGGCTCAGCAACCAGACCGCGCCGCGCGGCGCCCCACCGCTGCGCACGCCCACCGCCAGCCGGTCGCTCCCGGGAGCCCAGGCCAGGTGCGTGGCGAAGGGCGCGGTCCCGTCTGCGGGAATCTTCAGCCGCCGGCGGGCCTGGCCATCAGGCCGAATCACGAAGACCTCGCCGCGGTCGATGTAGGCCAGCAGGTCCGTGGCGCGCGACCATTCCACCTGCGTCGCCACGCCGACCGCCGCGACCCGCCGCTCCCGCCCACGCAGAGGGTGAATCCAGAGAGCGGCGCGGTCGGCATAGGCCAGCGCGGCGCCGTCCGGCGCCCACGCCGCCGGCGACAGCGCCGCCCGATCGGTGAGCCGCTCGGGCGTCCCGGCGCGGAGCAGTCCCACGCCGACCGGCGCCGGAGCACGCTGGACCTGGCAGGCCGTGACCAGGAGCAGCGCCACCGCGGCGGTGGCGAGAGCACGCGGGGCAGTTCGCATCGGCCCGCTAGACGACCGGGTACCGTCCCTCGGCCAGTTCGCGGGTCAGGAAGGTGATGTTGGCCAGCTCGCGCTCCAGGACGTCGAGGGTGCGGCGCCGGATCAGACCCCGGCGCGCGCCCCGCGCGGGGATGATCTGCGCGGCGGCGATCTTGGGGTAGTCGATCGGCGCGCCGATCTGACTGAGCATCCAGACGTAGACCTCGCGGATTCCCGGGACCTCTTCGTAGATCCGCGCCGCGACCTGGTGGGTGAGGATCGTGTAGATCTTGCCGACGTGCGAGACGGGGTTTTTGCCCGCAGCAGCCTCGGTCCCCATGGGACGGTTCAGGGCAATCACGCCGTTGACCTTGTTGCCCCGGCCGATCTGTCCGCTGTCACCGCTCTCGGCCGAGGTACCGGTCACCGTGAGGTAGACGCCGCCCAGACCACGCCCCGGCTGATCCAGCGTATTGATATCCAGCGTCACGCTGTCGAACGTGGTGTGCTGCAGCACGAACTCCAGCACGGCCCGGTGCAGCTCGGTCTTCCGGCGGAAGTAGGCGGCTTCGCTGTCGATGAATCGGTCCACGAAGGCCACCGCGGCCGTCAGGTTCAGTTCCTGGCCCTGGCGGCAGCCCATGATCTTGATGTCCTCCCCCGCCTCGGGGAAGTCTTCCTTGAACGTGCGGGAATTCATCAGTTGCTCCACGCGGCGGACGATCTCCTCGGTCTGCGTCAGGGGCGCGTAGCCCACCGCCGCGGAGGTGTCGTTGGCCCCGGGCACGGCCCGGCGGAAGATATCCAGGAGTTCCGGTGATCCCGGTTTGATCTGGACATCGTAATGCACATCTTCTTCGGGATCGACAAAACGGAGATTCTCGCGGAACCAGACCTTGGCGGTGTCCACGGCGATCTGGGCGATGGGGACCTGCTCGCCGTTGACCAGGGCGGTGGCGCGGTCGCCGAAGATCAACCGCATCGGTTCGACGACGCGCCCGCCGCCGAAGGCGATGTCGGCCGCCCCGGCCACGAGCAGCGCCTTATCGATGTTGTGGTGCAGGATCGCACCGAACCGCTGCAGGTACTCGCGCGACAGGGCGATGCTCACCCGCTCCATGATCGCGTCGCAGATAGAATCCGGGTGACCGACGCCCTTGCGCTCGACGATCTCTACCTCGTGCTCGGCGACTGGCTTCCCCGACAGAAACTCAACGCTGGTGCTGCGCACTGACTGATCCTCCTGCCTGCCCTTCTTTCCAGCGCACCGCCTCTACCCTTCTTTCCAGCGCACCGCCTCTACCCTTCTTTCCAGCGCACCTGTTCGACGCCCCCGACCTCGCCCAGCGCCGTCAGCACGTCCTCCCGCGTCACGCGGGCCGGCAGGCGCAGGGCGAGGGTGATCGTCACCCGGTTGTCCATGCGCTCGGACATCTCCACGTTCTCGATGTTCACGCTGTGTTCGCCGAGCGCCGTCCCGATCTTGCCCAGTTGCCCGGGCTGGTCGAGCAGGAGCAATTCGACGGTCGCCATCCCCCGGCGGGGGAGGCGGCGCTCCAGGGCTTTCAAGGGGATCAGCACCAGCATGACCAGCACGGTCCCCGCCACCGCGCCGACGTAGAATCCCGCGCCGGCAGCGGTGCCGATAGCGGCGGAGGTCCACAGACTGGCCGCGGTGGTCAGGCCCTGCACCGTGACCCCGCTGCGCCAGATCGTCCCCGCGCCCAGAAAGCCGATGCCCACGACGATGTTGCTGGCAATGCGCGCCGGATCCGCACCCGATCCGAAGAATCCCTCCCGCGAGATCAGAGTGAAGAGCGCCGCTCCCAGCGTGACCAGCATGTGGGTGCGCAGGCCGGCGGGTTTCTCCACGGTCTCCCGTTCCACGCCGATGAGGCCGCCGAGGACCAGGGCCAGGGCGAGCCGTACCAGGACCTCCACCCACCCGGCACCACCGAGCTCCGTCACGCCAAGACCTCCACGCCGTACTTCTCCCGCGCCACGACGGCCACGTGCTCCATCAGCGCGTCCACCAGCCGGTCCTCGGGCAGGCTGGCCACGATGCGCCCCTCGCGGAAGAGCAGGCCCATACCGCGCCCGCAGGCGATGCCCAGATCGGCCAGCCGCGCCTCCCCGGGTCCGTTGACGGCGCAGCCCATGACCGCCACCTTCACGGGGGCGGGCACGCGCGCCAGGCGCCGTTCCACTTCCTGGGCGATGGCGATGATGTCGACCTCCGCCCGGCCGCAGGAGGGGCAGGCGACCAGCTGCACGCCGCGCGCGCGCAGACCCAGGCTGGCCAGGATCTGAAAGCCGACCCGCACCTCCTCCACGGGATCCGCGGCCAGGGAGACGCGGATCGTGTCGCCGATGCCCAGAGCCAGGATCGCGCCGATACCTGCGGCGGACTTCACCGATCCGGGGCCCAGGGTCCCCGCCTCGGTGATGCCGACGTGCAGCGGGTAGGCCACCTGCGTGCTGATCAGCGTGTACGCCTCCAGCGCCATGGGCACTTCGGAGGCCTTGACGGAGATGACGATGTCGTGGAAGTCGAGGTCCTCCAGGACCTTCACGTCCTCCAGGGCGCTCTCCACCAGCGCCCGGGCCGTCGGGCCGAAGCGGCGCAGCATCGCTTTGGAAATCGACCCGACGTTAGCGCCGATGCGGATGGGCACACCGCGCTCCTTGGCCGCCCGGGCCACGACGCGCGTGCGCTCCCGGCTGCCGATGTTGCCGGGATTGATCCGCAGTTTCGCCACGCCGGCCTCGAGCGCGGCCAGCGCCAGCCGGTGATCGAAGTGGATGTCGGCCACAACGGGGGTGGGGCTGCGGGGGACGATCTCAGCGAGGGCGGCGGCGGCGGCACGGTCCGGCACCGCGACCCGGACGATCTCACACCCCTCCGCGGCGAGTTGGTAGATCTGCGCCAGCGTGGCGTCCACGTCCCGGGTATCGGTGATGGTCATGGACTGGACGGAGATGGGAGCGCCGCCGCCAATGGTCACCCGGCCCACCTGAACCTGACGGGTGGTCGTGCGCGGGGTGAGGCTGCGCGTGGCCGCGTCGATCATCGCTGGATGTCCTGCACCGTTAAGAATATCAGGAGAAGGAAGAGTAGGACGAAACCGACCAGGTGGATGTATCCTTCCCGCCGCGGGTCGACGGGGCGACGCCGGACCGCCTCCACCAGGAGGAAGGCGAAGCGTCCCCCGTCCAGCGCCGGGATGGGGATGAGGTTGAAGATCCCGATGATGATGGATAGCGACGCGGCCACGTAGAGGAAATTCTCCAGCCCGCTGCGGCCGGCCTCGATGAGCGCCCGCCCGGCGGCCACCGGCCCGCCCAGATTACGCAGGAAGGTCCCCTCGCGGATCAGGTTACCGACGGCGCCCAGAAACGTCGTGATGAACTCGCCGGTTCGCGCCACCCCCCAGACGACGGCGGCGGCCGGATTGTAGCGCTGGCGGATGACCCGCGGGGCGAATCCGATCAGGCCGATCTGCCGGGCGGGGTCGAGACGGGGCGTCACCGTCACGGTGAAGCGTTGACCATCCCGCTCGATGGTGAGCACCAGCGAGCGCCCCGGATTCTTGTGGATGATATCCACGACGTCCTCACCGCGCGTCGTGGGGTGCCCGTCGATCGCCACGATCGCATCGCCCGGGCGCAGGCCCGCCTGGGTGGCCGGGCAGGGAGTCTCCGGCGCCGCGCCCTGGGGCTGGCCGCACGACGCCACCAGCATCCCCACGCGGTTGGTGACCCCGACCGGCACGCCGAGCGTGCCGGCGATGACGGCGAGGATCACCGCCGCGAAGAGCAGGTTCATCCCCGGACCCGCGGCGACGACGGCCATCCGTGTCGCCACCGGTTTGTTCCGGAAGGACCCTTCCTCCCCGTTCGCATCCTCAAAGTCCTCCCCGGCCATCTTCACGTACCCGCCGAACGGAATCAGGTTGAGCACGTAGGTGGTCTCGCCGCGGCGGGTGGCCCAGAGGCGCGGCCCAAACCCGAGCGCGAAGGCGTGAATGGTGACCCCCGCGCGTTTCGCCACCAGGAAGTGCCCCAGCTCGTGCACGAAAATCATCGCTCCGAAGGCGACGATCGTCGCCAGGAACCAGCCGCTCCCGGAGAGCAGCATCTGCAGTTCGGTCATCGACGCACCTCACTCCCCAGGGCCCGGACCGCAGTCCGCGCCCACCCGTCCGCGGCCAGCACCTCTTCCACGGAAGGAGCGGCCACGGGCCGGTGGGCCTCCATCGTCCGCCGCACGCGCACCGGGATCTCGCCGAAGGAGATGTGCCGGTCGAGGAAGAGCTGCACCGCGACCTCGTTGGCGGCATTCAGGACGGCAGGCATCGTTCCCCCGGCCAGGAGAGCCGACCGGGCCAGGTCCAGGCTAGGATACCGCGCCGGGTCGGGCGGGAGGAAGGTCAGAACGGTCCCGGCGCGCTCCTCCCAGGACAGCGCGCGCAGGAGCGAGGGCCGGCGTTCGGGGTAGGTCAGCGCCAGCTGGATCGGCAGGCGCATGTCCGGCGGCGCGACCTGCGCCAGAACGGAACCGTCCCGGAGCTCGACCAGGCCGTGGACGAGGCTCTGCGGATGGATCACGACCCCGATCTGCTCCGGCGCCAGATCGAAGAGCCAGCGAGCCTCGATGACTTCCAACCCCTTGTTCATCAGCGTCGCCGCGTCCACCGTCACCTTCCTGCCCATCTTCCAGGTGGGATGGGCCAGGGCTTCCTCGGGTGTCGCCTGCGCCAGCGTCTCCAGCGGGCGGTGCAGGAAGGGCCCGCCGGAAGCGGTCAGGACCACGCGCTGGATCGCGCCGTGCGCCACGCCCTCCAGGCACTGGAAGATCGCGCTGTGCTCGCTGTCGACGGGCAGCAGGCGCCGGCCGCTGCGCTGCAGTTCAGCCATCACCAGGGGACCGCCCGCGACCAGCGTCTCCTTGGTCGCCAGCGCGACGTCCTTGCCGGCACGCAGGGCCGCCAGCGTCGGCAGCAGCCCAACCACCCCCACCACCGCCACCAGCACCAGGTCCGCGGCGGGATGCCCGGCCAGCTCGGCGGCGCTCTGCGGGCCGGCCAGGATCTCCACCTCCGGGGGGACCATTCCACGCAGGCGCGCGGCCGCGGCCGGATCTTCCACGGCCACCGCCCGGGGCCGGTAGCGCCCGATCTGCGCCGCCAGCGTCTCCACATCGCGGCGCGCCGCCAGACCCACCACCTCCACATCGCCGAGGTGGTCGGCGACGTCCAGGGTCGCGCGGCCGATCGACCCGGTGGACCCCAGCAGAACGAGGCGCTTCACCGCACCCCTCGCAACAGCGCGTAGGCAACCGGGGCCACGAACAGCAGCGCATCGAAGCGGTCGAGCACACCGCCGTGGCCGGGGAGAATCCCGCCGCTGTCTTTGGCGCCCGCGGCCCGCTTGAGGGCCGACTCCGCCAGATCGCCGATCAACCCGACACTCCCACCCAGCGCCCCAATCCCGGCGGCGAGCCCGAGCGGCAGGCGCAGAATGGCGGCGACGACCAGCGCTGCCCCGATTCCCCCCAGGAGGCCGCTCCAGGCGCCTTCCCAGGTCTTCGTCGGGCTGATCGGCGTCAGGAGCCGGCGGCCGAAACTCCGGCCGCCGAAATACGCGGCGGAGTCCGCTGCCCACACGGAGAGCACAACCAGCAAGGTCCAGGGCAATCCATCACCGGGCAGCCGCCGGAGCAGGTCCAGCGCGGCGAAGAGCGCGGCATACAACGGTCCCAGGAGGGTCACGCCGGCGTTGGCGATGGCCTGGGCCCGGGCCGGTGCCCACAGTTGCGCGGCGAGGGCGCCCAGCGCCAGGAGCCCCACCGCACCCAGCAGGAGATCGGACCGGTAGACGGCGGCGCCGTAGATGAGCGCGGTCCCCAGCAGGATCACCGGCGCTGCCGGGACGAGCCCCACCATCCTGGCCAGCCCGATCCACTCCCAGGCGGCCAGGAGCGCCGCCGCCAGCAGCAGGCCGCTCCACCACCCACCGTCCCAGTACAGCGCGGCCAGGAACGGGGGGATCGCCACCAGCGCGGTCAGGGTGCGCCGGCGGGTGGGACTGGCGGCGGTAGACTCAGCCGTCATCCACGCCGCCGTAGCGCCGGCGCCGCTGCTGGTAGGTCGCCACCGCCTCGTAGAGGTGGGCCACCTGAAAGTCGGGCCAGTAGACGTCACAAAAGTAGAGCTCGGTGTAGGCGATCTGCCACAGCAGGAAGTTGCTGATGCGCTGCTCTTTTCCCGTACGGATCAACAGATCGGGATCAGGCAGGCCGGCGGTGTAGAGATGGCGGGCGAAGTGGGTCTCGTCGATCTGGTCGGGCGTCAGTCCTCCGCCGGCCGCTTCCGCGGCCAAGCGGCGCGCCGCGCGCACCAGCTCCGCCCGCCCGCCGTAGTTCAGCGCGAAGTTCAGGAGCAGGCGATCATTCCCCTCCGTGCGGACAGCCAGCGCGCGCAGTTGGGCGGCGATCTCCGCCGGCAGCCCGTCCAGGTCGCCGCTGATGCACAGGCGGATCCCGTTGCGCACCAGCTCCTCTGCCTCGGCGGCCACCGCGTCCCGCAGCAGGAGCATCAACCCCTCGACCTCATCGGCCGGGCGGCGCCAGTTTTCCGTGGAGAAGGCGTAGAGGGTGAGGCAGCGGATGCCCAGGTCGCGGCATGCCTCCAGCGTGCGGCGCACGGCGTCCCGCCCGGCGCGGTGCCCCTCGATGCGCGGCAACCCGCGCTCGCGGGCCCAGCGCCCGTTCCCATCCATGATGATGGCCACGTGCGGCGGGACGCGGTGGGGATCGATGAGCGGGTACGCCGCGGACGGTTCGGAGGTCTTCATCGCGGCGGAGCGGTGGAGACCCGCGCGAAGCGCTCGTGGGTGACGACCAGAAGGACCCGGGAACCTTCCTGCCGCTGGCGCACCACCCGCGCCGGTCCGGCCGGGCTGCCCGCGCCCGGCGGCCGTGTCTCCTCGACCTCCACGACGTACCCGGCGGCTTCCAGGCGGGCGCGCGCCTCGTCGAGGGCGTACGCCAGCACGTCGGGCGGACCGCCGGCCGGGGCGGTCACAGTTCCATGATCTCCTTCTCCTTCGCCTCGAGGGCCCGATCCACGGCGGCGATGAACTCGTCGGTGATCTTCTGCAGTTCGGCGAGGGCACGCTGCGCGGCGTCTTCCGACACGTCGCCGCCTTTTTCCAGGTCCTCGATCAACTCCTTCGCCTCGCGGCGCACATTGCGCACCGCCACCCGGCCCTCCTCGGCGTGCCGGCGCACCACCTTGCCCAGGTCGCGGCGCCGTTCCTCCGTCAGGGTCGGAATGGGGATTCGGATGACCGCGCCGTCGCTGCTGGGGACCAGGCCCAGTTCGCTCTTCAGGATCGCCCGCTCGATATCCCGGACGATCTTCTTGTCCCAGGGCGCCACCACGAGCAACCGGGGTTCGGGGACGCTGATGGTGGCCACCTGGTTCACGGGCGTGGGGACGCCGTAATACTCGACCTTGATCTGCTCCAGGAGGGCGGGATTGGCACGGCCGGTGCGGATCGCGCCGAATTCCCGCCGCGTCGCCTCCAGGGCCTTCTGCATGCGCGCCCGCGCCTCGTCGACCGCCTCGATGGCGAGGGGATCGACCGGGCCACCGTGGCCGGGCTTCTGGCCCGGGGCTTTCTGACCGCCCCTCCCGCTCACCGCCGGCTCCCTACCAGCGTCCCGATTGGCTCGCCCTGGACGGCACGCTTGAGATTCGCGGGCTGGGTCAGGTCGAAGACGATGATATCCAGGTTATTGTCCTTGCACAGGGCCACGGCGGTGGCGTCCATGACCTTGAGGTCCCGGTTGAGCACGTCCATGTAGTCCAGATGCCGGAACATCACCGCATCGGGGTGGCGCCGCGGGTCTTTGTCGTAGACGCCGCCGATCCCCCGCTTGGCCATGAGCAGCGCGTCGGCCTCGACCTCGATCGCGCGGAGCGCCGCGGCGGTATCCGTGGTGAAGTACGGGCTGCCGGTCCCGCCGGCAAAGATGACCACGCGGCCTTTTTCCAGGTGCCGGATGGCGCGGCGCCGGATGAAGGGCTCCGCCACCTGGCGCATCTCCACGGCGGTGAGCACCCGCGTCGTCAGCCCGTGCGCCTCCAGCACATCCTGCAGGGCCAGGGCGTTGATCACGGTGGCCAGCATGCCCATGTTGTGCCCGGTGACCTCGTGGATCCCCAGGCGGCGGCTGACCTCCTCCCCGCGGACCACGTTGCCGCCGCCGACGACGATGGCCACCTGCACGCCGTCGCCGACCACGTCGGCCACCTCGCGGGCCACCAGGCGCAGGACCTCCGCGTCCAGCGTGGTCGCACCGTCGCCGGCCAGCGCTTCGCCGCTGAGCTTGAGCAGAATGCGCCGGTAGCGGGGCGTGGGGGCGGTCATCGCCCGGGGCTACTCCCCGACCTTGAAGCGGGCGAAGCGGCGGACCTGGATGTTCTCACCCACCTTGGCCACCGTCTCCGTGATGAGGTCCTGCACCCTCCGCGCGGCATCGCGGATGTAGGGCTGCTCCAGCAGGATCTGCTCCTGCACCTGGGGATTGTCGCGCGCCTCCAGCGGGACGTCCTCCCGGGAGAGGTAGCGCGGATCCGTGGCGGCCACCTGCATGGCCAGTTCGCGGGCCAGCCGGCGGAAGTCCTCGGTGTGGGCGACGAAGTCCGTTTCGCAGTCGACTTCGACCAGGGCGCCCAGACGGCCCTGGCCGTGGATGTAGGCCTCGACGAGCCCCTCGGTGGTGGACCGCCCCGCCTTCTGCGCCGCCGCGGCCAGCCCGCGGGCGCGCAGCAGGTCCGCGGCGCGGTCCAGGTCTCCCCCCGCCTCGGCCAGCGCTCGCCGGCAGTCCATGACGCCGGCCCCGGTGCGGGCGCGCAGTTCCTTCACCTGGTCGGCGGTGACCCCGGTGCCCGTGCTCACGCGTCCTCCTCCAGCTCGATGCTGGGGGGGAAGATCTCCTCCATGCTCTCGGCCAGCGCCTCCGGTTCGCCCTCCTCCGCCCCCACGGCCACCGGCACCGCCTCGCGCTCCTCCTCCGTGACCTCCAGCTTCCGGCGCTCCTCTACCCCTTCCAGCGCGGCGCTGGCCACGCGGTTGGTGATCAGCCGCACCGCGCGGATGGCGTCGTCGTTCCCGGGGATGGGATGGTCGACCTCGTCGGGATCGGAGTTAGTGTCCACGATGGCCACGACCGGGATGGACAATTTGCGCGCTTCGGCGACGGCGATGTGTTCCTTGCGCGTGTCCACCACGTAGACCGCCGCCGGCAGCCGGTTCATGGCCTTGATGCCGCTCAGGAACTTCTCCAGCTTGGCGTACTCCTCGCTGATGCGCGTCTGTTCCCGCTTGGGCAGCACGTCGAACAGCCCGCGGTTGCGCATGTCCTCGATCTCGCGCAGCCGCTCGATGCGCCGGCGGATCGTCTGGAAGTTAGTCAGCATCCCCCCCAACCAGCGCTGGTTGACGTAAGGCTGGCCGGCACGCGTGGCCTCCTCGCGGATGGCGTCCTGGGCCTGTTTCTTGGTCCCCACGAAGAGGATCTCCCCGCCGTCGGCCACGGTCTGCCGCACGAACCGGTAGGCCTCTTCAATCAGGGGCACCGATTTCTGCAGGTCGATGATGTGGATGCCGTTCCGTTCGGTGAAGATGAAGCGGGCCATCTTCGGGTTCCAGCGGCGGGTCTGGTGCCCGAAGTGCACGCCCGCTTCCAGCAGTTGTTTCATCGTGACGACCGGCACGTCATTCCTCCTTCTCAGGTTGCGCCTCCGCCCTCCTCATCTCGCCGGGATCCGGCCGAACCAGCGGCCGGACACCCCCCGGACGATCGGACGGCGTGCGGAGTCGGCCCCGCCGAGCGGCAAAGAGGGGGAAGGCCGCGCCCTCCCCCCTGGATTCCGGCGGAAACCGCTGAGTCGGCGTGAGTATAGCACAGGGCAGAAAGGGGGTTCAACGGACGGCGCGCCGCCCTTCGGCGCACCGCCATCACCTGCCGGCGTCGCCGCAGGCGCCTCCGCACACGAGCGAACTCGGTCCCGACCGAGCTGTCGTTACGAACGCATCAGCCAGCTGTCACCGGCTCTGCAGCCTTGGGAACTTCGGTGTAGCCGCACCCCTTGTTGAGGCACTTCAGGTGGGTGCCGCGGCGCCCGCGCTTCTCCACGAGTACGCCGCCGTCGCGGGGGCAGCGCTTGTCGGTGGGCCGGTCCCAGGAGACGAATTTGCAGCTGGGGTAGTTGGCGCAGCCGTAGAAGATGCGCCCGCGCCGGCTGCGGCGCTGCACGACCTCCCCGCCGTCCAGCGGGCAGGTGACGCCGATGCCCAGGGGGCGCGTGTAGCGGCATTCGGGGAAACCGGTGCAGGCGATGAACTCGCCGAAGCGCCCGTGCTTGCGCACGAGCGGATGGCCGGACTCGGGGCAGAGCTCACCGATCTCGACCTCGGGGAACTCCACCTCTTCGATCTTCTTCTCCGCCACCTTGAGGTCACGCGCAAAGGGCGCGTAGAACTCGCGGACCACCTTGACCCAGTCGCGCCGCCCTTCTTCGATCTCGTCCAGTTCCTCTTCCATCTGGGCGGTGAAGCCGAGGTCGACGATGTCTGGGAAGTGCTCAACCAACAGATCGGTGACCAGCATGCCCAGGTCGGTCGGCGCCAGGCGCCGCTCCTGCACGTGCACGTAGCCGCGCGTCTTGATCGTCTCCAGCGTGGGCGCGTAGGTGCTGGGGCGGCCGATGCCCAGTTCCTCCAGGGCACGGACCAGCGAGGCTTCCGTGTAGCGCGGCGGCGGCTGGGTGAAGTGCTGCGCCGGGTCCACCGCGAGCAGGCGCACGGCCTGCTCCGCGGCCAGGTCGGGCAGCCACCCCTCCCCGTTCTCCTCGCCGTTTTCGACCGTC
>Ga0073934_10002002_pt1 | contig 45221 bp, 44 predicted proteins | sample LarsenN4metaG_FD_76834 | JGI IMG/M metagenome (GOLD analysis project Ga0073934, IMG submission 76834) | Hot spring sediment bacterial and archeal communities from British Columbia, Canada, to study Microbial Dark Matter (Phase II) - Larsen... ...
AAGAACCAGCAGCCGCCGGAGCCGGACGATGACTTTCACGTGGTGTAGTCGGCCGCAGGCCGACGAATCCGGCTTTAAGCCGTAACCTGAAGCCGCCGGCTTTAGCCGGCGGAGTATTCACCCTTGCCTAGCTCCCGCCGAAGCCCGCACTATGCGGGCGACAACAATAGGAACCGAAAGAAATGTCGGCTGACCCGTCCATACGCAGCGAGCTCACGATCGCCATCTTCGTCGACTTCGAGAATCTCGCGCTCGGCGTCGAGCAGGACAAGAAGGGCCGGTTCGAGATCGAGCTGGTTCTGAAGCGCCTGCTCGAGCGCGGCCGCATCGTCTTCAAGCGCGCGTACTGCGACTGGACGCGGTTTCAGAACTTCATGCGCGAGTTCCACATGCACGGCTTCGAGATGGTCGACATCCCGCGGTCGAACGTCTCGGGCAAGAACAGCGCGGACATCCGCATGGTCGTCGACGCGATCGACCTTTGCTACTCGAAGTCGCACATCGACACGTTCGTGCTGCTGACGGGCGACAGCGACTTTTCGCCGGTCGTCTCGAAGCTCAAGGAGAACGACAAGCGCGTGATCGGCTGCGGCGTGCGCAGCTCGACGTCGGACTTGCTCGCGAACAATTGCGACGAGTTCATCTTCTACGACGACCTGATCCGCGTGCAAAAGCGCGCGCAGACGCGCCGAAAGCCGAAAAAAGAGAGCGCGGACAGCGGTGCCGACGGCGGCACGGAGAAGCGCAAGCAGGAGGCGTTCGACCGGCTGCTCGCGACCGTGACGTCGCTCGAGACGGACTACGACCCGGTGTGGGGCTCGCTCGTGAAGCAGACCGTGAAGCGCGTGTACCCGGGGTTCAACGAAAGCTACTACGGCTACCGCACGTTTGCCGAGCTGCTCGAGGACGCGGCCAAGGAAGGCGTGATCACGCTCGAGCTCGACGAGCAACGCGGCAACTACCGCGTGCGCTCCACGCACTGACGAGGCCGCCGCGAGGCGCGGGGCGCCGAAGCGCCCCGAAACCGCCGCGGCACGCCGCTGGGCCCGCGGCGCGCGCGGCGGCTTTGATACGTCCGTCACAGCGCCCGGCCCGGCCAAGCGGGAAACTACGCGTTACCAGGACGGTCGGCCGGGTCAGCACATGTCCCAGCAAGGCTCGAAAGCGGTCAAGGACGGCGTACAGGTGATCCAGGGCACTCCCAAAGAGCCCATCACGCGGCCGACGCTTTTTTTGCGCCTCTGGCGCGTGGCCGAAGGGAAGCAAACCCGCACTCGCGCGACGCTGTTCATGGTTCGCCCGGGCCCGAGCGACTACGTCATCAAGGAGCTCATCCCCGACATGGAGCTCGATCCGCAGGCGGCGCTCGACAAGGCCGTCGCCATCGCGAAGCGCGGCGACGCCGACGTCGTCTATCTGAACGCCGACCTCGCGAAGCTTCCGAAGGCGCGTCTCAAAGCCGTCTGCTAGCGGCCGAGCGACGCGACGACCTCGTCGCCGCTCGGCGCGCGGCCTTCGAGCTCGGTCCACAAGCTGCCGGGATCCTCGTGGAAGACGAGCTCCGGCGTGCCGGGCACCATCTGCCAGCCGCCCGCGCGGATCTCGGCCTGTAGCTGGCCGGGGACCCATGCCGCGTGCCCGGCGTAGACCCTAAGGTCGTTCGTGCCGTCGGCGAGCCGCACCATGTCGGCGAGCCCCGAGTCGTCGATGCTCAGGAAGACCTTGTCGACGACCTCCGGGCCGTTCACCGTCGCGGCCGCGAGGCCGCGAACGAGGTACAGCAGCCGCGTCGGGGCGATCGGTCCGCCGCGGAACAGCTTCCCTTCGTACGTGCCGAGGCTCTCGGCGAGCTCGGGAAGCACGGCCGCCGGCGCGACGTTCGTCGGCCGGTTCACGACGATGCCGATCGTCCCGTTCTCGTCGTGGCGCAGCACGAGCACGACGGCCCGCGCGAAATTCACGTCCGTGAGCTGCGGCGACGCGACGAGCAGCGTGCCGTTGCCGAGCGTCTGAGCGCCGGCCGGCGCGAGCTCCAAGCCGCAAGCGAGGAACGCGGCCGCGAGCCAGAGGGACGCGTGGAAGAGGGCTGATCGATGACGTGGCCAAGTCGCCGTCGGCATCGCGCCATGATACCCGCGCGGGCGCTGAAGAGGTGTATCGATTCGCGAAACGAGCGAGTATGATGCGCGCCCTCTTGGTTCCAGGCCGGCCGCCGGCTCGATGTGAAGACGGGAGATGACGCTCTTGTCCTCTGACCACGCCGATACGCCGAGCGCGCGCGGCTACCGCATGCCGGCCGAATGGGCGCCGCACGAGGCGACTTGGCTTTCGTGGCCGCACAACCGCGACAGCTGGCCCGGCGTCTTCCCGGGCGTCGAGCCGGCCATGGTCGCGTTCGTGCGCGCGCTCGCCGAGTGCGAGCCCGTCTACATCAACGTGCGCGACGCCGAGCACGAGCGCCACGTGAGCGGGCTGCTCGCGGGCGCCGTGCCGCGAGAGCGCCTGCGCTTCTACCGCTTTCCGACGAACGACGCCTGGGCGCGCGACCACGGGGCGATCTTCGTGACGCGCCCGACCGAGCACGAGCCGCGCCTCGCCGTCGACTTCGACTACAACGCCTGGGGCGGCAAGTACCCGCCGTTCGACCTCGACCGGGAGGTCGGCCGCCTGATGGCCGAGGCCCTCGGCGTGCCGCGCTACGCTAGACCTAACGTCGTGCTCGAGGGCGGCTCGATCGACGTCGACGGCGCGGGCGCGCTGCTGACGACCGAGCAATGCCTGCTCAATCCGAATCGCAACCCGACGCTCGAGCGGGCCGACGTCGAGCGCCTGCTGCGCGAGTGTTTCGGCGTCGGCGAGATCCTCTGGCTCGGCGAGGGCATCGAGGGCGACGACACGGACGGGCACATCGACGATCTGACGCGATTCGTCGCGCCGGACACGGTCGTGACGGTCGTCGAAGCGAACCGCGCCGATCCGAATCACGGGCCGCTCGCGGCGAACCGGCGCCGGCTCGACACGCTGACGGTTCGCGGGCGCCCGCTCACGGTCGTCGAGCTGCCGATGCCGGAGCCGCAATACCTCGACGAGCAGCGCTTGCCCGCGAGCTACGCGAACTTCTACGTCGCGAACGGCGCCGTGCTCGTGCCGACGTTCGGCTGCCCGGCCGACGACACGGCGTGCGGAATCTTGCGCGACTGTTTTCCGGGGCGGCGCGTCGTGCCCATCGATTGCCGCGTCATCATCGCGGGCCTCGGCGCGCTGCACTGTCTCACTCAGCAGGTGCCGGCCGTGCCGGCGGCGGCGTCATGAGAGAAAGGGCTCGTCGGGGTTGTGGCGCCGGACGTCATTTTCTAATCTTCACGCTTTCGGCGGGCGCCTAGGCGCCGCGAGGGTTCGCATGGGCGCAATCTCGGATTTCATCCGCCATCACTACCGGCATTTCAACGGCGCGGCGCTCGTCGACGCGGCGCAAGCGTACGTGAAGCATCTCGACGACGGCGGGCAGATGCTCGTGACGCTCGCGGGCGCCATGAGCACGGCCGAGCTCGGCCTGTCGCTCGCCGAGATGATCCGCCGCGGCAAGGTGCACGCGATCTCGTGCACGGGCGCGAACCTCGAGGAGGACATCTTCAACTTGGTCGCGCACGACCACTACGTGCGCATCCCGCACTACCGGTACCTGTCGCCCGAGCAAGAGGAAGAGCTGCTCGACCAGCACCTGAACCGCGTCACCGACACGTGCATCCCGGAGTTCGAGGCGATTCGCCGCATCGAAGGCGCCGTGCTCGACGAATGGCAGCGCGCGGACAAAGCCCGCCAGCAGTTCTTCCCGCACGAGTTCATGTACAAGATTTTGCGGTCGGGCGTCCTCGAGGAGCACTTCCAGATCGATCCGAAGGACAGCTGGATGGTCGCCGCCGCCGAGCGCGATCTGCCGATGTTCGTGCCGGGCTGGGAGGACTCGACGCTCGGCAACATCTACGCCGCCCACTGCATCTCGGGCGACATCGACAACGTGCACACGGTGCGCTCCGGCATCGAGTACATGATGAGCCTCGCCGAATGGTATCAGGCCACGTGCCGCAAGGGGTCGATCGGCTTCTTCCAGGTTGGCGGCGGCATTGCCGGCGATTTCCCGATCTGCGTCGTGCCGATGCTCCAGCAGGACTTGCAGCTCGCCGACACGCCGCGTTGGGGCTACTTCTGCCAGATCAGCGACTCGACGACGAGCTACGGCTCCTATTCGGGCGCCGTGCCGAACGAGAAGATCACCTGGGGCAAGCTGTCCGCCTCGACGCCGAAATTCATCATCGAATCCGACGCTACGATCGTGGCGCCGCTCATTTTCGCGTACGTCCTCGGAGAATAACTGGATGTCCACGCAACCCAAGGCCAAAGCCGCTCCCGTCGAGTGGCAGGTATCCGACGCGGCCGAGCTTTACCGGATCGGAAGTTGGGGCGATCCCTTCTTCTTCGTCAACGAGCGGGGCCACATGGCCGTGCGCGCGCTCGACGAGCAGGGCACGACGATCGACGTCGTCGACGTCGTCAACGAGCTGCGCCGCCGCGGCGTGCAGTTCCCGGTGCTGCTGCGCTTCCAGGACGTGCTGCGCGCGCAGGTGCGCCGCGTCAACGAGGCGTTCCGCACCGCGATCGCGGAGTCGAGCTACGGCAACGTCTATCGCGGCATCTATCCGATCAAGGTGAACCAGCTCCACGAGGTCGTCGACGAGCTGCTCGACGCGGGCCGCCCGTACGGCATGGGCCTCGAGTGCGGCTCGAAGGCCGAGCTCATCGCGTCCCTGCCGCACATCGACGGAGACACCTTGCTCGTGTGCAACGGCGTGAAAGACCGCACGATGCTGTCGCTGATGATCGCGGGCCAGAAGCTCGGGCAGAACATCGTGCCCGTCATCGAGAAATACTCCGAGTTCAACGACCTGAAAGGCCTCGCCTTCAGCACGGGCTACATGTCGCAGCTCGGCGTGCGCGTGCGCCTCGCGACGCGCGGATCGGGGCGCTGGTCCGAGTCGTCGGGCACGAACTCGAAGTTCGGCCTGAACGTGTCCGAGCTCATGCGCATGGTCAACGAGCTCGAGGCGAGCGGCCAGCAGGCGAAGCTCGCGCTGCTCCACTGCCACATCGGCAGCCAGATCGCCGACATCCAAGTGCTCAAGGAAGCGACGAAGGAAGTCACGCAGATCTACGCGCAGCTCGTGAAGCGCGGCATCCCGCTCAAGTACCTCGACATGGGCGGCGGCCTCGGCGTGAACTACGACAAAGGGCACATGGAAGAGGACGCCGGCATCAACTACAGCCTCGAGGAGTACGCGAACGCCGTTGTGTGGACGATCAAGGAGGTTTGCGACGCGAACGGGGTCCCGACGCCGACGATCGTCACGGAGAGCGGCCGCGCGCTGACGGCCCACCATTCCGTGCTGATCGTCCCCGTGCTCGGCGCGCACGCGAAGGACGATCCGACGCTCGATCTCACGGTTCCCGAGAACGCGGCGGAGCCGTTGCACGCGCTCGCGAAGATTCTGGCGGCGTTGCCGAAGACGCGTAAGCAGGCGGAGCTGCTCGAGGCGTTTCACGACGTCAACGAGAAGCTCGAGGAGGTTCGCCAGCTCTTCACGCTCGGCTACCTGCCGCTCGGCGAGCGCGCGCTGGCCGAGAGCCTGTATTGGCGCATCTGCACGGGCCTCCTGAAGGCGCTGAAGCGCAGCCCCGATTCGTCGCGCCCCGAGATCGTCGAGCTCGAGGACAAGCTTACGGATCTCTACCTCTGCAACTTCTCCGTGTTCCAGTCGATGCTCGACCACTGGGCGATCGGCCAGCCGTTCCCGATCGTGCCGATCGACCGGCTCGACGAGCGCCCCGACAAGCGCGCCGTGCTCGTCGATTTGACCTGCGACTCGGACGGCAAGGTTACGCATTACGTGTCGACGCGCGACAGCCGGTTCCTGCCCGTGCACGCGACCGCGAACGGCACGCCGTACTACCTCGGCTTCTTCCTGATGGGCGCCTACGAGGACATCATCGGCGACGCGCACAACCTGTTCGGCCGCGTCACCGAGGCGCACGTCTACGCCGACGCGGACGAGGACGGCGATTTCTGGATCGAGAAGATCATCCACGGCACGGCCGTGCAGGACATGCTCGCGCAGGTGCAGTACTTCCCGAACGATCTGCACCGCCGCATGAGCGAGCTCGTGCGCGCGAAGATCCAGCAAAACGTCGTTCGCCCGACGCAGGGCATGGAGATCCTCGACCAGTACATGGCCTGCTTCCCGCAGACGACCTACTGCGACGCCCGCGACATCGAGCGCGAGCACCCGCGATGACGGCCGCGCGCCCGCTCAAGGTCGGCCTCGTGCAGATGGCCATGAGCGCGGAGCCGAAAGACAATCTCGCGCGCGCGACGGCCCACGTGCGCGACGCGGCGCTGAAGGGCGCGCAGCTCGTCGTATTGCCCGAGCTATTCCGCTCGCGCTATTTCTGCCAGAGCGAGGACGCCGCGCAGTTCGCGCTGGCCGAGGCGATTCCGGGCCCGAGCACGGACGCGCTGAGCGCGCTCGCGGCCGAGCTCGAGATCACGCTCGTCGCGAGCCTGTTCGAGAAGCGGGCGGCCGGCCTCTACCACAACACGGCCGCGGTCATCGATTCCGGGCGCGGGTATCTCGGCAAGTACCGCAAGATGCACATCCCCGACGACCCGCGGTACTACGAAAAGTATTACTTCACGCCGGGGGACCTCGGCTTCAAGGTCTTCCATACGAAGCCCGCCGAGCTCGGCGTGCTCGTCTGCTGGGATCAGTGGTACCCCGAGGCCGCGCGCCTCACGGCCATGCAGGGCGCCGAGCTCCTCGTCTACCCGACCGCGATCGGCTGGCATCCCGAGGAAAAGGCCGAGCTCGGCGAGCGCCAGCATGCGGCCTGGGAGACGATCCAGAGGAGCCACGCGATCGCGAACGGCTGCTTCGTCGTGGCCGTGAACCGGACCGGCTTCGAGCCCGATCCGTGCGGGTCGGGCGGCATCGAGTTCTGGGGCCAGAGCTTCGTCGCGGGCCCCGACGGCCGCGTCATCGTGCGCGCGCCCGTCGATCGCGAGGCCGTGCTCGTCGAGGAGATCGACCTCGCCGAGATCGACTCGATCCGCGCAGGCTGGCCGTTTTTCCGGGACCGGCGCATCGACGCCTACGCCGACCTGACGCACCGCTTCGGGAACGACTAGCGGCCGAGTTGCGTCGAGCAATCGGATCGCCTCGTCCCCTCATCGACGATGTCGCGGACACGAGCCGCATCACGCGTTTAGCTTTTAGCCTTCGGCCAGCATCAACTCGCGGATCACGCGCACCGGCGCGCTGCCGTAGCTCAAGAATTGCTCGTGGAAACGCTTCAGGTCGAAACTACCGCGGCGCTCGCGCTTTAGCTGCTCGCGCAGGTCGACGATCGCGGCGTAGCCCGAGAAGTAGCTCGTGAGCTGCACGTTCGTCCGCTGCACGCGCCGCCACTTGTCGGCCGCTTCGGCCTCGCTCTGGAACGCCTGGCGAGTCAGCAGGTCGAGCGCCTCGGCTTCCGTCATCCCGAGCACGTGCACGCCGTAGTCGAGGATCGTGTTGCAGACGCTGCGCAGGTTCCACTTCGAGTAGACGAGCCACGCTTCCGCGCGGTGCTCGCCGTAGCCGGATTCCAGCATGAGGCGCTCGGCGTACACGGCCCAGCCTTCGATCATGGCGCCGTTGCCGAAGATCGACTTGATCAAGCTCGGCGCGCGGTTCGCGTGGAGTAGCTGCACGTAGTGGCCCGGGATCGCTTCGTGGATGTTCAGCACGGGCAGCATCCAGCGGTTGTACTCGCGCAGCCAGCTCTCGGCGCGCTCGGGCGGCTCCTCGTCGAGCGGGTTGACGTTGTAGTACGTGGGCGCGGCGGCGTCGTATGGGCCGGGCGCGTCGATGCTCGCGCCCGCGATGCCGCGTTTGTGCGGCGGCGTCTCGCGCACGATCAGCGGTTTCGACGGGTCGAGCTCGACGAGCCCGTGCTCGGTTACGAAGCGCTCGAGCTCGGGGATTTGCCGCTTCACCTCGTCGAGTAGCTCGGCCGGCGCGACGTGATCTTCGGCGAGCCGCGCGATGACGCGGCCGATCAGGTCGAGCGCGCCGCTCGGCGCGGCCTCGTTCGGGAAATACTTCGGCCAGAGGATCTCCGCGAGCGTGCGCATGCGCGCGTGCAGCACGTCTTTTTCGGCCAGCGCGCGCTCGTAGAGCGCTTCGGCCGTGTCGCCCGATTGGATCTCGAGCGCGAACTTTTGCGGGTACAAGTCGCCGCCCAGGCGGAACGAGCGCGCCGCGACGGCGCCGCTCGCGAGCCGCTCGTCGAGCGCTTCGAGTGAGCGCACGTAGTCCTCGATCGCGCCGCGCGCGGCCGAGAGCCGCTCGTTGAACTGCGCGCGCTCGCGCGCGTCGAGGCCCGACATCTCGAGCGCCTGCTCGAGCTCGGCGCCGAACACGGCCAGCGCGCCGCGGTTCTGCTCGATCGCGAGCTGCGTGTGCTCGCGCGACGGGTTCTCGATGCTCGCTTTCGCCGCCGCGTAATACGCCGGCACGCGCTCGAGCCGCCGGCCGAAGAGCCGCAGCCGCTCGTCGAGCGGCGCGAACGTCAGGTCGAGCAGCAGCGCGAACGGCTCCGCTACGTTGTAGACCGACGGGTCCCACTGCCACGACTTGAGCTCCGTCAGCCCCCAGCGCTCCGCGAGAAACTCGTTCTCGAGCATGGCCCAATCCGCCCGCACGGCGGGGCCCAGCGTGGCCGGATCGATGCGGCGCAGCTCCGCGAGCCAGCGATCGGCCTGCTCGAGCCGCTCCGCCCGGGCGGCCTCATCCGGTACGACGAGCCGGTCGGCGTACTTGTAGTAGCCGATCGCAATGGCCCAGTCGGGCTTCAGCTGCCAGAGCCGATCGAAGAACTGCTCGCCGAAGGCGCGGCGGAACGCGGCGTCGCTCATGAGCCGATGGTACTCGCCCCGGCCGCCTCGGCAACCGTGCGGCCGGCCGTCAAGCTGTCCGCGCGGAGAGTAAGAGGTTAGGGCGTCACCACGAACGCCACGCTTTCCGTGACGCTTTGACCGGCGTGCAGGTCGATGGCCGACACGAGGCGGTACCGCCCGGGCGGCATTTGGCGCGTGCAGCTCAGGCGATCGTCCAACGTCTTTCGTGGAATTTCGGGCGGCAGCACGGCTTGCGGGTTCGCGAGGTAGAACTCGCCGAGGTGCAGCGTCTCGCCGACGTCTCGTTCGAGCGTCGTGACGATGTGCTTGACGTGGTACGTCGGGATCGAAATCGATACGAGCCTGCCCGGATACACGCGCACTGAAATCCTTTCGCCGCCGCTGCCGAGAGCCGCGGTGCCCTCGCTCGGTACCGCTGGGGCCGGGGCGACGATCTCCACCCCCGAGCCGGGGCCGCACCCGAACGCGCCCGCCGCCGCAACGCGAACGGTCGCGGCCGGCAGCGGCCCATCGAGGCGGGAGTAATGCCAGTACTCGGCGGGCTCGCCGCCATTGCTCGCCGGGTCGATCGAGTCCGGCTGCCCGAACAGCACGTACGCGCTGCCGCGCGGTGTCTGGTAGCCGTATGTGCTCGGCGAGCCCCATTCTCGTTGCGCATAGTGGATCCGCCGCTCGTGCTCCTTGCGGAGCTCGTTGTGGAGGGTGCCCGGTGTCGGATCACGGCGCGTCCAGAAGGCGCCGATGTAGAGATCGCGCTCTTCCATCGTTCGCAGCTGCCGGTAGGCCGCGAGCTCCTCCGGCGTCATCAACGTCGCGACTTCGAGGTGCCACTCGTCGTCCGAGTACCACTGCTCCGGCAACGGCGTCGAGGAGTCGGCGGCCGGTTGCGACGCCAGGTCTTGCACGAGCGTCACCGCGCCAAGACTCGCGGCCGCCAGCGTGGCGATGCAGACGGCGCCGGCCGTCGCGCGGCTAGAAGCAATGGGGGGCACGCCGCCGTCGAGAATCCGTGCAATGCGCACTCCGAGCGCGCTTCCGGGCATCGCCATACCGATGACTGCAACCGGCTTTTCCCGCGCTGCTCGTGCGAGCTCGAGTAGGCCGTCGGAATACTCGGCCGGTGCGTGACCACGAGCGAGCACGGCCTCGTCACACGCCTGTTCCGCGAGCGCGGACAGATGTCGCTCGAGCCACCAGGCGAGCGGGTGAAACCAGAACAGCGCGCGGTTCAACAGCGCGAGCCATTGCACGAGCGAATCGCGGCGGCGTACGTGCGCTCGCTCGTGCTCGAGGACGGCCGCGAGCTGCGCTCGAGACCAGCGCTGCCAGCCTTCCGGCAGCACGACGCGCGGCCGCAGGACCCCGACGGCGACAGGTGTTGCGATCTGCGCGCTCGTCAAGTGCCCTCCCACCATCCGCGCTTCACGCACGAGCCTACGCACGGCGGCCATGCCGAGCGCGAGCCGCGCAGTAAGCAACGCCACGCCCGCAAGATAGAACGAGATGAGCCAGGCTTGCCAGAACGGCCGCTCGCGCGCCGATGTCGACACGAGCTGCTCGGCCTCGGTGGCGTTCCCCGACAACGGCGTGGTCGCCGGCGACGGCGCCATCACGTCTACGAGCGCCTCGCTCTCGCCCGGAGCAGCGGTCGCTTCCACGTAAGCGGTAAGAGTGCGGCGTTCTTGCGCCGGTGTCAGCTCGGGTCGTTGATCTCGTCGACGAAGATCTGATCCTCGATTGCCGGTCCCAAGGCTCGTTCGAGACGATCGAGCAACTGATGCAGGGTCTCGCCGGATCGGCGCACGAGTACCACAAGCATGTTGTGCTGATCGCTGGCGACGGCCGTGTAGCCGAGCGCCGGGCTATAGTCGATGCTGCCGAGGGTGATATTGCCCTCTTCGGCGTCCAGGAACGCTTCGATCGTCGGCCACCGCCTGGAGGCCGCGGGTTGTTTCTTGGCGGACGCTGCCGGTTGGCGCTTCGCACCAGCGGCGCGCTTATGGCGAACAGGTGTCGAGCGGGCCACAGCAAGCCCTCACCGCAAGTCAGAGCGAAACGGGTTGGCGGCGAAGAGCGTCTTCCACAACCGGGGAGTGAGCTCAGCGACGCGGGCGGCGGGGTGTTGGCCGACACGTTGCAGAACATCGACGAGATACGTGTGCGGATCGATGCCGTGCAGACGGCAGGTGACGATCAGGCTCTGCACGATGCCGACATGCGCCGCACCGAGCTCGGTCCAGCAGAAGTTCCAGTTCTTGCGTCCCATCGGAATGGCGCGCAGCGCGCGCTCCAGATGGTTCGTGTCGATCGGCACGTCCGGATCGGTGAGGAAGAGTTCCAGGCCCAGGCGGCGCTCGCGCACGTAGTTCAACGCCTGGGTGAACGGATTGCTCGGCAGCAGCCCCTGGCGCTCGAACTGGCGGTTGACCCAGTCGAAAAACGCATCGACCCGCGGCTTGCTGTGCGTCAGTCGATGCAAACGCTTGCTCTCACCGCTGAGCTTGCGTTCGCGAATCTGCTCCTCGATCGTGTACAGCGCCCGGATCTGTTCGAGCGCTTCGCCGACGCCGTCCGGATCGGCCGCTTGGGCTTCGAAGAAGGTTCGCCTCGAATGCGCCTTATCTGGTGCTCGCGATAAGGCGCATTAACCAGAGCCGGTAGTTATCCGGAGTAGATGCAGGGAACGGTTGCCTCTGCCGCGCAGCGACCGTTCTTTCATCCGGATAAGGCGACCGTGTCATCCGTATCGTCGGGCCGGGCGTTTGTTGAGCAACGACCACGCGTTTCGTGGGCCGTTCGAGATGCCAGATGCGCCAGACGCTCTGCGCTCCGTATCGATTGGGCGACGTTAAGCGCGTTTGGCGCCGTAATCATGGCCTCGGACGTCAGTCGCTCGTTGTCTACGAGTATTGGCTGCATCGCTTTGCCCGGTACTGCCACACGCACTCGCTGGATCAGCGCGCTGAGCTGACGCAACGCGGCGCCGAGCGGTTTGCACGCTGGTGGCGATCACAAGGCAGCCGCCGGCGCGGACGACTCGAGGTTGCGGTCGCCGCATCGAACATGGCATTACGCGCATGGGCGTTTGCTCTTTCGATGTTGGGCGAGTCGATGCTGCCGTGGAGCCCGTCACAGCCCTCGCCGTCGTTTGCTCCCCGCTTCCAATCATTCGCTGACTATCTGCGCGATGTGCGTGGCAACCCACCTCAGACGATTCACAAGAAGCTTACGCAGCTGACGGCGCTCGACCGTTACCGTCGATCTCGAAGCTGTGCGTGTCTGCCGATCCGCTTGTCGGAGATCGACGCGTATCTCGTCACCTGTCGACGGCGCTTCGCGCGGAGAACGGTCGCAGACATCTGTTCGACGATCCGCAGTTTCCTGAGATTCTTGCACGTGACCGGCGTGATGGACTTCGACCTCGCCGCATCGGTGATGGCGCCGACCATCCGCGCCGCCGAGCGGCCACACCGTGCGTTGCCGTGGGTCGATGTGCAGCGGATCCTGCACATGGTCGATCGTACGACGCCGAAGGGCCGCCGCGATTACGCGCTGCTGTTGATGATGAGCGTCTACGGGCTCGGAGCCGGCGAAGTCATCCGAGTCTCGCTCGATGACATCGACTGGCGCGCATCGACGATCCGGATCAAGCGTCCGAAGACCGGCGCGGTGTTCCAACTACCGTTGCTGCCGCCTGTCGCTCGCGCGCTCGTCGACTACTTGAAGCGGGGGCGGCCAGCGTACACGCCGACACGCCACTTGTTCGTCACGATGCGCATGCCATTCAAGCGACTGGCTTGCTCAACGACGGTGCGGCACGTCTTGCACTCGGCGGCGCGGCGAGCCGATGTCAAGGCCCCGTTCCTCGGCACGCACGCGTTGCGCCACACGCACGCCTGCCGGCAGCTTGAGCTCGGCGTAGCACCCAAGATCATCGGCGACATTCTCGGTCACCGTGACCCGGAGTCCACTTCCGCCTACCTCCGTGTCGCGAGCGACCGTCTACGTGAGCTGTCGCTACCGGTTCCAATATGAGCGCGCTGACGTCTGGACGGCTTGGGAAAGAGATCACGGCGTTCCTGGTGTTCAAGCGCGCGCTGGGCCATTCGTACCGGCGCGGCGAGGCGACTCTGCGCAGCCTCGAGCGCTTTGCCCGCGACGGACGAGGTGCAAGGTCCCGGATCGACTTGCAGACGACGATCCGTGCATGGCTGCTACGCAGTCCCGGACGCAAGCCGGTCACGCTCGCCAATGACCTCGGTGCGGTGCGGCAGTTCTGCTTGTACTTGCGTCGCGGTGACCCGGCGACGTTCGTGCCGCCCGTCACGCTGGCGCCACAGACCGAGTCGCACTACGTCCCGTACGTGTTCTCGCCCGAGGAGATCCGCCGGCTGATCAAGGCGGCCGAGCAGCATCAGGGACGCAACTTCTGGCCCGGGATGCTTCGGATGTTGCTGATCGCGACGTATTGCACGGGTCTGCGCCTTGGCGAAGCGGTCCGGCTGCAACAGTCCGATCTCGATCAAGGCCGGCGTGTACTGCATATCCGCGAGAGCAAGGGACGCAGCCGCGACGTGCCGTTCCAGACCGATTTGGCGGAGCAGTTCTCGCGCTATCTCCGCGAACGAACTGAGCTGCTGCGTGCCTGCGGCCGAGAGGACGAGCCGGCGCTCTTCGTCGGGCTCAACGGACGAAGAGTCACGGTGAACGCAACATCATGCGCGATCACGCGCCTTCTACGGCGGCTTGGCATGAAGAGTCAGGCCGGTCGCTGCGGCCCTCGCCCGTACGACCTGCGCCACGCGTTCGCCGTCCACCGACTCACCGCCTGGTACCGCGACGGCGTTGACTTGCATGCCCGCCTGCCGTGGCTCTCGGCCTACATGGGACACATCAACGTGCTCGGTACCGAAGTCTACCTGCACGCCACACCGGAGCTGCTCGAGTTCGCCAGCGATCGCTTTGCTGCTCGATTCGCGCAGCCAGGAGAGCGGTCGTGACCCGAGTCAACAGCGCCACGTTGCTGTCGTCGGTTGAAGCGTACTTCCGCAGCTACTTGGTCCAGAGCCGCGGCGCGAGCCCGAATACGGTCCGCGCGTACCGCGACACATTACGCCTGCTGTTCAAGTTCCTCGCCGATCGTCAGGGCCGCCCGGTCGCCAAGCTGACCCTCGATGACCTTCATGTCGATGCGATCCTCGCGTTCCTGTCGCATCTCGAGACGGCGCGGGCCAACAGTGTTGCGAGCCGCAACATCCGCTTGGCAGCGATCCGCAGCTTCTTTCGTCACCTCGTCGAACACGACCTACCTCGCGCGGGGCAGTATCAACGCGTTCTGTCGCTGCCGAACAAGCGCGCCCATCTCGGCGCAGCGCAGTATCTCGAGCCGCAGGACATGAAGTCGTTTCTTGCCCAGCCCGACCGTTCCACTGCGGCTGGACGCCGCGACTACGCGCTGATGCTCTTCCTGTACAACACTGGCGCCCGAGTCAGCGAGGCGCTCGGCGTCCGGGTCGAACACCTTTCCCTGGTCTCACCGCGACACGTACGGCTGTTCGGCAAGGGAAGCAAGGAACGACTGTGTCCCCTCTGGCGTGAGACCGCGGAGGCGCTCGCGCAGCTCTCGGCGGTTCGCGACGGACGGCTTGCCGATCGCGTGTTCTGTAACCGCGCCGGCGAGGGTTTGACGCGAGACGGAGTCGCTTACGTCCTTCGCAAGCACGCGACGATGGCGGCCCGTACATCGCCGGCGCTGCGCCGTCGGCGGATCACACCGCACGTGTTGAGGCACAGCTGCGCCGTCGCGCTCCTGCAGGCCGGTGTCGACATCACGGTCATCCGCGACTATCTCGGCCACGCCAGCATCGCCACCACCAACCGCTATGTCGCGACGAACCTCCAGATGAAGCGCGACGCCTTGGAGCAATTCTGGAGCCGCGCCGGACTCTCGCCCGCGCGTGCTCGGCCGTGGACGCCGAAGCCCGACGTGCTCGCCTACCTCGCGTCCGTCTGATCGGCGGCACAGGATTTATCCGGAGCGGGCGGGGCACGAAGAACAGGAGCGCCAAGCTCGTTCCGCAGCGCACTCCGGATAACTGCCGGCTCTGGTTAATGCGCCCAACACTGTGCGTGGGTCAAGCCGGTCTTCTGCGCATAGCTCGCGTACGCCGCATAGCCATCGGAGAGCAACACGGCGCCGGCGCCGGGCTCAAGCCCCAAGGCCTCACGCACGTGCGCGCCGGCGCGGGTCGGGAAATACGGGAAACAGACCTCGTCGCGCTCCCCGTACACCGGCCAGAAAAACGCCGTCTTCATCTTGCCGTGACTCACACGGCCGGCCTTGATCGGCGTCTCGTCCATCGCCTTCACGCGGCTCGCGCGGATGGAGTCGAGCTGCGCATCGTAAACCGGCTCCAGCAACCCGATGCTCTGCTGGCACAGCTGCGTCAGCCACGGCCGGCTGACCGTGATGCCGGCATCGATCAGCCGCTGGTGCTGCCGGTACAGCGGCAAGTGGTACGCGAACTTCTCCACCAGCAGCCCGGCGACGAAACTCACATCCGCGCGGCTCCCCTCAAGGACACCCGCCGGCGCCGCCGGAGTGTGGATCGCCTGCGTGTCCAGACGCTTGATCACGGGCCGTACGTACTTCAGCACCACGTAGCTGCCCGGCCGCTGCGCCAGGCGGTAGCTCACCTTCTCGCCGATCACCTCGTACTGATCGGGGCTGAGCTCGGCCGCCTGCAGGTTGGCGACCGGGATGACTTGCACGGGCACGCGCGCTTCGTCGAAGAACGGCAGCGCGTCGGCCGCCTCGCTCGTCGAATCGCGCCGGGGCACGCGCCGCGTGTGCGCGGGCACGGCCTTGCGTGCTTCCACGGTCTGCCCCGGCACGGGAAGCACGGCACCCAGAGGTATCTGCACCGGATCGGGCTCAGGCGCGAAGCGCTCGCTCTTCGAGCCGAACACCTGCCGCTTGAACCACTCCAGCTGATGCTTCAGCGCATCGATCTGGTGCTGCTGTGCCCGGATGGTGATCTCGTTAGAGTGCAGCAACGCGGCGACTTGTTCGGCACTCATGCCCGCTACTTCAACGGCGCTCGGCAAGTGGGTCGCAGCTGCGTTCTGCACGCGCGCAGTGTATCGCATCGACGCGCGCATCGGCGTGCAAAATCGTCGGCGCTTGCACACGCGTCGCGTGCCGATATCGTTTGCGTTGTCGCGCCGGCTCGATGCCTTCGAGCAGCAGCTTCAATCCCGTCCAGTCCATCTCGCGCGTGCGCACCGCACGCCAGTCGCTGATGAAGCGGCCAGCTTCCAGGCGCTTCGCCCAGATGCAAAATCCGGAGCGGTCGAAATATAGAACCCGCATCTGCGTCGCGCGCCGGTTGATGAACACGTACAGCGCGCCGCTCAGTGGGTCCGCACCCAGTCCGTGCTTCGTCAGGGCTTGTAAGCCGTCGAACGACTTACGCATATCGGTGGGCTCGCCGTACAGATGTACCCGAATCTGTCCCTCGGGAAAGAACATCAGCCGCGCACCAGGTGCAGCAGCACGCCGCCGCCCAAATCCAGCCGCAGCTCGCACCGCGAGCTCGTCGTCGGCCGCAGCGGACCCAGATCGACAAAGTCCGCGGCCAGACTCGCTGTGGCCGCGATCGGCGCCCTCGGTCCCGGGTCTTCGTCTGCCGGAGCGGCTTCCAGCACTGAACGCCAGCGGTAGAAACTCGTCGTGCTGACCGCCTCACGCCGGCAGAACGCCTGCACCGTCAGCCCGCTGCTCGCAAATCGCGCCAACATCCCGCGCCATGTACTTGCACTCAATCGTCGTCGCTTGATCCGCTCCATCGCTCGCTCCACTGGTGTGAACTGGAGCGGCATTCTCCGCATCCCGGCGCGCGCGAGAAGAACGCCGCGGGGTTACCGCTTACGCTTCCACGCGCGTCGAGCGCTCGTACGGCAGCACAGGCAGCACGAGCTGCGGCCCCCACGCGATCCACGCGGGCAGCCCCAGCATCGCGAGCAGCACGATCGTCCAGACGCGATGGCGCAGCGCAGCGGAGCGCACGCGCGTGAGTGGCATCACGAGCGCAGCAACGGCGGCAATCACCGTCGCGCGCAGAGAGACTTCCAGCAGCATTTCGAGCATGGCTACGGCTCCTTGCGGCGGCTGCGAACGTAATGCTCGAGCCGCTCGATCTCTTCGTCTGTCAGCATCTTGGCGTCCACCATGCCGCTCACGAGCTCCTCCATCGACCCCTGGCAGAAGCGATCGAGGATTTGCCGGACGGCCCGCGCCGCAAGGTTGCGAGGCGGCTCGACGGCCCGGTAGACGTAGGCGCGGCCCTCGATTTCGTGGTCGAGATAGCCCTTTTGCTCCAAACGCCGCAGCAGCGTGCGGACCGTGGTCTCCTTGATCGCCCGCTTGCGAGCCACGACGCGGTGCACGGCCTCGACGGAGCTCCGGCCGCCGTTCCACACCGCACGCATGACCTCGTTTTCGAGATCCGTGAGCGGCGGGCGAACCCGTGTCTTACGTTTGGTACGGCGTGTCATGGTACAAGTTGTACCGGAGGAAGGCGAAAGAAGCAAGGAGTTCGGCATGACGCCCAAGAACGCACCGCTACGGCGCCGCCGGCGAGCCGCTCGTTGAACGATTCGCGCTGGCGTGCGTCGCCGCCCCGGCAACCTTATGGGCGCGCTCTTCGAGGCAGTACATGCCTTCGATCGCCATGCTGTAGTCCATCTTCTCCCCTAGCCAGCGGCAGCGGCTCGTATGGGGGTCGATATGGAGGCCGGCTCCGACTGTTGTTAGAGCTGTAGTCATATACAGCATCATGGCGACAAATTATCAGATCAGTCGACGACTTACTTTGGATCAACTAGCGGCGTCGTGGAACAAGGGTTAAGACACCCAGCCCGAGTTTCTGAGTACTCCGCCCTCAGAGTCTCGATTGGATCGATGGTTGCCGCGCGACGTGCCGAAGTCAGCAAGGCTGCCCCGTCGCGGTCATAGGCGGTCGAACACGAACAAGAACTCCTGTTCTTCGTTGCGCTCGTTTGTGAAGACGGCCGTGATCGACAACGTCTGGCCGTCCGCGGACACCCACTTCCGGCCTTGCCCCGTGACGCGGCCTTGAAATTTGTCGACCCAGTCGACGGTGTGCGAATCGACCGGCGTCTCCGCGTACGTGCCCGGCGGCGCGGAGCCGTCGATGAGGTACTGAGCGGCCGAGCGGGCATCGAACTCCGGATAGTCCTTGCCGTCGGGATTCGCGGCGAACTGCAGAAAGCTCGGATTGCCGCGCGCATCGACCACGACCGCAAGACCGACGAGCGTGCCGTCCTCGGCGAGACTGTAGCGACGAACGTGCATGCGCGGAGCCGGCCCAGGCAAACGCGACGCTGCGACGTTGAGCTGCCAGTTGCCGAGGATGTGCGGAAGTTGTCCGTGCACGGGCATCGAGCCCAAGCCGAGCAACAGGGCAAGCGCAACTTTGATTCGCATAGTGACCTCTGCGGAGCGCTACTCATCGACGCGTGCCAAAACCGTGTAGGAGCAATCCACGTGCCAAACGCGACGACTGCTCCTAACGTTTTGATTGTGGTGTTGTTCGAGTCACGCACGTCGAGACTGCCGCGCTCTCGCGCTGTCCCACAACTGGGACCGGCCGTCCCGTGGGCGGTACGCTCGCCTCACATCGCGTTCCCGATCTCGGAACGCGTGCTTGACGTCCTGAGATAACGCTTCCACCTACGAGCTCCCTCCGACCCGGAGTGGATTAGAGCGCGCCGACGCGTCTCGATCCGTGATGCGCCCCCCAGCATGCTCGGCCGGTGCGCCGACGTACAGTGCCTCCCCGCGACGCAGGAGGCGCGAGACTACCGGCTCAGCTCCGCCACTGCGCATCGCGTCTCGATCTCGCCGCGTCGGTGGGTGACGAGGAATTCCGCGATAGAGCTCGTGACCGGCGTTCTGATCGGCGCGCGCGGGTTGCTGCATTGCCGCATCAGCGACCCGAAGAACGTGCGGACGAAGATAGCGTCCTGGCTGATGGGCAACGTCGCGACGTTATCGTAGAACTGCCGCCACAGATCGTCCATGAAGAGATACTGCTCGACGTTCGATGTGTAGAACACGTCGATCGTGTTGCCGTACCTGCGCACGTAGTCGCCGATCGAGCGCAATGTCCTGTCGCCTGCGAAGTCGCCGACCACGGGCACGATCCTATTCGCGAGCTGCATGCCCTTGACGCGTTGAAAGCGCTCGTCCGATCCCAGGAAGCTCCAATTTGTTCCGGAGGCGTCCGTCATGTCCATGACCTTGCATGTCGAGCTCGGGCGGTTCAGGTCTCGAGAACAACAGCGACACGAAGGCGGTGCGATCGTCGGCCATCTCGAAAAGTGCCTTGTACATGAGGTGCTCCATCGCGTTCTGACGGCGGATGTCGACGACGAACGCGATGCGCGGCTGCAGCGCTGCAACGTAGCTGAAGTGCTGCTCGGGGCCGACGCCGATGAAGACAACGCCCGGCTCGAACGTCTGCTCGAGTGCGGGCAGCACCCGTGGCAGGCCAAGCTCGTTCGAGACGAAGTTGTCGTCGCTGTAGAAGCCGTCGGGCTCGGAGAGCTCGCCGATCAGCCTCCAAAATGCTTCGTCATCGAGCTCCGGCAGCCGCGCCTGTGCGTTCGCCGATGTGGCGAGGCCCAACCAGAGCGCCCACGCGGAAAAGACGATGCCGCCTCTCCGACGCAATACGAGATCCCAACCGCGCGTCGGCGCGTGTCGTCGGCCGGCTTCGAGCCTAATTGGCGCTTTCATCCGCCTCGCCCGAACTCGGTCGGGTGCTCCGAAAGAAGCGACGTACTCGATCGGCGACTTCCAAGGGTTTCTCGACGGCTACTAGGTGACCTACGCCCTCGAGCGCAACGAGCTCGGCGTTCCCGAGGCGCTCGGCGAGGATCTCGCCGTTCCTGAACGGGATGACGGGGTCTGCCGTGCCGTGCACGACCAAGCAAGGAACGGAGATCGACGGCAGGCGATCGTATGCTTCGAATTGGCTCACCGCTCGACCGTGCCATCTCAAAGTGTCCTCGGTGGTGTAGCGAAACCCTTTGAGCTCGAGTTCCAAAGCGAGATTCTCGTTTTCCCGTAGATACGGCTGGCTGAAGTTGGCCGGAAGCGCGTGCCGCCAGCGTTCGATTTTGGATTCGATCGCCAACGCGCGCTCGAACAGCTCGATTACGCTCGAATCGGGAGGGACCAGCTGCCGGTTTCCGGCGAACGTCCCCAAGAGCACCAGCGCGGAGGCACGGTCCGGAAAGTTCAGCGCAAGCTCTTGAGCCACCGCTCCACCCATCGACGCGCCGACGACCAGCGCATCAGCGATTCCCTCGGCGTCGAGAACCGCAACTCCATCCGCCGCCAAGTCGGCTAGTGTGAGCTGCTCCGATGCCGGGCTCGACAACCCGGTCCCCCGATAGTCCGGTGTGACGACGGTGAATTCCTCTGCGAGTGATTCGAGAAAGCGCTCGCTCCAAGACAGATTCGACGAGCTGGTGTGGTTGAAGAGAAGTGCCGCCGGACCGGCACCTCGAACGTCGTAGTTGACGACGACTGACCCATTTCGCACGTTGGACATCGGACGGGTACGCCTGCTAAAGATCGGCACCGATCATAGCGCTACACGAGGCGAACGACCCGGCTCGATCGCTACGGCCGCCACTCGTCGCGCGCACCACGGCACGGGAGCTTCCGGCCCCGCAAGCGGCGCGCCTTCCACGGGCATCGACAAACGCCGGATGAAATCCGCGTCCGGCTGCGCGTGACTCGTTGCGGTAGTCCCCGTGCCATGACCCAAAGGACAATTCATGACGAGCGTCCATGCGTCTCCGTCTCTTGTCTCGATGGAAACCGTCTCGGTGAGTCGGACTGGGCGCCGAGACGGGCGCCGACCTGCCAATCGCTCATCTCGATTGACCGGAGTACGATAGCCGGGAATGAGCACGCGGCGGGACATCGTTGGCGCGGCCCTGGTGCTCGCGAGCGCCGGCGCCGAAGCACACCATTCGATCGCGGCCGTCTACGACGGCACGCGCCAGCAGCGCCTCGAAGGCGTGGTCGCCGAATTCCAGTTCGTGAATCCTCACCCGTTCGTGTTCATCACGGTCGCGGGCGGCGAAGCCGACGAGCGCTGGCGTCTCGAGATGGACAATCGATTCGAGCTGCAGAACGCCGGCATGACGGCCGACACGCTGAAGCCCGGGGACCGCGTCGTGGTGACGGGCAGTCTCGGGCGCATGGAGCCGCGCACGCTGTACATCCGCCAGCTCGACCGGCCCGCAGACGGCTTTCGCTACGAGCAGGTCGGATCGCGGCCGCGCGTCAGCGCGCCGCGCAACTGAGCCGGCCCCGGCGCCGATAGCGATCGGGGGAGCATCGGCCTAAGATCGAAACGCAACGGCGAACGGGGAGCACGCCATGGCGCGAGTCGCACGATCTTTCTTTCGTCCTGTCGGGTTGGTTCTCGCGTCCTATTTGCTCGCGGCGTGCTCGGAATCGCCGAGCCCGACGAGTGAGTCCGCCGCGCCGCCCGAGGCTCCGGCCGCCGGCGCCGGCATCACGGCGTTCACGGGCGCGCGGCTCATCGTCGGCGACGGCACGGTCATCGACAACGCCACGTTCACGGTCGGACCAGACAACCGCTTCGGCGTCGTCGGCGCGACGGCCGCCGTCACGGTGCCGGCCGGCGCCACGACGGTCGACCTCACGGGCCTCACGGTGATGCCGGCGATCGTCGACACGCACACGCATCTGTCGCGCGACCGCGCCGCTCTGACCGCCGACTTGAAGCGCCGCGCGTATTTCGGCGTCGGCGCCGCCATGAGCTTGGGTCAGGACAACACCGACGATGCGTACTCGATGCGCCGCGAGACGATTCCCGGTCACGCGCTGTACCGCACGGCCGGCCGCGGTATCACGGGCCCCGAGCCGGGCCGCAGCGATATTCCGTATTGGGTCACGACGGCCGACGAGGCCCGTGCCGGCGTGCGCGAGCAGGCCGCGCGCGGCATCGACATCGTCAAAGTCTGGGTCGACGACCGCAACGGTCAGTACGAGAAGCTGTCGCCCGAGATCTACGGCGCCGCGATCGAAGAGGCGCACGCGAACGGCCTGCGCGTCACGGCGCACCTTTATTATCTCGACGACGCGAAGGAGCTCGTGCGCCGCGGCATCGACGCGTTCGCGCACGGCGTTCGCGACCGCGACGTCGACGACGAGCTCGTCGCGCTTCTGAAGCAGAAGCCGGACTTCGTCCTCGTGCCGAACCTGCCCGATCGCGGCGTGGCCGCGGACATGAGCTGGCTCGACACGGCCTTGCCGGCCGAGCAGGTGGCGCAGCTACAAGCCGCGGCCGTCGATCGCCCCGAGGCGCAGGCGTTCTTCGCGATCCAGGCCCGCAACCTCGAGCGGTTGAGCCGCGAAGGCGTGAAGATCGCGCTCGGCACCGATGGCAACGTGCCGTGGGGGCCGCACCTCGAGATGGCCGACATGGTCGCCGCCGGCATGACGCCGGCGCAGGTCATCGTCGCCGCGACGCGTAACGGTGCCGAGCTGCTCGGCCTGAGCGACGCCGGCATGGTGGCGTCGGGCTCGAGCGCCGACTTCGTCGTGCTCGAAGCGAATCCGCTCGACGACATCACGAACACACGTAGGATCCGCGACGTTTATTTGCGCGGCCAGCGTGTCGATCGCTCGGCGTACTGAGCGGCTGCGCTCTCTGTGCTCGGAGGCTCGAGTCAGCCGGCGGCCCGGGTGCTTCGTGCGGGCCTAGATCACGAGCTGATCTTCCCCGACGATCACCTGCCCGTCGAACTCGCTGCGCACGCCGTCGATGAACGACGAGATCGTGAACCCTTGCGACGCCTGGCCGCGCAGCTGGTGGTTCAGCACGACGGTCTCTACGGCGGCTTCGCGCGCCATGCGGCCGACGATGGCCGGCGTCGAGTGCGTCTCGGCGACGTGGCGGAAGATGTTTTCTTCCCGGCCGGCTTCGGCCTGCTCGCGGGCGCGCGCCATGTTGCTCTCGTAAGTGCGGTGATCCATGACCTCGCAGACGAAGACGTCCGCCCCGCGCGCGAGCCGGACGACGTTCTCGGAGTAAGCCGTATCGCCCGCGAAGCAGATCGAGCGCGTGGCCGTCTCGAAGCGGTAGCCCAGCGAGCGGTGCCGCATGCGCGCGACGAAACGCTCGGGGTAGTGCGTGTTCGTCGCGGCCGTGACGACGACGCGCTCGTCGGCGAACACGCGCACGGGCTCGTCGCCGGCATCGATATCGTGGCCGAAGAACATCGTCGCGGGGTCCGTCGTGCGGCCCTCGTCGACCATGCGGATCTCGACGTTGGCGCGGAAGAATGCGAGCGCGCCGGCCACGGTGCTTTCGGTGGCGTATGGCCCGTAGACGTGGGTCGGAGTCATCTTGCTGCCCGTCCACTGATGCGCGAGCATCGCGGCCAAGTCCGCCGTGTGATCGTCGTGCAAGTGGGTGAGGAACACGGTGCTGACGGGCTGGAACCCGAGGCCGGACGCGACGAGCGCGCGCATCGTGCCATAGCCGCAATCGACGAGATAGGGCACGCCATCGACGACGACGGCGCTCGCCGTCTCGCCGCGATCGAGCGACACGCCGGGGCCGCCGCGCGTGCCGAGCATGACGAGCCGCGTGCCGGGCGGCGCGGGCGGGCGATTCGCCGGCGAGGCGTTCGGTTGAGCGAGCAACCGCGCCGCGAGTCCCAGCGCGCCGACGCTAACTGCCCCGCGGAGCAGCGCGCGGCGCGTAGCTTGGTAAGGTGCATGGTTCGGCATCGACCGATCCTAGAGCTGCGGTTGGGTCAACTCTAGCGTGCCGGCGGGTTCGAAGTCAGCACGGCGTGCGAGGGGCTGCACTTTTGCGGTATGTTCTCCGGCGAAGTCCGGCGCAGCGCGCGAGGCTGTTCTCACTCATGACCAGAACAACGAACACGATGGCCGGGGCCGCTCGAGCCGCAGCCGCGATGCTCGTGATGCTCGGCACGGCACTGCCCGTTGCCGCGCAAACGAATCTCATCGGTTACTGGAATCCGATCTTTCACGAGGACGTCGACGAACGTATCCCGGGCCCGTCGATCGGCGACTACCTCGGCTTGCCGATCACCGATGCGGCGCGCTTGCGCGCCGAAGCGTGGGACGCGTCGATACTCTCGATCCCCGAGCACCAGTGCAAGCCGCATCCGTCCACGTACGGCTTTCGCGGCGTCGGCGTGCTCAGGATCTGGGAAGACCGCGACGAGGACACGCAGCAGCTCGTCACGATTCACACGCACATCGCGTGGCAAGAGCAGCACCGCAGGATTTACATGGACGGCCGGCCGCATCCGCCGGAGTACGCGCAGCACACCTGGCAGGGCTTCTCGACGGGAACGTGGGAAGGCGACGTGCTCGTCGTGAAGACCACGCACCTGAAAGCCGGATGGATGCGCCGCAACGGCTTGCCGCTCAGCGACCGCGCGACGATGACCGATCGCTTCCATCGTTACGGCGACGTGATGACGCACGTGATGATTGTCGAGGACCCCGTCTACTTGACGGAGCCGCTCGTGAAGACGAACGGCTTCCTGTTGCAGCCGGCCGGCACGATGACGCCGTACCCCTGCGATCCCGTGATCGAGGTCGTGCGCGATCCGGGCTTCGTGCCGCACTATCTGCCGGGACAAAACCCATTCCTCGGCGAGTTCGCCGAGACGTACGGGCTGCCGCGCGCGGCGACGCGCGGCGGCGCGCACACGGCGCTGCCCGAGTTTGCGGAGACGCTGCGATGACGGCTCGCGCAGCACCGGCCGTCGCGCTGCTCGCCGTTGCCGGGCTCGCGTGTGCGCAGCCGACACGAGCGCCGGGTCCGCCGCCGAGCGCGCGCGAGGCGGCGCCGATCGATCTCACCGGCCAATGGGTCGCGATCGTCAACGAGGACTGGCGCTGGCGCATGGTCACGCCGCCGAAAGGCGACTATGCGAGCGTGCCGCTGAACGACGAAGGACGGCGCGTCGCGGATCAGTGGGACCCGTCGCAGGACGGCGCCTGCGAAGCGTACGGTGCCGCGGCGCTGCTCAGAATGCCGACGCGACTGCGGATTCGCTGGGACGGCGACGAGCGGCTCGTCATCGAGACCGACGCGGGCCGGCAGACGCGCAACCTCGAATTCGGCATGCCGCTGCCCGCGGCCGCGCGCTCGCTGCAAGGTCTTTCCAGAGCGAAGTGGGTGCTGCCGCCGCGTCCCGCCGGCGGCCCCGGGCTCGCGGGTGCGGGCGGCGGCCCCGTGCGCGCGGGCGGCTACCTCGAGGTGGAGACGACGAACCTCACGCCGGGTTGGCTGCGGCGCAACGGCGTGCCGTACAGCGAGGACGCCGTCGTCACGGAGTACTTCGCGCGGTTCACGGCGCCGGACGGCTCGGAGTGGCTCATGGTGACGACGATCGTCGACGACCCCCGGTATCTCACGCAGCGCTACATCGTCAGCAATCACTTCCGTAAGGAGCCTGAAGGCGGGCGCTGGAATCCGCGCCCGTGCGGAGCTTCGTCATGAGCGCGCGGCGGCTTGTCGCGGCGATTCTCGCGGCCGCGGCAGCAGGCGCGCAGGCACAATCGCCGGCGTCCGACGAGCTCGCGATCTGGCCGGTCCGCGACGGCATCTACATGATCGTCGGCGCCGGCGGCAACACGACGGTGCAGGTCGGCGACGACGGCGTGCTCGTCGTCGACACGAAGCTCGCGGCGGCGTCCGATGCGCTGCTCGCGGCGATCCGCAAGATCTCTGACGAGCCGATCCGCTACGTGATCAACACGCATTGGCACGCCGACCATGTCGGAGGCAACGCGCCGATCGCGAAAGCCGGCAGCACGATCGCGGGCGGCAACGTGCTCGGCGCCATCGCGGACGCCGACGAGGGCGCTGCCGTCATCGCGCACGAGAACGTGCTCCTGCGCATGTCGAGCCAAGAGCCACCGTTCGCGTTCGAGGCGCTGCCGACGGACACGCTGTTCGTGCCGCGAAAAGACATTTACTTCAATGGCGAGCCGATCGAGATACTGCACCAGCCGGCCGCGCACACCGACGGCGACAGCCTGGTGTTCTTCCGCCGCTCGGACGTGCTCTCCACCGGCGACGTGTTCACGACCACGGGCTATCCGGTGATCCGCCCCGAGGACGGCGGCGGCATCGACGGCGTCATCGCCGCACTGAATCGCATCATCGAGATCACGGTGCCCGAGGAGAAGCAAGAAGGCGGCACGCTCGTGATCCCGGGACATGGCCGCCTCTGCGACGAGGCCGACGTCGTCGAGTACCGCGACATGGTCACGATCATCCGCGACCGCATCAAGAGCATGATCGAGATGGGCATGTCGCTTCGCCAGGTGCAGGCCGCGAAACCGACCGCCGACTACGATGGCCGCTACGGCGCGACGAGCGGACGCTGGACCACCGAGCAGTTCGTCGCCGCCGCGTACGAGAGCTTGCGCAACGAATAGCACCTCTCGCGCGGCCCCACGTAATTCGTCACAATTCGCGCTCGCCGGCGCACCTTGACGCCGGCCGCCCAACACTCATGACCGACGACGTGATCCGCATCCGCGGGGCGCGGCAGAACAATCTGCGCGGCCTCGATCTCGACTTGCCGCTCCGCGAGCTGATCGTGGTGACGGGCGTGTCGGGCTCCGGCAAGTCGTCGCTCGCGTTCGATACGGTTTATTCCGAAGGGCAGCGCCGCTACGTCGAGACGTTCTCGCCGTATGCGCGGCAGTTCCTCGACCGCATGGACAAGCCGCAGGTCGACCGCATCGAAGGCATTCCGCCCGCGATCGCGATCGACCAGACGAACCCCGTGCGCACGTCGCGCTCGACGGTCGGCACGATGACCGAGCTCAACGATCACCTGAAGCTGCTCTACGCGCGCGCGGCCGTGCTCCATTGCCGCGATTGCGGACGCGAGGTGCGCCGCGACGACGCCGAGTCGATTTACGCGGCGCTCGAGCGCGAGCCGGCCGTCGGGGCCGTCGGCGCGCGTGTGCTCGTCACTTTCACGGTGCCGATTCCGGACAACTTCAGCCGCGACGAGATCGAGACGTTCCTCGCGCGGCAGGGGTACACGCGTATTCATGCGCGCACGAAGTCGGCCGTAGAGGTCGTACAGGATCGCGTCGCGTTCTCGGCGGAGAACCGCGCGCGCATCGTCGAGGCGCTCGAAGCGGCGCTGAAGCTCGGCAACGGCCATGTCACCGTGCGGCTCGCGGACGGCGATGAGGCGGGTAGCCCTTTCAAGTTCTCCGCACACCGGCATTGCGCGCATTGTGATCTCGCCTACGACGATTGCATCCCGAACTCGTTCTCGTTCAACTCGCCGGTCGGTGCCTGCGAGAAGTGCCGCGGCTTCGGCCGCACGATCGGCATCGACTACCGGCTCGTGATTCCCGACGAGGAGAAGACGCTCGCGGGCGGCGCGATCAAGCCCTGGCAGACGAAGAGCAACCGGGAATGCCAGGAGGACCTGCTGCGCTACGCGAAGCAGCGCGGCGTCCCCGTCGACGTGCCGTGGCTCGAGCTCACGCGCGAGCAGCGCGCGTGGGTCATCGACGGCGAAGGCTCGTGGCGGCAGCGCAAGTGGTACGGCGTCAAGCGCTTCTTCGACTGGCTCGAGTCGAAGGCGTACAAGATGCACGTGCGCGTGCTGCTGTCGAAGTACCGCAGCTACGACGTTTGCCCCGCGTGCGCCGGCGCGCGGTTGAAACCGCAGTCGCTGCTGTGGCGCCTCGGCACGTTCGCCGACGCGGTCGCCGTCACGCCGCCGGCGCAGCGCTTCCGGGCGCATCTGCCGGCGCTCGGCGACACTGCGTTCGAGGCGCTGCCGGGCCTCGCGATCCACGATTTGATGACGTTGCCGGTCGACAAGACGCTTGCGTTCTTTGAGCGCGTCGAGTTGCCGCGGCCGCTCGACGACGCGGCCGAGCTCGTGCTCGGCGAGATCCGGACGCGGCTGCGATACCTCTGCGACGTGGGTCTCGGCTATCTGACGCTCGACCGCCAATCGCGCACGCTGTCGGGCGGCGAAGTGCAACGCATCAATCTCACGACGGCGCTCGGCACGTCGCTCGTCAACACGCTGTTCGTGCTCGACGAGCCGAGCGTCGGGCTGCACCCACGCGACTTGGGGCGCATCGTCGACGTGCTCGCGAAGCTGCGCGACGCCGGCAACACGCTGCTCGTCGTCGAGCACGACGCTCAGGTGATGCTCGCGGCGGACCGCATCATCGACATGGGGCCGGGCCCCGGCCGTGCCGGCGGCAACGTCGTGTTCAACGGCTCGCCGGCCGAGCTCGTCGCGACGGCCGGCTCGTTGACGGCGCAGTATCTGCGCGGGGAGCGGACCGTCGGCCGCGGCGCGGCGGCGCGGCCCGTCGAGCCCGGCGACGCCCGCCTCGTGATCCGCGGCGCGCGCGAGCACAACTTGCGCGGCATCGACGTGCGTCTCCCGCTGAACCGCCTCGTCTGCATCACGGGCGTCAGCGGCTCGGGAAAGTCGACGCTCGTCGAGGACGTGCTGTACCGGGGCCTGCTCGCGCTGCTCGGCAAGCCGAAGGACGCGCCGGGGGCGCACGACGCCATCGAGGGCTACGAGGATCTCGCCGACGTCGTGCTCGTCGACCAGGCACCGATCGGCCGCACGACGCGCTCGAACCCGGCGAGCTTCGTCGGCGTGCTCGAACCGATTCGCCAATTGTTCGCGGCCGAGCCGCTCGCGCGCGAGCGCCGCTACACGGCCGGCACCTTCAGCTTCAACGCCGGCAACGGCCGCTGCCCCGCGTGCTCGGGGCTCGGGTTCGAGCACGTCGAGATGCAGTTCTTGAGCGACGTGTATCTGCGCTGCGCCGAGTGCAACGGCCGCCGCTATCGCAGCGACGTGCTCGAGGTGAAGCTGGCGCTTGGGCGAAGAGAGCCGAAGTCGATCGCCGACGTGCTCGACATGACGGCGGCCGAAGCGCTCGACTATTTTTCCGATCACGCCGCCGTGCGCGAGCGGCTGCAGCCGCTCGTCGACGTCGGGCTCGAGTACCTCGCGCTCGGTCAGGCCGTGCCGTCGTTGTCGGGCGGCGAGGCGCAGCGGCTCAAGCTCGCGGCCGAGCTCGCGAACGCGGGCGCGAAGGGCCGCACGCTCTTTCTTTTCGACGAGCCGACGACGGGGCTGCACTTCGCCGACATCGCGAAGCTCGTCGCGGCGCTGAACCGGCTCGTGGCGGCCGGCCACTCGGTCGTCGTCATCGAGCACAACCTCGACGTCGTCGCGTCGTGCGATTGGCTCGTCGACCTCGGTCCAGAAGGCGGCGACGGTGGCGGCGCGATCGTCGCCGAGGGCGCTCCGTCCTCCGTCCGCGCGGCGGGCGTCGGCCACACGGCTCAGGCCCTCGCGTCATACGAAGAGGCACGGGCTTGCGTGACAGCAGGGGCGGAGGTGGGTATGCGTGAGGGGGCTCTCGCGAGACCGTCGGCGCACAGGGATGTGCGCCGCCGAGCCCCAGGGACGGTCTTCCGGCGTGTCTCGCGAGAGCCCCCTCACGCGTACCCGTCTCCGCCGGCGCAACGCGAAACCGTGCGCGATTCAAGCGCCAATGCACGTGTCAACGCCATCGAGATTCGCGGCGCGCGCGAGCACAACCTCAAGAACGTCGACGTCGAGATTCCGCGCGACAAGCTGACGGTGATCACCGGCGTCAGCGGGAGCGGGAAGAGCACCGTCGCGTTCGACATCTTGTTTGCGGAGGGGCAGAGGAGGTATCTCGAGTCGCTGAATGCGTATGCGCGGCAGTTCGTCGAGCCGGCCGGGCGCGCCGACGTCGATGCCGTGTACGGCATTCCGCCGACCGTTGCCATCGAGCAGCGCACGAGCCGCGGCGGACGCAAGAGCACCGTCGCGACGCTGACCGAGGTGTATCACTTCCTCCGTCTGCTGTTCGTCAAGCTCGGCGTGCAGCACTGCCCCGACTGCGGCGTGCCGATCGACGCGCAGAGCCTCGACGCGATCCACGCGAGGGTCTTGAAGCGCTACCGCGGCAAGCGCGTCGCATTGCTCGCGCCGCTCGTGATCGCTCGCAAGGGGTACTACACCGAGCTCGCCGAGTGGGCGGCGAGCCGCGGCTATCCGATGCTGCGCGTCGACGGCACCCTTACGTCGACGGATGCGTGGCCGCGGCTCGACCGGTTCAAGGTGCACGACATCGAGCTGCCCGTGGCCGAGATCGACGTTCGGCCCGCGGCGAGCGCCGAGCTCGCCGCCGCGCTCGAGCTCTCCGTCAAGCTCGGCCGCAACATGGTGCGCGTGCAGCCGGCCGGCGCGGGCGCCGAAGGCGAGCTCTTCTCGACGGAGCGCGCGTGCCCGAGGTGCAGCCGCAGCTTCGAGCCGCTCGACCCGCGCTTGTTCTCGTACAACTCGCGCTACGGGTGGTGTGCCGAGTGCTTCGGGACCGGCGTGGAGCTGGCCGGCTTCGACGAGCAGCAGGGCGGCGAGGAAGCCGAATGGGTCGAGGCTGCCGAGGACGGCGCGGTATGCCCCGCGTGCGACGGCCGCCGTTTGAAGCCCGAGGCGCTCGCGGTGCGGTTTCACGGCGAGACGATCGCCGAGGTTACGGCGCGTTCGGTGGCGGACTCGCGCAAGTTCTTCGCGAAGCTGAAGCTCGAAGCGCGCGAGCGCGCGATCGCGCGCGACGTGCTGCCGGAGCTCACCGGCCGGCTCGGCTTTCTCGATTCCGTAGGCCTCGGTTATCTCACGCTCGATCGCGCGGCGCCCACGCTCTCGGGCGGCGAAGCGCAGCGCATTCGACTCGCGGCGCAGATCGGCTCGAACCTGCGCGGCGTCTGCTACATCTTGGACGAGCCGACGATCGGGCTTCATCCGCGCGACAACGCGATGCTGCTCACGACGATCGAGCGGCTCGCGGCGAAGGGCAACACGGTAGTCGTCGTCGAGCACGACGAGGAGACGATCCGGCGCGCCGAGCACGTCGTCGATCTCGGCCCCGGCGCCGGGCACAACGGCGGCGAGGTCGTCGTCGCGGGGTCTCTCGCAGATCTCATGGCCAGCGAGCAGTCGATCACGGGCCGCGTGCTCGCCGAGCCCCCGAAGCATCCGCTGCGCGAGCGGCGCAAGACGCGCGGCAACGGGCTCGACGTCGCCTGGCTTGCGCTCGAAGGTGTGACGCGCCACAACCTGCGCAGCGTCGACGTCGCGTTCCCGCTCGCCCGGCTCGTCTGCGTGACGGGCGTCAGCGGCAGCGGCAAGAGCACGCTGATCCGCGACGTGCTCGAGGACAACCTCGCGCAGCTCGTCGCGGCGCGGCGCGGTCGAGCGCCGAACCTGCGCGCCTTGAAGAGCTTGAAAGGTTGGCAAGGCCTGGGGCGCGTGCTCGAGGTGGACCAGACGCCGATCGGCAAGACCCCGCGGTCCTGCCCGGCAACCTACGTCGGCATCTTCGACGAGATCCGCAAGCTGTTCGCCGCGACGACTGAAGCGCGCATGCGCGGCTACGACGCAAGCCGGTTCTCGTTCAACGCCGCGGGCGGCCGCTGCGAGGGCTGCGAAGGTCAAGGCCAGAAGAAGATCGCGATGAGCTTTTTGCCCGACGTGCGCGTCGACTGCGAGCGCTGCGGCGGCCGCCGTTTCAACTCCGAGACGCTCGCCGTCGAATTTCGCGGCAAGAGCATCGGCGACGTGTTGATGATGACCGTCGACGAGGCCGTCGTGTTCTTCGCGGCGCAGCCGAAGATTCATCATCCGTTGACGCTGCTGCGCGACGTCGGCTTGGGCTACCTCGCGCTCGGCCAGCCGAGCCCCACGCTGTCGGGCGGCGAAGCGCAGCGCGTCAAGCTCGTCACTGAGCTCGCGAAGGTCCGGCCCGAGAGCCCGCGCGCGCGCCCGTCGGCGCCGACGCTGTACGTGCTCGACGAGCCGACCATCGGCCTGCACATCGCCGACGTGGAGAAGCTCGTGCGGGTGCTGCACCGGCTCGTCGATGCCGGCAACAGCGTGATCGTCATCGAGCACAATTTGGACGTGCTGGCGGAGGCGGACTGGATCGTCGATCTCGGGCCCGAGGGCGGCGACCGCGGCGGCCGCGTCGTCGCGCAAGGCACGCCGGAGAAAGTGGCCAAAGGCCGCTCGCACACGGCGCGCTCGCTCGCTCCGTTTCTTGCGGAGCGCGGGGTCGTGGTAGGGTAGCGCGCGACGACGACAAGCACTGCCCGGAGGCAGCGCATGGGCGCCCAGCGGTTCGCCGTGGCTTCACTTGCCTTGCTCGCTTCGTGCTCGGCCGCCATCGCGCAGGATCCCGCGCTTCCCACGGCACAAGCCTATATCCCGGCGCAGCCGATCGACCGACCGTCCCCGACGTATCCGGGTAGTGCCCTCGACTCGGCCAAAGAAGGCTGGGTCATGGTGAGCTTCGTGATCTCGCCGACGGGCGAGGTGACCGAGCGCCGATCACGGAGATCGAGTTCGGCGAGCGCACGAACCTTTACGAGGACGCGTGGTTTTGGTGGATGAAGTACGTCTATCTCGCTACGGCCGGTTCCACGGATACGGACGAGATGCGACGCTGCCTCCAACGCGCCGTCGGTTACGACGACGAGTACCTCACGCCGGACCTGTTCGTGTCGGCCGCCGAGCGGCTCGTCGTGCTGCAGGCTCAGGCGCTCGACGTCGCCGCGGCCATCGCGGCTTTCGAGAGGTTGCGCGATGCGAAGACCGCGCGGCGCTCCGACAACTACGAGGCAGCCGTCGCGAATCTGCAGCCGAGCTACGAACGGATGCTCGAGCTCGTGAAAGGGGAACAGCCGCTCGTTACTGAGGCCCGAGTCGGGCAATTCGACTACTGGGTCCACGATCTGCTGCGGCGTTCGTTCGGGGTGGCGGACGTTGCCGGCCGCCTCGACGTGCTCGACATCCGCTGTGACCGCGGCACGCGGCGCTACGGCGACGTGCCCGCCGGAGTCGTTTGGACGATCCCGGAGAGCTGGGGAAAGTGCGGCGTATACATGAAGGGCGAGCCGGGCACTACGTTCACTTTCCACGAGTATCCGCGCAGCTTCGTGGCGGAGACGTCCGGCGAGGGCGCCGGCAGCGACGCCGTCCCGCCGTAAAGCGCCGCGCTTCCAGAACGCGGTTCGACGTTCCAAAACCGCCTTTAGAAGGGCGTGTCGCTGCGGCAATGGCCGGCGTAAACTCTGCGCCGATTTCATAGCGCGCGGAGATCCGCTCGAATGCCGAGAAAAGCGACGGCCGCCAAGCGCGGCACGCCGAAGATCGAGACGACGCAGGAGTTTCTGACGACGACGGAGCTCGTGGCTCTTGCCAAGAAGCGCCTGCCCGAAGCGGCGTGGGACTTCATCGTCGGCGGCGCGGAAACCGAGACGACGATCGCCCGCAATCGCTATGCGCTCGATTCGATCGCGTTTCGGCCGCGCGTGCTGCGCAACGTCGAGAATGCGAGCGCGGCGACGGCGTTTCTCGGCATGAAGCAGCGCATTCCCGTGTTGCTCGCGCCGATCGCGAGCATGACCGACATCGACGCCGAAGGCGCGCTGCCCGTGGCTCGGGCGGCGCGCGAGTTCGGCTGCCTGATGCTCGTGAGCAACGTGACACAGCCTTCGCTCGAGGAAATCGCGCGCGCGGCCGGCGAGCAGCTCGCCGTGCAGCTCTACACCGACGGCGACGAGAAGTGGGTCGTGGACGCCGCAAAGCGCGCGGTGCAGGCCGGCGCGAAGGCCGTTTGCTTGACCGTCGACGTGCCGGTATTCGGCCGCCGCGAGCGCCACATTCATCGCCGTCAGACGATCGCGGGCCGGCCGTTCGGCGCACTGCGCACCGGTGAGGCGCATCGCGGCCGCGCCGAGTGGAAGCTCGTCGACAAGCTCAAGCGTGCCGTCGAAGTGCCGCTGATGCTGAAAGGCATTCAAACGGCGGAGGACGCGGATCTTTGCGTCAAGCACGGCGTCGACGTCATCTACGTGTCGAACCACGGCGGCCGCCAGCTCGATCACGGCCGCGGCGCGATCGAGCTCTTGCCCGAGGTCATCAGCGTCGCGCGCGGCAAGGCCCAGTTCGTCGTCGACGGCGGGTTCATGCGCGGCACGGACGTGCTGAAAGGGGTTGCGCGCGGCGCGGCGATGGTCGGCCTCGGTAAGCTGCAAGCGCTCGCACTCGGCGCCGCCGGCGCGGGCGGTGTTTTGCGCATGCTCGAGATCCTCGAGACCGAGCTCGTCGTCGACATGAAGCTGCTCGGCGTGAATGCCCTCGACGAGCTCGACGGAACCTACCTGCAGCCGGCCCCGCCCGTCATGCCGTGCGGCCCATTGAGCGCCTTGCCGCTCCTTTGAAGTTCGCGGCGCCTCGCGGGCACGCGCGCGCCGGTGGCGCAGTCGATCGCGCGGCCAATGCGGTCAGCGGCGCTCGATCTCGGTCGACGGCGGCGCTGGACCGCCGCGATCGACGCCCCGAGGTCCGCGCCCTGGCTGGGTTTCCGGCCGATGTGACGGATGCAATTGACAATGATTCGCATCCGCGTATTCTGGAGCCATGTACGTATGCCTCTGCAACGGCCATCGCGAGCGCGACATCAGGGAAGCGGCGAAATCCGGGCTCCGCTGCGCGCGCGCCATCTACCGCCATCTGGGCAAGCCGCCGCGCTGCGGGCGCTGCCTCGAGCTCGCGGCTCGGCTTATCGAAGAAGTCCACGCAGGCCAGGGCAACCGCCCGCCGGCGTTCGTCAAGGAAGCCGTTTGAGCACGGTGCTCGGCCGTCACTCCTTGGCTGCCGCGCTTTGTAGCTGGACGTAGTTCTCGAGCCCCATGCGCTTGATCATCTCGAACTGCGCCTCGAGCCAGTCGATGTGCTCCTCCTCGGAGTGCAGGATCTTGGCGAGCAACTGACGAGAGTTGTAGTCCGCGTGCTTTTCGCACGCCGCGATCCCCTCGCGGAGCGTCGGCAACGAATCGTACTCGAGCTTGAGGTCGCACCGCAGGATGTCCTCGACGTCCTCGCCGACGAGCAACTTGCCGAGATCCTGCAAGTTGGGTAGGCCGTCCAAGAACAGGATGCGCTCGATCAACTCGTCCGCGTGCCGCATCTCGTCCACGGATTCCTTGTACTCGTAATCGGCAAGCTTCGCGATGCCCCAATTGCGCAGCATCCGCGAATGCAGGAAATACTGATTGATCGCGATCAGCTCGTTGTACAGGACGCGATTCAGTAGTCGAACGACTTCGTCATTTCCTTCCATGATCGTGCACTCCGGTTAGCTGATCACGGCAACCCTAACATGGACTCGCGAAGAGCGGCCCGGATGAGAATGGCTTTGCGTCGCAGGCAGCAATGCTTATCAAATGCGATTGAAGATCCACGGACGTTCTCGTGACCTTCTCGTGGGCGCATGAGGCGCGGCCGGTGTCGAATCAGCTCGCGCGTGACCAGTCGCCTTCCGTGACCGACGGCCGAACGCTCGCGTACGAGTACACGCTGCACGATCCGGTCTACATGACGCGGCCGCACACGGGGCGCGTCGATCTCACGCGCGTTCCGGACGGCACGGAGATTTATCGCTACGAGTGCGATCTCGAGAGCACCGCGATGTGGTCGAGGAGCGCCGCGGATCCGCCGTTGCGCGCCGCGGAGCCTCGCTGAGCGCCGCTGCTCAAGCGAGCGAACCGCTCGCGTCAGTCGAGCACGTGCGACAGCAAGCCGTCGGCGAGCTTCGGCTCGAACCACGTGGACTTCGGCGGCATCAGCCTGCCGGCATCCGCGACGGCCATCAGCTGCTCCATGCGGGTCGGGTGCAGCGCGAACGCGGCCGCCGCGCGGCCCGTTTGCACGCGCCGTTCGAGCTCGGCAAGCCCGCGGATGCCGCCGACGAAGTCGATGCGCGTGTCGGTGCGCGGGTCGCCGATGCCGAGTAGCGGCGCGAGCAGATGGTCCTGGAGCAGGCTCACGTCGAGGCTCGCCACGGGATCGTGGCGCGGCACACGCTCGCTGCGAATCTCGAGCGCGTGCCAGCGGCCGGCGAGATACATCGAGAACGTCTCGGGCCGCGCGGGCGACTTCGCGCCCGGCAGCGGCGTGACGGCGAACGCTTCGCCGATCCGCTCGAGAAGCGCGTCGGGCGCGAGCCCGTTCAGATCGCGCACGACGCGGTTGTAATCGAGAATCGTCATTTCGTCGTGCGGAAACGCGACGGCGAGGAAGAGCTCGTGGCTCGCGTCCGGCGAGCCGCGGCGCTCGGCCGCGACGCGGGCGGCCGCAGCCGAGCGGTGGTGGCCGTCCGCGATGTAGAGCGCGTCGAGCGCGTCGAACGCCGCCTGGAAGGCCGCGACGTCGTCGCGCGCGGCGACGCGCCACACGGCGTGCTCGACGTCGTTCGGCCCCGCGACGGCAAAGAGCGGCTCGCCGCGCGACGCGGCGCGCGTGAGATCGCGCAGCGCGGCGTTCGCGCGATACGCGAGCAGGACGGGCCCCGTCTGTGCGTTCAGCGACGCGATGTTACGCGCGCGGTCGTTCTCCTTGTCGGGGCGCGTGAGCTCGTGGCGGCGGATGCGGTTCTCCTCGTACGCGCGCACGGACGCCGCGAGCGCCACGCCCGACTGCGAACGGCCGTTCATGGTCATGCGATAGACGTAGAACGATGGCGCGTCGTCGCGCACGAGCACGCCGCTTTCGACGAGCCGCGCGAGGCTGCGCGCGCCTTGCGCATACGCTTCGTCCGAGTACGGCGAGCTGCTCTCAGGCAGATCGATCTCGGGCCGCGAGATGTGCAGGAAGCTCGACGGCTTGCCCGCCGCGAGCGCGCGGGCCTCGTCGGTGCCGACGACGTCGTACGGCGGCGCAATGACGTCGGCCGCGTGCTCGGGCGTCGGCCGCAGCGCCGCGAACGGGCGAACGAGCGTCACGTGCGTTAACGCGCCGGCTTGCGGAATACGAGCACGGCCTGATCGGTCTTGCCGCGGATGCCCTCGGCGCGCATGTTCTCTCTCCGATCGTCGGCCGGATTTGCGAGCAACGAGCTGTCCTCCACGAGCTCGAAGCCCGCGGCCGTGACCTCGCTCTTGATCGTGGCCGGGTCGATGCGGTGCAGCGTCGATGCGTCGCGCCAGCCCGAGCCCGCCTCGGCGTTGTGATCGATGACGAGATAGATGCCGCCGGGCTTCAGCGCCGCGAGAATCTTGCGATTCATGTCGGCCGTGTCGACGTTGTCGCGCGTCAGGTCGTGATAGAACTGCACCATCATCACGGCGTCGACGTTCGCCGGCAGCTGCATCTCGTTGTAGTGAGCTTGCGTGTACGTGGCGTTGTCGTGTGCCGCGTCGAACGCGCGCGCGCCTTCGCCGCCGAAGCGGTCCGTCCACGGCATGTCGACCATGTACACCTGGCCCGACGGGCCCACGGCCTCCACGAGCATGTGCGACCAGTAGTGACCGAACGCCCCGAGCTCGACGACGCGCTCGCCTTCGGCGAGGTCGAGCAGCATCAGCGTCTCGGCGGGTTTGCGGTCGGCGTCGCGCGCGCGGTGCTCGGCGGGACGGGCCGGCGATTCGACGGCGCGCTCGATGTTGGCCGGTGCCGCGGCCGGCACGCGATACGCCGCGGGCGCCTGGGCCGCGGCAGCGGAGATCACGAGCACGGCGAGGCCGGCGGCGAGAGTGTTTCGTAGCGAGCGCATGAGGCGATCTCCCTCGAGGGTTTGGCTCTGTTCTACCAGTTCCGTTTGCGGGCGGCTACGGGCCGTGAGGGGCGTATGATTCCCGCATGCCGGTCGGAAATCCAATGACGCCCGCGGCCGTCCTGGCTGCGACGCTGCTCGGCGCGGCGCCCGCCGCGGCGCAAGATAGGCAGGCGGGGTTCGCCGACGACTTGCTCGGGCGCTGGGATCTCACGGTCGAAACCGCGCGCGGCACGTATCCGTCGTGGCTCGAGGTGCGGCTGCGCACGGAGACCGAGCTCATGGGCCGCTTCGTCGGCCGCGTGGGCAGCGTGCGCCATGTCGGCGACATCGACTTCGCGGCGGGCCGGCTGAGCTTCAGGGTGCCCATGCAGTACGAGCCGGGCACGGACGAGCTCGTCTTCGAGGGCACGCTGCGCGGCGATCGCATCGAAGGCACGGCACTCGTCGAGAATGCCGAGAAGCTACGGTTCACGGCCGTGAGGGCGCCGGTGCTCGCGGCGTCGCGCCGGGCCGAGTGGGGCGCGCCGGCGCCGCTCGTCGACGGCGCCGATCTCGCGGGCTGGCAAGGGCGTTCCGGCCCGGCCGCGCCGTGCTGGGAAGTCGCTGACGGCATCCTCGCGACGCGCGGCCGCTGCACGGACCTCGTGACGGCGGCGGTGTTTCGCGACTTTCGCTTGCACGCGGAGCTCAAGCTTCCGCCGGGCAGCAACAGCGGCATCTACTTGCGCGGCCGCTACGAGGTGCAGATCCAAGACACGGCAGGCAAAGCGCTCGATCCGCTGCGCATGGGCGGCATTTACGGCTTCATCGCGCCGAGCGTCGACGCGGCGCGGCCGGCCGGCGAGTGGCAAACGCTCGACGTCGAGCTCGTCGGCCGGCGCGTGACCGTCGTCTTGAACGGCACGACGATCATCGACGGGCAGGAGATCCCGGGCATCACGGGCGGCGCGCTCGACAGCGACGAAGGCGCGCCGGGGCCGATCATGCTCCAGGGCGATCACGGCGCGATCGAGCTTCGCAACTTGACGATCGCGGTGCCGCGCTGAACGGCCGGGTGCCTACGGCAACGGCTCGAGCGACGCGAGATACGCCGACAGGCTCAAGATGTCGTCGGCCGTGAGCTCCGCGACCACGGGCATCATCAGCGGCGTCCAGGCGCCGCGCCTGAACCCGAGCTTCATGTCGGCGAGCTGCCGCGCGATGTAGCTCGGGCTCCGGCCGCGCAGGCTCGGCACGATCGCGAGCCCGTCGAGATCCTCGCCGTGGCAGATCGTGCACGCGGCGACGCCGTCTTTCGCACCGCGCGCGAGCGCCTCGCCGCGCGCGACGGAGCCGCGCGGCACGTACGCGACGAAGCCCGAGCGCGGGTCGCGCAGGAGCTCCGTGTGCTCCGTGTTCACGGGGGATTCTACGATGCGGTTGCCGAGCGGCTCGGTGCCGGCAGCCTCGCCTTCGAGCGGCAAGTGCATGCCGCCCGAGAGGCGCGTCTTCGGCACGGTGTCCGTCTCGACGACCTCGATCCACGGCGTCCAGCGCATCGAGCCGAAGTATTCGGCGGCCGCGCGAATTTCTTCGTCCGTCATCGCCACGGCAAACCCGGTCATCAGCGGCGTGTTCGGCTTGCGCGGCTCGGCGCTCGCGCGCAAGCCGTTCTTGAAGTCGTACATTTGCTGGATGAAGTACTGCGTCGGCAAGCCTGCTACGCCGGCGTTCTCGGGGCGGCCTTTGCCGTTCGGGTAGTGGCACATCGAGCACGCCCAGATGCCGGCCGCTTCGCGTCCTACGGCAACGATCGGCGGCATGCTCGGGTGGTCGCCCGGATACCAGTCGGCGGGGCCCACGCGGTTGCGAATCTGGTCGAGCGTGAATTGCCGGTCGCTGCCCGGTAAGGAGTACAGCGTGCCGTCGTCGACGGGCGGCAGCGGCGCCTCGCCGGGCGTGATCGCGTAGGCCCATGCGAGCTCGTCGATCAGCGTTTGCGCGCCCGCGATTGCCGGTGCGGCGGCGAGGGCGAGCGCCGCGAGGCGCGCGCCGTGCCGTGTGCCCGATGCCATGCATTCCCCCCCGCCCGTTCGAGGCGTCTTTCGACGCGAGTATAGAGGATGGCGGCGCTCGCCGGCGCTGCGCGGCGGGATTCGAGCCGGCTCAGCCCCGCTTTCGCCGGCGGGGCGCTCGCGCCGGCTTCGCAACGTCGCGCGCGGTCTCGTCGCGCGGCTTCGCGATCTCGTCGTAGCCCGATACGAGCTTGAACGCCCGAACGAGGTTGTCGATGAAGAGCTCCTGTTCGAGAAAGAACGGGCCGGGACGGTTCAGGATCGTGTTGTTGATGAGGCCGAAGGCGAGCTGCACGGCGAAGCGGACGTTCGCTTCCTCGGGTCTGGTCAACGCGCGGCCGGCGCGAGCCGCGAACCGGGCGAGCAACGCGTCGGCGAACTCGTGCGACAGCGTGCGCATCGGCGCCCAGAACTCCGGGTCGCGGATGCTGCGGATCAACGCCGCGCGCCAGAAGCGGCGGCGTCCCCAGTAGTAGTGCACGGTCTCGTCGAGCAGCTCGCGCAGCAGCGCGGCGTCGTCCGTGCTCGAGAACTGCCGTTGCCGAACCTCGCGGCGGTTTTGCACGTGCCGCTGCACCATGGCCTCGAACAGCTCGTCCTTGCTGCGGAAACGCGCATAGAACGCGCCGACGGAATAGCCGGCCCTCTGCGCGAGCTCGGCGACGGAGATGTCGTCGAACTCCTTCTCCTCGAGCATCGCGAAGGCCGTATCGATCAGCGCGTCGTAGGTCACTTGCCCGCGCTTTTGGCGAATTCTGAGCTCGGCGCTCGCCGGGGCCGCCTTCTCTGCGACCCGTCGCGTCTGGTCCGTCATGGGGCCACCTTGTAGCGAGAGAGCGTCGAGTTTTCCAGCATCGGCCGCTTGATCCAAGATTCAGAATCTGTATTCTTGTTTAGCCGAAGCGGTCCGCGAAGGAGCCGTTCGGCTCGAAAAGCCGCCTTCGAGAGCGGCGGCGATCGGCGCAACAACCGCTCGGGGGGAGACAATGCGACAGCAGCTATCGTCCGGCTCAGTGTTCGGGCCTCGTCACCGTCTTGCCGTTCAACCGTTGGCTCTGGCGTGCATGCTGGCGCTCGGCCTCCCCGGCGTGGCGGCCGCGCAAGAGCCGCCGGCCGAGGAAATCGTCGTGACGGGCTCTCGCATCCGTCAGACGAGCGGCATGGAGACGCCGAACCCCGTCACGGTCGTGACGCCCGCCGAGTTGTCGGTCATCGCCCCGACGAACTTGATCGAGGGGCTTGCGGAGCTGCCGCAGTTTTACGGCTCGGCCACGACGCAGGACCCGTCGCCGTTCTTCACGAGCGTCGGCGCGGGATCACTGAACCTTCGCGGTCTGCAGAGCAATCGCACGCTGCAGCTACTCGACGGCCGCCGCGTCGTGCCGTCGACGATCTTCGGCGGCCCCGACGTCAATCTGTTCCCCGAGAACGTGGTTCGCTCCGTAGAGACCGTGACGGGCGGCGCTTCGGCCGCGTACGGCACCGACGCCGTCGCGGGCGTCGTGAATTTCATCCTCGATACGGATTTCGAAGGCATCAAAGCCAACGTTCAGACGGGCGCGAACGGCAAAGGCGACAACGAGAACTTCAAGGTCTCGGTCGGCGGCGGCTTCTCGGTCGGCGATAAAACGCACATCCTGCTCAACGCCGAACGCGAGCGGCAGGACCCGATCTGGGGCCCCGACATTCTCGAGTACGACTGGTACCGGGCGCGCGCGCTGATCGAGAACCCGGCGCCGGGCGCGGGCAGCTCGCCGGACAATCCGTTCTACATCGCCGTCAACGACGTGCGCAGCCTGAACTACGACATCGACGGCATCTTTCACCTGCCGGCCGCGCCGGCGGGCGTTGCGCTGCCGGCGAACCAAGCCGGCAATCAGATCTTGGACTCGAACGGCAACCCGTCGCCGTTCGTGATGGGAAGCCCCTGCAACGCGCACGGCTGCTCGACGACGAACGGCGGCTCCGGGCACGAGAGCGGCATCCCGTCGATGAACATGACGCCGGATTCGGGCCGCGAGAACGGTTTCGCTTATATCAGCCACGATTTCACGGAGAAGTTCTCCGTCTACGGCCAGCTGATCCATGGCGAAGCCGACTTCACGCAGCGCAACCTCGGCGGACTGTTCCCGAATCCGCCCGGTGTTCCGTTCGACCGGAACTTCACGATCTTCAGCGGCAACCCGTTCCTCCCGCCCGAGATTCAAGCCGCGATGACGGCCCGGAACCTTACGTCGGTCCCATTCAGCCGCATCGGCGCGCCGGAGGACATCGCCGCGGAGGCCGCCACCACGCAGGTCACCGAGACCGACTCGTTGACGGCCGGGTTCGACTACGAATTCTCGGGCGGCTGGCTCGTCAAGGGTTACTTCCAAACCGGCGAGACGGACGTGAAGGCTATCCAGAAGGGCGGCATTCGCCTCGACCGAATCTACCTTGCGGCCGACGTCGTCATCGATCCCGGCACGGGGCAACCGGCGTGCAACGTGACCGTCGTCTCGGGCCTCTATCCCGACTGTGTTCCGCTGAATCTGTTCGGCCGCGGACGAGCGTCGCAAGCAGCCATCGACTGGGTCACGGGCTTCGAGCCCGGCGTCCCGATGCATGCCGACGGCTTCCTCTCCGCGACGGAGTCGATCCCGCACGACTACGTGAGCGGTGAGCACAAGCAACGAGTAATCGACATCGAGCAAGACGTCTGGGAGATCTCGGCCGACGGCCAGATCGCCGAGGGCTGGGCGGGACCGATCACGATGGCCGCGGGTTACGGCGAGCGTGACGAATCGTTCGTGCAAGTCGTCGAGGTGGGCCCGGGCGGCAACGTGAACGCCGATCCGCGCTTCCGGCCCGTGCGCGCGAACAACGCGGCGCTCGGCATCCGCGGCGTTCCGGGCGGCAACGCGGCGTCCGGCAACAGCGTCGAGATCCAATTCTCGAACGTGCCGTTCGCGCGCGGCGCTCAGGACGTCAAGGAGGCCTTCACGGAGTTTCTGATTCCCGTGGTCTCGGACCGCGCGATCATGCAGCAGCTCAACTTTTCGGCCGCGTACCGTTGGGCCGATTATTCCGGCGCGGGCTCCGTCGACTCCTGGAAGGGCGGTCTCGACTGGGCCGTGAACGACGTGCTGCGTCTGCGCACGACCGTCTCGCAAGACGTGCGAGCGGCGACGATGGGCGAGAAGTTCGATCGCACGGGGGGTCTCGGCAACATCACCGATTACCTGATCGATCCCGGCGGAGGCGTCTCGTACGGCATCACGACGTTTTCGAACGGCACACCGGACATCCGCCCCGAGAACGCCAAGACCAAGGTGCTGGGCTTCGTTTACCGGCCGGCCAAAGCCGAAGGCTTGAGCCTGTCCATCGACTGGTACGACGTCGAGGTTACAGACAACATCAATCAGATCACGGCGGCAGACGTCGTCCGCGGTTGCTACGTCGACAACGACGGCGATCTTTGCGCGTTCATCACGCGCGGCGGTCCGCCGAGCACGCAAGACCCCTCCATCAATACGATCTCGCTGGTCGGCGTGCCGTACTACAACCAGGCGTCCGTCAAGGTGAGCGGCGTGGATTTCGAGCTCATCTACAACAGGGCGGTCAACTGGTTCGGCGGCGGCAACGTCAACGTGCGACTGCTCGGCAGCCATCTCGAGGAACGGTCGAACACGAGCAGCCAAGGCGTCAAGACCGAAGTGCAAGGGCGGTTCGGTTTCCCCGAGTGGACTGCGAACATCATGGGTTCGTACATCAAGGGGCCGCTGTCGGTGAGCTTGGTTGCACGCTACACCGACGAGCAGCTCATCAATCCCGCGTGGAACTTCAACGGCACGAGCACGCGCTGGGACGTCGCCGACAACACGGTCGACAGCGACGTCACCGTCGACGCCCGCGTCGCGTATCGCTTGGGCATGGGCGACGGCAACATCTCGGTCTTCGGCAACATCAACAACCTGTTCGACGAGGACCCGGAGGAGTTCCTGAATCTGCCGTTCAGCAGCAACTTCAGCACCGGCACGGGCCTCGGCGTGACGGGTGACGAGCGCGGTCGCCGGTACGTCGTCGGCGTGTCGGTCGATTTCTAGCAGCACCCGGGCCGCGGGTCATCGCCCGCGGCCCGCTCGCCGCGTCTTAGAAGTAGACGTGTAGCTCGGCGAAGACCTCATCGCGGTTGCTGACGGCGACGTTCGGGATGCCGTTGTAGCGGCGCACGCCGACGCGCGACTGCACGAATTGAACGGGGTTGTACTCCCAGACGGCGTTGTAGCGCTCCTGCTCGTCCTCGTCGCGGTCGCGCTCGGGCTCGAGATACTCGTAGCCGATCTTCAGGTTGTGTCCCTTGCGGAAGCGCCAGTTGCCTTCGAGCAGCGTCGCGTAGAGCTCGCGGTCGCCGGCGGGCCCCTGATCGTCGATGATGCTGACCTCGGCGAGCCACGCGATCGGGCCCGTCTTGAGCCCCGCGAACAAACTTTGCATCTCGCGCTCGCCGAACGCGTCCTCGCTCGTGTTCACGCTCGCGCCGACGCGCCACATCGGCTGCACGTATTGGGCCGTCGCGCTGACTTGATCGTCGCCGCCCGGCGGGCCCTCGAGCACGGCGAGCTGCGCCGACCAGCGCGAGAGCTCGAGACCGAGCTCGACGCCGTCGTCGGGCGTCAGGAAGCTCACGCCGGACGCCTGCCGCACGAAAGTGTTGTCGTCTTGCAGCCGCAAGCCGAACGGCACGAACATCTGTCCTGCCTTGATCGTGAACTTGCCGTCGTTCGGCTTCACGAGCAGATACGCCTCGCGATTGTCGGAGCCGTCGGGCGCGACCTTTTGGTCGACGTACACGGACAATAGCTCGGGAACCAAGCGGATTTCCGCGTAAACCGTCGCGCGAGTCACCTCGGTATCGGACCGCTCGGCAAAGCCCGGAACGTCGACCGACGAGTAACCGCCGCGAAAATCGCCGCCGACGGCGAGCCAGCGGCTCACGACTTCGCCCGTCCACGGCGCGCGGCCTTCGACGAGATCGATCGCCCGAGCCGAGACCTGGTTGCGCGCATACAGCGTGCCGAACGCGTTGCGCTTGCCGCCGCCGCTCGGGTTCACGTGACAGCTTGCGCACTTCATGCCGCTCTCGACGGCGAGATACGGCTCGGCGCCCGCGCTGCCGGGCAGCGCGGCGGCGGTCAGGAGTGCCGCGGCCGCGAGCAACCGAGCGGCCGCGAAGATCGCGAATGGATACGTCATGCATCTCTCCCTACTGAGTCGCGCCGTTCGTGATCCACAGCCGGATGGCGTCGATCGTCGGCTGATCGAGCGGCGGTCCGGCGAGCGGCATGCGCCCGCCGGAGATGTTCGGGCCGCCCTCGAGCTTGCGGAT
>Ga0073934_10002003_pt1 | contig 45167 bp, 53 predicted proteins | sample LarsenN4metaG_FD_76834 | JGI IMG/M metagenome (GOLD analysis project Ga0073934, IMG submission 76834) | Hot spring sediment bacterial and archeal communities from British Columbia, Canada, to study Microbial Dark Matter (Phase II) - Larsen... ...
AGGAGATCGCGCGCAAGCGCGCGGTCGGCGACTCGCCCCACCAGGAGATCATCTTTCTTCACCAGCGGTTCTCGTTCCCGGTGGCCTGCTTCGTGTTTGCGTTGCTCGCGCTGCCGCTCGGTCTGAGCACGCGGGCGAGCTCGCCCAGCCCGCGTCCGAGGTCGTCCACGTATTCGAGCACTCCGGTCGCTACCACGGCGTCGAAGCTCTGGTCGGCGAACGGGAGCGACTCCAGGCGCGCCTGGTGGAGCCGGGCGGCGAGGTGTGGGAGGCGCGATCTCGCAAGCTCGACCATCCGCGCGGAAGCGTCGATCCCGGTGACCGTCCAGCCGCGCCGGTCGAGCTCGGCGCACAGGCGTCCGGAGCCCATCCCGGCATCGAGAACGTCTCCCTGCCCCTCGCCGAGCAGGTCGAGCACGGCCTGGAGGCGTGCCCGCAGAACCCGGCCGCTCGCGCTCCACGCGTCGTACTGGCGGTCGTACCACTCCCCCTGCGCGTCGAAGAGGCGGCCGGCGTCCGCGCCGGTCACGACGCCTCCGGACGGGCAAGCGCGAAGAGGGTGTGGCCGAACGGCAGGCGTCGGTCCGGGCGCCGCAGCCAGCGGGCCTCGGCGGAGAGGAGGGCCGAGCCGAATGCGTTCCTGGCCGCCCCGACCGGGACCGGGATGCCGCAGGTGCTTTCGGTGGGTGGTCGGGGCTCACGCTCGAGCAGGCTCAGCAGTGCGTTGGCGTGCGTGAGGCGCTCGACGCGGAAGCCGCCACGCCGCAGCTCCTCGGTGAGGGAGACGGGGTCGTACAGGCGCCAGTCGGCCCGCGCCCGCCGCCCCCGGCGGCCGCCGTTCGTGCGGACGAGCAGCATCCCGCCGGGACGCAGCACGCGCCGGAGTTCTCTCAGCCCGTGCTCGACCTCGTCCTCGTGCACGTGCTGGAGAACGTCGGCGAGCAGGGCGAGGTCGAAGGCCGAGTCCTCGAACGGGAGCGCGTGGAGCGGCGCGACACGGATGTCCGCTTCCGGGATGGCCTGACGCGCCAGCTCCACGGCCTCCGGACTGAGGTCGGAACCGCAAAGCCGGTCGAAGCGGCCGCGGCCTGCGGCCCAGGCGAGAAAGCCCCCCGTTCCGCAGCCGGCGTCGAGCAGGCTTCCTCGCAGCCTCCCGGCGAGCAGCGACGCGGCGATCCTCCGCATCCCGACCGGCCACCAGTGCCTTCTCTCGGCCTCGTAGAGCCGCCGGAAGTAGTCCGGGGGGATGCCCGGCATGGCGGTCACGCCGCGTGATCCCTCCGAAGCGACCGGCGTGCGCGCGCCCCGAATGCACGCACCTGCAGGTACCGGCCGGCAGAGCCGTCGAGCGCGCGGGCGAAGACCACCGTACGGCGCAGGTAGTGGACGTCTACCCGCGGCAAGGCGTACGGATCGGCTCCCGCCTGGACGGTCGTGAGCGCGGTGGTGCAAGCAGCCGAGTAGGTCTCGCGCACGAGCGCCTCGGCGCCCGCGAGGCCGTAGGGGTACGCGAAGGAGCGGACCGGCGCGCCGACGGCCTGCTCGATCCGTTCTCGCGACTCGACCACCTCGCGTCGCGCATGCGCTGCGGGGATGCCGGGGAGCGGCGCGTGCTCGAGGCCGTGCGAGCCGATCTCGAACCCGAGCTGTGCGAGCTCCGCCAGTGCTTCCGCCGAAGCGAGCTTGAAGCGTGCGAAACGCGCGGGCTGGCTCGGCCAGTCGTTCCAGCCGCCGAGATGTCCGGCCACGCAGAAGACGGTCGCACGGAGCCCCCGCTCGAGCAGGAGTGGAGCCGCCTCGACCGCCACGGAGGCTGCGCCGTCGTCGAACGTGAGCGCGACCCCGCGCTGAGGGAGCCGATCCTGCCGGAGCGCACCCGCGAGCTCCGAGACCGTGAGCACCGGGACGCCGGAGGCGACGATCCGATCGAGCTGCTCCCGAAAAAGCCCTGGGTCGACGGCGAGCGGGCCCGAGCCGCTGCCGATCTCGTGGTAGGTGAGCACGAGCACGCTCACGTGGCCTCCGCCAGCCTTCGCGCCTCTTCGATCGCGTCGAAGTAGCCCTGCAGGTGCGGCTCCTCCGACCAGAGTCGGAGCCAGGCCTCGTAGCCCCGATCGCCCAGCTCGCGACGGCGAGCGGGGTCATTCTGGAGCTCCTCGAGCGCCGCCAAGAGCTCGTCGTCGGACCGGTAGACGATGCCGCCTCCGCTCTCCTCGACCACCTCGGGCAGCGCGCCGAGGTCGTGGACGATCGCTGGCGTGCGCTGCGCGAACCCCTCCAGGATGACGATCCCGAACACCTCGAAGCCGACCGACGGCACGAGCACCGCGACGGCGCCCGCGTACAGGGCGGAGAGCTCGGAGGGGTGCACGCGACCGAGGAACCGGACATTGCCAAGGCCGCGCGCCCGCCGGCGCAGCTCCGCTTCGTGCTCGCCGTCGCCTGCGATCAGGAGATCGGCTGCGGGGTACCCGCGGAAGCGGTCGATGAGCCGCTCGACTCCCTTGAGCTTCTCGAGGCGACCGACGAAGAGGAAGTACGGGCGCTTCCGGCCGAGCTCGAATCCACCTGCCGGAGGCTGCGCTGCGCTCGTCGGAAGGAAGTAGGGGAGTCGTCGGATCGGCCGGGTGAAGCCGCGTTCGCGGTGTGCCTGGAGCGTGAAGCGGCTCGGGGAGAGGAAGAGGTCCACCTCCTCGAGCCGGCGGGCGAGAAGGCTCGTGTAGCGCCAGAGCTGCGGGGGGCGCCGGAAGACGAGCGTGCAGCGGAGACAGGCCGGCTCCGTGCAGGGCTCCCGGTTGAATTTCCAGAGCACGTGCATCGGGCACACGAGCCAGTGCTCGTGCAGCGTGTAGAGCTTGACCCCCTCCCCGTAGGCGAGGACCCCGGGGCCGCCCAAGAGCGAGACGTTGTGGAAGTGCACGACGTCGAAACGCTCTTCGAAGACTTCGCGGAGCGGCTTCGCGTTGAGCGCCGGGCGGCCGCTGAGGTAGCTCACCACGGGGGCAGCCCGCCCGAGCCGGACGGGGACGACGACGACGCCGGGCTCGTTGGGGAAGTCCTTGTTCGGCTCCTCCCGTCGCAGCACGCGGTAGGCGTCCACGCTGTGGACGACCGTGACACGGTGCCCCCGGCGTGCGAGCTCGTTGCTCAGGCGGTAGACGTGCATCGCGTCGCCCCCGAAGTGGTACGGCGGATAGAAGGTGGTGACCATGCAGAAGGAGAGGGGCTCAGGCACGGGCCACCTCGTGCACGAGCTCCCGCAGCCGTTCTGCGCTCGCGTCCCACGAGAAGCGGGCGACGGCCGCGCGTCCGCGTGCGGCAAGCTCCCGGCGCAGCCCCTCGTCGGCGAGCAGCCGCTCGAGCTGTGCTCGGAGGGCGGTCGCATCCCCCGGCGGGAAGGTGAGGGCGGCATCGCCGAGCGTCTCCCGGTGAGCCGGGAGGTCGCTCACGAGCGTCGGCGCGCCGCAGGCAGCGGCCTCCACCGGCGGCAGTCCGAACCCCTCGGCGAGGGAGGGGCAGACGACGATCGTCGCACCGCTGTACAGGCGTGCGAGCGTCTCGTCGGAGACGAAACCGGTCAGCACCGCCCGATGCTCCGGAGGAAGATGCTCCATTCGCGCACGGACGGAGGCCACCGAGGAGAGGTACGGACCCTCGAGGTCGCCGACGAGGACGAGCGGCGGCGGCGCCTCCAGCCCGGCATAGCCATCGAGGAGGGTCTCCACGTCCTTGTGCGGGCTGATTCCCGCCGCGTACAGGAGATACGGGCCGTCCGCGAGGCCCAGGGCAGCGAGCTCACGGGATGTCTCCTCGGGTGGGCGTGGCTGGAAGGCGGGGTCGGGCGCCTCCGGCACCACCGCGACGCGCGCCTCGTCCAGCCCGAGCCGAACTGCGATCTGCCTCCGCGCCGCCTCGGAGACGGTGAACACCCTCGCCGCCCGATGCAACGCGGTTTGCTGCTTCAACCGCCAGAAGAGGCGCGCACGCCGGGTCGGCAGCGTGAGCTCGGGGAAGTCGAGCGGCGTCGTGTCGTGGATACCGACCACGGTTGGGACGCGCAGCACCGGGAAGAACGTGTACACGGACGGGAAGAGGAACGCGTCCAGCCGTGCCCGGCCGACGGCGCGCGTCAGGCGCAGGAGGTCGGCCACCGGACGGTGGGAGCCCGCCGCTGCAGCCTGCGCTGGGGACTGCCGGAGCGGAACACGAAGCTTCTCGGCCCCGGCAGGTAGGCCCTCTGCCTCCCGTTCGTCCACGCACACCACGTACGTGGTCCCGCGATCGAGCTCGACGAGGCGGGCGAGCGCGTTTCGGGCGAACCGGCCGTAGCCGCGACGGTTCGACCAGCTCGTGCCGTCGATCCCGACCCTCATTGGACCACCGCTCTCACCTCACCCGGAGCAAGCTGCGCCCGCCCCCGAAGGCGTAGCCGACGGCCTCGCCGAACGCCCAGACCGAGAGGTAGGCGAGGACGAGCGGCGTCGCGGCCAGTAGCGTTCCCCGGTGACGCCGGCGGCGAAGCACGTTGCGGGCGATCCGGGAGTAGACGAGGGGGACGAGGAGCGGCGAGCCGAGCGCGTACAGCGGTCGCTTCCAGCCGAGCTCCGCGTTGCGCATCCCGGCGTACGAGCGCGCGTAGTGGTACCGCTGCGCGACGAACTCGCGGAAGTCGAAGTCCTTGTCGTGCTCGATCGCGAGGTCCGGGTCGGCCCAGAGCTCGAACCCGGAGCGGCGGAGGTGCTCGTGCAGCCACGTCTCCCAGCGTCCCGCGCGCAGCAGCTCCGCCATGGCCTCGAGCGCGCGCCGATCGTAGGAGACGTTCATCCCCGGCAGCGCGCGCGCTGGGCCCTCCGGTATGGGCTCCATGTGCTCGCTGTACTCGCACAGGAAGGCCGCCCAGTCGCGCAGCCGCCGGGTCGCCGCGTTGCGGATCGGGCCGCCGACCACCGACCGGCCCGCGCGGTGCTCCGCCAGGATCCGCGCCGCCCACCCCTCGCGCACGACGCAATGGTCCTCGATCAGGGCGACGTACGGCGCGCGTGCGGCACCGATACCTGCCGCTCGCAGCTCCGGGATCGTCCGCGGGGCATCGAACGAGACGAGGCGGACGTCGGGCCAGCGCTCGCGGACCTGTCGGCGAGTCTCCTCGTCGGTGGCGTCGGCGACGACGATCTCGGCCTCGGGGCAGCGCACGGTAAGCGCATCCAGGCATGCGCCCAGGTACGGGAAGCCGTTCACGGAGGCGACTACGACCGAGAGCTCGGGCTCGTTCATCGCCCACGGAGGACGTCGAGGTGCCCGAGCGCCTCCCCGGCCGCCCAGGAGACGTTGAACGCGAGCACGAGCGGCAGCGCGAGGAGCAGGCGGCCGCGGTGGCGCCGCTTGCGGAGCACCTCGCGGGCGAGGCGAGACGTGAGCAGAAGCGGGACGAGCGGCACCGCGGCGACGCCGGCCGCGTTCCGGGCGACGCCGAAGCTGGCTCCCCGCTGCCGCCCGTACGCTCGCCCGTGGACGAGGCGCTGGCGCGCGAATGCGCGCGCACCGGCGGAGCGTCCCTGTCGCACGACGAGCTCGGGGGCGTGCCAGAGGGTCGCGCCCTGGGCCTGCAGCCGGCGGTTGACGACCGGCTCCCAGAATCCGTCCCGAGTGAGCTCGCGGACGCGGTCGAGGAGCTCGCGCTTGTAGGCGGCGTTGTCCCCGGGCAGGTCGAGGCACTCGTGGCCTTCGAACGGGAGCATGTCGCGCGCGTAGCGGCAGAAGTACTCGGCCCAGTCGGAGACGCGGAGCCCGGATCCGGGGTCGATCGCTCCGCCCACAGCGTCCACCCGCTCGTGCAGGCGCCGGATCTCCGCGACCCAGTCGGGCGCGGGCTGCATGGGCGAGATCGTCAGCGCGACGATCCTGCCGCGGCTGCGCTCGATGCCGTCTCGCCAGAGCTCGGGGACGAGCGCGCCCGAGCGCTGGTGGAAGCGGGCCCACGGAAAGCGGCGGCGCAGAGTCTCGGAGCTGGGGGCGGGCTCGCAGACGAGCACCTCGGCGCCGTCGAGCTGGGGCTCGAGCGCCGCGAGGCAGGCGGCCACCGCGCCCGCGGCGCCGTTGCAGGCGACGACGACCGACAGCTCCGGGTCAGGCGACGAGCTCGACATCGAGCAGCTCGTCGACGATCTCGCCCTCCTCGAGGTAGGCGGCCTCGGTGTTCACCGACCACACGTCGTAGCTCGTCCCGTCGAGGAGGTTGAGCGTGGCGAGGATCGCGGTCCACATGGAGTGATCCTGGTTGTTGTAGCGGTGAAGGCCGTTGCGGCCGAAGGTCTGCAAGTTCTCGAAGTCGGCGAGGTATCGCCGCAGCACCTCCACTCGGTCGCCGTAGCGGAGGTCGTACATGGGGTACGCCTTCGGGACCCGGACCTTGACGCCCCCGAGCACGTGCGCGGGATCGATGAGCCCGATTCGCGCGAGCTCCGCGGCGGCGAGCTCGACGGTCTCGTCGTCGCGCAGCTCCCAGATCTCGTCGCCCTCGAAGCAGAAGTACTCGACTCCCAGGCAGGTCGTGTCGGGCACGACCATGCTCTCGCTCCAGGCGCCGAAGTTCTGCACGCGCCCGGCCTTCGTCTCGGGGTCGTGCAGGTAGATCCAGTTGTCCGGGAACGGCTCCGGGTCGGAGGTGATCAGGGCGACCAGGACGAAGTCCCGGTAGCGCAGGCCGCGGGCGGCTTCCACCACCTCGGGAGGCGGCGGCGGATCGAGCGAGAGGACGAGCTCGCTCAGCGGGATGCTGGAGAGGACCGCGTCCACCGGCACCTCCGTGTCCCGTCCGTTCGAGCGCAGGACGATGCTCTCGACGCACCCCTGGGCATGGCGGATCGAGACGCAGCGCTGGCTCAGGTTGACCGGAATGCCGCGCTCCTCCACGAAGCAGCGGAAGGCATCCCACATCTGGCCCGGCCCCAGGCGCGGGTACTGGAACTCCTCGATCAAGGTCGTGACGTTCCTGCGCAACCCGACCAGGCCCAACATGGCCCGCCAGAAGGAGAAGTTCTTGATGCGCTGGGCGGCCCACGCCGACTGGATCTCCGTGCCGGGGATGCCCCACACCTTTTCCGTGTAAGACTGGAAGAACGAGTGGTAGAGCCGCCTGCCGAAGCGACTGGTGACCCAGTCCTCGAACGTCACCGGCTCGGGCGGGCGCTTGATCTTCGTCCAGAAGTAGGAGAGCGCGCAGAGCGTGGACTCGAGGAGGCCGAGCCGGCCGACGACGTCGCGCGCCACGAGCGGGTAGCGGAGATACCGGCCCTGGTAGTAGATGCGCGAGAGGCGAGGGCGCGTAAGGAAGTCCTCGCCGAGCATGGATCGCCACAACCGTTCGATCGGCGCCAGCTTCGTGAAGAAGCGGTGACCGCCGAGGTCGAAGCGGTAGCCGCCGAACTCGACCGTCTTGGCGAGGCCGCCGACGACGGCGTCCGCCTCGAAGACAGCGCCCTCCTGCCCGCGGAGGGCGAGGACGTAGGCGGCCGTCAGCCCAGCCGGGCCGGCTCCCAGGACGGCTGTCCCGACCGAAGTGCGATCCATATCCACGTGCGACGACAAGGCGAGGAGTCTAGACGAGCCCTCTTACGAGATCGCCGGGCCAGGGTGTGCGAGGATCGGCTCGTCCGTGGCTGAGCCCCCGGTCAGAGTCCTCTACGTCGCGGGCGTCTCGCACTGCGGGAGCACGCTCGTCGGTGCCGTGCTCGGCCAGGTCGAAGGCGTCTTCTTCGCCGGGGAGCTCGCCCATGTGGCGCGTGCGCTCGAGCGCGACCTCGACTGTGGCTGCGGGCGCCCGCTCCGCGAGTGCCCGGTGTGGACGGACGTCTTCGCCGCGCTCGGCGAGGGCACGCCGCCCGACCTCCTCAGGCTCGAGCACGCCGAGGAGCGTGCCCGAGCCCTTCTCCGCCACCTCGCTCGCGAGCGAGGTCTGCTGCGACCCTCGCCGCCGGTCGAGAAGGCACGGGCCGCGTACATCGAGGCGCTGCGTGCCATCTGCGCGACGACGGGAAGCAGGCTCGTGGTCGACTCTTCCAAGTCGCCGGCGTACGGACGCCTGCTCGACGTTTCGGACGGTGTCGACCTGCGCGTGCTCCACCTCGTCCGCGATCCCCGGGGGACGGCGTGGTCGTGGCGGAAAGCCCCTGAGCTGACCTCCAGCCCCGTGCAGGTCGCGGCCGTCTGGAGCGTCTGGAACCCGACCATCGAGCTGCTCTGGCGCCGTCGCCGCGGGCGCTACCTGCGGCTCCGCTACGAGGACTTCGCTCGCGCCCCGCGGGAGTCGCTGCGGCGCGTCCTCGACTTCGCAGGCGAGCCTGGTGCCGAGCTCCCGTTCGTCTCGGAGCGAGAGGTCGAGCTCGCTCCTACGCACGGCGTCGCGGGGAACCGGCCTTGACCTGGCCGCTCCGTCGCCGCTACGGGTACTGACATGGAGGCGCTCCGCTCGCGGCCGTTCACGGTCCTGAACCGGCAGATGGAGGTCCACCCAGACCGGGTGGCGTGGCCGACCGCGATCCTCTCTGCGATGGGCTTCCACGTCCGGCAGGTGGGGGATGGTCCGCTCGCGACATCGCTGGAGGAGGTCGTGCTCGTCTGGGGCAACCCGCTGTGGTTCCCGAGGGCGCTGCGCTCGCTCCTCGACCTGCCGGCGGGGCGGCGCCCGATGACCGTGATCTGGCATGTGGAGCCTCTTCCGCTGCCGCGCGCTGCAGGGCTCCGACGCCCGCTCTTGCGCCCACGAGAGCTTGCGAAGATCGCCCTCCGCGACCCGCGCGTGAGCGACGTCTACTCGAACTACCGCAGCCTCGCTCGATTGGCCCGCCTCGGAGTGCCCGACGTCCTCGCCGTGACCACGCGCGAGCGCGCGACCTTCCTGGCCGAGCGGGGGCTCGACGCGGTGGTCGTCCCGTACGGGTACGTGCCCGAGGACGGTCGCGACCTGGCGCTCGAGCGGGACCTCGACGTGCTCTTCCTGGGGACGCTCGGGATCCGGCGCCGGCGCGACGCCGTTCGGCGTCTCCGCCGTGCCGGGATCCGGGTCGAGGCGGTGGGCAGCTACCACGATCCCGCTCTCTGGGGCGAGGAGCGGACGAAGCTCGTCAACCGCGCGAAGATCATGCTCAGCGTCGCCCGCTTCCCCGGAACGCTCGCCGGCAAGCGTTTCCTCATCGGGATGGCGTGCAAGGCGCTCGTCCTCTCCGACCCGCTCTACGACCCCGCGCCGTACGAGCGCGGTGTTCACTTCGTCGAGGCACCGCTCGAACTCCTGCCGGAGGTCGCCGCACGGTACCTCGCCGACGAGAGCGAGCGGCTGCGGGTTGCCGAGCAGGGCCATGCCTTCGCAACCCGGGAACTGACCATGGAGCGCAGCGTGGGGCTCCTCCTCGACGCCGTCGCAGCGCGGCTGCGGGAGAAGGCTGTCCGGTAGCATCCCCGCCCACTATCGTCCAGGTCGTCGTCTGAGGAGATGCGGTTCGGGCTCGTCGGTCTCGGCTGGGCGGCGCGCGCATTCCACCTCCCTGCCCTGAGGACGGTTCCGGGCGCACAGATCGTCGGCGGCGCCGACTCGTCGGCGGAGCAGCGGGAGTCGTTCTCCCGCGCGACCGGCGTCCCCGTGTTCGGAACGCTCGACGAGCTCCTCGAACGGACGCTGCCGGACGTCGTGGTCGTGGGCACACCTCCCGACTCGCACCTCGAGCTCTGCCTCGGTGCCCTCGCAGGCGGCGCGCACGTGATCTGCGAGAAGCCCTTCGTCGGGAGCGCGGAGGAAGCGGACCGCGTGCTTGCCGCCGCGGAGGCGGCAGGGCGGAGAGTCGCGGTCAATCACGAGTACCGCGAGAAGCCGATCTTCCGAGCAGTCAAAGAGCGGATCGGCGCTCCCGACGTGGGCCGCCTCGTCTTCTGTCAGATCGTGCAGCTCATGGACCTCGCCCCCTGGGAGGAGCCTGTTCCCTGGCGGCGGGCGATGCCGAACCGCACCCTGTTCGAGGGTGGTGTCCACCTCGTCGACCTGTTGCTCATGCTCTATGGTGAGCGGCCCGAAGCGGTGTACGCGCGCCGCTCCGCGGGCCTCGACTCCGAGCGGGAGGCGGATGCGATCCAGCTGCTCACGCTCGAGTTTCCCGGCGGCAGGCTCGCGCAGATCACGATCGACCGGCTCTGCCGGGCGGGGACGCGGTACATCGAGCTCCGCGCAGACTGCGAGCACGCCTCGCTGCGTGCCTCGCACGGGGGGCGCGTGCTCTTGCAGCTGGGCATGAAGCGAGCCGAGCGGCCCGGGCTTCGGTTCGTCTACGGGCTCGGAGGTGTCGCCTGGCTCGAGCGTGGGACGCGTCGGAAGACGCTCGCCCGCAGCCCGCGGAATCCCGGGGTCGTCGCCACGGGGGCGCTCTTCCGCAAGATCGCGGCTGCGCTCGAGGAGGGCCGGGAGCCGCCGTCGAGCGGTCGCGAGGCCCGCGACGGGCTCGAGGTCGTGGACGCGGCCTACCGGTCGGCGGCGACTGGGCTGCGAGTCGAGCTCGCGCCCTGAGGTTCAGGGTGACACGATGCGGAGCGAGGCGCGGTCTCCCGCGGTGCGTCCGTCCGCTGCACGCGCGACGAGGCGGAGGTCGTAGAGCCCGATTTTGAGCCGGGCGCGGAGCACGACCGCCCCTCGACCCGCCTCGGCGGAGGTGGTCGCCTGCGCGACCACGCGGCCGCGCCGGCGGACGAGGAGGACCACGCGGGCGGAGCGGTTCACCGCGAACCGGATCGTGACGGGCTCCTGGGACCGCGCGCGGTACGCCCGGGCGAGGAGCCGCGCCGTGAGCGGCGCCCGCAGGTCGATCGAGACGAGCCGCACGCGGTTGTTCGCGGCGTCGCCGATCAGGTAGCCACGCTGGTTGGCGAGCACTGCGATCGCCTTCGGCTCGAAGAGGACCGCCTCGCTGGCGGAGCCCCCGTCACCACCGAACCCGACCGCTCCGGTCCCGGCGGCGGTCGTGATGACTCCACGCGCATCGACCCGTCGGATGCGGTGGTTTCCCGTATCCGCGATGAGGAAGCCGCCGTCCGGAAGAGCCGCGACGGCGTGGGGCTCGTTCAGCCGGGCGGCGACCGCAGGGCCTCCGTCGCCGGAGTAGCCGGCCACGCCTGTGCCGGCGACGGTCGTGATCGTCCCGTCCGGCCAGACGCGCCGGACGCGGTTCCCCCTCCGCTCGACGACGAGGAAGCCGCCGTCCGCAACCGGCGAGACCCCGAAGGGGCCGTCGAGCTCAGCCGTCGTGGCCGGGCCCCCGTCGCCCGCCGAGCCGGCCACTCCGGTGCCGGCGACCGTCCGGATCCGTCCGTCGAGGCCGACGAGGCGGATGCGGTTGTTGCCGGAGTCAGGGATGAGAAGCTCGCCCGTGGGGAGAGCGGCGATCCCGCGGGGAAGGCTGAGCTCCGCCTGCCCCGCCGGCCCGCCGTCGCCCGAATAGCCGGCCACGCCTGTGCCGGCGACTGTTGTGATCGTCCCATTCGGCGCCACGCGCCGAATGCGGTTGTTGAGCATGTCGGCCAGCACGTAGCCACCGTCCGGGAGGAGCGCGACGCCGTGCACGAAGTCGAGCTCCGCGGCCACAGCAGGCCCTCCGTCCCCGGAGAAGCCTGCACTCCCTGTGCCGGCCACCGTCGTGATCGTGCCGTCGGCGCGCACGAGTCGAACCGTGTTGTTGAACGGCTCCGCGAACAGGAAGCCGCCTCCCGGCAGCGCTGCGATCCCGCGTGGGTGCCCGATCTCGGCCTCGGTCGCGGGGCCGCCGTCTCCGCTGCGCCCGGCGACGCCCGTGCCGGCGACGGTGGTGATCGTTCCGACCCGGTGGGAGACGGCCCGGACGTCGCCGGGGAGCCAGGCGAGCGCGACTGCCAGGACAAGCGCGACGACGGCGGAGGTCTGGGTGCGCATCCGCTCCTACGCGACTAGGGCACGTACGCGCGGCGCACGTCGTCGAAGGTCCCGTCGGCCGCCACCGAGCCCTCGTGGAGCCACAGCCCGCGGTTGCAGAGACGCTCGAGCAGCGGGTGGTCGTGTCCGGCGGCGACGAGCATGCCGCCGCGCCGCAGCAGGCGGTGCGCCTCCGCCTCCACGAGCTCACGGAAGTCGTGGTCGAGCGCCTCGTGCACCTCGTCGAGGAGGAGGATCGAGGGCATCGCCTGCATGGCGATGGCGAACGAAAGGCGTGCCCGCATACCCTGCGAGTAGCTCGAGATCGGCCGATCGAAGGCGTCGCCGAGCGCGGTCCAGTCCCGGAGCTCATCCAGCGCCCGCCGGATGTGAGAGCGCGGCAGCCCGGCGAGGACGCCGAGGAGGAGCGCGTTCTCCCGGCCCGTGAGGGCAGGGGTCAGGCCGGCGTCCACGGAGAGGAGCGACGCCACCCGTCCCCGCACGAGCAGGCGCCCCGCGTCGGGGCAGAGCACGCCGGCGAGCGTCCGCAGGAGCGTCGTCTTCCCCGAGCCGCTCGCGCCGACGAGCGCCACCGCGTCACCGGGAGCGAGTGCGAACGTGACGTCGCGGATGCCCCACGTCTCCGTCCCGCGGCGGCGGAGGCGCGCCAGGGTAGAGGTGACCACGCGCCGCTGCCGGTCGAAACGGAAACGAACGCCAACTCCCTGCGCGGCGATGGTCGCGGTGGTCATAGCACCTTGGCGAACTCGCGTTGCTCGCGGGCGTAGACGGGCAGGAGCACCGCGAGCACGAGCAACGCCGCTGCGGCCGGGACCAGAAGCTGCCAGGCCTCCGGGCTGCGCCCGTAGAGGAAGACCGAGCGGTATGCCTCGAAGAGGCCGCTCAGGGGGTTCAGCGGCAGGAGGTCGTGCGCCCGGCCCCGGATGTCGGCCAGCGCTACGAGCCCTGGGGCGAGGAAGAACATGGCCCGCACGAAGCTGATCGCGAGCGCGCGCAGATCGGGGAACCAGAGCCCGAAGAGCGACGCGCCGTACGCGCAGGCCACGGCGACGAGGACGTTGACAGCGAGCACGAGCGGCAGCCACAGCACCGCGAGCGTGGGGGCGATCGCATACGCAGCCATCATCAGAGCCACGAGCAGCAGGCTGGAGCCGAAGGCGAGCGTCTCGGTGAGAGCGCCCGCCAGCGGGATCAGCGTTCGCTGAAAGCCCATGTTGAGGATGATCGAGGAGCGGGCGGCCACCGACCCGAGCCCGTTCGTCACCGACAGCATCACGAGCTGGAACGGGATCACCGCGCACGCGAGGCTCAGTCCGGCGGCGAGACCGGGGCGATGGATGACGAAGGTGACGAGGAGCAGGTAGACGCCCACGAGCGCGAAGGGGTCGAGCAGCCACTTCACGAGGCGGAAGCCGCCGCGGCCGTAGCGGGCGCGGAGATCCGACTCCGTGAGCGCCAAGAGGACGTCGAGCCCGACTCCGGCCGCCAGCGCACGAACGTGCGCCAAGGGCGGCACGGCTGTGCGGGGCTCCTCGATCTCCGTTGCGGCGGCCTGGCGCTCGATGGAGGCGAGTCTAGGCAACGGGCGGGAGGGAGCGGGCACGTGGGATACTCCATCCGTGCGCCCCCGGCTCTCGAGGTGAGGCTTCCGGCCAGCTCGTTTCTCGCGGCACCGCTGAAGAACGCGAAGCAGGTGCTGCGCGCACGCCACACGTGGGCCCTCCAGCGCGCTCCCGAGCGGATCTTCCCCAGCTCCTGGCGGACGGGCCCGCCCGACTTCGTGGGCGTGGGGGTGCAGCGCTCCGGCACCACGTGGTGGTACGGGGCGATCGAGGCACACCCGGAGGTGCACCGGGTCCCCGGTGCCCCGAAGGAGCGGCAGTTCTTCGAGCCCTTCCACGCCGAGCCGTTCACGGTTGCGTCGGTCGAGCGCTACCACCGTCTCTTCCCGCGCCCGCCGGGGATGGTCACGGGGGAGTGGTCGCCCGCGTACGTCTACCACTACTGGACGCCGAGGCTGCTCGCCCTCGCAGCGCCCGAGGCCCGGCTTCTCGTACTCCTCCGCGACCCGGTCGAGCGGTACCTCTCGGCGGTCACCGGGGACGCGCGGAACAAGCGCCGCTCGCATCGCCGGGCGAGCGAAGCGTTCGAGCGCGGCCTCTACTTCGCGCAGCTCTCCCGCTTGCTCGAGCACTTCGACCGCGAGCAGGTGCTCGTCCTCCAGTACGAGCGCTGCCGTGAGCGACCGGAGGAGGAGCTGCGCCGGACGTACGCCTTCCTCGGGCTCGGCGACGTCGCCTTCGTGCCCGACATCCTGCACCGGGGTGTGAACGTGACTCGCACCCCCAAGCTCGAGCTCGGCGAGGAGCTGCTCACCTCGCTTCGAGAGGGCTACCGCCGCGACGCCGAGGCGCTCTTCACCGCGTTCCCCGAGCTCGACCCAGCGCTCTGGCGCGCGCTCGATCCGTCTTGAGCGCCGACCTCCTCATACCTAGAGTGAGATGCGGGGTGGAGGCCTGAGCGTCGAGCGCCAGCAGCTGCGCCGGAGATTCCGGTTGGGGACCGGATTTCGTTTGCTGCTGCCCGCCGCGCTCGCGGTCGTCGTCGCCGCACCCGCTGGCGCCGGCCCGAGCCGTCCGCTGCACGGCTCGATCAGCGTCAGCAAGACGGGGAACGGGAGCGGGGTGGTCGTCTCGTCGCCAGCGGGAATCGACTGCGGCGGAGTCTGCAGCGGCAGCTTCGTCTCGGACGAGTCGCCGGACTACAAGCCTGTCTCGCTGAGCGCGTCTCCCGACCCCGGGTCCGTGTTCGACGGCTGGGGCGGCGCCTGCTCGGGCGGAGGGGGGTGCACGATCGACCCGGTGAAGATGGGCGCGTCCTACGCCGTCACGGCATCGTTCACCTCCGTGCGTCCAACGCAGCTCCCGGTTGCGGTGAGCGTGAGCGGGAGCGGCCGCGTGACCTCGAGCCCGGCCGGGATCGACTGTCCCTCCACCTGTACGGCGTCCTTCGCCACGGACAGCACGGTGACGCTGAATGTCGCGCCGACTCCGGGCTGGAGCTTCGCCGGCTGGAGCGGGGACTGCTCGGGCACCGGCACCTGCGCGCTGGTGATGAGTGGCCCCCGCGCGGTCACGGCGACCTTCAGCCCACCCGAGACCGTGTACGCGCTCACGGTTGCCGTCGAGGGCGGCACGGTCGTGAGCGACATCGACGGGATCTCCTGTCCCGGGTCGTGTGTCGGCTCGTATGGCGCCGGGGTCACGGTGACGCTCGCTGCTCAGGGCGGCCCGGCTGCCTGGGAGGGCTCGTGCTCGGGCGAGAGCACCACGTGCCAGGTGACCATGAGCGGCCCGAGGGCAGTCGCGGCGGCCTTTGCCGGGCGAGGGCACACGCAGGCGCCTCTCGCTGTCGCCGTCGTCGGCAAGGGCGCCGTCTCCAGCAGCCCGATCGGGATCTCGTGCGGTGCGGCCTGCGGAGCCGTCTTCCCCCGAGGGACCGTCGTCGACCTGAGCGCGACGCCGGAGGCGGGCTGGGCGTTCGCCGGTTGGAGTGGCACCTGCGCCGGGGTCGTGAGGGCATGCAGAGTGGCGATGCGCGGGCCACGTGTCGCGATTGCCCTCTTCGTCGAGGCCGGGACACGCTTCCCGCTCGCGGTGACGATGGCCGGGCGCGGCGCGGTTCGTAGCAGGCCAGCCGGGATCGCCTGCTCGCCCTCGTGCAGCGCGAGCTTCCTCGCCGGGAGCACGGTCGTGCTCGAGGCCGTGGCGGCAGAGGGGTGGACGTTCGTTCGCTGGAGCGGCGCCTGCGCGGGCTCGAGGAAGGTGTGCTCGCTGGGGATGGACGGTCCCAAGTCCGTCTCGGCCACCTTCGGGCGGCTTGCCGACCGTGCCGCGCCGCGTGTGAAGTCTCTCCCGAGCACGGGCGCGCCTGGGCGCACGGCACGGCTCCGGTACAGGCTCCGGGAGGAGAGCGGGCGCAGCCGCGAGTGGGCGAGCGTCTTCCGCGGCCACAAGCGCTTGGCAACTGTCCGAGGCCCCCTCGACGAGGTCGAGCCAGGCGTTCTTTTCTACTTCTTGCCCTGGCGCGTCCCGGCATCGTTCCCACCCTCGATCCTCCGCTTCTGCGTCTGGGCGGTGGATCCGACCGGGAACCGGAGCCCTCCGAGCTGCGCACCCTTGAGGATCGGATAGGTGGCTGGAGAGATGGGCATCCCGATCCAGGGACCCCATTCGGCCCTCGCGCTCGGCGCCTCCACCTACGGCGGCGAGGGCGAGCCGGAGGTGACCGACGGGGTGAACCTGCACGGCTACGAGCGGATTGTGGACCCGACTCCGGGCAGGCCTGCGGCGATTGCCGGGCCCGGGTCGACCGCGGGGCGCTTCGAGGTCGCGCTCGGGGAGCGTCGGCCGCTGGTGGCCGAGGTCGAGGTGCACCCGTGAGACGGCACACCCTCGCGCTCGCCGCCCTTCTCTGCGTGTTCGCTCTCGTCGCGCCGGAGGTTGCTACCGCCCACGGGCTGGGTGGCATCCGTGACCTGCCGGTACCAGGCTGGCTCTTCCTCGTCGGCGGCGGGACGGTGCTCGTCGTTTCGTTCCTCGCGCTCGGGGTGCTCTGGCACGAGCCGAGGCTCCATGTGAACGCAGGTGCCGCCGCTCCCGCCTGGCTGCAGCGAGTCGCTCTCTCCCGGGTGCTGCGCCTCTTGCTGCGCCTGGTCTCGCTCGGGGTCTTCCTCCTGGTCTGGAGCGCAGCCGCCTTCGGTACCGAGCGCGCGAGCCAGAACCTCGCGCCCACCTTCGTCTACGTCGTGTTCTGGGTCGGGATGGCCGTTACGGTGGTCCTGCTCGGGAACGTATGGGCGGTTCTCGATCCCTGGCGCACGGTCGCCGACGCCGCCGCCTGGGCGATCGGCCGGCTCGGCTACCGGCGAGAGCCGCGGGCGTATCCCCGCGAGCTCGGGATCTGGCCGGCTGCGGGACTCCTGCTCATGTTCACGACGCTCGAGCTCGTCTACCACGACCCAGCCAACCCGCGCGTGCTGGCGGTCGCCATCTTCGTGTACAGCGCCCTCACGTGGTCGGGGATGGCCCTCTTCGGGCGCCGCGTCTGGGCCCGGAACGGCGACGGTTTCGCCGTCTACTTCGACTTCCTCTCGCGCGTGTCCCTGTTCGGGACGCGTGAACGGGAGGGACGCACGGAGGTCGCAATCCGTCAGCCGCTTTCGAAGCTGGCCGAGATCGAGCGGCGCCCCGGCGTCGTCGCGTTCTTCGCCATCATGCTCGGCACGGTCGCCTTCGACGGTGTCTCGCGCTCGAGCTGGTGGCTCGAGCGGACGTACGACATCCAGACGTCCTTCGCGGATCCGGAGACGGCCGACCGCGTGGTCATGCTCGTCAATCTCACGGCGCTCGTCACGGCCGTGCTCTTCGTCGCAGGCGTCTATACGGCCGCCGTCAAGGTCGCGGAGCGGGTGATCGGCGGCGGTGTCTCTCTCGCGGGCGTCTTCGTCTTCAGCCTCGTCCCGATCGCGTTCGTCTACGCGCTCTCGCACTACTTCTCGCTCCTCGTCGTCCAGGGACAGTTCGCCATCCCGCTCGTCTCGGACCCCTTTGGACGGGGCTGGAACGTGCTCGGAACCGACGGTTTCGAGCCCAAGCTCGAGGTGCTCAGCCCGAACATGACCTGGTACGTGCAGGTGGCTGCGCTCGTCCTCGGCCACGTCGCCGCTCTCGTCGTGGCACACGATCGTGCCGTTGCCAACGCGCCGACGCCGTCGGTCGCCCTCCGCACGCAGTACGCGATGCTCGCGCTCATGATCCTCTACACCGTCGGCGGGATGTGGCTCCTCTCGATCGGCTAGGGTCGTGCGCGTGCGAGCCCGACGGATCGCGAGGATGCATCTGGCTGCTGCGGCGCTCACCGGGGTTGTCGGCCTTGCAGCGCTGACCGCGGGGTCGGCCTCGAGCGCGTCCTCGCGTTCCTCGGTCGATACGTACATCACTGGCAAGGTCATCGGGCGCATACCGGGACGGAACCTCGCCCTCGTCGAGATTGCCTGGGCCTACAAATGCCTCGGCGACAAGCTCGGCGAGTCGACCTACCAGTGGACGCTGAAGCTCGTGCGGCGAGAGCCGAAGCCCGAGAGGACGACCACGCTCGGGGAGGGCACGACGAAGAAGGGCAGCATGCGCCTCCGCCTCCCCCCTGGACAGTACCTGCCGATCGCGGACCCCTTCTTCTGCGAGACCGAGCGTGGCGCGGGCAGCGACAAGCCCGAGGTGGGCGCGCCGTTCGAGGTGCCCGACTACTGCGCGTGGAAGGTGACTGCAGCCAAGGGTGAGGTGCAGCTCGAAACCGGCGCGGCGGTCAAGCTCGCGAAGGCGGGATCCTCGGTGCGCCCGGGGGAGACGATCGTGACGCCCGCTGCCGGCTCAGCCACGCTCGTCTCCAACGGCGCGGACGGCCAGGTGGTCACCGGCGTCTCTACGCGTCTCGGGGTGAGCGCCAAGGGGTGCTCGGGCAAGGGCGCTTGGCGGTTGCAGCTCTCGGGGGGCAGCGTGACGGCCACGGTGCCGCCCAGCGCGGACACGACGCGTACGTACCAGGTGGCGACGGCGAACGCGACCGCGACCGCACGCGCACGTGCGACCTGGCGTGTGCAGTACGCCGCGGCGGGGCCGAGGACTACCGTCAAGGCGCTCGCCGGCGCTGTGGTCGTCGCGGGTCGGGGCCGTTCCGCGGTAACGGTGACGAAAGGCCTGTCCACGGTCGTTACCGGGTCTGCGGCCCCCAGCAAGCCCGCCCCGTAGTACGGCCCGTCAGGGCTGCCGCCGAGAGCAGGAAGAACGCTGGGTAGACCGGCACTCCGTACCATCCGAGGAGGACGCCCGAGGCGGCATGCACGGCCAGGACGAGGCCGGCCAGCGCAGTGAGCGCGAGCAGGACGAGGCTCCCACGGGGTCTGCGCAGGACGAGGGCAACCAGCCCGACGGCGAGCCAGAAGATCGGGCGCGGGAACTTCCACGACCAGCGCTTGAGCTGTTCCGCGAGCCAGACGGAGCCGTTCCGGGAGGGGAGATGCGCGTCCCACTCCGAGAGCTGCCGTACGAGCTCCGCGTACTGGCGCTGCTGCGCCGGGTTCTCCCACACGCTCGCCGGGTGGTCGATCGTGCAGCGCTCGAGGTAAGCGGAGGCGCACCATATCCAGCCGTACTCGGCGGCAGCGAGGAGAGGTCCGAGCGCTTCCGGGTTCGGCACCTTGTGGCCGCGGATCACCGTCGTCGCCTGTGGCGGCTCGGACTCGGACTCGGGAGCATGCCGGACGCCGGGCTCCCGGATCGGGCGCTTGTGCAGGAAGCGCCACACGCCCGAGGCGATCCGCTCGGTCAGGGGCCAGAGGGCGAAGGCGCTCCCGTCCCCGCCGTGGCCGTCCTCGTCTCCCTCGCGCGCTGCCCGTCTGAGCACGCGGTAGTCGCTGTCCCAGCCCCAGAGCCGGTCGGAGAGAGCGAGCAGGTCGATGTACTCGTAGTTCGAGCCCGCGTCGAAGTACGTCTCGACGTCGACGCCGAGGGCGCGGTACTCGGGTTTCGTCAGGATCTCGCGCTCGACCGCCCGGGCGAGCTGGCGCGAGGCGGGCCCACCCTGGGGGTGGATGTTCCCCGACAGGTACTGGCGGAAGAAGGGGACAGAAGCGACGCGCAGGCGCGAGATCGTGAAGTCGTCGTAGCGGATCCCGTTGTAGGCAGCCCAACCGGCGAGGAGGGCGACAGCCGTTCCCGCGAAGGCGGCCGCCCAGGTCAGGCGCTGCCGGAGCCGTCCCGGAAGCACGAGTGGGACGACGGCGAAAGCGAGCAGCACCTGGTTCGGCGGCCGTGTCAGGACGAGCGCGACGGCGCCCACGCCGAGGGCGGCGTACCTCCAGGCCGCTGGGCGGCGAGCGGTGGAGACGATGCCCAGCGACCAGAGCGCGAAGCCGAGTGCAAAGACGCCGTCCGCGCTGACGTCGTGGAAGACGGCGCCGAAGGGGGCGTAGGCCAGGAGCACGATCGCCATGAGGACTGCGGGCAGGCGTCCGAACGTCAACGCGGCGGCGCTCCAGGCGACGACCGCGACGGCGTACAGGAGGCTCATGACCGCCTCGAGCAGGAGGGCGCCCCCGAGGTCGAGTGGCACCCCGAGGACGACCGACGCGACCGGGGTCCGGAACGCCATCAGGCGGCGGAACACCGGATCCCCTTCCCAGAGCTGGAGGTAGTAGCTCAGGTAATCCCAGGCGTCTCGGCCCCGCTCGAGCGGCCACGCGACGCTCTCGAGCCAGTAGACCGCGACGGCGGTTGCAAAGAGGAGGGCGGCGGCCTGCTTGGTTTGTGCGAACGCGTCGATGGGCGCCCACCAGCGACGAGGCACGGCCGCAGACCGGCTCCTGAGCCGCCGCAGGGCTCCGGCCTCCGTCACGGCCGGGAGCTTACCGGGAGAGGTCGTCCAGGAGGGCGCACAGGAAGCGGTAGAAGCGCGCCGTGCTCGAGATCGAGAGCCGCTCGCCGGGCGCGTGCGGTCCCACGATCTCGGGCCCGAGCGCGAGCATGCGGAGGCCGGGGAGCTTTGCCCCGAGCACCGCGCACTCGAGGCCGCCGTGGACGACCTCGGTCGCCGGCGGCCGCCCGAAGAGGCGCTCGTAGGTCGCGCTCGCAGCGGCGAGGAGCGGCGAGGCGGGGTCGGGTCGCCAGGGCGGGTAGGAGCGGACGGTCTCCACGCCGGCCCCTGCCAGGCGCGCGATCGCCTCCAGGCTCGCCACCGTGTCCTCGAGACCCGCCGGGCTCGCGCTCCGCGTCATCGAGGCGAGCTCGAGCGTTCCCTCCTCGGTGCGCGCGACGGTGAGGCAGGTGCTCGTCTCGACCGCTCCCGAGGGCTCCGGCGCGAGCGCGACCACGCCGCTCGGAAGCGCGGCCAGCAGGTCGAGCGCCCGCGCCGTCTCCTGCTCGGTGGCAGCGTCCGCGAGGCTTCCGGCCGCGCGCACCCGGAGCTCGAGCCGGTCCTCGCCCGGGTGCTGCGTGCGGATCTCCGTCAGCTCGCGCTCCGTCGCGGCCCGGAAGCCCGCCTCCGCGACCGCCGGCACCGCCACCGAGGCCGCGGCCTCGCGGGGGATCGCGTTCCGGCTGGCGCCGCCCTCGAGCCCGGCCAGCCGGAGCGGAGCGGCCTCGCGTCCTTCGCGCAGGATCCGTCCCAGGGCCTTGATCGCGTTCGCGCGTCCGCGGGCGATGTCGCCCCCGGAGTGACCGCCCCGGCCTCCGGTGACGGCCACCTCGAGCGCGACGTGTCCGGGCGGGAGCGGGTCGGGCCGGAGCGGCAGGCGGACGAGGGTGTGCGCGCTCCCGGCGCAGCCGATCGTCAGCGTCCCGTCGCTCGTCCCGTCTAGGTTCAGGAGCAGCCGTCCCGACACGAGCCCAGGCTCGAGGCCCTTGGCGCCCTCGAGGCCGTGCTCCTCGGAGACGGTGAGTAGGAGCTCGAGCGGCCCGTGCGCGACGTGCGGGTCCTCGGCCGCCGCCAGCGCGGCGGCGACGCCGATGCCGTTGTCGGCGCCGAGCGTCGTCCCCTCGGCGCGCAGCCAGTCCCCGTCCCGGACGACGTCGATCCGGCCCGCACGGGGGTCGAAGGGGCTCGACGGATCGCGCTCGCAGACCATGTCCAGGTGCGCCTGCAGGACGACCACCGGCGCCGCCTCCCGGCCCGCTGAGGCCGGGACGCGGACGACCACGTTGCCCGTCGCGTCCGTCTGCGCCGCGAAGCCGTGGGTGTCCGCCCACGCGAGCACGTGCTCGCGGACGGCCGCTTCCTGCTTCGGCGGGCGCGGGATCCGGGTCAGCTCGGCGAAGCGCGCCCAGACCAGCTCGGGCTCGAGCCCAGCGAACGCGGAGCGACTCACCGGCGCAGCGTGAGGAACGCACCCGCGGCCAGCAGCGCGATCCCGGCCACGCGCGGCCACGTGACCGCCACGCGCTCGATCCCGAACCAGCCGAAGCGATCGATGACCACGGCTGCGCCGAGCTGGCCGGCGATCAGGAGCGCGACCGTCGCCGTCGTCCCGATCCGGGGCCCGGCCAGCGTGATCGCGCCCACCACGAAGACGCCGAGCAGCGCGCCGAGCCAGAGCCACCTCGGTGCGGCGAGACCGTCGGCGTAGCCGCCCAGGCTGCGCCGGGCGACGAGCAGGACGACACCGGCGAGGAGCGCTCCGGCGAGCGCGGTGAAGGCGAGCGCCTCCAGCGTGCCGATGCGGTTTCCGAACGCCCCCATCACCGCCACCTGCACCGAGCCGGCGACGCCTGCGCCGACCGCGACCGTGACCGCTGCGCCCGTCCAGCTCACGCCCCGACGCTATACGCTCAAGGCTCCGCGACGAAGGAGAGGCGCATGGTGCGAGCGATCATCCTGTACGAGTCCGAGCCGGATCCCGAGCGCTACCGGCAGCACATCGAGGAGCACGCGGCGAGAGTGCCTGCGGCTGCGTTCCGGCACGGGCACGTGTTCGGTGCTCCCTTCGGGGAGCCTGCGTACCGCTACTACGCGGAGTTCGAGTGGCCCGATCGCGAGTCGTTCCAGGCGGCGGCCGCCTCCGAGGAGTTCCTGGCCTCGGGTCGCGACGCGATGGCGATGGGTATCCCCTTCAGCGTCCACTTCGCCGAGATCGCGTGAGCGAGCCCTCCGCTCCCCGCCCCCGCGACCCGTCCCAGCTCGGGTTCGAGGCGATCGTCTACGAGAAGGCTCCGCCCCGGGCGACGATCCGTCTCAACCGTCCGGACGTCCTCAACGCCTTCGACTTCCGCATGCTGAGGGAGATCGCGCGCGCCTGCGAGGACGCCTCCTGGGACGACGACGTGCGGGTCGTCGTCGTGACGGGGACGGGACGGGCCTTCTGCGTCGGCGCCGACCTGCGCTCCTGGGACGAGGAGCTGCTCGGGCGGCCCGCTGAGTACTGGAAGTGGTTCGGCGCCTTCAAGGACATGCACGACCGCCTGCGCGAGCTGGGCAAGCCGACGATCGCGCGCATCAACGGGATTGCGGTCGGAGGCGGGAACGAGCTGCAGATGGCGTGCGACCTCGCGGTGATGGTGGACACGGCCTTCATCCGGCACGTCGGCCTCCAGCACGGCTCGGTGCCCGCGGGCGGAGCGACGCAGTGGCTCCAGCTCATGGTCGGCGACCGGCGGGCACGCGAGATCGTCTTCCTCTGCGAGGAGATCCCGGCGGCGCAGGCTGCCGAGTGGGGACTCGTGAACCGGGCCGTGCCGGAGGCCGAGCTGGACGCGGTGGTAGACGAGTGGGTGGAGAAGCTGGCGGCGAAGCTGCCGCACACGACGCGCTACGCGAAGCAGCAGCTCAACGTCTGGCGCGACCTCGCCTGGCACCAGACGATCGGCCACGCGCGTGACTGGCTGGCGCTGTCCATGCTCGGGGAGGAGGCGCAGACCGCCGTCCGGGGGTTCCTCGAGCGCCGCGAGCGGCGGTAGGCTGACGGCATGGCCGAGGAGGTGCTCACCGCCCGCGACGGCGCCGTCCTGACGATCACCCTCAACCGCCCAGAGGTCTACAACGCGCTCGACCGCGCGATGCACGCGAAGCTCCGCGACGCGCTCGCCGAGGCAGCCGACCCCGAGGTGCGCGCGGTCGTCCTCACCGGGGCCGGCCGCGGCTTCTGCTCCGGCCAGGACCTGCGCGAGTTCCAGGCGCTGCCGGGGTCGATCCGCGACGCGCTCGAGGAGACGTACCACCCGAACGTGCGCGCGATCCGGGCGCTCGAGAAGCCGGTGATCGCCGCGGTCAACGGGGCGTGCGCCGGGGCGGGTCTCTCGCTGGCGTGCGCGTGCGACGTGCGGGTGGCGTCGAGCGAGGCGACCTTCGTGCCCGGCTTCGTCGGCATCGGGCTCGTGCCCGACTCGGGGGGGACGTGGTTCCTGCACCGCCTGCTCGGGTTCTCGCGCGCGTTCGAGTGGATGGTCTCGAACCGGCGACTGAGCGCGGCCGAGGCGCTGATCTGGGGGCTCGTCTCGGAGGAGATCCCCGCCGAGCGCTTCCGCAAGCGGGTCGAGGAGCTGGCGGAGTGGTACGCCGCCCTCCCGACGCGGGCGGTGGCCATGACGAAGCGGCTCTTCGAGAACGCGTACGCGGCCTCGCTCGAGGAGCAGCTTGCGCTCGAGGCCGAGCTCCAGCAGGCGGCGACGCAGACGGAGGACTTCGCCGAGGGCGTGCAGGCATTTTTGGAGAAGCGCCTACCGGCCTTCAAAGGCCGGTAGCCACCGGTGTCAGACACCGCGAGCGGATGGCGTTCGGTGCCACCGTCACGACCGCGTCTGTTCTGGACGTGGCGAATCGCAAGCGCCAGCGTGACGCCACGGTATTCGCTGTGGAGCGATTGTCACACTTTTGGCACGAGTACCCCTTGACAAGGAAGGGTGTCTGACACCGGGGTGGAGATTGGGGCTGTGAGCGCGGTCGACTACCACACCGGCGGCGAGCCGTTCCGGATCGTCACCGGCGGGGTCGAGGCGCCGAGGGGCGCGACCATCCTCGCCAAGCGCCGCGATGCGCTCGAGCGGCTCGACCACGTGCGGCGGCTGCTCGTCTACGAGCCCCGGGGGCATGCCGACATGTACGGCTGCTTCGTGGTCGAGCCCGACGACGACGGAGCCGACCTCGGCGTCGTCTTCTTCCACAACGCCGGCTACTCGACCGCGTGCGGGCACGGCACGATCGCCCTCGTCACCTGGGCGCTCGACGAGGGCATCGTCCCGCGCCGGGAGGGGGAGAACCGCGTCGTCGTCGACGTCCCCTCCGGCCGGCTCGAGACCTGGGCGCGCGTGGAGGACGGACGCGTCCGCGCGGTTCGCTTCCGCAACGTCCCCGCCTTCGTCTGGGCCGAAGGGATCGAGGTGGCTGGACACACGCTGGATGTCGCCTTCGGCGGCGCGTTCTACGCCTCGCTCCAAGAGCGCGTGGAGCCGCGCGAGCTACCGCGCCTGATCGAGCTCGGCCGCCAGCTGAAGCGTGCGATCGAAGCCGAGCACGAGGTCGTGCACCCGCTCGAGCCCGAGCTTCGCGACATCTACGGCGTCATCTTCTGGCAGGAGGAGGAGGAGGAGCGGGAGGGCGACCTCCCGCGCCTGCTCACGCAGCGCAACGTCACCGTCTTCGCCGACGGCGAGGTCGACCGCTCGCCCTGTGGGAGCGGGACCTCGGCCCGGCTCGCGCTCCTCGACCGCTCCGGGCGGCTTCCGCGCGGCGCCGAGCTCCGCCACCTCTCCATCGTCGGCTCGGAGTTCCGCGGTCGCGTTGTCGCCCACACCGAGGTCGCCGGGCTGCCCGCGGTCGTCACCGAAGTCGAGGGCAGCGCCTACCGCACGGGCGAGCACGTCTTCACCCTCGACCCCGACGATCCGCTCCGGGAGGGCTTCCTGCTCCGCTGACCGGCGTGGGGCGGCGGCCGCTACTCGAGCGCGGCGAGGATCTCGGCCGGCTCGGGGAAGCGGCCTTCCGCGCGCTTCGAGAAGAGGAGCTGCCCGTCCGCGCGGACGTCGAACTGTCCCTTGGCGCCCGGGGTGATCGTCGCCGGGATCCCGGTCTTCGACTCGATCTCGGCCGCGAGACCCGCGGCTCGGGTGTCGTAGCCGGTTCAGGTCGGGCAGTAGAGGATCTCGACCCGCACGCCACCAAGCCTAGTCAGCGGTACAGTCCGGCCGTGGCCACCACCGTCTTCGAGGTCGAGCAGGCGGGCTGCCCGAGCTGCGCACGCCGCGTGCGCGGCGCGCTCGAGGCGCTCGCCGCCGTCGCCGAGCTGACGATCGACGAGGAGCAGGACGTCGCCACCGTGCGCCTGGCTACCGCCGGCGCGTCCGAGGACGCCGTCAACCGCGTCCTCGCCGAGGCGTCACAGGGGAGCGGCCACGCCTACCGCGTGAGACCGGGCTCCTGGCGCTCCGAGTAGGCCGCCGCTCCGTACGCTGCGGCGGCGCGCCCACACAGGCCTCCGCGTACTCGGCCGACTTCGCGCAGCAGCGCGTGAGCGTGGCCACGAACCTCGACTCCGCCGGGGAGAGGTCGCGGCCGGCGAGGGTGGCCAGTGAGAACTGCCGGGTCAGGGGAGAGAGCCCGTGGACACGGAACGCCTCCAGCTCCCCGCGCGCCACCTCTTCGGCCACCGCGTAGCGCGAGAGGAACGCGACGCCGAGTCCCTCGCGCGCGGCGCGCTTGATGGCCTCGCTCGAGCCCAGCTCCCAGCGCCCGCCGGTCTCGATCCCGGCAAGGGCCAAGGCCCGCTCGACGAGGGCTCGCGTGGACGAGCCGGGCTCGCGGCAGAGGAACAACCTGCCGCGCAGCTCGGCGAGCGGCAGATAGCCGGCCTCGAGCGGCAGCGTCCCCGGCTGCGCGATCCCGACCAGCTCGTCGTCGAGGAAGGGGGTGAGGGTGACGCGCTCGTCCGTCGCCTCGGCGCCCACGATCGCGAGCTGCACGCGGCTCGAGAGCAGCCGCCGGAGGATCTCCCCGCTCGAGGCGATCTCGACCTCGACGGTGACGCCGGGGTGGTCGCGCCGGAAGCAGCCGAGCGTGTCGGGGAGGAGGTAGACGCCGGGCGCGGTGGACGCGCCGACGTGGATCGTTCCCGTCTCCAGCCCCGTGAGCGCGGCGAGCTCCTCCTCCGCCCGGTCGAGGCTCGCGAGCGCCTGCGCGGCGCGGGCGGCGAGGACGCGGCCGGCCTCGGTCAGGCGGCTGCCGCGGCCGTTCCGCTCGACGAGCCGCTGGCCCGCCGCCGTCTCGAGCAGGCGCAGGTGCTGACTTGCGCTCGGCTGGCCGATGCCGATCGCCTCGGCCGCGGCCGAGAGCGTGCCCCGGCGCTCGATCTCGACGAGAAGCCGCATGCGGGTCGTGTCCCAGAGCGCGCTCAGCGTCGTCTGCGCCATCGAAGCAGACGATACAGGCCATCCTCGAAATCGCCTGGCGGGATGAGCGTGCGGGGCCTACGGTGCTCTCTGCACACCCGAGTGAGGAGGCAGCATGCCCCAGGAGCGCATCCGGGAGTCGATCGAGGCGGCACGTGGGTATCTGAGCGAGCATCCCGAGGAGGCGCGCTCGCACGACCTGCGGGGTCGAGGGCTCGAGTTGGGGCTCAGGCGGCACTCGCCGGTGGGCGCGGTCTACCGTCAGGGGGCGCGGACCATGGTGGTGATCGAGACCGTGGGGGCCGCGCCGTGATCCTGCGCCCGTTCCTGTACGAGCCGACCTCGTGCGCGAGCTACCTCTTCGGCTGTACGACGCAGGGGCAGCTTGCGGTCGTGGACCCGCACTCCGAGCTCGTCGAGGCCTATCTCGAGACCGCGCGCGACCTCGGCCGCCCCATCGTCGCGGCCTTCGAGACGCACGTCCAGGCCGACCACGTCTCCGGGCTCCCCGAGCTCGTCCGGGCTGGCGCGACCGCGTACCTGCCCGCGGGAGCCGGCGTCTCCTTCCCGCACGTCGCGCTCGCGGACGGCGAGCGCATCGAGCTCGGCAACACGCTCGTGACCGCGCTCGCGACGCCCGGCCATGCCCCCGCGCACGCGGCGTACGCCGTCGCCGACCGACGCCGCGGCGACGAGGAGCCCTGGCTCGTCTTCACGGGCGACTCCCTGCTCGTGAACGACGTCGGCCGCCCCGACCTGCACGCGACGGGCGACCCCGAGCCGCTCGCCCGGGCGCTGCACGCATCCCTGCGGAGGCTTCTGGCGCTGCCCGACGACGTGCTCGTCCTGCCGAGCCACTACGGGGGCTCGGTGTGCGGCCGTGCCCTCTCCGGGAACCCCTTCTCGACCATCGGCTTCGAACGGCGCCACAACCGCGCGCTCGCTCTCGACGAGGACGCCTTCGCCGAGGCGGCGCTGCGCGACCTGCCCCCGCCCCCGGCGGAGCAGGAGGCGATCGTGGCGGCGAACCGCGCCGGACGGCCGCGAGCCGCGGCGTGAGCTCGATCCGGCTGGGCCTGCGGGCGAACGCCCGCCAGTTCTCCCTGCTCGTCGGGATCACGGGACTCGTCGGGGCGGCCGCCGGCCTCGAGCGCAGCGTCCTCCCGCTCGTCGGCGAGGAGGAGTTCGGGATCGCGTCGCGGACGGCGATCCTCGCCTTCGTCGCCACCTTCGGGGCCGCGAAGGCGGCGGCCAACCTCTTCTCCGGGCCGCTCGCGGAGCGGTCGGCCCGGAAGCGTGTGCTCGTGCTCGGCTGGCTGCTCGTGCTGCCGGTGGGGCCGATCGTCGCGCTCGCGCCCTCCTGGACGACCATCGTCGCCGCCAACGCGCTCCTCGGAGCCGGCCAGGGCCTCGCTTGGTCGATGACGATCGTGATGAAGATCGACCTCGTCGGCCCGGCGCGCCGAGGCCTGGCTCTGGGGCTGAACGAGGCGGCAGGCTACCTCGGGGTCGCCGTCGCGGCCTTCGCGACCGGGGCGGCAGCGAGCGCGGTCTCGCCGCGGACGGCGGTTTGGGTCGGGATGGCGGGCGTGTCGGCGCTCGGGCTGCTCGCCTCGCTCGTCCCGGCGCGGGACACCTCGGCGCACGTCGCGCACGAGCAGGCCGCGCACGGAGCGGCGCGGGCGGCGTCGCTGCGGCACGCGCTCGGAGCGAGCGTGCGCGCTCCCGTGCTGCGCGCCTGCTCCCAGGCGGGCTTCGTCAACAACCTGAACGACGCCGTGCTCTGGGGCCTCGTCCCCCTCTACCTCGCGGCGCGCGGCGCGACCGCGGCCGAGATCGGGCTCGCGGCGGGCCTGTATCCGGCCGTCTGGGGGCTCGGGCAGGTCGCTACCGGCTGGGCCTCCGACCACCTCGGGCGCAAGCCGCTCGTCGTCGCCGGGATGCTCGTGCAGGGCGCCGCGCTCGCGCTCCTGGCTGCCGGGGGCGGCGACCTCGCCTCCGCCCTCGTCGCCTCCGTGCTCCTCGGCCTGGGCACGGCGCTCGCCTACCCGACGCTGATCGCGGCCGTCTCCGACGTGGTCAGCCCCCGGGAGCGAGCGCCCGCCGTCGGCGTCTACCGCTTCTGGCGAGACGCGGGCTTCGTCGCCGGAGCCGTCGCGGTCGGGCTCGTCGCCGACGCCGCGGGAGCGCAGGCGGCGATCGGCGTGACCGCCGCGCTGACCGCCCTCTCGGGGGTGTGGGTCGCGGCCGTCCGCTTCGCTACGAGCGCGTCGCGCGGATGACCGCGCAGACGGCGATCCGTTCGAGCCGCTCGGGCGCGATCAGGCGGCGCATGGTCGCGAGCAGCTCCTCCGTGAAGAGCGGGTAGAGCTCGCAGTCCGCGATTCCCATCGGCGTCCGCTCGAGCACCTCGATTTCCCAGAAGCCCGCCCGCTCGAGCTTTCCGACGAAGTCACGCTCCGTCAGGGCACCCGCCACTCAGCCGGCCCAGGCGGCGGGGTGCGTGAGCACTTCCGGCGGGAGCTCCTCGTCCTCGACGGTGACGTCGGCGACGCAGAGCTCGCCGCCGGGCCGCAGCACGCGCGCGCACTCGGCCAGCGCCCGCGCCTTGCGCGGGGAGAGGTTGATGACCCCGTTCGAGAGCACGCAGTCGACGCTCGCATCGGGAAGCGGGATCGCCTCCATCTCTCCCTCGAGCGTCTCCACGTTGTCGAGCCCGGCCTCCTGCGCCGCCGCCGCCGTTCGCTCGAGCATCTCGGGAAGGAAGTCGAGCGCGAGCACGCGGCCCGAGGGGCCCGTCCGGTGCGCGGCCAGGATCGTGTCGATGCCAGCGCCGCAGCCGAGATCGAGGACGGTGTCGCCCGGCCGGATGCGCGCGTGGCGGAGGTGGTTGCCGACGCCGAGGGCGCGCCCGACCGCCGACGCCGGGACGAGGGCGAGCTCCTCGGGCGAGTAGAGCCTCTCGGCGACCGCGCGGCTCTCGCCGTCGACGGCGCGGTAGGCCTCGCGCACGAGCGCCCGGATCTCGTCTTGGTGCAGGAGGTCGCGGGTCATGCTCCGCCGAGCTCGTCGAGCGTCGCCACGAGCCGGGCGCGGACCTGCGGCGGGAGGTCGTCTTCGGCGTGGGCGGCGAGGAAGGCGCGGAGCTCCTCCGCGAACTCGAGCTCGCCGCAGCAGCGGCGACAGAAGGCGAGGTGCTCCTCGACCTGCGCGCGCTGCGACTCCTCGACGATCCCGTCGAGGTAGTCCCAGAGCTGGCGCACTGCCTCCGCGCAGGTGATCACGCGCGCGCGCCTTCCTTCAGGAGGCCGTTCCGCTCGGCGTAGCTCCAGAGCTCGCGCTCGAAGAGCTTCCGCCCGCGGTGGAGCCGCGCGAGCATCGTCCCCAGCGGCACCTCGAGCATGAAGGCGACCTCCTTCACGTGGTAGCCGGCCATGTGCACGAGGACGAGGGGGACGCGGTACAGCTCGGGCAGCGAGGCGAGGACGGCGCGCACGTCCTCGCCGCCGAACTGCTGCAGGAAGTCGAGGTGCACCGAGTCCGAGTACGGGAAGGGGTCCTCGTCGGCGATCTTCCGAAAGAGCGAGAACTCGTCGGCCTTCTCCAGCTCGACGGTCTCGACCCGGCGTCCCTGCGCGCGCCAGAGGTCGTGGCAGCAGTTGACGAGGATCGCCGTGAGCCAGTCGCGCACGGCACCGTCGTCCGCGAGCTGGCTGAAGCCTCGGTAGGCGCGGAGGAGGGTCTCCTGGACGACGTCCTCGGCGTCGTCGCCGACGAGGCGGCGCGCGAGCGCGTACAGCCGGCCGAGCTCGCTCTCGGCGAGCCTCCGGAACCGCTCGACCGAGGCGGTGCCGCTGCCCGTGGAGATGGCGTCGCCCACAACTCCGCTCCCTCGTAGAGACGCTCCCGGAGAGGAAGTTATTGCAGGTGCAATGAGACCCGGCACGCGGCCGTCTTACCGGGCGAGAGAGCAGGGAGTCCGAGCAGAGCAGGGAATCCGAACAGGAGGGAGGAGATGGCGACCGTATCGGTGCGCAACGGCGTCGACGTGGGGGCGCTGCTCGAGACGATCGACGCGATCAAGGCCAAGCCGGAGCTCGCGAGCTTCACCTTCCGCGCGCGGACCCGGTGGCAGGAGGGGACGTGCGCGACCGCGCAGATCGGCTCGTTCGTGCACGCGGGGGCGGAGGACGGGACCCGCGAGCAGCCCTTCACGCTCGTGGGCGACGAGCCGCCCGTGCTCCTCGGGCACAACCAGGGCCCGAACGCGGTCGAGCTCCTGCTGGCCGCGCTCGGCTTCTGCTACTCGGTCGGCTACGTGGCGAACGCGGCCGCGCGCGGGATCGAGATCGAGGAGATGTCGTACGAGCTCGAGGGCGACCTCGACGTCCGCAGCTTCCTCGGCCTCGAAAGCGGCGCTCGTCCCGGGTTCACGGAGATCCGGGCAAAGGCGCGCGTCAAGGCGCCGGGAGCGAGCGAGCAGGAGCTGAAGGAGCTCTGCGCCTACGTGCAGGACACGTCGCCGGTCCTGGACGTGCTCGCGAATCCGGTGCCGGTCAAGACGACGATCGAGGTGCTCGGGGCGTAGCGGCTGTTGCCGCTACGCCCCCGAACGACAGAGAGGAGCGACGATGAGCACCGTCGCGACCCGGCACGGAACGGCCGAAGAGGCGGGTTCGAGGCTGCGGCTCGGCACGGGCCTGATGACGCTCGGCGCGGCCGCGTTCATCGGCTACGCCGTCGTCTTCTTCGTCCGCAACTTCACGGACAGCTTCCTCGAGCTCGGGATCGGGCCCGGCCAGGTGAGCGTGGGCAAGGAGGAGATCCAGAACTTCAGCTTCTCCCTCTACGACTACGTCAGCCACTTGCACATCGCCGTCTCCGGCTTCATCGCCGCGACTGGGCTCGCCGTGGTCTTCCTGAGCTGGTTCGGCGTCCGGCGCGGGCAGGCGTGGGCCTGGATCGGGGCTGTCGCGGCGCCCGTGCTCGGGCTCGCGGTCGCGCTGCCTGCGCACTACCCGTACGGCTTCGACACCGTCGGCCACCTGGGGCTGATCTACCTCGCGACCGCGATCTTCGTCGTCGGTGCCGTGCTCTCGGGCCGAGCGCTGCTCGCCGGGCGGGTGGGGCGCTGAGCCGGATGGAGCAGTTAGCCGCGCCGGCCGAGGCCGGCGCGGCGACCTGCGATCGGGAAAAGCGATGGACGGTATCCCGATGCTCGGGTTGACCGATGGAGTAGGACGGCGTAGGGTCGAAGCGCCGATGGCGTCGTCCTCACACGGGAACGGAGAGGCGGCGTTTGTGACCGTCGGCTCCCGCAGCGCGAGAGTCGCAACCCGTCCGGGGACGCTCGGCGGGAGGGACCGCGCGCAGGTGGCGGCAGGAAGCGCCCTGGTCGCCGCCTCGGCGCTTGCCTGGCTCGCGCTCGCTGGCACCGAGCCGCCGCTGGGCGCGGCCGGCTTCCTCGCTGGCTGGACGCTGATGATGGTGGCGATGATGCTCCCCTCGATCCTGCCGCTTGTGCTGCTCCACCGCGGCTCACGGGCGGGGTTGGTGGCGGGGTACCTGGGCGTCTGGAGCGCGCTCGGCCTCCTCCCGTACGCGGCCATGGAGTGGGGTCTCGAGCTCGGGCTCCCGCTCGCGCTCGCGCTCGCGGGCCTGTACGAGCTGAGCCCGCTGAAGTCCGCCTGCCTGCGGCGATGCCGCAACGTCGCCGGGTTCCTGCTCGAGCACTACCGCAGCGGGCCGCTCCGGCTCGGGGCCGAGCACGGCCTGTGGTGCGCCGGCTGCTGCGCCGGCCTGATGGCGCTGCTCGTGCTCGCCGCCTCCATGGGCCTGCAGTGGGCGGCGGCGATCGCGGCGGTCGTGTTCGTCCAGAAGGTCCTGTCCTTCGGCGAGCCCTCGGCCCGGGTCGTGGGCGCCGGGCTGCTCGCCGCCGCCGCGGTCGTCGCGGTCACCTGAGAGGAGAGTGGAATGGCCGAGTCGTGGACGATGAAGGGGACGGTCCTGATCGCGTGCAACTGCGCCTACGGCTGCCCGTGCAACTTCAACGCCCTGCCGACGACCGGCAAGTGCGAGGGAGAGTGGACGTGGCATGTCGAGGAGGGCGCCTACGGCACCGTCGACCTCCGCGACGCGACCTTCACGCTGGCCGTGAACTGGCCGGGCGCGATCCACGAGGGCAACGGCGTCGCCCTGCTGCTCGTCGACGAGCGCACGACCGCCGCCCAGCGGGACGCGATCCACACCCTGGTCAAGGGCGAGGCGGGCGGCCCCTGGGGCGTCCTCGGCTGGACGTGGCCGACGCTGCACGGGCCGGAGGCCGTGCCCTTCGAGCTCGAGCTGGACGGCCTTCGCTCCCGCGTGCGCGCGGGCGCAGGGTTCGAGCTGGAGCTGGAGCCGATCCGGAACCCCGTCTCCGGGGCCGAGGTGACGCCGGGCGCGGTGCTTCCGCAGGGGATCGTCTTCAAGCAGGGCGACTTCGCCTCCACGAGGTGCTACCGGGTGGAGGCGCTGGGCATCGACTACGCCGACACGTACGCGGCCGTCGCGCCGTTCGCGTACGAAGGTGGATGAGACCGTGACCCTGATCGACGGATTCGAGGGTCGCGTCCTCCGCCCCGAGGACGACGGGTACGAGGAGGCGCGGGCTCTCTACAACACGATGATCGACCGCTGGCCGGCGCTGATCGCGCAGTGCACAGGGCCGGACGATGTCGCGCGGGCGATCGCCCACGCTCGCCGGGAGGGCCTCCCACTGGCGGTGAAGGGGGGCGGCCACTCGGTCGCAGGGATGAGCCTCGTCGAGGGCGGGGTCGTCCTCGACGTGAGCCCGCTGCAAGAGGTAACGGTCGACCCCGAGCGACACCTCGTCCGCGCCGGCGGCGGGGCGCTCTGGGGCGAGCTCGACCGAGCGACGCAGGAGCACGGCCTCGCGACGACGGGCGGGCGCGTCTCCACGACCGGGGTCGCGGGACTGACGCTCGGCGGCGGCTCGGGCTGGCTCGAGCGCTCGTACGGGCTCGCCTGCGACAACCTGGTCGCCGCGGATGTCGTGACCGCTGAGGGCGAGCTCGTGCGCGCGAGCGAGAGCGAGAACCCCGAGCTCCTCTGGGCCCTGCGCGGCGGCGGCGGCAACTTCGGGGTCGTCACGGCGCTCGAGCTCCGGCTGCACCCGGTGGGTCCGGAGGTCTTCGCCGGGCTCGCCGTCTACGACCCGCGCGACGCGCGCGAGCTCGTGGGGGCGATCCGGGACTACCACGAAGACGGCCCCGCCGAGGCCGGCCTCGCCTTCGGGCACATGCCCGCACGCGCGGAGTACGACTTCCTGCCCGAGGAGTGGCGGAGCCGCGTCGTCTTCCTGCTCGCCGGCATGTGGAACGGGTCGCCCCAGGAGGGGGAGCGGGCGCTGCGGCCGCTGATCGAGGCGGCCGAACCGCTCGCGGACCTCTTCGGCACGTATCCCTACGTCGAGTTCCAGCGCATGATCGACGATCCGCCCGGGTTCCGGAACTGGTGGACGGCCGAGTACGTGAACGAGCTCCCGGACGAGGCGATCGAGGTGCTCTGCGCCTACGGGGAGGAGATCCCGTCGGGCGCGTCCCAGATGTTCGTGATCCCGTGGGGCGGCGCGGTTGGCTCGCCGGCTGCGGAGACGCCGCTGGCGAACCGCAACGCCGCCTACGTCGTCCATCCCTTCTGCCTCTGGACCGACCCGTCCCGCGACGCCGAGCACGTGGCCTGGGGGAGGCGGGTGCGTGAGGTCTTCGAACCGTGGACGACCGGGGTGACCTACCTCAACTTCGTCGGCGACGAGGGCGAGGATCGCATCCGGAAGGCCTTCGGCGACTCCTACGAGCGCCTCGTGGAGGTGAAGACCGCGTGGGACCCCGAGAACGTCTTCCGCGGCAACCAGAACATCAGGCCCGCACGCGGTAGGGTGCCACGCTGATGGCGATCGAGGCGGACATCGACGTCGGGTTGCTCAAGTCCGAGATCCGCAAGACGTACGCGGCCGTCTCGCAGGAGCCGGAGCGGGAGTTCGTCTTCCCGACCGGCCGCGCCTGGGCCGAGGACCTCGGCTACCCGCCCGAGCTGGCGCGGGTGCCCGACTTCGTCGTGGAGTCGTTCGCCGGCGTCGCCAACCCCTTCTCGCTCGGGCGCCTCGAGCGGGGCGAGGGGGTGCTCGACGTGGGCTCGGGGGCCGGCACCGACTCGCTCGTGGCGGCGCTCATGGTGGGGCCGGAGGGCTCGGTCACAGGGATCGACATGACGCCTGAGATGCTCGCGAAGGCACGGGCCGGCGCGGCCGAGCTCGGGCTCTCGAACGTGACCTTCGTGGAGGGCGAGGCCGAGGCGCTTCCGTTCGCCGATGCGAGCTTCGACGTCGTCGTCTCCAACGGGGTCATTGACCTCATCCCGGACAAGGACGCCGTCTTCGCCGAGATCCACCGCGTGCTCGTGCCCGGCGGCCGGATCCAGATCGCCGACGTCACCATCCAGAAGCCCGTCTCGGACGAGGGTCGTCGCAACATCGACCTCTGGACCGGCTGAATCGCCGGGGCTCTGCTGGACGCAGAGTACGGAGCGCTGCTGGCGAGACACGGGTTCGAGCGGATCGAGCACGGGAACCTCGTCAACACCTACCTGCGCTCGGCCTTCGAGGACACGCGGCGCAAGGCGCTCGAGTACGGAGCGCAGGGCGCAACCGTGAAGGCCTTCAAGCCCGAGTAGGGCGGGCGGTCGCACGCGGCGGCCGGCGCACGTCAGGGGAGCGCCCGGAAACGGCGGACGAGGCAGCTGTCGCGGATCCGGCACGGCCCCGGGTGCCGGCGAACGCGGCGCGCAAGGCTGGGAGGCATGCGCGTGTCCTCCCGCTGCGTGACGTCCCCGACCAGGTCGGCGCCGGTCGGGTAGTGCACGTAGATCGGGAAGCGCTCCTCGTGCTCCGGCACGAGAAGCCCGTCGTCGGCCAAGGCGTCGAGCCCGGCCGCGGCCGGGAGGGCGTGCGCGAAGAAGGCGTCGTTGTCGAGCTCCCCGACCACCTCACCGGCGATCTCCACCTGCTCCGGCGGCGGGACCGAGAGCAGGTCCACGACGAGCCCCGCGGGGACGAGGGAGCGCAGGAGCCTGCGTAGGACGTCCACGACGCCCTCGGGCTCCATTCATCAGAGCGACCAGGAGAAGAAGACGAGGTCGACGCTCTGCGGGGGGACCTCGATCTCCTCGGCCCGGGCGACTTCGAACCGGACCTTCGCGCGTAGCTCGTCGGCGCACTCGGCGCGAGCCTGCGCGATCGCCTCCTCGCTCGGGTCGAAGGCGAGCACGGAGGCCGCGAGCGGCGCGAATCCCCACGTCAGCCGCCCCTCGCCGCACCCGACCTCGAGCACGCGCCGGCCCCGGAAGTCGGCCTCGCGCAGCACCGCGGCGAGGTGGGCTCCCTCCGGGTCCAGGGCACGGGTCACGGCGCGGATGCTGGCATACGGCCGCCTGCGCCGGGGCGCGCTCCCTACAGGTCGAGCCGCGGGCGGTGGCGCTCGACGATCGCGGCGCAGTCCACTCCCGGCGGGAGCGTGCCGTAGGCCCGACCGCCCTCGCCGCCGAGCCGGGTGGCGCAGAAGGCGTCCGCGACCTCCGGTGGAGCGTGGCGGACGAGCAGCGAGCCCTGCAGGCAGAGCGCGGCCAGCTCGACGATCCGGCGGGCTCGGTGCTCGAGCCCCTCTCCGTCGGCAAGCTCCCGCCGGAGCCGGCCGGCGGCAGCGTCGAGGCGCGGGTCGGCCCCCGAGGCGAGCGCGATCTCGGCCAGCAGGGCCTCGACGCTCTCGGGCTCCTTCGCCGCCGCACGCAGCAAATCGAGCGCGTTGACGTTGCCGGCACCCTCCCAGAGCGAGTTGAGCGGGCTCTCGCGGTAGAGCCGCGGGAGCGGCGACTCCTCGACGTAGCCGTTCCCGCCGATGCACTCGAGCGCCTCGGCGACGAGCGGCGGGGTCGCCTTGCAGATCCAGTACTTCGCAATCGCGGTCGCGAGGCGGCGGAAGGCGCGGTCGCCCTCGTCCACCGCGCGCGCGAGCCGAAGCGCGGTCGCGGTCGCCGCCTCCGAGTCGAGGCAGAGGTCGGCGAGGACGTTCAGGTGGAGCGGCTGCTCGGCGAGGAGCCGGCCGAAGGCGACGCGGTAGGCTGCGTGGTGCGTCGCCTCCGCGACCGCGCGGCGCATGAGCGCGGTCGAGCCGAGCACGCAGTCGAGCCGAGTGTGGGCGACCATCTCGATGATCGTCGCCACGCCCCTGCCCTCCTCCCCCAGGCGGGCCGCCCAGGCGCCTGCGAGCTCGACCTCGGCCGACGCGTTCGAGCGGTTGCCGAGCTTGTCCTTGAGCCGGCGCAGGTGGAAGCGGTTGCGGGTGCCGTCGGGGAGGACGCGGGGGAGGAAGAAGCAGGTGAGCCCGCCGGGTGCGTACGCGAGGACGAGGAAGGCGTCGCACATGGGCGCCGAGCAGAACCACTTCTCGCCCGTCAGCGCGTAGCCGCCGTTCGCCAGCGGCTCGGCCCGGGTCTCGTTCGCACGCACGTCGGAGCCGCCTTGGCGCTCGGTCATCGCCATGCCGACGAGGACACCCGCCTTCTCCCCCGCGGGCCGGAGCCCCGGCTCGTACGCGCGGCTCGCGAGCAGGGGCTCCCACTCGGCTGCGAGGGTGGGATCGGCGTGCAGGGCCGGCACGGCCGCGTACGTCATCGAGAGCGGACAGCCCACCCCGGCCTCCGCCTGCGACAGGGTGACGAAGCGGGCTGCGCGGGCGACGTGCGCTCCCGGCTCAGGGTCGCGCCAGGGGAAGGCGTGCAGGCCGTGCTCGACGCCGAGCCGCAGCAGCTCGTGCCAGGCGGGGTGGAACTCGACCTCGTCCAGGCGCTCGCCGAAGCGGTCGAACGCCCGCAGCACGGGCGGGTGCTCGTTCGCCAGCCGGCCGAGCTCGAGCGGCTCCCCGCCGCAGCGGCGGCCGAAGGCGGCGCACTCCTCCTCGCGGGCGCCGCCGCCCTCGCGGCGCAGAGCCTCCGCGAGCGGCCGGTTCTCGGAGAAGAGGTCGTACCCTTGCAGCGGCGGCGGCTGGTTGGCGGCGCGCAGGTAGGCGGAGGTGGCCATCTCAGATCGTCTTGAACTGCTCGAAGGGCTGGCGGCAGGCGTTGCAGTAGCGGATCGAGCGGCAGGGGGTGGGGCCGAAGAGGTTGTCGAGCCGCGTGTCCGTGGAGCCGCAGTAGGGGCAGCGGAAGGCGCCGCGCCGGAGCTGCACGAGCTCGAGCTTGCCGGCCGGCCGTGGCGCCGGGGGGGCGAAGCCGGCCGCGCGCAGCTTCTCCCGCCCTGCGGGGCTGATGCGGTCGGTCGACCAGGAGTCGTCGAGGAGAACGTGTACCTCGGCCTCGCCACCCAGCGCTTCGACCGCCTCCTCGATCGCGCGCCGCATGTGCTCGAGCGCGGGACAGCCGAGGAAGGTGGGCGTGAAGTCGATCCGGACTCGGCCGTCCGCGACCTCGACGTCCCTGACCACGCCCAGGTCGACGAGCGAGAGAACCGGGATCTCGGGGTCCGGGATCCCGGCCAGCGCCTGCCAGACGTCCTCGCTCGTCACCAGCGCGCTCCGGCAGGCGCCGAGCGGCGCACCATCGTCATCTCCTCCCACAGCTCGGCCAGATCCGCCTCGTGGACCCCGCGAGGGATGGGCTCCACCTCGGGCAGCGCACGGCCGAGCCGTTCCTCGGCGCGCCGACGGAGGTCCGGGCGGAGCTCGTCGTCGAGGACTCCGAGCGCGTAGGGCCAGAGCTCCTCGACGGCCTCCTCGAGGCGCGAGCGGCCCTCCTCGGTCGCCAAGAGGCGGTCGACCCACATCTCGGCGTGCAGGCGGTGGTAGGTCTCCTCCCGGTCCATCTTGGCCGCGATCCCGGCGAGCTCGGGGTCGGGCGACTCCTTCAGCGCGGCGAGCCGGAGCTCGTCGGCCGTCTCGTACAGCCAGCGGCGGGCAATCGTGCGCGCCCACTCGAGCCGGCGGAGCTCGACGAGCGGGGCGCAGCGGTACTCCTCGGGACGGCGATCGAAGGCGAGCGCGTCGGCGCTCGTGCCGAGCTCGGCCGCGGCCAGCTCGTACAGCGCCCGCGCGTGCCCGATCTCGTTCTGCGCGATCGAGGAGAAGGCGACGTCCTCCTCCAGGAAGGGCGCGATTCCCGTCCACTCCGAGTCGCGCCAGCCGAGGATCAGCTCGTCGTCGGCGAGCTGGAGGAGGAGGTCGGTGCGCGCGCTCATCCTGCTCCTTCCGCTCCTTCCGCCGCGGGCTCGGCGCTGCTCGCCCGCTCGCGGGCCTCGCGCAGGCGCTCCTTGATCGAGTAGCCGTCCACGCGGCGGTACTTGAGGTCGAACTCGTCCGGGAAGTCGCCGATCTCGTGCACCGCCTCGCGCGGGACGAGCCAGAGGGCGGCCGACTCCTGGCGGCGCCCGTACTGCTCACGGGCGTACAGCTCGGCGAAGCGCTCGTCCGGGGCGACGAGGGAGCCTGCGTGCTGGAGGGGTTGCCCCTTCCGCTCCTGCCGGAAGACCTCGAAGACCCGCCTCATGCCGCCTCCGCGAGGACCACCCTCTCCACCCAGGCGACGTCTGCCCGGGACAGGCGCCGGAACGCGAGCCGCTCCGCAGAGGCGGGCCCGTGTCCGGTGATCACCGCGCGCAGCCGCTCCCAGTCGGGCTCGGTGTAGAGCCAGCGGCCGGTCTCCTCGTCCTTGCGCAGCGCAGGATCGGGGATCTCCAGCCCCAGCTCCCGGATCTGCGGGACGTAGCCGTCGAGGAACTGCTGGCGCGCGTCCTCGTTCGCCTGGCTCTTGATCCGCCAGAACAGCATCGGGTCGTCGTCGGCGGGGATCGGCGTGCCGTGGAAGTGCATGAGAGGCTCCCACCAGCGGTTCAGGGCCTCCTGCACCAGCTCGAACTGCTCCTGCGTGCCGGTGACCAGGGTGAGGATCACGTCCCGACCGTGGAGGATGTGGAAGGACTCCTCCCAGCAGATCTTCTTCATGATCCGCGCGTAGGGCGCGTAGGAGCACTTGAGCAGCGCCTTCTGGGAGACGATCGCGGCCGCGTCCACGAGCCAGGCGATCACGCCCACGTCCCCCCAAGTGCGGGTCGGGTAGTGGAAGACGTTGTGGAACTTCGACCGGCCGGAGACGAGGTCGTCGAGGCAGGCGCTCCGGGGCTTGCCGAGGTCCTCGACCACGCGGTAGATGAGCTGGGCGTGCCCGACCTCGTCCTGGATCTTGGCGGTCAGGGCGAGCTTCCGCTGCAGGGTGGGGGCGCGGAGGATCCAGTCGCGCTCGGGGAGCACCCCCATCAGCTCCGAGTTGGCGTGCATCTCGATGAACTTGATCAGCCGGGCGCGGTACTCGTCCGGCATCCAGTCAGTCGCCTCCACCTGGCCGCCGGACTGGACGTACTCGACGAACTCCTGCGTGCGTGTGTCCACGATGCCTCGCCTTCCTACCGAACGGTCGTTAGCATCGAGTATATGGCCACGAGGAGGGAGGAGTTGACGCGCGAGGCGGCCAGGCTGTTCGCCGAGCGTGGCTTCCACGGAACGTCCATGGGGGATCTGGCCGACGCTCTCGGCGTGCAGAAGGGGTCGCTCTACTCGCTCACCGGCTCGAAGCAGGAGCTGCTCTTCGAGACCATGCGCGAGGGAGCGCGGGCGTTCCACGCGGCCCTCGACGTGGTGCCCGAGCAGGCGCCCGCGGTCGAGCGACTCCGGCATGCCCTGCGCGGCCACCTGCGCGTGGTCGCCGAGCAGCTCGACGTGGCGACCGTCTTCACCCGCGAGTGGCGCTACCTCGAGGGCGCCTACCGGGAGGAGATCCTCGCCGAGCGGCGTCGCTACGAGGAGCGCTGGCGGGCGCTCTTCCGGGAGGGGGTCGAGTCGGGCGACCTGCGTACCGACCTCGATGCGGGCGCCGCGGCGCTGCTCGTCCTCTCCGCCGCCAACTGGGCCTACACCTGGCTCTCCCCAGGCCGCGACACGGACGAGCTCGCCGATCGCTTCCTGGGCATCCTGGTGGACGGGATCCGCGGCTACGCAACCTCGCGCTAAACCGGTGTCAGACACCGATCGGCGGCAAGGGGGAAGTGCACCAACTTCGAAAAAACTCATCCACACCGGAAACGCGCTTCGCACCTCGCCTTCGAGCGAGTGGCATGGCTGTTCGAGGCCAGCTACGAGCGGGCTGCCGGTTCGCCGGTGTCTGACACCGACTCTGGGGTCGAGAGGGAGAAGGCGCCGTACCCGACCACCCGATCCGGCTCGCCGCCCGCGTCGGCGGACGTCCGCAGCTCGAGGAGGTCGAGGGCGAGCCGGCGCCGCCGAGCGTGCTCCACGAGCCCGCGGAGCGCGTGGACGCCGCAGGCGGCGCCGTCCGTGAGCGCCTCCGGCTCGCGGCGCACGACGGCTTCCGCGGTCGCGCGATCGGCCCGCCGCGCGACCTCGTCGGGCAGGTAGTGGCTGAGGTCGGTCGAGACGACGAGCAGCGCGCCCTGGCCGGCGAGCGCGTCGAGGAGCTCGGCCACCTCCCCGGGCGCGGCCTCCCCGACCGCGAGCGGCAGGATCTCGAGACCGCCCCGGCAGGCCCGCTGCAGGAACGGCAGCTCGACCTCGAGCGCGTGATCGGTGCGGTGTGGGGCGTCGGCGACGAGCGCTCCCGCCGCCAGCGCCGCCTCGCGGAGGCGGACGCTGACCGGCACCTCGCCGAGCGGGGTCGCCCACGCGTCCATGCCCGACACGGCTACCCCGGCCAGGGGAACGAAGTGGGACGGCCCGAGCAGGGCGACGTCCGCCTCCTCCGGGAGGAGCGCGAACGCGGCGGCCGCCACCGGTCCCGAATACACGTACGCGGCGTGCGGCGCGACGACGCCGCACAGGCCTGCGCGGGCCCGCCGGCCGGCCTGCTCGAGCAACGCGTCCACGACGCGCTCGAGCTCGCCCCGGTCCGCCGGGTAGAAGAGCCCGGCCACGGCGGGAGGCCTGATCACGCGGCGATGCGAACCGGCAGCCGGCGCGCGCCCCAGGTGCCCGGCTGCTCCTCGAAGACGCCGGGGCAGCGCTCTCCGCAAGCCGCGCAGCGCCCGCCCTCGGTGAGGTTCCAGGTGCCGAGGGAGTACCAGTCCCGCTCGATCAGGAGTGCGCCGCATCTGTGGCAGTAGGTGCTCTGGCCGGCGCGGTCGTGGACGTTGCCCGTATAGACGTAGCGGAGCCCGTTGGCGAGCGCGATCGCCCGCGCCCGCGTCAGCGTCGCCGGCGGCGTCGGCGGGCGGTCGCGCAGCTTCCAGTCCGGGTGGAAGGCGGTGAAGTGCAGCGGGACGTCCGGCCCGAGGTGCTCCGCGTACCAGCGCGTCTCGGCCTCGATCTCCTCGTCCGAGTCGTTCAGCCCGGGGATCAGGAGCGTCGTCACCTCGACCCAGACCTCCGTCTCGTGGACGAGGTACTCGAGGGTGTCGAGGACGGGCCGCAGGTGGCCGGCGCAGGTCTTCGCGTAGAAGGTCTCCGTGAACCCCTTGAGGTCGACGTTGGCCGCATCCATGTGGGCGAACAGCTCCTCGCGCGCACCTGGACTGACGTACCCGGCGGTCACGGCGACGGCCTTCAGCCCCCGCGCGCGGCACGCGTCGGCGACGTCGATCGCGTACTCGAGGAAGACGACGGGATCGTTGTAGGTGAAGGCGACGCTGCGGCAGCCGAGGCGCGACGCCGTCTCCGCGATCTGCTCCGGAGAGGCGGCGTCGGCGAGCGTGTCGATCTCGCGCGACTTCGAGATGTCCCAGTTCTGGCAGAACTTGCAGCCGAGGTTGCACCCGGCGGTGCCGAAGGAGAGCACCGAGGTGCCCGGCAGGAAGTGGTTCAGCGGCTTCTTCTCGATCGGGTCGACGCAGAACCCGCTCGAGCGGCCGTAGGTGGTCAGCACGACCTTGCCGCCCTGGCACGCGCGCACGAAGCAGAAGCCGCGCTGCCCCTCGTGCAGGCGGCAGGCCCGCGGGCACACGTCGCACTGGACGCGGCCGTCCGGGAGCGCATGCCAGTACCTCGTCGGATGGTTCATCGCACCTCCATGATGCACCCGTGCACGCGGTCCTGATCGTGAATCCCTTCGCCTCGGGGGTGGACGAGGAACGGCTCGGCGCGGTGCAGGAGGCCCTGCCCCCCGGGACGGAGACGCGGCTGACCACACGCCGGGGGGAGGCGACGGAGCTGGCCCGCGCGCTCGCGGGGCGGGTGGACGCGCTCTACGTCTTCGGGGGGGACGGGACCTTCAACGAGGTGCTGAACGGGATCGACTCGACGACGCCTGTCGGCCTCCTCCCGGGGGGCGGGACGAGCGTCCTCCCGCGCGCGCTGGGGCTGCCGCGTGATCCGGTGGCAGCGGCACGCCGGCTGCGGGAGGGGAGACCGCGGCGGATCGGGGTCGGCCGGGTGGACGGGCACCGCTTCGGCTTCTGCGCGGGGATCGGATTCGACGCGGAGCTCGTCCGCGCCGTGGACGCGCTCGGCCGCCGCCCGGACGGTCGCCGCCCGGGCGACCTCGCCTTCGCCTGGGCAGGCGTGCGGACCCTCGCGCGCCACCGCTTCGCGCTGGAGCCGGCGCTCGAGGTGGTCGGCCTGGGACGGGCCGCGTTCGCGCTCGTGGCCAATGCTCCCGTGTACAGCTATGCGGGGCCGGTGCCGCTGCGCCCGGCGCCCGAGGCGAGCTTCGAGGGCGGCCTCGACCTCGTCGCTCCGGTCCGGCTCCGCCTCCGCGACCTCCCCCGGCTGGCCCGGTACGCCCTCGGCCGGGGTGGCCGCGAGCACGCGCCCGACCTCCTCCGCGCCCACGACGCCGACCGTCTCGAGGTCGTCTGCGACCGCCCGCTGCCGCTCCAGGCCGACGGCGAGGACCTCGGCGACGTCGAGCGCGCCGTCTTCACCGCCGAGCGCGGCGCGGTCACCGTGCTGGTGTGACCTACACTTCGCCCGCGATGAGCCAGGTGCTGCCTGCCGAGGGGGGCCTGCGGCGCGTCATCGGCGACGGCGGGGCGATTCCCGACGGCGAGGTCGAGCTCACCCCCGACCAGCACCTCACGCTCTACCGGTGGCTGGTGCTGCTGCGCACCTACGACGAACGCTCGGTCGTCTACCACCGCCAAGGCCGCATCGGCACCTACGCGATCTTCTGGAACCACGAGGCGATGCAGGCCGGCTCGGCGTTCGCGCTCGAGCGGCGAGACTGGATCTTCCCGAGCTACCGGGAGTCGGCGATCGGGCTCCTCCGCGGGATGCCGGTCGCGACCGTCCTGCACTGGTGGCGCGGGCACCCCGCGGGCTGGTGGAACCCCTACGACTACAACGTCGCCTCCATCTGCGTGCCGATCGCCACGCACGTCCCGCACGCGGTCGGCTTCGCCTGGGGCTCGCGCCTGAAGGGCGAGGACCGGGTCGCGATCGCCTACTTCGGCGACGGGGCCACCTCCGAGGGGGTCTTCCACGAGGGCGCCACCTTCGCGGGCGTGCTCAAGGCCCCGGTCGTGCTCTTCTGCAACAACAACCAGTGGGCGATCTCGACCCCGCTCAGCGCCCAGACGGCGGCCCCGACGCTCGCCGACAAGGCGATCGGCTACGGGATGCCGGGCGTGCGCGTGGACGGCGGCGATGTGCTCGCCGTGTACGAGGCCACGCGGGAGGCGGTCGAGCGCGCCCGCGGCGGCGAGGGCCCGACCTTCATCGAGGCCGTCACCTACCGGGCCGCTCCGCACGCCACCGCCGACGATCCCTCTCTCTACATCGACGAGGAGCGGGTCGCGGAGGAACGCGAGCACGAGTGCGTCGGCCGCTACGAGCGCTACCTGTACCGCTTGGGCGTCCTCACCGACGCCACGGCCGCGGAGATCAAGGAGGAGGCCCTCGAGCTGATGCGGCAGGGGATCGCGGAGGCCGAGGCCGAGCCTGCCCCCGAGGTCGACCTCCTCTTCGCGCACGCCTACGCGCAGCCGCCGCCGGGGCTCGCCGAGGACCTCGCCGAGCTGCGGAGGATCCTCGGTGGCTGAGCGCTACCTGGTCGAGGCGGTGAACGACGCGCTCCACGTCGAGATGGAGCGAGACCCCGCGGTGCTCGTGCTCGGCGAGGACGTCGGCCGGCTCGGTGGCGTCTTCCGGGCCACGGCCGGGCTGCGGGAGCGGTTCGTCCCCGATCGCTGCGTCGACACCCCGCTCGCCGAGGCCGGCATCCTCGGCACCGCGATCGGGCTC
>Ga0073934_10002004_pt1 | contig 45152 bp, 45 predicted proteins | sample LarsenN4metaG_FD_76834 | JGI IMG/M metagenome (GOLD analysis project Ga0073934, IMG submission 76834) | Hot spring sediment bacterial and archeal communities from British Columbia, Canada, to study Microbial Dark Matter (Phase II) - Larsen... ...
AACAGAGTGTAGAGCAAACTGCAATCCGCGCCGCTGAAAATATAGGCACGTCCGGCATTCGCCGGGCTGATGCCAGGATCTTCAAGGCGCGCGCCGACAATCACATCGGCTTTGCCGTCAGCGTTGACATCGCCGGCGCCGGAAACGGAAATGCCAAATTCGCCGCCGGCTTCTTCATTCGGCGAGAACAGCGAGAACAGCAAGCCGCCGTCCGCTCCACTGAAAACATAGGCGCGTCCGGCGTCAACAGGGCTGGCGCCCGGATTTTCATGAAACGCGCCGACAATCACATCGGCCTTGCCGTCGCCATTGACATCGCCGGCGCCGGAAACAGCCACGCCAAATTGGCCGCCGACTTCTTCATTGGGCGAGACCAGGGTGATAGTCTGGGTGTAAGCGGGGCTGGTGAAAAGCATAAAAAAGGCCACGCCAAAACCGGCCAGTCGTAATAAGTTGGATTTTTTCATAGGTCATTTGCTCCGTCATAGCAACGTGCTGAAGATTTTCGCCATGCGATGGCAGCCTTCCTTATCGCAGGAGAATCATCTTTCGCGTATCAGTGAACACTGTGGAACCATGGAGGGTCGAGGCCTCGAGTCGATAGAAATAGATGCTGGAGGCCACTTGTCTGTCCCGATGATCTCTTGCCTCCCACACTACGGAATAGACGCCGGCTTTGAACGTAACTTTTTCCAAGAATCGAAATCGTCGTCCGAGAATATCATACACAGTCAAAGTCACCTCAGCGTCTTGCGGAAGAGAAAACCGGATCGTGGTCGACGGGTTGAAAGGGTTGGGATAATTTTGATGCAATTCAAACTCCGTTGGCAGCGTGCTTGAAATTTCTTCGACACGGGTTACAAACCCGGCAGATTGATACCAGAAGCCGATGCTTTGGAGGTGTGCTGAATTTTGTGCAACCCCGATAACGGCTTGCCCAACCGTTCCGGTAAGCCGAAAACTTCCATCTTGCGAAGTAGCGCCGCCATTGGCAAGCACGTTTCTGGATATCACTGGTTGTGCATTGGTTTCGGAAATCAACCAGAAGCACGAGATCGTGAGCAGTGATAAAAATATCTTTGAGCTTTTCATTGCCTTGCTCCTGATTATTTCGAGTGTTCGTCGGTACTGCTGCTGAAATACGGTTGCCTTTGGTGACATCGGCCTCATTTGGCGCCGGCGGCGATGGATTCAAGTGCTTCCACTCGTTTCGACAACCTGTTGATAGTTGCTTGCTGTTCCTTGACCGCCTCGATCAGAAGCGCGGTGAGTCGGGCATAATCCACGGATTTGGCATCTTTGCCGTTTTCTTCATACGCCACCACTTCCGGGATCACTTCCCCGACTTCTTCGGCGATCAGGCCGAGGTCGTGTTTGCCGTTCTCTATCCAATCGAACGATACACCGCGCAGATGTTGAACCTTCTCAAGGGGTCGTTCAAGTGTTTTGATGTTGGTTTTCCACCGTCGCGAGCTGTAGGTGGTCCAGGCATCGGCGATGGGGTCGGTAACCGAATTTTGCTTGACAGTCAAAATATTTGCAGGATTCGAGCCAGTTCCAATACCGACATTGCCGCCGGCGTGAATTCGCATTCTTTCAACACTGTTTTCGCTGAAATGAATCGAGCCGACATAGTCGAGGTACAAATCGTTTGTCGCGAAGAGCCCTTGCGACTGGTAAGATCTGATTTTAATACTTCGATTGGAATAATCGGTGCTGGAAACTAAAATCGCTCCTTCATCTCCCATTTTCCCCACAACATGCAAATTCGCGCTTGGGCTCACCGTTCCAATGCCCACACCTCCTGACGCTCTTATCAAGAATTGGTTGGGTGCCGTGGATTGGTAGGGTATGGCAGTTGTTGCGTCAGCCCAAACAAAAGCTCCGTCGTGCACGGCATTCGCGGCGCTTCCCGCGGCAAAACTCGCGACACCCGATGCGATATTAGAAAAACCGCCGGGCACTGTCGCGTTTTGCCCGCTGGCTATATTTCTTGTGCCTCCACCTACTGTGGCTCTGGAACCTGTGGCGGAGTTGCCGGACCCGCCACCCACTGTGCTATATTCTTTGCTGGCGAGATTGCTTTCCCCTCCACTTACCGTTGCAGCAATAGCGTTGGTAGCACTGATGTCGCCATTTCCAGCTTGATTTAGGACACCACCGCCAACTGTGCCCATATTATCGGTGACACGGTTGGGAGTTACTACTGCTCCCCCTCCGGAAATGGTCGCCCCGATGACTCCATCAGTAACATAGTTCTTACTGTGACCGCCAATAATGTTTGGCACGTCGCTGACTTGTGGTACTTCCAAACGAAGCGTGCGTAAACCCCTGACGCGTATCTCCAAGGGTTGCTGATCGGTGGTACCTAAGAAGTGGGTTCCGGCCGTGGTGCCGCTGTTACCAGTGAGGCTCCAACTATTTCCTCCGCCATCCGTCGCTGCGCTAGTTTGAATCGTGCCATCTGGGAATTTGAAGCCGCCGGTTGTGGATTCTATCGTTCCGGCTACTGTAAGTGCTGAAGTTGGATTGTTGGTGCCAATGCCCACACCATTTCTAGCCCGAATCAGAAACTGGTTTGCAAGAGTCGAGACGAAATCTTCGTCAGCATAATCCGCCCAAACAAAAGTGCCATGGTGATTCGCTTTAGCTTGTCGACCAGCAGCGAAACTGCCGTATCCAGTTGCGCTGTTACCGAATCCTCCAGGTACCGTGGCTGCAAAATCACTGGCTGTGTTTTGAATGCCACCACCCACAGTGGAACCCCATCCGGACGCAGTATTGTTTTCTCCTCCTACAGCCGTAGCGGACTGGGCGCTCGCTACGTTCTTGACACCGCCACCAACGGTTGCATATGCGCTACCAACATTATTATCACCATCGCCCACGTGATTATTTGTACCACCACCCACAAAACCCAAATTATCGCTAATTCGGTTGCCATAGCCACCGCAAATTGCTGCACTATTGACATTTGAATCAACGACATTACCCGCACCTCCGATGAAGTTCACGTGTTCGGGGCCTGTAGGAACAGCTTCAAGCCGTAAGACTCTACGGTTATTTGCACGCAACTCGAATGGTACAAGATCAGTAGTTCCAAGAAAATGAGTGCCTTCAACTGTGCCGCTATTCCCAGTGAGACTCCAGCTATTTCCTCCGGTGCCGGTTGCGGCTGTGGTTTGAACCGTGCCATCCGGGAATTTAAATCCGCCTGTCGTCGAGTGAATCGTGCCCACGACTTGAAGTTTTTCGCTGGGATTCGGGCCGGTGCCGATGCCGACATTATTTCCAATTCGCATGTATTCATAACCCAGGCCTCCTCCATAAAAAACGACTCCTGCAGAAGCATTACCTGTGCCGGTAAAAACGTTCAACACCTTGGTGGCCTCTATGTATTGCCCCCACAAACTTGAAGTTTTTATTTTGATATTCATCCCACCTACCGGCCCAGGTGGTCCTGGGACAAAGATGCCTTCGTCAGCTCTGATACTTCCAGCCACATGCAGTTTGCTTTTTGGCTTCGTCGTCCCAATCCCAACACTATCATCCGAGGGAAAAACATTCGATTCGCCGAATACACCGCGTGCATTCATGCTGTACGCCGAGGCGGTGAGCGCGATCCGTGGCGCCAACTCGGGGTTTCCGGCAATGCTGATCCCGAGCCAATAGGGCTTGTCAAAAGGCAGTGCGAGGGGCGCGACACTGCCCAAGATCACGTTCATTATTCCTTTGTTAACCGTGATCGATTGTTGTTCCTGCCAAAGCGCGGCGCCGTCGGTTGCTTGCTCGTAAAGCCTGAAGGTCATCGTGTAGGCGCCATCAGGCACGGCAGTGCCGCTGGCATCGGTCAGTACCCCTTGATAACTCATGGTCTTGGGAATCTGACTCAAAGCGATTTCGGCATTGAGTAATGCCAACACGATCAAGAACAATGCGCCTTTCATGTCTTTACCTCCACATGAATTTCATCTGATCAAACTCATCTTTTTCACTTGTGAAAAACTTCCGGCACGAAGTTGGAACAGATACACCCCACTCGCAAGCGATTTGCCATTATCGTCTTTCCCATCCCACCGAACACGATAATACCCAGCTTCGTACTGCCCCTCCACCAACGTGCGAATCTCTTTGCCGAGGGTGTTGAAGATTCTAATCACAACATGATTAGCTTCCGGAAGCTGGAAGCGAATCTCGGTTTCGGGATTGAAAGGGTTGGGATAATTGGGCAACAGTGCATAAGACTCAGGCAGAGGCAATTCGGCAGCAAGTGCGACGGATTTGCCCATATCGTGTGAAACCGTGACCGTAGCTTGAGCCGTTGTACGATTTCCGGAAGCATCTTCCACTTCATACGTAACAGTGTAAATTCGCCCGTTTCCTCCACCGAGCCTCTCGGCACGAAGTTGAAATTCCGTATCGGGTGTTCCAAGCTCGTGTCCCATGATGTCGGGGGAATGTTTCTTCCCTGGTCCCTCTTCAGGTTCGTTACTTACTATCGACTTCAAGACGAAACTCGGATTGGCATCGCAGACATCACTCACCGTTATGGCGGCATGAATGTCTCTCATTTTGTGATTTGGCGGCCAGAGTACATGGGGAGTTAACGTAACGGTAAGCATCGGGGGAGTGGTATCGACAACGTTGACAGTCCGCATTGCCGAAGATTGATTTCCACTCGCATCCTTGGCCGTATAGGTGATGTTATAGCTTCCAGGCACTCCCGAGGGCACGCTGCCAGTAATGGTGAGAGATGGAGAAGGATCACAGGCGTCCCTCACTGTTGCGCCCGGTTCGGAATAGGATGCCGGACATTCGATCATCATCGGATTGTCGCCATTCAATGTGATTGCCGGCGGGGCGGTGTCTTCGAGATATCTGACTTTGAGCTTTGGCCGCTGCGTGGTGCTGGCATTTTGCCATGGATATGTGACGTCGGAGTTTTGCCAATGCATGTTATAGCCCCCATACAACACTCCAAATTGTATGGCATCGTCGGCAATTTGATTGCCTTTCAGCAACACGCCGTGATTTTCATAAGTGCCATCGAGCCAGTCCTGAACGAATTGTGTGACCTCGAATCCGAAAAATCTGTTGGGAACCGAAGACTCGGGAGGGCCCATGGAGGTGAAAAGCACGGTTGAGGATTGTGTGCTTGCATCGTAATCAGTCCCGGCGCCCAAACCGATTGCGGTCCAGTCTTCCGGGCCGCCGGTGAGTTGATTATCCCCGAACCAACGCTCATACCCCGTCACCCCGTTGATCGCGGCATTGTTAATCCCGTCTGCGCTTCCCTCGTTCCAGCTTTTCAAGACGCGATGCAACACCAGGCCCGCGCCCGGTGGATTATTGTAGCGGTACCAAATCGTGCTCCAGGGAAAAAGCAAAATCTCAGCGGAGAGGATCGTTGCACAAGAGGGCAAATTGGCGAGATCAAAGAAGAGCAAACTTCTATAGTGTCCGCCATCCGAATTCTTGTAGCTCGAAAACACACTCGTCTGGTAAACCCGGTACGGCTCCTGAAAGGGATAAAGCGGCAAGCGCAGCGAGATGCGGTTGTCTTTTCCCTCCGGCCCGTTTTCAACGATCACTCGCGCTTCGTCGCCGACCGCGAGAGAGGCGTCGGGGGCAAACACGATTTCCACGCCGGCCAAACCGTTGAGCTCATTCCAGGTTGCGCCGTCGGCAACGATGTTGGTGGCAGGATTGGCATCCACAGTGGCCTGCGTCGGGCTTTTGCTGGTGATTCTCACCACATACGTGCCATTGGACGGCACGGCTTGGTTTTTGACGCGAATGTCTGAAATGGGGTGATTGGTCGTGTTTTTAAATTTCAACGTCTTATTGCCAGGCTGAATGACGGCGTGGGTTTCGTTCGCGTGCGCGACACCGCCCAAAAGCATGGCAATGATGAAAGAGCAAACTATGCCTGAAAGGACATGCTTGCCCGCGCGTGCAAGAAGTTTCTGCTTCATGATTTCCTCCGTAACTTTCTTTTTGAACTTCATAACGAACTGTTTCTTCCTTACAGACGCACGAGCAAAAATTTTTATGCAGCAGAAGGGGAAAAATGAAAGCGGCTGACAAGGACAGTGTTAATCCACTGGTAGGGTTTGGGGAGGGATGAAAATGTCTCTGCTTAATCAGTTCGTATCAAGCTTTTAAACTTACCCGAGTTAGGTGTTGCGCAGCACCTGTTTCCAGCCGCGCATTTTCCAGGCGCTGAGAGAAGAATTGGAATGTGAAGGTTGCAAATTGGCGGGTTCGGGTGATTCGCTCTCCCGATGCAACACCGCGGCGAGCGCCGCCGCCGTGAGATCGCTCTCGCCGTTCGTTGCGGAAAGCTGAACCTCGCAAAATTCATTTTGCACGAAGTGCGTATCGAAATCACCGGCGCAAAATTTGGGATGATTCAGCACCCACAGGCAAAATGGAATCGTCGTGCGCACGCCGGCGATTTCATATTCACGCAAAGCCCGGCGCATGCGGCGAATGGCCTCGTCGCGGTTGGCGCCCCAGGCAACGAGCTTGGAGATCATCGGATCGTAGTAAATCGAAATCTCATCGCCCTCGCCGACGCCGCTGTCCTCGCGAACGCCGTTGCCGCCCGGGCGCTGTAGGTGTTTTAATTTGCCAATCGAGGGCAGGAAATTATTTTCCGGATCTTCTGCATAAATCCGGCACTCGATTGCATGGCCGTGCCGTTCGATTTGTTCCTGGTGAAAAGGCAATTTGCCGCCGGCCGCGATTTCCAATTGCAGCCGCACCAAATCGAGGCCGGTGACCATCTCCGTCACCGGGTGCTCGACTTGCAGGCGCGTGTTCATTTCGAGAAAATAGAAGTTGCGGTTTTTGTCAACGATAAATTCGATGGTGCCGGCATTGGCATAACCGCAACTGCGCGCCGCTTCGACGGCGGCTTCGCCCATTTCCCGTCGCATTTTTTCGTCGAGCAGGGTGGAGGGAGATTCCTCGATCACTTTTTGATGCCGGCGCTGAATCGAGCACTCGCGTTCGCCGAGATGCACGACGTTGCCGTGGTTGTCGGCGATGATTTGAAACTCGATGTGGCGCGGGTTCTCGACATATTTCTCTATATAAACCCGACCGTCGCCAAATGCGGAGCGCGCCTCGGAAGCGGCGCTATTGAAAAGCGAAATCAAATCTTCAGCGCGATGCACCAGCCGCATGCCTTTGCCGCCGCCGCCGGCCGAAGCCTTGACCAAAACCGGGAAGCCGACGCCCTCGGCAATGGCCAGCGCTTGCTTCGGATCGTCCACCGCGTCTTTGCTGCCCGGCACGGTCGGCACGCCGGCGCTTTTCATGAGTTTACGCGCCGCAGTTTTGTCGCCCATTTTTCGCATCGCCTCACCGCTGGGGCCGATGAAAATCAAGCCCGCGGCCGCAACCGCATCGGCAAACGCGGCGTTTTCCGAAAGAAAGCCGTAACCGGGATGAATGCCTTCGGCGCCGCTGCGTCTGGCCGTGCCGATGATTTTTCCCTGCACGAGATACGATTCACGCGCCGCCGGCGGGCCGATCTCATACGCTTCATCGGCCATGCGAACGTGCAGCGCGAGACGATCGGCTTGCGAATACACCGCGACCGTGCGAATGCCCATTTCGCGGCAGGTGCGCATCACGCGCACGGCGATTTCACCGCGATTGGCAACTAAAATTTTTCGAAACATATTCGTTTTTAAAATTGGCGACGAAAAGAGAACGGCAACGAAAAAAACTTTTTACTCTTCAAAGCTTTCTATCGCCTCTCCCTCGTCGTCATAGGCCTCGATAACGTTGTCGAGCTTGGCGATCTTGATCAGGCCCAGCACCCGCGATTGCGGATTGATGAGCTTGACGCGGCCATTGAGCGGGCGCGCCTGGCGAATGCCGAACAAAATCGCGCCGAGGCCGGAGCTGTCGGCAAACTCGACCCTGGCCAGATCGATCAGGATATTTTTGATTCCCTGCTCGAGCATCACCAGCAAATGCGCTTTCAATTCCGCCGCGATGACATTGTCAAGGCGGGCGTCCTGCAAGCGCAAAATGGTGACATCGTTTTTGGTGACGGTTTTGAAGTTCATGATTTAGACTCCGTATTGACAAGGTTTTTTGATGGCGTTTACGAGATCGTTGAAATTTATTTATGCGGCACTACTTTATTTGCCTGCATCAGATGTTGCCTCAGATTTTGGCGTCAATGTTTCTAAAAGCATCGCTCTAAACTGATGTGCTTCCTTGAAATCCTGCTCGACTTGTTCAAGTGGAATGGCGGCATCAAGAGTTGCTGGATCTCTGTCCACAAGGTAGTAGTTTTCAACTCGTTCGCACAGGTCAGTAAAAGATTTGAGCTGTAGCTTGTATTTGACCGCTTCGTCTAATAGTTTTGAGATGGCATGTGTTTTGTCTAACTCCCAATTATTGGCCAAAAGGAAAACCTTGAGATATTTTTCAAGCGCTTGTTGCAAACGAAAGCCGGCATCCTCCTGATCGCCCTCGCTTAATCTTTTTTCGACGCGTTGCCAGTCTCGTTCTGCAACACGCACCCAATCTTGTGGGAAAAGCGAATCTCCTCTTTTGCTGGCCCTGTTCAAATCTCCTTTCCAAAAATTTGAGTCATGATAAAGTTGTATTCCACGCTCAAGAATTTGTTGAATGAAGCGGTTACCTCGATCAAGCTGTAGCAGCACCTCCTCAGGAGTGAAAACAATCGGTGAAACTTCGATCTTGCCGCGCAACTCTCGGACGATCCGTTTGACCGCCGAGCATCGCGTGAAAAAGTTCTCCTGCGTTTTTTTAACGACAAAGAGATCGATATCGCTATCTGGCTTTGCTCCGCCTGTGGCCTGTGAGCCATATAAGATAATCTCTTCCGGGTGATATTCCTCTGCGATACGCGCCGCCATTTTCTCAATCACCGGCCGGAGCGGATTGCGCGCAAAGCCCTCATAAGCGGCTTCCTTTTTTTCTCTTACTGTTTTCATTTACACTTATGTTTTACGCCTTACGTTTTAGAGCGGAATATTCCCATGTTTTTTCTTGGGATTGCTGTCCACTTTGTTCTCCAACATGCGCAGCGCCGTGATGAGCTTCGGCCGCGTTGCCGCCGGCTCGATGATGTCGTCGATGTAACCGCGTTCGGCGGCGATGTACGGATTCGCAAATTTCTCGCGAAATTCCTGTACTTTGGCGTCGGTCGCCGCTTTCGGATCGGGCGCTTGCTCGATCTCTTTCTTGAAAATAATCTCAACTGCGCCCGGCGGGCCCATCACCGCAATTTCCGCCGAAGGCCAGGCGTAGTTGATGTCGCCGCGAATGTGTTTTGAGCTCATGACATCGTACGCGCCGCCGTAGGCTTTGCGGGTGATCACCGTGACTTTGGGAACGGTCGCTTCACAAAACGCATACAACAGCTTCGCGCCGTGCTTGATAATGCCGCGCCATTCCTGATCCGTTCCCGGCAAAAAGCCGGGCACGTCCACGAACGTCACGATCGGAATGTTGAACGCGTCACAGAAACGCACGAAGCGGCCGCCTTTGAGCGAGGAGTCGATATCGAGCACACCGGCGAGGCTTGCCGGTTGATTGGCCACGACGCCGACGGGTTTGCCGCCAAGCCGGCCGAAGCCCACCACGATGTTGGTCGCATAATTCGCGTGCACCTCCATAAAATCGCCGTCGTCGACAATTTTAAGAATCACGTCTTTGATGTCATACGGTTTGTTGGGATTTTCCGGCACCAGCGTGTTGAGCGATTCGTCCTGGCGATTCATGTCGTCGGCGCAGCTTTTCAGCGGCGGATCCTCGCAGTTGTTGGCGGGGAGGAAGCTCATGAGCCGGCGGATATCTTTTAAACAGGCGATCTCATTTTCTTCGAGAAAATGCGCCACGCCGCTTTTCGTGGCGTGCGTTTCGGCGCCGCCAAGCTCTTCAAAGGTGACGTCCTCGTGCGTCACCGTTTTAACGACGTTCGGCCCGGTGACGAACAGGTAGCTGGTGTGTTTCACCATGAAAATAAAATCCGTGATCGCCGGCGAGTACACGGCGCCGCCGGCGCACGGTCCCAAAATCGCGGAGATTTGCGGCACGACGCCGCTGGCCAGCGTGTTGCGCAAAAAAATATCGGCGTACGCCCCGAGGCTGAGCACGCCTTCCTGAATGCGCGCGCCGCCGGAGTCGTTCAGTCCGATCACCGGCGCGCCGTTTTTCATCGCCATGTCCATGATCTTGCAAATCTTCGCGCCGTAAGCTTCCGAGAGCGAGCCGCCGAGTACGGTGAAATCCTGCGAGAAAACATAAACCAGCCGGCCATCGATGCGGCCGTAACCGGTGACCACGCCGTCGCCGAGAAATTTTTGCCTTTCGAGGCCAAAGTCGTGGCTGCGATGCTGCACGAGCATGTCAAGCTCTTGAAAGCTGCCCTCATCCAACAACAAGTTGAGGCGTTCGCGCGCGGTGAGCTTGCCCTTGTCGTGCTGCTGTTTGATGCGCGCTTCGCCGCCGCCGAGACGGGCCTTTTCTTTCAAACGCCGCAAGCGTTCGATATTTTTCGGAATAGACATGATTTGTTCTAGCGCCGTTTGCCTTTTTCTTTTTTGCTCTTTGCCTTTTGCCTCCCGCCCTTTGCTCAGTATAAAAAGAATGCAGTAAAAAGCAAATGTTTTTTCGTGGCTTGCTCGTGAATCATCTCCCCCCTTAAAAAGTTCTTTTTGTATTTCTCCCTTTGATTTCTCTCTTGCAATTGTGCGGATTTTTTCGTAAGGATAGAACCATGCCGGCGACAAATCCTGGTGTCGCCTGATGCACATTTAAATCCGAATGATTCTATGCAAACGGCAACTGCTGCGTCTTTCCCTCAGCGCGCTGCTGCACCGAGCTGGTCCGCTTATCCCGCGCCGCAAGAGACCGTCTCGGATGCGCGTTACGAAGTTCGCTTCGCGCAAAACGCCGAAGAGCTGGATGCGATTTTAAAACTCCACTTCAAGGTTTTCAATCTCGAGCTTGGCGAGGGTTTGGAAGAATCGTACTTAACGCAGCGCGATCAAGACGAGTTTGATGCGTGCTGTCACCATCTGATCGTCGCGGACAAAAAAATCAGGAGGTGATCGGCACGTACCGCATGCAAACGCACGAAATGGCTGCGGCGGCGCACGGCTTTTATTCGGCAAGCGAATTTGATTTGACGCACTTGCCGGATGGCGTCGTGCAAAATTCCGTCGAAGTCGGCCGCGCGTGCATTGCGGCGGCGCATCGCAACGGCCGCGTGCTGTTTTTGTTCTGGCGCGGACTGGCGGTTTACATGATGCTGACGAAAAAGCGTTATCTCTTCGGCTGCTGCTCGCTCACCAGCCAGAATCCCGACGAAGGCCGGCTGGTCATGGACTATTTGCAAGCCAACGGCTACGTGCATTCGGAGTTGCAAGTCTTGCCGCTGCCGGTCTGCGCCTGCTATCCGGAAGATTACATTGCGCAAAAAACGCTGCCGGTCAAGATTCCGCGTCTGTTCCGGATTTATCTCGAATATGGCGCCAAGGTTTGCGGCCCGCCGACCATCGATCGTCGCTTTAAAACGATTGACTATCTCGTCATGTTGGATATTGCCGCGCTGGATCAACCAACCTTTCGCATGTTCTTTCGATGAGGACGTTCAGGCTCTGTTATCGCTTGCTTTTGTTGGCCGTGGGCACGATCGTTCTCGAAGCGGTTTTGCTTATCGGCAAGCTGTTTCTGTGCTTTGCGGCGGGATGGCGCATTCGCTGGCGCAATGTGCTGGTGCAAACCTGGGCGCAAATGGTCGCGCTGATTGTGAACATGAAAGTTCATGCGCAAGGCCAACCCCCTAAGCCGCCGTTTTATCTGGTCTCCAATCATCTCAGCTACTTCGACGTGCTGGCCTATTTCACCCAATTGCATTGCATCTTTGTGGCCAAGGCCGAATTGGCAAGCTGGCCGTTTTTTGGTTTTTTGGCGAAATCGGCCAATACCCTCTTCATCGATCGCGCCAACAAAAAAGATATTCCGCGCATCAATGCTCAGATCGAAAAAGCGATTCACGAGAGCGACGGCGTCATCGTCTTTCCGGAAAGCACCAGCTCCAAAGGCAGCGAGATTCTTCCCTTCAAATCGCCGTTGCTCGAATATGCCGCGGCCCGGCAATTCCCGGTCTCCTATGCAACCATTCAATATCGCACCGGCGCTGCCGATTTGCCGGCCCATCTTTCCGTGTGCTGGTGGGGTGAGATGACGTTTGCCGGACATTTTCTCGATCTCTTGAAATTGTCAAAAATCGACGCGACGATCACCTTCGGCCCGACGACGGTTCGAGGAGATGATCGAAAAAAAATTGCGCAAGAATTATGGGATCGCCTCAATCGACAGTTCGAGCCAACTGTTAATCCGGAGCGCGACAGTTTGGCCATCAGATGAGCCGAATCGCCATGAAATCGAATCTGAAATCGACGAAACATCTGCGTGTATGGCTGCTTGCCGGTTACGGGATCTTGCTGGCGATTTCTCATCTCGTGCGCCAAAACACTCCCGCCGAAGCGCCGCTCGCGCAGGACAAACAGTTGACCCGCTTGCCTGCAGTTGATGGCGAACGGTCAACCAAACAAGAAATCAAGCTCGCTTATCGCGAGTTTGTTCCAGCCGCAAAAAAATCGCTTCCCGTTCTGATCTTGCTGCACGGCAGCCCGAAGGGTTCGGAAACCTTTGACGATCTCGGCCCGGCGCTCGGCAAAAACCATCGCGTGATCGTTCCCGATTTGCCCGGCTTTGGCGCCTCCTCGGCTTTTATTCCCGATTACTCCATTCGCGCGCATGCCAAGTATGTTTTGCGGCTCATGAATCATCGCGACGTGAAAAAAGCGCATCTCGTAGGTTACAGCATGGGCGGCGGCGTTGCGATCAACATGGCGGAAATCGCGCCGGAAAAAATTTCTTCACTTTTTATGACACCGATCAGCGGCCCTTGCGAGAATATTTGCGGAATTATCATGGCCCGATGTTGATTTTGCACGAAACGCGCGACGAGCTGGTGCCCTTCCGTCGCCGCGGAGCATCATCACCTCGTGCCGCAGAGTGAATTGAAGACCTATGCAACCGGACACGGCCTCGCTTTCATGCGCTGGCAATGGATGGTCCCGGATATTTCACATTTTGTCGACGACGTTGATGCTGGCAAAGCGCGCACGCGATTAACCGCCGCGCCCGAACGCCTTGCCGCCGCGCAACGGCCTTTTGATCACAAACAAAACCCGATGCAAAGCGGCATCGGGTTGATCGCGCTCATGCTGTTGATCGCCGCCGCAACCTTGGTCAGCGAAGACCTCACCTGCATCAGCGCCGGTTTGATGATTGCCCGCGGCGCCATCGGTTTTATTCCCGGCGCCCTCGCCTGCTTGTTCGGAATTTATTTCGGTGATTTGATGCTGTTTTGGGCGGGAAGAATTTTCGGACGAGCCGCGCTCAAACACCGTCCGCTGCGATGGTTCATTAACGAAGAAGACGTGCGGCGCAGCACCGAGTGGTTCAACCGGCGCGGCGCGAAAATCATTCTGATGAGCCGCTTCTGCCCGGAAGCCGTTTGCCGGCTTATTTCACCGCCGGCGTTTTGCGCACCGACTTTTGGCGCTTTTCATTATTCTTTCTGCTCGCCGCCGCGATCTGGACGCCCCTGCTTGTCGGTATCGCGGCGTGCATCGGTGAAAAGGCTTTGACGCTGATGTCGGATTATCAAAACCATGCGCTGTTGATCGGCGTCGCGGCTTTCATCACGCTTTGTTTTGATCAAAAAAGATTTGCCGGCGACGGCGCGTTTAAAATGCGTTCGCGATTTCATGGCGGCGAACAATTTGACGCTGCCGCTTGTGATCAAACCCGACCAGGGCCAGCGCGGCGCCGGCGTTGCCTTTGCTCACACCGAGCAACAATTGGAGGAATTTTTGGCGGCTATCCATGACGACGTCATCGTGCAGGAATACGTCGAGGGCCGCGAGTTCGGCATTTTTTATATTCGTTATCCGAACGCCGAGCGCGGCTTCATTTACTCGATCACCGACAAACGCCTGATTCAAGTGACTGGCGACGGCCGGCGCACGCTGGAGGAGCTGATCCTCGACGACGACCGCGCGGTTTGCCTGGCACGCTTGCATTTGCAAAAGCATCAAAAAAATTTGTATAAAATTCCCGTGCAAAACGAAAAAATCAAATTGGTCGAGGTCGGCACGCATTGCCGCGGCGCGCTGTTTTTGAACGGAGAATTTATTAAAACAAAAGCATTGGAAGCCCGCCTCGACGAAATCAGCAAAAGCTTCGACGGTTTTTACTTTGGCCGTTACGACCTCCGCACCTCGTCTATTGATGAAATCAAAAACGGCGCCGGCTTCAAAATCGTCGAGCTGAACGGCGTCACCTCCGAAGCGACGCATATCTACGATCCGCAAAACAGCCTGTGCAACGGCTATCGCGTGCTGATGAAACAATGGCGCATGGCGTTTGAGATTGGCGAGTTGAATCGCGCGAAAAATGTCATGCCGGTTTCCGCGACACATCTATTACGGCTACTGATAAAATAAGATTGGAAATTTTTACACAATTTTGTTGCTTTCATGGAAGAAAAATGCTATTTTGAGCAATCCTCATTTGCGGTTTAATCCCTCAAACCAGGAATAGCCCATTGAACGGAGAGTGAACATGGCTGAAAACAATGCGGTGACCAAAGAAGAGCTCAAGGAAGTCATGGCAGAAATGCGCCAGGAATTCCGGCAAGGCCTGGCCGAGACCAATCAAAACGTTCTTGCCCTCAGGCACAAAGTCGATGCTAATGAGAAAAAATTTGAAGCTTTTCGTGACGAGACTTTAAAAAAACATGACGAAGTCGTTAAAGCAATTTTTGCTCATGAGAAAAAAACGGATGCCCAATACGAAGATCTTCGTCAAACGCAATCCCGGTTGCTTACCGGAATGGATAAGGTCATGAAAGAACTCGAGAATCACCGTATAGAAAGAATGAGTTTGGGCGCTATTCAGGATCTTCATGGAAGTGAAATTGAAGCCATCAAGAAGCATCTTGGCTTTGAGAACAACAATGGCAAAAGTCGGGGAAACACCATCAAAAGACCATCTTCAAAAAAACCTAAAAAATCAAAGTAAGTATTTCCGGCCTCGATCGACCAATAGCAAAGATCATCTGAAACTAAATATTTAAAGGAGAACTTTGCTATGGAATTCACCAAAACGCAGTTATTCATCAGTTGGGGACTTCGTCTCGTGGTGGCGGTTATCTTGCTGCAAACGTTGTTTTTTAAATTCACCGGCGCCGAAGAGTCGAAGTATATTTTTAGCACCTTGGGCGTCGAGCCGTAGGGACGCCTCGGCTCCGGCGTCGTCGAGCTGGTGGCAGCGATTCTTTTGCTCGTTCCCCGCACCACGACGATCGGCGCGCTCATCGCGCTCGCCACCATGAGCGGCGCGATTTTAAGCCACCTGATCTTTCTCGGCATCGAAGTCAAAAACGACCGTGGACTTTTGTTCGGCCTGGCCTTGACGGTTTTTATCGCCAGCCTCGGCGTTCTTTATCTTCATCGCTCCGAGATACCGATCATCGGCGCCAAACTGCGGCCGCAAACGACGTAATGCAAAAAAATCGAATCCGTTTCAGCCCGAAACCGCCGATTGGCGTCTTGAAAATGAAGTGGCGTCGCAGCACGCTCACGCTGCCTATTTCTGGGAGACCGACAAGGAATTTGCGGCGGCGATCCGGTTTCTCGAAGCGGGTTTGCGCGGTTCCGATCACTGTGTCATCTTCGGGCACGAGGAGGCCAATCACGCCGTCTGCAAAATTCTACGCGAGCGCGATTTCGAAATTGAAGCGCTGCAGGCCAAGCACCGGCTCACCATCCTGGGTGGAAATTCCTCAGGCGATATGATTGGCCGGGCAATGTGCGTGAAATGGCCAACATTCTCGAGCGCGCCGTCATCCTTTGCGACGGACGCGAGCTGCAAAAGATCATTTTGCCATCTCCCCCAAAACGATGAAACCCGAAGCCGAGCTGGCGACGCTCGAAGAAGCCGAGCGCGCCCACATTTTGAAAACGCTGGAAGAAACCAACTGGGTGGTTGGCGGCGCCAACGGCGCTGCCAAACGCCTCGGCCTCAATCGCACCACGCTGATCGCGAGAATGAAAAAGCTTGGAATTGAGAAAGTGAAAGATTGATGCAAGGCATTGGCATTGCGAAGCTGAAGCTTCACTCCGAATTCGTTCCCGCCGCTCACCGACTCGCACCGCTTCTCGCCGATTTCGCCGCATCTTTTTTTCATGGCGCACGTATTTTAAAGTGTGAAAAGGCATGGTAAGACAGCAACCAAAATTACAAGTTGATCCCGCGTGTGGCCAGCTTTGGGGCAGGCGTCATCGTCGTAATAATGCTCGGCGGCATTCTCACGCGCGTGACGCATGGGGACCCCGCGGGTATCGTTCGCGAAATAGTTCTACTCGTCCTTGCGCTTATCGTGCTCTTCGCTCGGCGCCCGGCCTTCATGAAGTTCCGCAATGCGCATCAAGTTGATAGTGTGAATGATCCAAAAGCAAACCCTCGATGACGTGTGGTCGGTCCATCTTACAGCGTTGCTGCCTAACCAGTCGCTCAAGTTGACGTTGCACTGAAGAGTTCTAATTTTTTTATTGGCTGCCTGTTGCCGTTAGTCATATTCGCCCAGCTCAAACCCGCCCTCATCGCCGGCAAAATCGCCGACGAAAAAGGCAAGCCGCTCGCCTTCGCCAACGTGCAAGTCGTTGACACGTACGACGGCGAAGTTTCCAACGCAACAGGACGGTTCGTCATTACCTCGCGCAAAGCCGGCGAGGTGAAAGTGCGCGCCAGTATGATCGGCTACGAAACGAGTGAGTAAACTGCGCGTTTGATTCCCGGCGACACCGCGCGCGTCAATTTTGTTTTAAAAGAAACCGTTGTCAATCTGCAAGACGTGGTCGTGACCGCCAGCGCCTATGCAACCGGTGACGAAGGCAAGGGCGTGACCCTGCGCCGCTTGGAAGGTGTCACCACGCCCGGCGCGGCGGCGACGTGAGCGAGACCGTGACGCTGCTCGATCAAGCGACCGTCGTGCATCCGTATAAATATGAAACGCCCACCGGCGGCGTGTTCGGCACCATCAATCCGTTTCTCGTGAGCGGCACATTTTTCAGCAGCGGCGGATTTTCGGCGCGCTACGGCAATGCGCTCTCCGGCGTGCTGGCGATGGAGAGCCAAAACCTTCCGGAAGGTTCTGCGTATACTTTGAACGTCGGCTTGGCCGCTGCCTCGCTCGGCGCGCAAATGCCGCTGTTGCAAAATAAGCTCGGCGTGCGTTTCTCCGGCAACCGCAGCTTCACCGACGCGATGTTTCGTTTGAACGGCCGCCGCAATGAGTTCACCGAAATCCCGCGCGGCAGCGACGGCAATCTGAGTTTGATCTATCAATATTCGCCCACAGGCCGTTTGAAAATTTTCAGCTTCACGGCCAACGATCGCATCGGCGTACACGTGGATGAGCTGTCGTTCGTTGCCGTCTATCGCGGCAAAGAAACCAACCAACTGCACAATTTGCAGTGGACGGATTTGTGGCGCGGCTGGCTGATGAAAACGAGCCTCTCGCTCAATCGCTACGACACCCAACGTCATCTCGGCAATTTGAATTTCGACCAGCGCGATGACACGTACAAGTGGCGCACCGACGTCGAGCGCGAGTTGGGGAAACGCGCGCGTCTCGCCTTTGGAAGTGAGCTTGAACAAGTTAAAAGTGACTTCCGTGGCACCGTGCCGTCGAATGAAAATGTTCTCGATCCCAACGCCAGCGTTGACCGGCTGCACGAAAATTACTCCGCGCAACGTTGGGGCGGCTATGCAGAGATCGAAGCACAACTCTCGCGACGCTTAACTGGTGGTGCGGGCGTTCGTGCGGATCATCACGATCTTGCAAATGAAACCACCATCGACCCGCGCCTGTCATTGCGGTATGATTTTTCCAAGCGAACCAACGTTCGATTCGCTTGGGGAGTTTATCATCAATTCCCCGAAGCTTATTTGCTCAACCCGGCGAGCGGCAATTCTCAGCTTGCTTCGCAAAAGGCACAGCATTATATTATCGGTGTCGAGCATCAGCGCGATCAGCTCATGTTGCGAGCCGAAGCTTATCACAAGCCTTACGCGCATTTGGTGATTCGCGACAACGAGCGCAACTACGCCAATCGCGGCGACGGCGAGGCGAGCGGCGTCGACGTGTTTGTGAAATACGGCGCGTTTTTGCAGACGCGGTTCAACGGTTGGCTGGCATACAGCTTTTTGCACTCACGGCGGTTGTTACCGAGAAACACCAGCGATGGTTATCTTTAGGAGCGCGCGCCTTCATCCTTCGACATTACCCACAATCTTACGCTTGTCGGCAAGATCAGATTGATTCAATTTTTCAGCGGCGGCTTGACGTTTCGTTATGCCACCGGCCGGCCGGTGACGCCGATCATCGGCGCGATTCGCAACGATCAATTCGGTTTTTACGAGCCAATTGAAGGGCCGATCAATTCCGAACGTTTGCCGTCATTCCAAAGATTGGATGGCAGCTTGAGTTATTATCTCCCTTACGGCAACGGCCACTCGGCGACGTTTTATCTCGCCGTGTCCAATCTGCTTCGCAAAAACTACGGAGGAATTAGAGATGATCAAAGGCGTTCACACCATGTTCTACTCGTCCGAACCCGAAGCATTGCGCGCGTTCATTCGCGACAAGCTTGGTTTCGCGTCGTATATCGATGTCGGCGAAGGCTGGCTCATCTTCAATCTTCCTGAAGCGGACATGGGCTGTCATCCCACGGAGAAAGGCGAAGGCAATCCGCCTTCCGGCACGCATTATATTTCTTTTTATTGCGACAACATCGAGAAGACAGTGGCCGAGTTGAGAGGTCGTGGGGTGGAGTTTACCGATCAGATTTCCGACGCCGGCTACGGACTTACCATTCATTTCAAAATGCCAGGTGATTTTGCGGTCGAGCTTTATCAGCCGCATTACACGAAGAAGGAATAAATGATGAGTGTAATATTTTCTACTTTGGAGACGCCAATGGCTGGCAAAGTTGTCGTACAAGTCAATCATCTGCGCAAAGTTTACGGTTCAACTATTGCTGTTGAAGACGTTTCCTTTGAAGTTTACGAAAGCGAAATCTTCGGCATGGTTGGGCCGAACGGCGCGGGGAAAACGACAACCACCGAGTGTATCGAGGGCTTGCGCGATTCCGATGCCGGCGGCATTCAAGTGCTCGGCATGAATCCGCAAAAAGATGGCTACGCGCTGCGCGAGCGCATCGCCGTGCAGTTGCAAACCTCGGCGCTGCAAGAGCGCCTGAAAGTCTGGGAAGCGCTCGAGCTTTTTGCATCTTTTTATTCGCGCCGCCTCGATTGGCAGCCGTTGCTCGAACAGCTCGGCCTCGCCGAGAAACGCAACGCGCCTTTTGCCAAGCTTTCCGGCGGCCAGAAACAGCGTCTCTTCGTCGCGCTGGCGTTGATCAACGATCCGGAGCTGGTGTTTTTCGACGAGTTGACCACCGGCCTCGATCCGCACGCCCGCCGCGCGATTTGGGATTTGGTGCGCGGCATTCGCGAGAAGGGCAAAACGGTTTTTCTCACCACGCATTTCATGGAAGAGGCGGAACGGCTGTGCGACCGCGTGGCGATTATGGATCAAGGCAAGATTGTGGCGCTCGATACGCCGAAAAATCTCATTCGCAACCTCGGCGCCGAGAATCGCCTCGTCTTCACGATTGACGGCAAGTTGGATGCACAAGAACTGCTTCGCGTTCAGGGCGTCACGCGCGTCGAACCGGATAACGGCCAGTTCGTCGTTTACGGCCGCGGCGATCAGCTCGTCGGCGACGTCGTTCATGCGTTGACCTCCAACGGCCTGCGCTTGCGCACCCTGCGCACCGAAGAGCCAACGCTGGAGGATGTGTTTCTGAGTTTGACGGGAAGGAAGATGCGGGACTAAATTGAAACGTGAGAAGTAAAACGTAAAGCGTAAAACATTTACGCTTTACGCCTTACGTTTTACGTTTCACTCCTTAACAAGAGGTTACCCTATGCACGGCTTCTGGAAATTGACCTGGGCGGAAGCAAAACTTTTTCTGCGCGAGCCGATGGCGGCGTTTTTTACGCTGGCCTTTCCGCTGATGATGCTGTTTTTGTTTGGCAGCATTTATGGCAACGAGCCGACGCCGTTCTTTGGCGGTTACGGCTCGGTCGATGTCTCGGTTCCGGCCTACACGGCAATGATCATCGCCACCAGCGGGTTGCTCGGCTTGAGCATCGTGATTTCATCATATCGCGAGCGCGGCATTTTGCGCCGGCTGAAAGCCACACCGCTGCGCCCGTATACGATTCTGAGCGCGCAGGTGATCGTGATTTTTGCGATGACGGCTTTGGGCATAGTCATGTTGATTCTCGCCGGCAAAAGCGTCTATGGCTTGCGCTTCGCCGGCAATCTTTTCAGCGTGACCGGCGCGTTCATTCTGGGCAGCATGAGTTTCTTTGTGCTGGGTTTTGTCATCGCCGGACTCATGCCGACGGCGCGCACGGCGCAGGTGGTGGCGATGGTGCTTTTTTATCCGATGCTCTTTCTCTCTGGCGCCGCGATTCCGCGCGAGGTGATGCCCGAAACCATCCAGCGCTATGCCGAAGCGCTGCCATTGACTCACGTCGTGTCTTTGCTGCGCGGCTTGTGGATCGGCGAAAGTTGGGGGCAACATTTGACGGAGGTCGGCGTTCTCGCCGCCATGACGGTGGTCGGGATCTTCGTTTCGGCAAAGACGTTTAGATGGGAATGAGTGAAAGGCAAAAGGCAAAAATATTTGTCTCGAAAGTTTTAGACCGTGAACGCGATTTTGAAAAAACTTGCGGGCGCGGATCGCCGCTCGATTGGCAAGTCAAATGAAGTGGTCGCCGAGGTTTTGGCCAACCCCAAATTATTCGGTATTGTCTTCGAGGGCATGCTGAACGATGATCCCGTGCTGCGCATGCGTTGCGCCGACGTTGTCGAGAAGATTACCATCGAGCATCCCGAGTATCTGCGTCCATATAAAAAGAAACTCCTTCAGCAAGTCGCGAAGATCGAGCAGCAGGAAGTGCGGTGGCACGTGGCGCAATTGTTTTCGCGGCTTAAATTGACGCCAAAAGAGCGGCGTGCCGTCGTGGAAATTGTGCGAAATTATCTCAACGACAAAAGCAGGATCGTCAAAACTTTTTCCATGCAAGCTTTGGCGGACCTCGCGAAACAAGACGCCGAATTGCGGACGCCAATTATCAAACAACTGGAAAAATTGACCCGCATCGGCAGTCCGGCGATGCAGTCGCGCGGGAAGAAGTTATTGGCAAAACTCAAAATTTTGTGAAGTCGGGCTTGGACAGCGGGAACTGCCAAATTTCAAGCATCGCTCTGTCCAAGTCCGACTTCGCCCAATTTACAAGGAGATGCTGAGATGAAACTCTCATTTTCTTTTCTCATCCTGTTGTTACTGATTGCTGCGAACGTTCAGGCGCAATCGGTTGACAGCCTGATCATTCAAGGCAAAAACTCATTGCCGAGGCTTTGGACAGATGAAGAAGCATCTCGACGAAGCCGTCAACCATCTTGAAGCGGCGGTGAAATTGAACAACAAATTTGCCGAGGCGTATGCGCTGCTCTCGAGTTGTTACGGGCAAAAGATCAGCATGGCGCCGATTTGGGCATGACGCTCGGCCCGAAATTGGGCGTGACCATGCAATCGGCGCAACAACTGGTGCCGAACAACCCGCGCGTAATTTTACTCGACGCCATCGGCGCGTATTACAAACCCGCCATGTTCGGCGGCAGCAAGGAGGCGGCGCTGGCGGGGTTCAAACGCGCGGCGGAGTTGTTCGACAAGGAGAAGATTGCGGATCCGCTGCAGCCGGATTGGGGCCACGAGGAAGCTTACGCCTGGATCGGAGTGGCGTATCTCGACAAAAATGACAAAGCCGCCGCCCGCGCCGCATTCGAGCGCGCGCTCGAAATTGCGCCGGAGTATGGCTGGGTGAAATATCAGCTTTATCCGAAAGTCGCAGAGTCTAAAATGTAAGGAGACAATTCAATGACTCAAATTTCACAAGACAATAAACAAAATTACCCGATGATCGCTGCCTTCGTCTTGATCATGATCGGTGTGATTTTTTTGCTGAGAAATCTCGACATGGTTGACTTCGGCTCCAATTGGTGGGCGCTGTTTATTCTCATTCCAATTGCCTATTCGCTGTCAACAGCCTGGCGGCGCCGGCGGGAAAATGCGGGAAAATTTCCGCCGGCAGCGCGCAGTGCGCTCATCGGCGCGGCGGCGATGACCGTCGTCATGGTGATTTTTTTATTTGGCTTGAGCTGGGGAACGATGTGGCCGGCCTTTTTGATCATCGGCGGCATGGCGATGATGCTGCGCACATAATCGTTGAGATTGCCGGCAGCCGGATATCGACGTCACCGGTCCGTGCGTGAGGTTGCTGATCGATGGCGGTGGCGTGCGCAGCAATCAAAAGGAAGAATGATTATTTGGCAGAATAATTTTTTAATCATCCCGCTTCTGCGGGACCATTATTCTGCCTTTCAGCATCTTCGTCACGCAAGACGGGATGATAGTTTTCTCGGTGTAATAATCTGTATTACTTTAGGAGAGCACAACGCGGACGAGCCGCAACCAAATTTTACCACTAAGACACGAAGACACTAAGTTTTTTTCTTGGTGTCTTCGTGTCTTGGTGGTCAGAAAATTTTTGCTTTTTTTGCAACGATTCAACTTTAAAGAGACTAACGTGAAATGGATCACCCGCGAGTGTGTCAAAGTCGACCGCGTCGCCTGCCCGTGGCTCATCAAGAAATTTGTGGACGAGGACGCAGAATTTTATTTCGTTCCTGCTGATCAAGTGATGGCGGAAGCGGCGCGACTCGGCGCGATTCCGTATGATGTGCCGAACGTCGAGTTGGGGCATCACGGCAAAGAATGCTCGTTCGAAGCTATACTCAAGAAGTACGACCTGACGAGCGATCCCGCGTTAGTGTTGTTGGGAAAAATCGTCAATGGCGCGGACACGGACAACACGCTTTATCAGCAACCCGAGGGCGCCGGCTTGCAGGCAATTGCCGAGGGCTTTCGCCATCTCGGCTACAAAAACGATCACGAGCAAGCTGCTGCCGAGTGGATTGTCTACGACGCGTTGTACGCCTATTGCCATGAGATGATCCGGCGAGGCAAGCCGAATGGCGCATTCCGCGACTGACACGCGCATTCTTTTCGCCACGCGCTTCACCCGCTTATTCGCCTACGGATTTCTATCCGTGGTGTTGGTGTTGTATTTGGCGCAGGCCGGTTTGAATGAGCAAAAGATCGGTTTGCTGTTGACGCTCACGCTCATTGGCGACGCGGCGATCTCGCTGTGGATCACGACTTCCGCCGACCGCATCGGCAGACGCCGGATGTTGATTTTCGGCGCCGGATTGATGGTTATAGCAGGTTCGGTGTTTAGTTTTACTCACAATTTTGCGCTTTTGTTAATGGCGGCCATCATCGGCGTGATCAGTCCGAGCGGCAATGAAGTCGGGCCGTTCTTGTCCATCGAACAAGCCGCGTTATCACAACTCGCGCCCAACGAGCAGCGCACGAAAGTGTTCGCGTGGTACAATCTCATAGGCTCGTTCGCCACGGCACTGGGCGCTTTGAGCGCCGGCGGCATGATGCAGATTTTGCAAAATTTTGGCGCGACCTCCTTGCAATCATCGCGCACCGTTGTTCTCGGTTACTCGCTCATCGGCGTTGCGCTCATTCTGTTGTTCACCAAGCTTTCTGCAGCGGTTGAAGCCCGTAGCCCTCGCCCCTTGTGGGCGACTTGTAAAAATAAAATCCCCGATTTGCAACAACTTCAATTTGATTCTCGCACCCTCGGCTTGCATCGCTCGTTTGGCGTCGTGATGAAATTGAGCGGCTTGTTTGCGCTCGACGCGTTCGCCGGCGGATTCGTCATACAGAGCCTGGTGGCGTACTGGTTTCACGTTAAATTCGGCGTCGCGCCTGTCGCGCTCGGCGGCATCTTTTTCGGCGCGAACATTTTGGCTGGCATCTCGGCTTTATCCGCGGCGCGCCTTGCCAAACGAATCGGGCTGATCAACACGATGGTGTTCACCCACATTCCCTCGAACATTCTGTTGATGCTCGTGCCGCTCATGCCGAATTTGACTTTGGCGATTGCGGTATTGTTGGTGCGCTTCAGCATCTCACAAATGGATGTGCCGACGCGACAATCCTACACGATGGCCGTCGTGAGTCCCGACGAGCGTTCTGCGGCTTCCGGCGTGACCAGCATTGCACGATCCATTGGCGCCGCGATTTCACCGGCGTTGTGTGGGCCGCTGCTCGCCACGCCTGCGCTCTTGAGCGTCCCGTTTTTCCTCGGCGGCGGATTGAAAATTGTTTATGACCTTTTGCTCTATCGGAGTTTTTATGCGGTGAAGCCGCTGGGGGAGTAACGCGTAAAACGTAAATCTTAATCGTTGTTTTCGAAGCGCTCGCGGATAATTCGCTCACTGTATCGGAAGTAGCTGTTAAGCCAAGTTGAAGTTAACCCGCAAAACATGCGAACATGAGGCTAAAATGAATCTCACGATCGATCGCGAATATCTCATCAAAACGCTGGCGGATCTCATTCGCATCAATTCCATCAATCCGCAGCTCGCGCCCGACGGTCCCGGCGAAGCCGAGATTGCGGCGTACATCGCCGAGGCCTTGCGGCGTCTTCATCTCGAAGTGGCGAGCCACGAGCCTCAACCCGGCCGTGTGAGCGTGGTTGGTCGATTGCGAGGGAAAAAAGATGGGCGCTCGCTGATGCTGAATGGGCATATCGATACGGTCGGCGTCGAAGGCATGCCCGAGCCGTTTTCTGCTGCGATTCGCAACGGCAGAATGTATGGCCGCGGCGCGTATGACATGAAAGGAAGCCTTGCGGCTTGCATGGCCGCTGTCAAGGCGCTCGTTGATGCCGATGTGCCCTTCAAAGGTGAAGTCCTGTTAGCCGCCGTCGCCGATGAAGAATATTTTAGTCTCGGAACTGCCGACGCGATTTCACGCTACAAAGTCGATGGCGCCATCGTCACCGAAGCGACGGAAATGAATCTGTGCCGCAGCCACAAAGGTTTTGTCTGGCTCGAGGTTGAAACCTTCGGCCGCGCCGCGCACGGCAGCCGTTTCGACGAAGGCCTCGACGCCAATATGCGCATGGGCCGTTTTCTCGCGGAGTTGGAAAAACTGGAAAAAGCTCTGCGCGCGCGGCCTCCGCATCCGCTGGTTGGACCGCCGTCGCTTCACGCTGCGCTCATCAGCGGCGGATCGGGATTGAGCACGTATGCGGCAAATTGCAGGCTGAAAATCGAGCGGCGCACGATTCCCGGCGAGACCGAAGCGCAAGTTATTCGCGAGCTGCAAACGATTCTTGAGCGCCTGGTTGCTGCTGATCCTGCTTTTAAGGCTTCCGTGAGCGCTTTTTGTACGCGCGATCCGTTTGAAGTTGCGGCGCATACCGAGATCGTTCGTGTGGTGGAAAGCGCCGTGGCGCGCGTGCGAGGCGTATCGCCGCGCCATATCGGCCAAACTTATTGGATGGATTCGGCTTTGCTGGCCGCAGCCGGCGTGGAAACCGTGATTATAGGCCCGATCGGCGCCGGCGCGCATGCAGATGAAGAATGGGTGGATTTGCAAGCGCTCGTCGATTTGGCGAAAATTTTGGCGGAAGCAGCGCTGGATTATTGCCGTTGAAATTGCGCTTGCTTTTCGGATCAAAATCGATTAGTTTTTATCAGCTAAATTGGAGAAAACATTATGGGAATCGATGAACTTCGCCAGGCCGTTCAAAAACGTCCATTCAAAGCCTTTGAAATTCATGTTGACAATGGTGAGAAGTACCTGATCGAACATCCTGAGAACATTTTTATTACCCCACAACTCGTTGTGACGGTCGACAAACGTGGGCGAACGATACTTATCTCTCCTGAAGCTGTTGGCACGGTTTGGATGGTTGATGCCAAACGTCGCCGGAATGGGAGACGCACGCGATGATAGTTTTAGTTTGACTCAATTCTCCCCGCCGTTGGGCACGACACAAATTTTTTGAATGGGGCTGGTCACCACCCGATTGCCAAATTCCAAACTGAGTCCGCACGCCGCAACAATATCGGCTTTGATGATGCTGCCGCCCCAGGTGCAGCCGGCGATCGTTGTTTTCAGCGGTGAAATTCCTTTCTTGTCAAACCAGCCGCCGGAGACGAGATAGAAGCCGTCTTCGATGACGCGAATCGAATAGATCGAGTTCAGCGTCACCACGATCACCCAATCGCCAAAACGCAATTCGTCTTTGCGGACCTGTTTTAATTTCTCCGACTGCGCAACGATTGCATCGAGGCTGTGGCCGAGTTGTGACATGGCAACTTGTTAAAAAAGTTTGCTGGTTTGCAGTTAGCCTGTTTTCCAATTAACCGGCTAACACTTTTATTGACAACTGCACTGAATCTCCCCGAATCCAATTCCCACGCCCTTCCACACGAACGCCTCGCTGGTGCGCGCGTTCTCCCAAAAGAACGGGCCTCGCTGGCGCGGATGATTGCCGATTTCATTCATCGTCGCGGCGTCGTACAAACGGCCGTTCTTCATCACGGACAAAATATGCTCGCTATTTTGGATATTGTCAAGGGGATTTTGCTCGAGCACGATCAAATCCGCCAGCTTTCCGGTTTCGAGCGAGCCAATCTCGCCATCGAGGCCGAGATAATGCGCGCCATGCAACGTCGCCGCGCGAATCGCTTGCAGCGGTGTCATGCCGCCTTGCGCCAGCATCCACATTTCCCAATGCGCGCCGAGCCCTTGCAACTGGCCGTGCGCGCCAAGCTGCACTTTGGCGCCGGCATCGAGCAACGCTTTCGCCGCTTGCGCAATACCGAGGTGACCGAAATCGTCGTCCGGAATCATCATCCGCCGCCGGGCCCGCGAGTCGATAAATGGCCGCGGCGTGAAATTCAGCAGCCGCGACTTTTCCCAGACGTTGGTTTTTTGGTACCAATAATTTTCTCCCCAAATACCGCCGTAGCCGACGATCAGCGTCGGCGTGTAGCCGGTTTGGCTCGCGCCCCAAAGCTTGAGCACGTCGTTGTAAACCGGCGCCACCGGAATCGAATGCTCGACGCCGGTGTGGCCGTCGAGAACCATGCTCAGGTTGTGATAAAAAAACGAGCCGCCTTCCGGCACCACCATCATCTCCAGCTCGCGCGCGGCTTGGATGACTTGCTGGCGCTGATTGCGCCGCGGTTGGTTGTAACTTTTCACCGAGAAAGCGCCCACCGCCTTCATCCGGCGCAGATGTGAGCGCGCCTCATCCAAATTGTTGATCACCGCTTTGAAATCGCCGTCCGCGCCGTACAGAATCGTGCCCGTCGAATACACCCGCGGGCCAACCATCTTGCCGGAAGCCACCATTTCCGCCAGACTGAAAACCGTTTCGGTATTGGCCGAAGGGTCGTGCATCGTGGTCACGCCGTACGCGAGATTGGCAAAATAGGGCCAATGCTGCTGTGGCATTAATCCGCTGAAGAAATGATTAGCGTGCGCGTGCACATCGATGAGTCCCGGCATGATGGTTTTGCCTTGCACGTCGATCCGTTTCGCGCCGGCAGGGATCTCGACTTCGCTCGATCTGCCGATGGCGACGATACGATTGCCGTCAACGACGATCGTGCCATTCTCGATCACCTCATCCCCGCGCATCGTGATAATTCTCGCACCGACCAACGCCAGCTTGCCAGCCGGGACATCGGTTTTTAATTTCAAGGCAATTCGCAGGCCGGTCGTATCCGGCGGCGGAATGCTGTCCGCCGCGCCTTCAACAAATTTGAAGCTGCGCGCCAGCTCACGGGTGAAATATTCCGGGCCAATGGTCCAGTGCAGTTTTTTGCCATCGCCCGACCAGTGCAAATAATTGCCGGCATCGCGCGAAACTTTTTTCACCGGAATGGCTTTGGTGTTGGCGTTGAGATCGATCACGCCGCCGGTTTGCGGAAACGGCGCGATGTACGCGTTGAACAGCTCGGTGAATGCCACCCACTCCTCGTCCGGACTCGGCACCACGTCGGTGACGTATTTCAACTTGAAATGCTCGCGCGGCTCGCCGCCATCCAATCGCACGCTCTTGTAAATTTTTTCCATGCCGCCGCCGGTGAGATAAAAGATGCGATCGCCTTTGCGGTTGAAACGCGGGTTGCGGCCCTCTTCGGTAATTAAATTCGGCTGGCCGCCGTTTGATAAAATCCAATAGAGGCCAGCTTCGGTGCCGTGCGCAAATCCCAAAACACTGTTACCGTTGTCGCGTTGGTAAACGATCTTTTGTCCATCCGGTGAGAATTTGGGGCCGAGATAATAACCTTTGCGCGTGACGAGCTTTTGCGGTTTGGTGCGGCCATCCAGAGGCGTTTTATAAACCGCGCCGAGCGCGGTGTCATTCAACGTCGTGTAAACCACCCACTTGCCGTCCGGGCTAAACGCCGGCTCGAACTCGAAATGGTTGTCATTGGTAAGCCGCTGCACCGCGCCGTTGGGCAAACGCTTCTTCCACAAATGGCCGGCAGCGTTGAACACGAGCCACTGCCCATCCGGTGAAGTGACGGCGTTGCGAATCATTTTCACCTCAATCGAATCCGGACTGACTTTTTGCGGAAAGCGCAGGGTCGCGGTGATGGTGTGTTTGACTTTTGCTTCGAATGGAATCTGCGTTGCTTTCTTGGCGGCAATATCAATTTTCCACAAATGGCCTTTGGCCCAAATGACAATATTTTTGCTGTCCGGTGTCCAGGCATAATTGGGATACACACCGAAGATTGCCCAGGTCTCTTGTTGATCTTTGTTCAAACCGTCGTAAATCGGCAGCTCCTCGCCGGTTTGCAAATCGTAGAGATAGAGCACACTCTTCAAACGCACGCGGCGGACGAACGCAAGATACTTGCCATCCGGCGAAGGTTGGGGACGAGCCGCGCCGCCAGCGCCCGCAATCAAATTCGTCAGCTTGCCGGCTCCGCCCGTCTGGGTCTCACGGTCGAGGCGGCGAATGACGTAAATTTGGCCGTTGGGATCTTTGTTGTATTGAAAAGTCGATCCCGGGCTCATGTCCTCGCTGAAATAAACGTAGCGCCCATCGGGAGAAACACACGGCTCGCCGGCATCCTGCTGGTCGTTCCGGCGTTTGGTGAGCTGCAACCCTTCGAGGCCGCCGGAAGCGTGATACAGCCACATCTCACCGGCGCCGAGCGAGCGCGTGCCGGTGAAATGCTTGCGGGCGATGAGATACTTGCCGTCCGGTGTCCAACTCGCGTTGTTCAACAAACGAAAATCTTCCTTCGTCATCGCTTTGGCGCCTGAGCCGTCGCGATTCATCACCCAAATATTATCCCCGCCGGCGCGGTCGCTGGTATAGCTGATCTTCTTGCCATCGGGACTGAAGCGCGGCTGCACTTCAAACGCCGGTCCGCCGGAGAGCAACGTCGCCGTGCCGCCGGTGATCGGCATGATATAAATGTCACCCAACAAATCAAAGACAATCTCTTTGCCATCCGGGCTCACGTCGAGATTTATCCACGTTCCTTCCGTCGTAGTGAATTCGACGTCGCTGGTTGGGCCATGCGCTGCGGTCACGTCCCATTCTTTTTTCTTTTGGGCATCTGATTTCTTGGCGGAATCCGGTTTGGCGGTTTTCGTCGTATCGGCAGGCAAAATGTCGGCAGACAGCGCGGACGAAAAACAAAATAGAACCGCGATGAACAAGGCGTGGAAGCGGCGTCGCTGCATAATCTCTCCCTCGAGATGGATAAGTTGTCGCACACAACCTGAGGATCAGGCTTTGGAATTTCTCTGCTTGTCGCTGCTCATCAAAGCAAGACGCAGGCCATGAGAAAGAATAGACAAAAGTTAGGGAAAAGTCAAGCGCAAAAATAAAACGTAATCCGTAACGACTTCGAACTTCGCAACCTCGGACTCCCCGACTTCGGACTCCTTCGGGAAAGAAGCCGTCGAGCTGTGATGCACGAAGCGCGCACCCTTCATTTCCAGGCTGGAGATGTTATAGATGCCAGGGCTTAGTTTCAACTTGCCGCTTTTTGCCACCTTGATTTTGTTATAATCACCGGGGCTAACGTGCGGGATTTGTTCTCGCCCACGCTGATGTCATTCTTGCCGTGAGCGATGCCCGGCATGTCTTCCAGGGGAAATCGTCCTCCTCGCCGATGAGAATGTGGAAATTAACGGCCAGGTCAATTCCGACCCATCCCAACCAATTTCACAACTCCCGACGAAGGCGAATCGTGTGCCTGAATTTCGGCCCGTAGCAGGAATTACAGGGCGGTGCTGGTCTCTTCGCGCCATGGGAAAAGTTTTGCTCGCGGCTACACCTTCCGGAGTTTATCGGATCGAAGGCGAGACGGCGGCGCCGATAAAAGAATCGGCCAGCGGCGAATTTGCTGCGCTGTTTCTGCATCGCTCCCGGCAAGACACCAACCGGGTTTACGTTGGGCTATCAGATGGCCTGGCGTCTTTGCGCTATGATCCCGCGACCTCGAGGTGGATCGACGAGGGGCGAAGCCGCGGCATTCACGAGCCGATTTGGAGCATCGTCGAGAGCGAAGACGGCAGGCTTTGGCTGGGAACCGAAGCGCAAGGCGTTTTGCAGGTGGATTTTTCGGGTGAAATTTCCAACGAAATCAGGCGAAACGAAAACCCGCACGTCGAACGTTTTGACTTCCGGCATGGCTTGCTGCGAGGATGGGTCGGGGTGAATGCCATGAAAGCGCGGCCAATTTTTACAAGCGACGCGGGCCTGTTTCGTTTCGACCGCGAGCCGAACTCATTTCTTCCGGATTCAACTTGTGGCCGCAAGTTCGCTGACGGCTCTCGCGATGTTGAAGTCGTGGCGGAGGATCATCAGGGCAATGTCTGGCTGGGATCGGAAGAAGCCGCCGAAATCAATCGCGCGCTGCGGCAGCCGGACGGTTCTTATTTGCCAGAAAAAGGATCTGCTCTCCAACTTGCCAAAGCGGCGATATGGGCCATTTATCCTGAAAACGATTCTGCCGATAACGGCAACGGTTCTGTGGTTGGGTTTGGAGGACCGGATGGTCTCGTGCGATAGGATGCCAATATTCCAAAGCGCGAGAGAGTGGATTATCCGGCTCTCATCCGTCGCGTCAGCCTGCCGTTGCAGCGCGATTCCGTCATCTTCGCCGCGCTTTTTACGAAAGCCGGCAATGGGTTATCCCAACATTGGCGTATGCCTACAACGCCCTGCGCTTTGAATTTGCCGCGCCGAGTTTTGACGACGAATCCGCCAACCGATTCCAATATTTTTTGGAAGGATTTGATCGAGGCTGGTCGGCGTGGAGCAAGGCAATCGAAAAAGATTACACCAATCTTCCCGAGGGCGAGTATCGTTTTCGCGAGCGAAACGTTGGGTTATGAGCAGGCGAAAAAAGTGCTGGCCGAAGCCGCGCCGCAATCATCGCAGGACATCATTCAACGTTTCGTGCAAGCCGGCGAAGCCTGGGCCGCCGACAGCCCGCAGAATGATGACGTGACGTTTGTCGTGGTGAAAGTAAGGCATAGCATCGCCGCGTGTTGAAGTTTATGTCAAATCTGAAACTCTCGTCTCGCTTCGCGCGTAAGTTTGTTCAAGTGCGGCAAATTCAGAACAAAGACCTTGAGTTTCATGTTTGCATTTCGTATTTTGCTATAACCAAATGATAGGAGAATGCCCGAATGATACGCCATGCTCAACGACCCGCTGCAACGAATTCGCCTAGATATTTCATATTGCTTATTAGTTTCATTTTATTCTCAGCGTGCTTTGTTTTTGCCGCCGATCTCACCCCGGAGCGGCAACATCCGTTGGTGGCCAGAATATTATCGACTTTGCTGATGCAGTATCATTATAATCATCCGACGCTCGATGACTCCGTTTCGAGCGAATGGTTAAACGCTTATATCCAAACCCTGGATTACAACCGTCTTTATTTTCTCGCCTCAGACCTCAAAGCCTTCGAGAACTATCGTTACGTGCTCGATGACAGCTTGAGCCAGGGCCAGGTCGGGCCGGCGTTTTTGATTTTCAATCTGTTCAAACAACGCGCCGCCGCACGATATGCCTATGTCAACAAACTTTTGGAAAATAAATTCGATTTCAGCGCGGCTGAAACGTATCAAGCCAATCGCGATAACTCCGCGTGGGCCGGCCGGCCGGAGGAATTGGACGAGCTGTGGCGCAAACGCGTGAAAAGCGAGGCCTTGGATCTCGAAATCGCCGGAAAAGATTGGCCGGAAATTTCCTCGACGCTCGGCAAGCGTTATGAAAATTTTCGGAAGCGTATCGAGCAACTGAATGCCGAAGATGTGTTTCAGTATTTTATGAACGCGCTGTCCGAATCGTATGATCCGCACACGAATTATTTCTCGCCGGCCAGCTCGGAGGATTTTAACATTGGCATGCGCCTTTCCCTGGAGGGAATCGGCGCACGCTTGAACAACGACGGCGATTACACCGTGGTGGTGGAAATCGTTCCTGGCGGCCCGGCCGATCGCAGCAAGCAATTGTGGCCGAACGACAAGATTATCGGCGTCGCGCAGAATGACACCGGCAGATGGGTCGACGCCGTCGGCATGCGCGTCGACGAAGTCGTGCAGATGATTCGCGGCAAAAAAGAAACGGTGGTGCGCTTGCAAATCATTCCCGCCAGCGCCCCGGCAGGAAGTCCGCCGAAAATCGTCCGGCTGGTGCGCGACAAAATCGTTCTCAATGACCGCGAAGCCAAGAGTGATACCGTCGAAACGGTGCACGAAGGCCGGCCATTCAAGCTCGGCGTGATCAGGATTCCGACGTTTTATTCGGATTTGGAGGGACGGCAGCACGGAGTTGATAATTACAAAAGCACGACGCGGGATGTGCGGCGCTTGCTTGCCGAATTGAAAAGCGCCGGCGTTGACGGCATTCTCATCGATCTGCGCCGCAACGGCGGCGGTTCGCTGCAAGAGGCCATTGAGTTAACCGGGCTTTTTATCAAAGACGGGCCCGTGGTGCAGGTGAAAAATTCCGACGGCGCGGTCGAACAACACAGAGACCCCGATCCGGGCATTGTGTACGACGGACCGTTGGCGGTGTTGGTGGATCGCATCAGCGCCTCGGCCTCGGAAATTTTTGCGGCGGCCATCCAGGATTATAAGCGCGGCGTCGTTTTGGGCGCGCAAACCTTTGGCAAAGGCACGGTGCAAAACCTGGTTGATTTGAATCGCGTCATTCGCATGAATAGCGAGGTCAAATATGGCCAGCTCAAAGTCACCATGGCAAAATTCTATCGGGTGAACGGCAGCGCCACCCAGCATCGCGGGGTGACGCCGGATATTGCGTTCCCCACCATTTACGATCACGCCGACTATGGCGAGAGCGCCGAGAAACATGCGCTGGCGTGGGATCGCATCGCGGCGGCGCGCTTCACGCCGGAAGATCACGTTTCCAAATACCTGCCGAGCTTGCGGGCGAAATCGCAGAAGCGCGTGACCGGCAATGTGGAGTTTCGTTATCTCAACGAAGATCTGGCGCGCCTCAAGAAAGAGAAAATCGAAAACGCCGTTTCGTTGCAGAAAATCCAGCGAAAAACCGAACGCGAACAAATGGAAGCGCAACGCCTGGCTCGCGTCAACGAAAGACGCCAGGCCAAAAGCCTGCCCCCACTCAAAAAAGGCGAGGCGATTCCGCGTGACGACAATGCACCCGACGTTTTGCGCGAGGAGAGCCTGCACGTGTTGTCAGATTTGGTTTCGTTGTCAAAGAAAGATTGGATCGTCAAGACCGGACAGAATTAAACGCAAAGATAAATCGGCAACGTTTATAGCAAAAAATTGTGGTTGGACCCAAGCTCCGCCGAGGCGGCATGTGAACGCGCAAAAAATAAAAACATGTTGCTTCTGCGGAGTTTTTGTTTTAAATATAGCCTGCGGCCTAATCGAATACTTTTAACCAACACGAGAGGGAGCTTTTTATGCGCAATTTATGGAAGATTCATCAGCCGATTCGATGGCCGATCTTGGCCCTGCTGATTGGCCTGCCATTATCGCTTCACGCCCAATCCAACCCCGTTAAAGCGCTGGTCGGCGGGATGCTCATCGATGGTTATGGCAGCAAGCCGGTTCGCAACAGTGTGATCGTCATCGAAGGCGAGCGCATCAAAGCGATTGGAGAGATCGGCGCACTGCAAATTCCGGCCGGCGCGGAAATCATCTCGACCGAGGGCATGAGTGTTTTGCCCGGTTTGTGGGACATGCACGTGCATCTGATGATCAACGGCCACAGCGATTATGCGCATTGGGATAAAAAATATCCGGCGTTGTTCGAATCGGTGATCATGCCAGCTTCGGCGCAACAACTTCTGCGCGCCGGCGTCACCAGCGCGCGTGATCTGGGCGGACCGCTCAAAGCGAGTATCGCCGTGCGCGACGCGATCAAAGCCGGAAAAATTCCCGGGCCGACGCTTTACGTTTCCGGCCCGTTCATTCAGCACGAGCCGTATCCCGGCACCGAATTGTTTCGCTGGGGGGTCAACGGCGCCGTCGATGCCCGCGCCAAAGTGCGGCAACTGGCGCAAGCCGGCGTGAACTGCATCAAGTTGATCGATCAAGATCAAATGACGATGGAGGAAGTCACCGCCGTTGTTGACGAAGCCCACAAAAACAAACTCACCGTTGTCGCGCACGCCCATCGCCCCGAAGAAATTCGCCGCGGGCTTTTGGCCGGCGTTGATTGTTTCGAGCACACGGGTTTGGCGACGGCGCCGGAATATCCGGCCGATGTGATTGACATGATCCGCGCCCGCACCGCCAGGATGAATCTTGGCCCGCTCTTTTGGTGCCCGACAATCGAGGGCCTGACGAATTACGAATACACGCGCGACAATCCCGAATGGCTCGACGATCCGTCGTGGCACGTTGGTTTGCCAGATTCCATCATCGCCGACATCAAGGCGTCCATCCAATATCCGGAGCGGCTTCCGTATTTTCAGATTACGCCCAGCCGCCGGCCGACGCTGGCGCGCAAATTTCAACAGCTCAAAGACGCCGGCGTCGTCATGCTCATCGGCACCGACAGCGGCATTCCCATGAAGTTTCACAGCATGTCGACCTGGCACGAGCTTGACATCTGGGTCAACAAATACGGCGTCGAGGCGATGGAAGCCATTCGCGCGGCGACGTACTGGCCATCGGTTTTGATGAAAGTCGATCGCGAGGTGGGAACCATCAGCGAAGGCAAGTATGCGGACATCATTGCAGTGCGGGGTGACGTGTTGCGGTATATCAATCTCCTGCAAGATGTGGATTTGGTGATCAAGCATGGAACGCGATACAAATAAGGTGAGAGGGTTTGGATAAAAATGTTAATCCTCGTTGATGAAGCAGGCGATGCCGGCCTAAGTTTGGTCAAAGGTTCAAGCAAATTCTTCGTTGTCACCTTAGTAATTTTCCAAGAAGAAGAGGAAGCCATTGCCTGCGATCATCGCCTTGAACAATTGCGCTGCGAATTCAATCTTCCTGGCACCTTTGAATTTCACTTTCGCGATACACCGCCACGTTTAAAATCAGAGTTTTTTAAAACCATTGCTCCATTCAACTTTTCCTACAAATGAATGAAGAGCAAATTCAGCGGATTCGGAAGGTAAAAATGCAGGATTCTAAAACGAATAACCTGATCCAACTTGTCGATATGATCTGCGGTGCGGTTTATCATTCAATAAAAATCCCCTCAGATAAAGCATTTGATTTCCGTCGCTTGATTGCTCACCGCGAACTATCAGCGCAGATGTGGCCTCAAATTATAAGATAGCCAGATTAAGGGCCGACCAAAAATGAAACAAGAGCTAAAAATAAAAAACCGAAACCCTACTTCCAGCCTTCGCCAGGTCGGAACACGCAAACCAATTAAAGGTCTCAGTTCGGGTTTCGGTCAATTCCAATGTTAATATACGGTGCGATAATAAAAAAAATCAAGCAAAAATTCCATCAAACTTTTTTTGCCGCGAAGCCGTCTTACCAAAAGAGCAGACACGGATTGATTATGACGGATGGCGATTTGATCAATAAATTTCTGAACGGGCCGGATACCGCAGAGGGCACGAATGCGTTTAACACGCTGGTGTGGCGTTGGGAAAAGCCGATGTACAACTTCATCCTGCGCTATCTTGGCAGGCGGGATGAGGCGCGGGATTTGACCCAGCAGGTTTTTATCAAAGTTTATCGCAACTTGCCGCGCTTGAAAGACCGCGAGAAATTCTCGTCGTGGATTTATCAGATTGCGGCCAATCTTTGCCGCGACCTGATCAAACAAAACCGGCGGCGGCAATCGTTTTCTTTGGAAAAATTGCAGGAAAGTGGCGCGCTCGACGAAGCCAGCCATCCCGGCCTGACGTTGCTGCCGGAAGCCTCGCTGCACCCGGATAAGGTTGTGAGCCGCAACGAGCTGCGGGAAATTCTCGAAAAGGCTTTGCAGGAAATACCCGAAGAGCAGCGCGTCGTCGTCATTATGAAAGAATATCAAGGCTTGAAATTTACCGAAATTGCCGCGGCGCTCGACGTTTCGGTGAACACCATCAAATCGCGCATGTATTACGGCCTGTCGGCGCTGAAAAAAATCCTCGCGCAGTGGCAAATTGATGAGGAGGTGATGTTATATGACGTGTGATGAAATCAAAATTCAATTGATGGATTTTTTGTATAACGAGATCAAACCCGAATCCGAAAGACTCGTGCGGACGCATTTGCAAAATTGTTCGGCGTGCCGCGCCGAGTACGAAGCGTTGAGCCGCACCAGCTTAACGCTCAAAGCCTGGGAAAACGAAGACCCGCGCCTGCATTTGGTTTTCGTGCGGGAAAATCAAAGCTGGTTTGGCGCTTTGAAAGAAAAATTCTTTCCCGCCGAAGCGCCGGCGTGGGGAAAGCTGGCGTCGTTGGCAGCCGGCGTTGCGCTTGGCGTGCTCTTGATCAGCGCGCTGTTGAATACGGAAGTTTCGTTCAACAATGGCGCTTTCACCTATCGTACCAGCTTGCTGCCGCGGGGTTCTGCCACTATTGATTCGCAGCTCGTTGCGCAGATTCAGCAACGGCTTGATGAAAAACACCAGAAGTTGCTGCTCGCCAGCCAGCAGCAACAACGCGATGAATTCAACCGCACGCTGGCGAAATTTGCCGCAGAGATCGACCGCCAGCGCCAAAGCGATTTGATGCTGGTTGGGCGCGGCCTCAACGAGTTTCAACAACACACCAATTCGCGTTTCGAGCGCAATGATGAATTGCTCAACCAATTTTTGCGGTCGGTAAAATTGCCGCCGCAGCGGTGAGGAGTAAATCGTAATGCGTAAATCGTAAAGCGTAAAAACGTAATTTTAATCGGCAAATTGGGCATGAGAATTTTTCTTATTATCCTCTTTCTCTTTTTTTCTTTTTTGCCTTTGCAGGCCCAGGTTAGCGCGCCGTTTGACACGGCGCGGATGCAGCGCGATCTCGACATTATGAACGCCATTCTCGACCGGTTGGTGTTTAATGTGCCGGGGCATTACATCCGTCTCGGCGGCGAAGCAACTAAAAGCATTTATTTGCCGGATTATGGTGTGATTTTTTTGATGCCGAGACGTTCGGGCGCATTCAGTTTTTTTAATTTCTCGCCTGAGGAACGTCGTCGTGTTGAAGTGTATCAGCGAAGCGGAGAGGCCTATAAGAAATCAAAATCCGGGGCGCGCGGCGGCGTGGCGTATGAATATCGCGCCGAAGGCCAACAAAACCTCAAAGAGCCGTTTGTCGAATTTTTTTCAAAGTATGCCGACGCCATCGGCCAGTTGGATGATTCCGAAAGAATCGCCATTTACACCACCGGCGGGCAAAATATATCTTATTCGTTCGGCGAGGGCTGGGAAATTTCTTCACGCAGCAGCGTTGAAGCCGGCAATCAGGACATGTTGGCCGTCGCCCGCAAGATCGATATCGTGGCGCTGCGAACGGGAAAGCTGAAATCAGACGATTTTGCCAATCGCCTCATTTTTAAAGACATTGCCACGGAATCCACGGACTCCGAGATCGACATCATGGCGCGCATCATCGATACCGCTTTGCAAGGGCGTTCGCGCCAGGCGGGGTTTCACGGCACTAATTCCTGCGGGATTTATCTCGATGATTTTGGCGTGATTTTCTTTACCCAGGCAAATTTTGGCCATGACTTCTCCCTGCGAATCTGGCAGGATGTTGAAAGTCGTTCGGTTGAGGAGAGCCTGCAGCGCCGGATTCTTGAAATGCAAAATGCCTCCGAGCAACGCCGGGAAAATTGGGCGGCGCAATACAAAAAATTCAAACAACAGCTCGCCGAGGTGATTGCGGATTACGGCCATACGCTGCGCCAGCTCAAACCGCAGGACAATATCGTCATCACCGCCGATCTCGACAACGCCTCGGATGGCAGCCCCGCTTACCTCGTTTGCCGCGTCAAGAAACAACACGTGGAGGCGTTCAACGCGCGGCGCATTTCACGCGAGCAGTTGATGAAGCTGGTTTCTTATGCGGAGTATTAAACAAGCTGCGATAGACCGGTCGCTTGCATCGTTTGTTTAAACCGTGCAACTCGATTTCAGCGACCGGTCAATGAAATGAGTTTGGCAGCATGTGAAAAAAACAATGCAGCACCCTCGCCGTCAATCCCCAAACGCAAATCGTCCGTGATGAGTGGGGAACCTCCCAATGAAAATGCAAATTAATCAAGTCAGTTCGTCTTTGCAAGCGTAAATTCGGATTGAACTGGGCATAAAGGCTCGCCAGTGGAATTTCATAAACCACCGCGACTTCGCGCTGGCACGGCTGCCAATTTAACGGCGCCGGCGTCCAGGCAAGGTGCACCGCGGCATCGAAGCCTGAGGTAAGCGTGCGAAAAAAACCCATGCTGCCCAGCAAAGCAAGCGGCTCGATATTCACCCCGATCTCTTCCTGCGTTTCGCGAAGCGCGGCAGCCAGCGGCGAGGCATCGTCCGGCTCAATCTTGCCGCCGGGAAAGGCGATTTGACCGGAATGCCGCGAGCGGTCCTTGGTTCTTTCGATGAGCAGAATGTTTGTCTGCGCGCCGCCCTCTCGCGCCGGCGATGAATCGAACAGAATCATCATCACCGCGGCGGCTTTCATGCGAGGATTGGAAACGAGGCGGCCCCGAAAATTCAGCAGCAGTTGGGAAATCTGATTGGGATCGAGCAGCATATAAAAGGAAACTAAGGAATTTTTGTGTGATCGGCAATGATTTTTTCAGCGCTGTATTTTTCAGCCAAAAATTTTTCTTGCAAAGTTGCCTTCTTTTGAATTTCTTTATTAAAAACTTCCAGCTTTTATGATGTTAATGGCACTAAGATCTTAACCGCCAAAAATAAAATATGCGAAACTGAATGACCAAAAATTTGTTACAAACTTATTTTAAGCAAGCTGATGAATTGCCCCCTGCCGTACGCGAGGCGTTCAACCGCGCACTGCCGGACGAAGATATTCGGGTTTACGCATTAAGCGATCTCGACAACAGCCTGCGCTACAGCGAGCGCTGGCTGGTTTTGGGCGAAAGCCATCTTGCCCTGATCGAACCGGATGGCGCGCTGATGAACGGCCATGCCGCGTGGAAAACGCGAACGCTGTCGCTGCGCGATCTTGACAAATTCGAATTGCTCGAAGGCCTCTCCAGCAGCCGGTTGAATGTGATTGGCGCCAACAACGAACTGTTGGCGTCGGTTCAATTCACCCGCCGCCAAGCGCCGGCCATTGGCAATCTGCAATTCGTTGCCGAGCAAGTGCGCAAACGTTTATTGGAGAATATCGCTCCGGGCGAACTGGCGGGCGATTTCGATCCGGCGACGGAATATCGGGACGCCATGCTGAAAGCCGTGAAGGAAGCCAAAGCAACATTGGCCATGCCGAAAATCGGCGTGATGTTGCGCCTGCTTTCGTATTTGAAGCCGCACAAAAAGCCGGTAACCATCGGCCTCGTGCTCGCGTTTCTGCTCACGGCGTTGCAATTGTTGCCGCCTTATCTCACCAAAGTTTTGGTCGATGATATTTTGCGGCCCGTCGAAAGCGGCCGCATCACGAACGCCTGGTTTTGGCTGTGGGTGGTGATCGGCTCGCTCGCCGCGGTGTGGAGCATCAGCGAGTTCATTTCGTTTTTTCGTTTGCGCATCATGGCGCTTACAGGCGAGAAAGTCTCCAAGCAACTCCGCGAAGATCTCTACAGCCACATGCAGAAGCTCAGCCTGTCGTTTTTCAGCTCGCGCACGACCGGCTCGCTCATCACCCGCGTCAGCTCGGACACCGACCGGCTGTGGGATTTCATCACGTTTGGCATCATCGAAATGGTGGTGTCGGTGCTGCAAATCATCGGCGTGGCCGTCGCGCTGTTTTTGCAAGACTGGTCGCTGGCGATTTTGGTGCTGGTGCCGCTGCCGATTATGACTGCGATGTTTTACTGGCACAGCCAAAAAATTCAAGTGCTCTTTCTGCGCATTTGGCGCAAATGGTCGGCAATGACCGGCGTGCTCTCGGACGTGATTCCGGGCATTCGCGTCGTCAAAGCTTTTGCGCAAGAGCAGCACGAAGTGCGCCGCTTCCGCGAGAAGAACGACGCGCTCGAAGCCGAGGCGGAAATTTTACATCGCCAATGGACGCGCTTTTGGCCGACGGTGGTGATGCTCATGCACGTCTGCAGCTTGATTGTGTGGGCTGTCGGCGCGCCGCGCGTTTTGCGTTACGCCCTCACCAACGGCGCCGAAGGCATGCCGCTCGGCGTGTTCATCGCCTTCACCGGTTACATGTGGATGTTTTGGGCCCCGGTGCAGCATCTCGGCATGATGAGCCGCACGATCAACCGCGTTTCGACCTCGGCCTCGCGAGTGTTCGAGGTGCTTGACACGGTGCCGAGCATCGTCAATAAGCCGGAGGCGAAAAGCATCGAACCCTTGCAAGGTCACGTGCAGTTTGAAAATGCGACATTCACCTACGACGGCGTGCGCAATGTTTTGAAAGGCGTGTCGTTCGAAGTCAAGCCCGGCGAGATGATCGGTCTCGTCGGCCCTTCCGGCGGCGGGAAAACCACGCTCATCAATCTCATCTGCCGTTTTTACGACGTGAAAGACGGCAGCGTGAAAATCGACGGCGTCGACGTCCGCGATTTTGAGTTGGCGAGCATGCGCCGGCAAATCGGCGTCGTGCTGCAAGAGCCGTATCTCTTCCACGGCACGATTGCCGAGAATATTGCGTACGGCTCGCATGACGCCGATTTGAAGGACATCATTACTGCCGCCAAAGCCGCGAATGCGCACGAGTTCGTTTGCGGTTTTCCGGATGGCTACGAGACCATCGTCGGCGAACGCGGGCAAACGCTTTCCGGCGGCGAGCGTCAACGTATCAGCATCGCGCGCGCCATCTTGCACAACCCGCGCATTCTGATTCTCGACGAGGCCACCAGCTCAGTGGATACTGAAACCGAGAAAAAGATTCAGGAAGCGTTGCAACGTTTGGTGGCCGGACGCACAACGTTCGCCATCGCGCACCGTTTGTCGACGTTGAGCATCGCCGATCGGCTTTTCGTCATGGAAGATGGAAAGCTGGCCGAGCAAGGCACGCACGAAGAGCTGCTCGCCAAGCCGGACGGCGTCTATGCCAAACTGCATCGCACACAGGCAGAATTGCACGCGCTGATTGCGGTGTGAGGCTGGTTGCTGGTTTCTCGTTGCTTGTTGCTGGTTGGGTCGATTGTTCGGAGCAGCAATCGGCCCGGCTTGCAATTTGGAAGGATGAAGGCAAACTAAAAACTTGTTGAGGAAAATATGATCACAGTTCTGAAAAAAAATTCTTTTGTCGAACCAGTTGACGTTTTGCCTGAAAGCCGGGTCGACAAACCGGGCTGGAATTTGCATCGTCGCGCCGATGGCCGGTTGGTGCTGCGGCGGGAGAATGTCGAGGGCGAGACGCCCGTGCAAGTGGCGTGCTGCTTCCCGTGGACGCATCCATACGAATTCATCAGCCTGCGCGACGACAAAGGGCGCGAGCAAAAACTCATTGAAAATTTGCATGAACTTGCCTCTCCCCTTCGCGAGAAGGTCGAAGACGAGCTGGCGCAACGCAACTTCATGCCGCGCATTACCGGCATCGAGGCGATTGCCGGCGAGATCGAGTTGTTTCATTGGAAAGTGATCACCCACGTCGGGCCGCGCCGCTTTTTGACGCGCCGCAGCGATCACCCCCGCAAGCTCGCCAATGGCGACGTGTTGATCAAAGACGTGAGCAACGATCTTTATCTGATCCCCAATCCGAAAGGGTTGGATCCGAAGAGTTTGAAGCTGCTGTGGGTGTATTTGGATTGAGCGTTATTTACCGGATCTGCGTTCCCTGGGTTTACCATACTTTGGCACATTGGCCGGTTCAATCGAGACGGAGCAAAATTTGATGAAAAAGGCAAGCTAAAACTTAATGGACATGCGCGGACAGAGCACCACAGAACTGCAAGGATCAAAGCCCGTATGCTCCCATTCTCTCGGCGACCGTCTGCGTTCGTCTATTAAGTCCGTGTTTGTCCATCCCGTCAGCGGTCCACTTTCCCCACCACCAGCGTCAAATCATCTTTAAAGCTTTGCTCGCCGGTAAATTCGCGCAACGCCAGCCGCAGTTCCTTGAGCAAATCTTTGGCAGGCAAATTCGCTTTCCGGCGCATCAGCTCGGCGAGACGATTCTCGCCAAACTCTTCACGCGCCGCATTCATCGCCTCGGTAACGCCGTCCGTGTAAAGCACCAAAACATCGCCCGGCGACAAAGCAACGGTTTCGACGCCGAAAGTGAAGTTCTCGGCCAATCCGATGGCTGCGCCGGTTGGCTGCAGCCACTGCGCGGTTTGCTTTTCCCGCCGAAAAAGCAAAGGCGGGTTATGCCCGGCGTTGCAGTATTTCAGCGCGCGCGTCGCCGGATCGTAGCTGCCAAGAAACAGCGTGATAAACTTGATCAAATGAATGTTGTGGCAAAAAAGTGCATTCAACCGCTGCGCCACGGCAGCAGGTGAATCATTTTCCGGCCCGAGAATGCGGAGCGACGCCTGCAAGCTCGCCATCAACATGCTCGCCGGCAAGCCTTTGCCCATTACATCGGCGATGGCAAAACCGTGGCTGTCATCGCGAAAACGGAAAAAATCAAAATAATCCCCGCCGACGATTTCTGCCGGCTGGCTGAACGCTGCGACTTGCAAGCCGGAAATCTCCGGCATTAGTTGCGGCAGCAACGCCTTCTGCAATTTATGCGAAAGCTCAAGTTCGGTTTCGAGCCGGCGCTTTTGCTCCGCCGAATAATGATCGATACAAACACAGGCGGTGAAATCCATCTCCAGGCGGTCAGTCTCAACGTAATCATGGCAAACTTCACACAGGCCCAACGTCAGGTTTTCAGCTTTGGCCAGGGCGGTGTCGATCACGTGCAAATGCGCTTGCACCGCCCGCTCGTCTGCCGGCCCCAATCGCATTTGTTTTTTCCTGGCGGGTGTATTATTGAGCCAATCACGCAAATTTTGGCCTTGCTGCCGAAGGTTTTCTCGAAACCGCTGCAAAATTTTCGTATCCATCGCATTGCTCTCCGCCGAAAATAATGATAGGCGGCATTGTTGAATGTTTGTTATGTTAAAATCTACGAAAGATAAAAATGATAGTTGCGAAGAAAAAGAGGGATTGCCAACGATTATTTTTTCGTTGCGGCAAGCGGCATCGTTTCAGAGACAGGAGTTGGCAGAGGAATCTTCCTCGGCAAGGTTTGCACCGCCTCTTCGGTCACAACGGTGACGGGGAGTTCTTGCCGTTTTCCCAAACCGAGTTGCTGCACGACGATCTGCCGGACGTCGCGCAAAAACTTTCTCGACCACAACAAACCGATGTGGCCGGTGGAATAAACGCGCAACTGCGAATGCCGCCAGGCGCGTTGCAATTTTTGCGTGTATTGAAAAGGAATGAAATGGTCAAATTCCGCTGCGAACAACTCGCAGCGCTCAAGCGGCAGCAACGGCGAAAGATTGAGGGGATCGAGCGGATGATAAAACGGCGCCGTGTCAGCCGCATTCCAACCCGCCGACTCAAACCGCTGTCGTATCGGCGCGCCGAGCCGAGTTTGCCACAGCACGTCGTTGAGATGTGACGGCAGCATGGCAAAAAGCGCGAAGTCAACTTCCGGTTCGCAGCTCGCGACCAGGGCGCTGATCCACGCGCCGAGACTGAACCCCAGCAAGCCGATGACCGGCGCGCCGGCCTCACGGAGATAATGAATCAATTGCCGGACCTCCGCCACCGCTTGTTGCAGCGACAACAAGGTCGTTTCCAAATCAGCGGTAAAGAATAATTCTCCGGAAACAAAGCCCGGCGGCGTGCGGCGGAGATGATAAGGAAGCTCGAGTGCGTAAGCCGAGGCGCCCGCCTCGACAATGGCGCGAAAGAAAGGCCGATGCGCGATCAGAGTCGGCGTCATCAAACCATGCAGCGTAATCACGGCCGGAAAATGCAAGCCGCGATCTCTGGCATACGTTTGGACGATGGCATGACGATTATCTGCATAAGCGGAGGGAACGGCAGAAGGAAAGGCAAAATCGCGCCGCCACAAACCGCCGCGCCTTTCCCACACATCGCCGCGAATATGATCGAGGGCAATGGGCGGCGGTTCCAAAAAAAGATTTTCAAAATTGGTGTGATAGGTTTTTAAAAATTCCGGCAAACGCAGTTGGATCATGGGGTGCCGCCGCGCAATCCGTTCGTGGCTGCGCAGGACGATGCCATCCAACAGTTTGGCAAGAGCCTGATAATATCGCTGGGTAACCGCGGCGTTCATCCTTGCGATGCTCCTTCCTTGAAGCGCATGAATTGCTGTCGTACAAAAACCGCCTTCGTAAACCACTAAGAAGTTTTTCTTATTCGTGTTCGTCTTGGCGGCAAACGCTTGGGTTTTGTTGGATTTTTGTAG
>Ga0073934_10002005_pt1 | contig 45109 bp, 52 predicted proteins | sample LarsenN4metaG_FD_76834 | JGI IMG/M metagenome (GOLD analysis project Ga0073934, IMG submission 76834) | Hot spring sediment bacterial and archeal communities from British Columbia, Canada, to study Microbial Dark Matter (Phase II) - Larsen... ...
AGAGCGCCTCGTGGTCTTCGGGATTGTTGCGGGCTTTCAGTGTCTCGTAAAATTTTGAGGGAACGACCAGGCGGTGCTTCTCGTCAAGAGACTCGAAATAGACGCCCACGTATGCCTCCAACTCTTTGCCTTTACTCATACTCAGCATTAGGCACCCGCCCTTTTTAAATCTTTCCATTTTATTGTTACCTATCAGTAGTAAAATATTTATACTCTGTAGGCAATAGATGACCCATGGATTGGAAAAAGGTGAAAGGCAACATCCTTAGCGCACTCGTAGGCGCAGCCATAGGCACCTCGGCAGCCACATACTTACACGATACGCCCCGCTTCAGGCAAGCACCTACCGCCGTTGAACCGCCCCAAACAACATACAAGTTCAACGAGGAAACGCCCGCGGCAAAACCCTCGCTGGACGACATCATCGGCCCGGTCAAGTACCCCACAAGGCTTGTTTCCGATTCATTCTTTGAGAACGCGACGTACATGAATCCCGCGCAGGTGCAACAGTTCCTTGAACGAAAGAACTCCGTGCTCGCCAAGGAGCACAACGGCGTTTTGCCGTCGAAAATGATTTCCGATGCCGCACAAGAGTACAAAATCAATCCCATCGTGCTCCTCGCAACGCTCCAGAAGGAGAACGGGCTCGTCCAGGCGCAGGCCGCGACGCAGAAACAGCTTGACTGGGCCTTTGGCGCGGGGGCGACGGACAGCGGCAGGATCAGTTCCTACTCCGGCCTCCAGAAGCAAGTGCTCGGGGCCGCGCGCATCCTGCGCCGATGGCACGACGCGCAGCCGACGGAGCTCACGGTCAACTACGGCACCGAGAAGCTCGCGCCCGAGAACAAGGCCACCTTCGCCCTCTATAAGTACACGCCGCACACGACCGACACCAAGCTCACGAGGCTCGGCGGCGGCAACTGGCTGTTCCTCAATATTCTCAGGAAGTACGTCTCCGAGCACGAGAAGATTAATGTTCTTACTGATAAGTGATTCTATTTAGAAAGATTTATATATTACTGATATCACTAATAGGTAATAACATATATTGGGGGTTCAATGGCCTGGCAAATCGCGCTCACCGTCATCCTTGCATTCACGGCAGGATGGATGGTGAACGACGCCGGGCTGTTCGACGCGCCCGTCCAACTGGAACAGGCGCAGGAAAACGTCCCGATATTCGCGCAGCCGGACGACATTCCCAGTCCTTCGGCGGCCATCGACGCGGAGGACATTCGTGTCCTCGGTGACCGCGTCGAAATCAGGGTTCCCAACGTCATCCCCGCGGTGTTCACGGACACCAACTCAATGGATCCCGTGATTGACGCGGGCACAACCGCGTTGGAACTCACCATCACCAGCCCGAACCAAGTTCAGGTTGGCGACATCGTCTCGTACGAGACGTCATTGGCGCCCGGCATCTTCGTCATCCACCGCGTCGTGGAGAAAGGTGCCGACGAGGACGGAGTCTACTTCATCCTCAAGGGCGACAACAACCCGACGACCGACCCGGAAAAGGTTCGACCCGAACAGCTCCGGCGCAAGGTCATCGGATTGCTTTATTAAGCTCAACACCTCTTTTCCCATCCGCGGGTCTTCGGACTCGCGGCTGGGTTTCTCACCGTACTTGCGCGAGCTCTCCGCAGTTGCTTCACGTGCCTGCCGTCCCCGGGGCTATTTTCGCGTTCGTCTCTGCTGAATCTAATGACGCAACGACAAAACTGCTTGGGACGGCACGTGCGGGCACGGGACGTTCAGAGAAGCTTGAGAAACGCTTTTATAGCATCCCTCTCAAACAGGAGCCATGGATTCTGAATCCCTGCAAAAGTGGAGAATGGCCGGCAAGGTCGCTGCAGAAGCGCTGCAGTACGGCAAATCGCTGATTAAGTCCGGCGCTTCAATCAAGGACGTCTGCGACAAGGTTGACGCCAAGATCATCTCGCTCGGCGCGCGCCCGGCGTGGCCCACGCAAGTCGGCTTGAACGAAGTGGCTGCGCACGCAACTCCCGAACCTGATGACGATTCCGTTTTCAACGACGAATTGGTCTGCCTGGATGTCGGCGCGCACGTCGACGGTTTTGTCGGCGACAATGCACTCACGGTTGACTTGAGCGGCAAGTATTCCGATCACGTCAAGGCAGCAAAGGACGCAATGGAAGCTGCCGCCAAAATGGTCGGGCCCGGAGCAAACATTTCCGAGATTGCAAAAACAATCCAGGAAACCATCCAGAGCTACAATTTACACCCGATTCGCAACCTTTCAGGACACCACATTGACCGATGGGTGATTCACGACTCACCATCAATGCCGAATGTGGCTGGCAAGAATCTCGGAACGCTTCAGGCCGGACGCGTTCTTGCAATTGAACCCTTCGTCACGGAAGGCAAAGGAATGATTTACGAACAAGAGCAGGCGAACCTGTTTGCGCTCGTCGAGAAACGACCCGTCCGGTCGCCATACGCGCGCGAAGTCCTGCAGTTCATTGAGAAAGAATACGCTTCGTTGCCGTTCACCACGCGCTGGCTTTCCGCGAAGTTCGGCGTCGGCAAAGTCAATCTTGCTCTCAGGGACTTGCTCCAGAACGGCTCCTTGCACTCGTATCCTCCGCTGGTTGAAGAAACCGGCGGAATGGTCGCGGTGCACGAGAATTCCTTGCTGGTTACCGAGAACGGGAACGAGTGGCTGACGAAGGCGGATTAATACTGCCCCATCAACTTGCCTTGAAGCATTAAAAGTCCTTCTTTCGGCGTAAAACGTGCAATTGCCGCAAGTTTTGTTTCACCGTGGACAATAAAATTGAGCGCGCCGTGCAAGTATCCCATTGCGTGAGTTATCTCCTGGTATTCTGGCATGCGGTTGTTCCTCGTGATTTTTGTCGCCTTGCGAACCATATTCTCGGCGAATTGTTTTGCTTCTGCAGGAAACAGTCTTCCTACAACCACGAGACCTGCGTAATTGCCGACACACTCAATGTAGTTATCGTACAGCGCAAGCTCAACTTGCACAGAAGTTCCTTGATGACGGCGCTCAAACAAGCGCTCCTTGTACGCGAATGCTTCAGGGTTAAGCGCGTGGTGCAAGTAGTGCCCGACTTCCTCACCAACAGCATACTCCGAAGTCAATCCATCCTGAATATCTGAGCGCATGAAAATGAGCTTGCGTTTCGGGTCATAACAAACCGGATGCTTGTCGTTCTGGTCGACAACAAGACTCGGAACGGCGGCATTCACGTCAAAAACCGGCGCGAGAATTTCAAACGCGGTTTTCACTTTGGCAGAAAGACTCATAATGTAATTCCGTATTTGCGCAATTCCGTCTTCCACTGCAGCCCGACTTTCATCAGGTCGTTGGAGAATTTGGACGAAATCTTGTACGTTTTCTTGTACAAATCATAATCAATCAAACCCATCGCCTTCATCGGCGTGAGGATGCGGTCGTAGAATTGTCTTTTGTTATAACTCAACTTGACTTTCTTGCCCTTGTACTGCGGGTCGTCAAGCATCGTCTCGTACGTCCCGTCGTGCAATTGCGTCGCGAAGAGGCTCATTTCCGTCTTCGTGATTTCGCCCTTGTGGTCGGCCATGAACTTGATGAGTTCCCTGGCGACAATCGTCTGCTGGCCCGTCGAGAAGATGATCTCGAAAATATCGTCGGGAAGATTGAACCTGTCGAATAGGATGACCATTTTCGCGAGTACCCCACAATCAACTATTACCTGATTTACGCATACCAGTATATAAAACTTGGCTACGGCTGAGCCGTTTGTCGACGGGAGATTCCCATCGCTTCACGAATGATAAATTGCGTAAAAACGCCCCTAATCGTAACATTTATATATAAGTAGCCCTTATCAGAGACCAGTATACACAAATGTGATACTGCACCTGGTGATGCAGTATTTCGCACTCAAAAACGGGCTCTCTCGCGTTTTCTTATCGAAAACCAACCCCCAAAACCCACACCGGAGGGCCCGTTCTTATAATCATACGGGAGCAAGGAAGGACGCGAGTCCTCCCAGTAAGGGCTGCGGCCCTTACAATCCTGTCACGTGCTACCGGCACACTACAGTAAAAGACCAACGCGGATACGCGGGAAAAAGAGGGAAAAGGGAAATGGACTTTGTCGTGCAAAGCGCCTTGAGGAACCAGTCGAGTTACAGCAACGAGGACGACCTCCAGGTCGGCCACGCCAACATCAAGGTCATTGGTGTTGGAGGAGCAGGGAACAACATGGTTTCCTGGCTTTTCAAAAAAGGCATCAAGGGCGCTGAAATCTTGGCCGTGAACACGGACAAGCAGCACCTGGACATTTCCGAAGCCGACAAGAAGTTCTTGCTCGGACGCGACACGACGCGCGGTCTTGGCTGCGGTGGCTACCCCCAGAAGGGTACTGAATCCGCACAGGAGAGCATCATGGCCTTGAAGGAAGCCCTTCGCGGCTCCGACATGGTGTTCATCTGCGCAGGAATGGGCGGCGGCACCGGCACCGGAGCTGCTCCCGTTGTTGCTTCTGTCGCTAAGGAAAGCGGCTCAATCGTCATCGGCACCGTCACGATGCCGTTCAACATCGAACGCGCGCGCGTCGACAAGGCTGAATTCGGGCTGCAGCAGCTGCGCCAGAACTCCGACACCGTTGTCGTAATCGACAACAACCGCCTCGTCCAGATCGCGGGCAACCTCCCGGTCCAGCAGGCATTCGCTGTCGCGAACGAGCTCGTTGCCACGATGATCAAGGGCATTGTCGAAACCATCGCAGTCCCCTCGCTTGTCAACCTCGACTTCGCGGACGTCAAGGCAATCATGACGAACGGCGGCGTCGCAGCCATCGGCATCGGCTCCTCGGACACGAACAACCGTGTCGAAGAAGCTGTCCGCGGCGCGCTCTCAAACCCGCTGCTCGACATCAAGTACAACGGCGCGACCGGCGCACTGATTCACGTCACCGGCGGCCCGGACATGACGCTGGACGAAATCAACCGCATCGGCGAGCTCGTCACCGAATCCATGGATGACGACGCAAACGTCATCTGGGGAGCCCGCGTCGAGGACGACATGAAGGGCAAGGTGCTCGTCATGACCATCGTCACCGGCGTCAAGAGCCCGTGGATCCTCGGCAAGAACGACCCGCGCAAGCCCAGCCCTCAGGCGTTGCACCGCAACGAAGACCTGGGCATCGAAACCATTTAAGGTTTCATTTTTTCCTTTTTATTTGCCTCTTTTGTTCAGATCGGGGTGGAATATGACAGACACAAGCCAAGTCAGGTCGCTTGAAAGCCTCTTCTTCGAGGCGCGCAAGAAGCTTGAAGCACGAATTCTCAGCGAAGAGCCGCTTGACCGCAAGGAAATGAACGAGTATATGCGCTTGAAGGACAGCTATTTTGCCGCACGACAGGCGTACAAGGACGACAACGGCAAGCCCTACAAGCCCGCAGCCTAGTGGTCTTCAACGGATGGGCTGCCCGCGCCTTCGCCCAACGGAGGGTTGCGCTCGTCAACGACTTTTGTTTCCTGCTTTTTCCCTTCAGTTTCCAGGTCGGAAAGCGCGTTAAGCAATGATTCTTTGGATTTCGCCTGTCCGAGAAGGATATCCAAGTTTACAGGCTCCTTGTTGGGCTCTCCCGGAAGGATGAACTGGCTGCGCTCGCGCATGTCACGGACGACTTCCTGTATGGGTGACGTGGGAAATGAGATACCGACCCGCCGGAACAGCTCGGCAATCTGGCCATCCGTCAGCTTGAGAACACGTTTCTTGAGCGACGCGACCTCTTCGGGCGTCCACTCAATGTGGGAGTGCGTTCCGACCATACGCTGCACTGAAGAACGAAAGCATTAATGAGTTGTGAACGACTACGCCTGATTCTTGCTGATCTTGACGCTCCAGAAGCTCGGAAGCGCAATCTTGCAGACGCCCTCGAAGTCGGAATCAAAGATGTAGACGTGCTTCTGGCGCTCCTCGGGAAGGATTTTCGCCATCTGGGAGTCCGCAGAGTCGTAGATGTCCCTCATCACGCCGCGCTCCATCTTCTTCTGCAGCAGGCTGCCTTCCTTCAGGAGAATCGTGTCGCAGAGGTTTAGGACATTCTTGTCGATCATGCCCGTGTTCTGCGTGACGAGAATCAAGGTCAAATCCTTGTGCCGGGCAATCGCGAGCAATTTGCCGAGCTCCTTGTTCTTCTTGTTCATCGATTCGCGGCTCGAGAACGAGATTGCGCCCTCATCAACCAGGACAACCCCGCCATTGTGGACCTCGTCCAGGTCCTCAACCGCGCGAATCCAGTCGGGCAAAATCGACTGGTGAACTCCGAGGACATACGCGGGACGCTGGGCTTTCGCGTTCAAGTTCTCAAGAATCCTGAAGCCAAGGGCGGACTTTCCGGAACCGCGCTTGCCCGCCACCATGATAATCGTGCTTGAGGTACGCATCCTGTTAGCGAACCGCTCGAAATCGCCTTTCAGCGTGACGACTGGCTCCAGCGGGGTGAACACGGCAGGCTTTTCCGCGATTTCCTTCGGCGCCCTCGGCTGCGCGGGCTTGCCAATCTGTTCAGGAGCCACCGGCTCAGGCTTTTTGACAGGAGCCTTTCCTGGAAACAATGCGCGAATCTGGGAATACACGGACGTGGCGCCGAGACCGATATACTTGAGGCTCAGCCAGACAAAGTTGCCGATGCCGATGAGCGTCCAACCGATGCCGTGCTGAATACCCTTGAGAATATTGAACGACTTCTTCGACCTCTTTTTTGCACGCTTCACTTGAAAGGTTCCTGCCTGGGAGCTTCGGTCGGGCTCAGGTAATTCCGCACGGACCAGCCCTGATAGCTGAAGCCGTAGAAATGGCGCTTGATGCCGGAATCGCTCAAGTCCTCGGCAATCGTGGGGCGTTCAACCTTGTTCAGCAGCGCAAGTCCCTTGTATTGCGCGAAATCGGGAATGTAAACGGAATAAACCGTCTCCTTTTCGCCGTGGTCAATCTCGACGCGGAACTTCTTGATGCCATGCTGCTGTTCAAGCAAGGTTTCCAGGTCTTTCCTGCCGATGCGCTTGACAAAACGCTTTGTCTCGGGCTTTGTTTCAGGCATTTCGGCAACGATGAAGCCCTGCTTTATAAGATTATTCCCTTATAGGTAGTCGAGCAGCTCGATGATGCCGATAATCAGGAAGTACAGCCCCACGACCCAGCGGAGGAACTTCGGCAGCACCAGGACGAGAATGCCGAACAAAATCGTTATGAGTGCGCTTAACAAACCCATTGAAATCACCTCAGTTGATAGAAGCTCAGCAGTCAACCGAATATAAAAGAGTTATGGAAGGTCCGTGAGCGCGACTTCGGTTTCCTTGCCCGTTGCCATCTCCTTGACCTTCGCCTTTCCGGCCTCGAGCTCCTTCTGGCCGATGACGATGACGTTTCTTGCCCCGATGGAGTTGGCGTATTCCATCTGCTTGGAAAGCTTCCGGCCGAGCAAGTCATAGTCTGCGGAGGTTTTTGAGCGCAAACGGTTTACCAGCCTGACGACGTCGGCGCGCACCTCATCGTTCACCGCGATGATGAAGTATTCAGGGCCGAGCGCGGGCTGCGGAAGCTTGCCTTTCTCTTCCAGAAGCAGCCAGAGCACCTTGTCTCCGATTGCGAATCCCACGGACGGGCAGGGCTCGCCGCCGAACAGCTCAACAAGGTTGTCGTACCTTCCGCCGCCGGCGATTGCGCGGAACTTTCCCGCGCGGTCTGCCAATTCGAACACCGTTCCCGTGTAGTACGCCAACCCTCTCGCGAGCGACAGGTCGACGACGACATACTTGGAATCGACGAATCGAAGGACGTTAACGAGTTCCGCAAGGCCTAGTTCGGATTCCTTGCCGAGACTGAGCTTCTTGATTTCCGCAATCGCCTTGTCCGGGCTGCCCTGGATCGCGATGATTTTCTGGATGGCGTCCGCCTGCTCCTGGTTCAATCCTTCCTGCAGGAGCTGCTTCACGAATTCGTCGTCCGTGATTTTCGCCTTCTTGTCGATGACACGCGTCACGGCCTCGAGCTTTTCCTTCGCGACGCCGGACTGCAGCAGCAGCCCTTCGAGCAATTTGCGGTTGTTCACCTTGACCATGAAGTCATACTCGTCGAGGCCGAATTTTTTCAGGCAGAGAACCGCGAGGTTGATGATTTCGGCGTCCGCCTCGGGCTTGTCCGAGCCGAAGAGCTCCACGCTCAGCTGGTAGAACTCGCGGAAGCGCCCCTTCTGCGGCGCCTCATACCGCCACATCCGGCTGATGCCGAACCACTTCACCGGCTTGGGCATCGCCTTCTGCTTCGTGACGAACATTCGGGTGAACGGGACCGTGAGGTCAAACCTGAGCGCAAGGTCTTCCGCGCCTTTCTTCTCCAGCGTGAACAATTGCGACTTCACTTCCTCACCGGACTTGGCAGTAAGCAACGCTAACGTTTCCATCGCGGGGCTTTCGATTTCCTGGAAGCCGAAGGATTTTGAGGCCTCACGGAACTTCTCGAAAATGGCCGACTGCACCGCTTTTTTCTCGGGGTAAAAATCCTCGGTCCCCTTCACTGGCTGGTATTGCATCTTCCGTTGTCACCTGTTCCGTATTTTATAAACGTTTGCTGACGTTCTTGTTCCTCATTGCTACCCCGCAAGCCGCTTCCCGGCACTGCCGTCTTGTTGTTGCGTCATCGAATGCTCCTGAAACGGACGCGATAATAGCCCCGGGGACGGAAGATGTGGAGAGCAGCGCTTTGCGTGAACAAAATGGGGCGACCAGGGGGAATCGAACCCCCGTCACGCGGGCCACAGCCGCGCGTTCTACCACTAAACTATGGTCACCAATGAAGTTTTTCGCGGTGAAGAAAACCACCAACGAACGCTGCAGCTATCTTCGAGAAAATGTTACCGGTTATGAAGATAACCAACTGCCATCATAGCGAGAATATTCCGGGAGGGGTTTATAAGGGTTTGCCTTCCCAAATGGCAATTCAACCTATATTTTAGAGAACATATTTATATATTCGAACCCGTCAAAAACAGCAATGCAGACCATTGACGAGCACGTCGACCGCATCATCGCGCTCCAGGCGCCCTCCCTGGGCTGCCGCGTCGACCGAGCAGCCGTTGACGAGATTCTCCAGGCATTGCGCGCCCGCATCAAGGACAAGCCCGAGCTGCACGAGCTCGCGGAACTCCGGCCCTACGACTTCAAGGGAACCAACCACCTCTGGCGGCACGATGGCGCCAAAGATTACGCGCTCGCGCGCGAACTGTCACACCGCGCCACCGAGACCATCTGCCGGGAAAAACGATGGGACTTCATCGCCTTCGTGCAGAACATCACCCAAAAACAGTTGTGGGGCACCACCATCAACCGATGGGGAACGACCGCACACGGGCTGTCCGGAAACGTCTACACCAGCCACGTCGAAGCGATTCTCGACCTCGCGCACGACGACGGACGCTATGCCGCGTGGAATGACGTGCAATGGTACGATTTCAAGAAAGCTCACTACACGCCCGAACGCGCGCGCGAGCTCACACACACGCTGCTTCAGAAACTCATAACGGGACAAGGCGGGGACTTCGTGCAGCTCGTAAGGAACATGCGCAGCCCGCCTGGAGCGCTGGGCATCAAAGGCTGGCAGGACGCGTTCAAATGCCTGCCCATCAACCGCTACGGGACGACGCTGCAGGGCCTGATTGACAAGTACGACGATTCTCCCGCCAAGGCCATCCTCGACCTCGTCAGGAACGACGAGCGCTATCGCGACTACCGCGACCTCGCCGAATTCGACTTTCCCGACCAAAGAAACATCTGGAATCTCAAGAACGGCCGGAAGAACTACGCGCTCGCGAGGAAAGCGATGGAACGGTTCCTCGAAAAGCTGGAACTGCTCGATGAGACCCTGCCCGAGATACGCAGGCGCGTTTCCGAGCGAACGACCCAGGCTGTCGAAATCAACCGCTATGGAACCACCATTTACGGGATGGTGAAGCGCGCGTACAGCGGGAACCTCACCGCGGCAATCAACGACTGGCTCACCTACGGCCGCGCAAGCCCGTTCGTTTAATCCTTGTGCGCTTTCGTGAAGAAATGCTCCACTTCCTGCAGAATCCGCATACCCAGGAAAAGTGTGGCAAATAGCACAATGGCCGCAATGAGCGTATACCACGTCGGGTTTGACTTCGTGTACACCACCGCGAGCAGCACGTACGCCTGCAGGTTCACGCTGACGGGCGAAGCGACGATGTACATCAAGTATTTCGGGAGAACGTGCTCGAACGCGCCGTACGAAAGCAGCGCGCCTTCGGACATTATGGACAGGATGACGATGAACAGGATGGGATTGAGGAACCAGTTCGCGAATCCGGCCGGCTCGGAATTGTACAGGTGCCGGAGCAGGTCGATGCCGACAAAGATAAGCACGACGACATTGCCAAGCGCCGCGTCAAACGTCATTTTCTCCTGGACGTACTTGCCGAAGTAGAACGTCATCAGCAGCGTGATAACAATCAAGGGCGTGATAATCCACCACATCTCGGGCGCGATCGCAGGAGCTTGAAGCAGGCGCAAGAACTCGTAGTACGACTTCCAAATCACCTCTTCGAGCATAGGCGCACAAATCCTGGCTTGATATTTAAATCATTCTTTCGGAAACCTTTAAAAAGCCCCTTCAGGAACAATCATTCCCTGACAGCAGGGCGGTGACCCAACGCCGGTTGGTCCCCGACAGTACGTGTTGCGGGGTCGCGACCCACTGCCGAGACTGCTCGGCGAGGCTGCCCCTCAACGAAACACGCAACATCAATTCGGGGATGTGGTCTAACTTGGTATGACTGGCGCTTGGGGTGCGTCCAATCCGAGTTCAAATCTCGGCATTCCCATTCCATTTGTGGGTGTTTCCCCGATAAATTCAATCAGTGAAGGTGAGTGAGATGAAGACATTAGACAGCGTAGTGAGCGAGAAGACCGCTTCCGCGTTCGTGCAGACCGACATCCGCGCGTCCCTGCGCAGGTTCGACGGGGCGAATGGCGGGCAGGTCGCGTACTGGAACGGCACCGTCGTCAAGGACGCGTACGTCAACTGCTGCGGCGGCAAGAATTCTTTCGAAGCACGGCGCAAGGGCGTTGAGCTTCCCGCAACGGTCGCGTGCAACACCTGCAAGACCGAATACCGCGTCGACAAGGTCAACAACAAGACCATCCGCATCTACGAGGCGTAAGATGGAACTTGATACGCTAACCAGGAATGTCAAGGTCGCATTCTCGGGCATCCAGGCGAAGCTCCCCGTGAACCCGCAGAACCCCGAGGCCATCCGGTTCGAACGTTCCATTCGCACGGTGGATTGCGCCGCCGTCGAATGCTACTGCGGCAAGACGTACGCGGTTACGCAGAAGTCCTTGTGCGAGCACCCGAAGGAACGCGCGGCCATCCAGTACCAGCTGGTCGTCACGCCGGAATTCACGTACCTGCGCTCGAAAGTGCTGGACTGATTATTTCTTGTTTCTTCCTCTTTTTTCCACTTTCTCAAGTCTTAGAATCACTTCGTGCCAGCCGGGATTCCCTTCCCTGTAGCCCGCGAGAACGTCAGCAAACGCCTTTTCGAAAACCTCGTGGTGGGCGCTTTCGAGCGCCTGCTTCAGGAGGTGCAAGTCAACGGCCTTATCTTCCGCCTTCGTGGAAACGTAGCTCAACCCGAAGTCGATGAAGTAAATTTCGCTGCCGAGAATCATGTTGCTTGTGGTCAGGTCGCCATGGACGATGTTGTTCGCGTGCAGGATTCCTACTTTACGCCCGATTTCCTTCGCCAGCCCGGGCCGCGTGTCAAAAACATCCCTTACTTTGGGACCGTCGATGAACTGCAGTTTCAGCCGCATTGCCTTGTCATCCATTTCCAGCAGGTTCGGCGCGGGAAAATCGATTTCGGCAAGCTTCTTGAACAGGTTCGCCTCCCGTCTCGTCCGCGTTTTCCTGAGGGACGCGTCAATGGCGGGATGCCGGTAGTCTTTCTTGATTCTGTCTTTCAGAACAACGCCATTGACTTTCGTGACGACCGCTTCCGCGCCCTGGCCGAGCTTCATGCGAAATGGCCGAAATTGCGCAGTTCGGCCACCATGCCGGGCTTGGCCGTGCGCAGATAGGATTCGAAACTCTGCGGGTTTTCCCGCAGGTGCTTCAGCGCGGCGGAAGGCCGTTCATAACCCTCTTCAAACCGCGTCACTTTCCTGCCGAGCACATAGGCCGTGCTCAGCCCGAGCAGCACGCCTGGAATGAAGTCGCCGCCGGCGGCAATGCCCGCTGCGATGATGTTGCCAATCCAGCCGTACGTGTAGATATCAGGACTGATTTTGCCCGGAGGAATGATGGTCTGTTCAGCCTCGGAGAGGAGGCATTCCTCAAACGAGCGTTCAGTGAGAAGCACCGGAAGTTCGTCCGTGCGGATGTAGTGCTTGATCCCATCGACCAATTCCCGTGCGTGTTCGTCGTTCCGTGCCGTGCGAAGCGCCAGGCTTCCTGCGGTCTTGGCAAGCAGGTCGTGGACGCACTGGTCCAGGTTCATGTAAATGGCATCCATGACAGGAAAAAGCAGAACATCGTTTAAAAGCGTTACGCCGCCGGCCTGATGGGGCGGGGGTTGAGCCTGCGGGAAAGGTATTCCAGCGCCTCGAAGAACGCGTCATTGTGGACGCCGAGAAAATCCAGGGTCTCGTGGTGCATCACGTTGTACGCATAGTTGATGTTCGTCTCAAGGGTCTTCCGTCCCTGGGCAATCATCACCCTGCGCGGGCCGTCTTCCGCTGACAGCAGCCGGCCCAACAGCCCAACCTGGCTCTCCGCCTTGCGGTGGTCCTCCCGCGTGTACGTGCCGATGAATTTTGCGAGAATGCCCGCATCATGGCTGCGCACTTTCAGGTAGAATTCCGTGGTGCGGTCAAGAACGAAATTGAGATGGCCCTGGTCCATAGAATTATTGCGCGGCTTCGGCTTCCTGCTTGGGAGCTTCCTGGACGGGCTCTTCCATTTCAGCGGGAGTGCCTTCGCCCTCGATGAACGCCCAGCGGATTTCGCACGCCGACAAGGGGTAAATCTTGCGCAAGGAGTCGCCGAGACCCTTCTGGATGTTGTGCGAAACGACTTCGCTCCAGAACTGGTCAAGCTTCATCTTGCTCAAGTGGAGAATGAAAAACTCACGCGCGTGCTTCTGCAGCGCAGCCGAAACGCCGCCCTGGGCCTTGCCGCGCGCGACGACCATCGGCTTGATGCGGATTTTCTTGCCGTCCTGCGTGACTGCCGCGAAGCTGTCCTCCAGCTTGCTCCTGCCGCGGCGCACGAAGCGGCGCGTGGATGCGGGGCTGTAGCGATAGCTGAGCAGCTCGGTTGTGAGGCCGTTGCTGGACTTGCCGATGATCTTGAAACCGAGATTGATCTGCTGGCGCTGCGGATCTCCCGTGAGGGTCATCATGCTGACAGTCACCATGCGGCCGATGGCAGAGTCGGGTTCTGCGATGAAAATTTCGCCGATGTGCTGCTCGTTGAACAGCTTCGGGGCGAGAATCGGCACCCAGGCCTTCTTTGCCGTTGTCTGCTTGACTGCAGGTTTTGCCATAATACTCGAGAGGGGAAGGGAGGGGTTTAAAAAGCTTATGGTGGCGCATATAGTCCTGTCACGAAATGGTTAAAAAGCCAGGTTCGTGAGCCAGGCATATGAGTGAGGGGGAGACCTGCGCGCGCTCCGCGCAGAAACTGCTGGTGACGCGCTACCACCGGCAGCCCCGCTATCTCGCGAAGCTCGTTGTCGTCCTTCCACACGTGCCGATGTTCGCGAGCTACGAATTCTGCCATCCCGATTTGGGCGAGATCGTCCACGCGGCGCGGTACTTCGGGCATCCTGCCGAACAGCGGCTGAAGTATGTCGGCAAGGTATCTTCATTCCCGGCAGGCCAGGAGCAGCTGAACATCGCCGCGCGGATGTACGCGGAAGGCTATCTCGAGCACGCCGGCGCTTTCAAGACCCAGGACACTCCCCATGACCGCGAGACGACGAGCAAGGCGTGGGGCAAGCTGTGCAAGCTGGCGCGGCTCACGTACTGCTACGTGGAAGGCGAACGCATCCCTGAATTCGGAAGGAAACGGATGTTCAAGGAGGCAAAGAGCCAGCAGAAGCTGGCCGACAACATCGAGGCGAGCCTTGGCCAGGATGCGCTCGCACAGTATACCAACCGCGACCTGATGACCGCAATCGAGAAGAATGTCATCCGCGTCCCGGGAGTCGCGCCCGCCATCCTTTCAAGATATTTCGCGCTGCTCGCGTGGCGCTACGAGGACGCGGAAAGGCTCCGCAAGGAATCGCAGGAAACCATCCGGCGCTGCGCGCAGCACCGGCTTGAAGAATTGGTTGACGCGCAGCTCGCGTGAATTCTCAGGCTACGTACGGATTTCCTTGAAGCCCTTGTAGAATCGTCGGGTCGGTTTCCTTGCGCGCCGCGAGCTCGTCCTGCGTCTTCCGGTAGAATTCCTGGCGGCACGAGAGCTTTGACGATACCGGGAGCGTCGCGGTCAAATAACCCAGAAGAACATCAATGTCTGCGCCCTGAACGGGAACGGTTCTGAGCAAATCGTCAAGCGTTTCGAGCTTTCCCGCGCGTATCAGCAGGTCGACATTGCAGTAAATCGCATCAAGTTCCTTGCCGGTTGCCATCACACGTCGAGTTCCTTGACATCCTGCGCGTGCGCGAGGATGAATTCCTTTCTCGGCTCGACCTCGTCACCCATCAGGACGGAGAACATCTGGTCGGCCGCGACGGCGTCTTCAATCGTCACGCGCTTCAGGACGCGTGCGGTCGGGTCCATCGTGGTCTCCCAGAGCTGCTGAGCGGTCATCTCGCCCAGTCCCTTGTAGCGCTGGATGCCGACGTTGTCGCCCATCTCCTTGAGGAGCGCGTCCTTTTCGGAATCGTTGTACGCGTACTTCACGGACTTGCCGCGCTGCAGCTTGTACAACGGCGGCGTGGCCAGGTAAATCCTGCCCGCCTCGATGAGCGGCTGCATATACCTGTAGAAGAACGTGAGGAGCAGGCACGCGATGTGGCTGCCGTCGACGTCCGCGTCGGTCATGATGATGACCTTGTGGTAGCGGAGCTTGTTGATGTCGAACTCGTCGCCGATGGACGTTCCGATTGCGGTGATCATCGTGCCGATTTCGTCGTTCTGGAGGACCTTGATGAGGCGCGCCTTCTCGACGTTGAGGATTTTTCCCTTGAGCGGAAGGATTGCCTGGAATTCGCGGTTGCGGCCCTGTTTCGCGGAGCCGCCTGCGGAGTCTCCTTCGACGAGGAACAGCTCGGACATCGCCGGGTCGCGCGAGGCGCAGTCGGCCAGCTTGCCGGGGAGCGTGGAGTATTCGAGCGCGCCCTTCCTCCTGACGAGTTCGCGGGCCTTGCGCGCGGCCTCACGGGCGCGGGACGCTTCGGAGCACTTCGAGACGATGGATTTTGCCGCGGACGGGTTTTCCTCGAAGAACGTGTTGAGCGCCTCGGAAACGATGGAGTCGACAATACCCTTGACCTCGCTGTTGCCCAGCTTCGTCTTGGTCTGCCCCTCGAACTGGGGGTTTGGAACCTTGACCGAGATGATTGCCGTCAATCCTTCGCGCACGTCCTCGCTTGTGAGCTTGTCGTTCTCGAGCAGATTGTGCTTTTCCGCGTAGTTGTTGATGGTGCGCGTGATGGCTGACTTGAAGCCCGTGAGGTGAGAACCGCCCTCGTGCGTGTTGATGTTGTTCGCGAACGCGAACAGCGTTTCGTTGTAATCGGTCGTGTACTGCAGCGCGACTTCTACGCCGTACGCGTCTGCCTGCTTGTCGACGTAGAACACGCGCTGGAAGAGCTTCTGCTTCGCCTTGTTCAGGTGCTCGACGAACTCGCTGATGCCGCCGTCAAACTTGAATTCCTGCTCCTTTGCCGGGTCGGCGCGCTCGTCGCGGATGAGAATGTTGATGCCCTTGTTGAGGAAGGCGAGCTCCCTCAAGCGGGACATCAGCGTCTCGTATGAGAAGTCTCCCTTCTCCATCACCGTGAAATCGGGCTTGAATGTGATGGCCGTGCCCGTGCCCTGCGCGGGGCCGAGGTCTTCCATGTCCGCGACGGGCTTTCCCTGCCGGAATTCCTGGCGGTACAGCCTTCCGTCGCGCTTGACGTGGACGATGAGGCGCTCGGAAAGCGCGTTCGTGACGGTGATGCCGACGCCGTGCAGTCCGCCGGAAACCTTGTAGGCGTTCTTCTCGAACTTGCCTCCGGCGTGCAGCACGGTCATGACGACCGTGAGCGCGGGAATCTTGAACTTCGGATGCATATCAACAGGGATGCCGCGGCCGTTGTCCTCAATCGTAACGTAGTTGTCCGGGCGCAGGACAACCTTGATTTTGGTACAGTGCCCCGCGAGGGCCTCGTCAATCGCGTTGTCAACGGCCTCGTACACGAGGTGGTGCAGCCCGCGGATGTCCGTGGAGCCGATGTACATTCCCGGGCGCTTCCGGACGGCCTCCATCCCTTCCAAAACCTGGATGTCCTTGGCGCCGTAACTCTCGGTCGTCTGTGTAGCTTGTGTCATTTTTTGTGAGAAACTTTTCACCCACCTTTACTGAAATGGGCGGGCGGAGATTTATAAGCTTTTCTATCGCAGAATTGTGTTATAGGGCTTAAAAACGCATTTAAACGGCGTTTGGGCTCCGACGGAGAATCGCGTTTTAGACCTTGCAGCCGCAGCCTTTCGCCTTCAGGATGGCCTTCTGCTCTTGCGCCGTGTGAACGAAAATGTGCTGTGACCTTGCGCCGGTGGCGAGGCGCTTGTCCAGCGGAGAATGGTGATTGTAGCCGCGCGATTGCATTTCCTTAACCAGTGCTTCGTGGCGGTCGTAGAGCGCTCTCAGCTTTCCCTGCCACCGGCACGTTTCCGGATGCGCCGAGTAGCCTTTCTTGTGATGGATGTGGATATTCCAGAGGCCGTGCAGCTCCCTATGTTCGCCGAGCAGGTGCTGCCTGCAAAGAATTTTTGGAGGAAGGTCCCAGATGCGCATCGTGGAAAAAGTACGGGAGTGAGGGGATTTGAACCCCCAACCCTCTGATTAAGAGTCAGATGCTCTAGCCAGGTTGAGCTACACTCCCATTGAATCCAGAGGCGACGTGGACGCTTTATAAAGGTTGCGCAGGACTCCCGCACCACAAGAGACTTTAAGCCCAAGCCCATCCGCAAGGAACCATGGACGCCTTGCTGTTCCTGTATCCGGAAAAGAAGAACATCCGCATCCAAATTGAGCGCGGCGCGTACGCCCTCCACAATCCGCAGCGCGACGCGTACTGGCAAGGCAGGTTCGCGCACGCGCGCCATGAAAAAGAAAGGCGCATCGTCCGCGCGCAAGCACTGGCTGAAGCGCAGGATGAGTTCAGACCCCTCTACGGCAAGGCGCTCAACCAAAGCATCGACGTGCGCTACCGCACGAAAAGCTTCCGCGTGTTCTATGCCCTGTTGAAGGACGACGAGATCTCACCTCTCATCGACGTGAATCCCGAAGACCGCATCATCCGCTCAAGCCTTGACCGCAAGACGCACCAGGTTCGGCTGCCCGACGGGACATACCCGAACTATCCTGACCTCGATGAGCTGTTGCGCCAGGTTCCGGCAAGCAAGCTCGTGGTTTGCGGATTCCATTTCGGCGACTGCGTCCATAAGACGGCGCGGCACGCCAAGCTGCGCGGCATCGAGACCTACATCGACGCGGGCCTCACCGACCTGATGTATTCGGAAATACTGAAGCCCGACTTCTTCGTAGAAAAGACGACCCTGCTGCCCGTGTAGTGTGGTGCAGTACATCACCCCATTTTTTCTTATAGTCGGGAATGCCCTGAAAAGGCATGAAAAACGACCTTTACTCCGCAATACGAAAGTGGGCGGTGCGCAATGTCAACGGCACGCTCGCGAAGCAGATCCGTTCCGACATCGACGACGCCTGGGCGAACAACAACAGCAAGGCGAAGAAGCGTTTCGAGTTCCTCTATAGATTGGGTGAGTTCGAGAACCTGCCCAACGCCGTGAAGAGCATCGACATCGAGGAGCGCACCAAGAGCCGCGAGATGCAGTCCTGCTGGATGTGCGGCACCCGGCACGCGGACAGCTACCGCGCGACCTGCACCACCGGCGAGAAACGCCAGCACTTCATCGGCAGGGACTGCGGGCAGATACTCGCGGCCTACGGCCTCGGAAGCGGCGTCATACTCAGCGCGGACGAAAAGGCCGCGAACCTGAAGCAGAAGCAGATGCAGGACGACCTGGAAAATCTCGTTCTCAACGAAGGAAGGCCCATCCCTCTTCTCCCAACATCCGGACCCGTCAAGGAGACCCGCTCGGACTTCCTCGGCAGCAATTACGCCTGGCTCGTAAACCAGGAGCTGCCGGGTGACGTCCGGCGGGCTGTCGTGGAGCTGAAAGACCCGTACTTCAAGGCGTCCCGGAGCGAGCTCAAGCTCGTGATGGACTACGTCGCGAACAACCGGACGTTCCCGACGGACCTGTTCAAGCCGGTGCTTGACGACCTGAAGAAGATGGAAGCGGAAGGGCTCGCCACGGGCGTTGCCGCACGGCTTGAGGAGAAGATGGCCAACGGGACGATGACGCCCCGCGACGCAGAAGTGATTCTCGACGGCACGGACTACCGCGGCTACCGCATCGCGCGCAACACGGTCACGCTGAAAAATTACGGCGAGCCGCTCGCGGGGCTGCTGAACGACGTCATCCCGGCGCTGACGCACGACAAGCCGAAATGGCACGACGACCACATCCGCCAGATGTACGTCAACAACAAGGTCCTCAACGCGAATGATTACCGGCTGGCAAAGACGTGCCTGAACCGGTGGACGTTCGGCGCGCTGGAATCGATTGAAGGCGGCGACAAGCAGCGCATCAGGAACATCGCGGTGTCGCTCGAATCGATTGACGGCTTCAAGGACAAAATCGAGGGACTGGTCGTCATCCAGAGGAAGATGCAGTACGCGAAAGACCACACGTCCACCGAGGAATACGCACAAATCGAGAAAGTGCGCGAAAGCATTCTCGGGCTTCCCGAGGAGAGCCGCGTGAAGGTCTTCCAGGACGCGTGCAACAAGGCGTACGAGCTCATCAAGGACCCGATGCGGCTGCTGCAGTCGCCCGCGATGACCGTGGAGGCGTTCAAGGACCAGTACAACACTGACGTCAGCCGCATCATTGACGTCGCAGGCAAGGTCCACGCGAAAGGCTGGCTGAACGACTTCAAGCGCAAATACGTTCCACACCTCAAGGAGCACCTCGCGTACGGCATCCTGCGCAAGGAAGACGCGCCGAGGCTCGTGAAGGCCGCTGAAAAGATGAAGGGGTACGTGCGCGCATGAGCGTCGAGGAACTGGTGCGCGGAGTGAGGAACGTCGTCCGCACTGGACTGGTGCTGGACATTCCCTGGCTGTCCGAGTGGGATAAGTTCGCCGAGGAAGTTTACATCGACCCCGAGGACTTCAAGGACAGGCACCTGCATTCCCGCATCAGCACGCTCAATTACACGTACGGCGCGATAATGGAAGGCGCGCCGCTCGTGCCGGGCAACGGCACGCTTGCGGAGAAAACCTGCCGCGCGATTGAGGGGCTGCAGAAGCAGATGAACTACTCCATCCTGCACAACTACTGCAACGGATTGCGCCTCTTCGAGCGCTTCCCGCCCGAGGATTACGAGACGCGCACGGGCACGATGAACACGGGACTGTCATTCCTCGACCCCTGCGCCGTGGGAACGTGGATCCACGACCTCACTGACGCGATTCCGGCAACCGACGCCTACGTGCAGTCGCTCGCAAGGCGCGTGCTCCAGAAGTGCGATTCGCTGTTCATCCGCGAGTACAGCAGGTGGAGCGGCTGGCACAAGGAGCCCGTCGTGAACGCGGAGTCAAAAGCGCGCCTCGAGAAACTGGTCAAGGAACCGGGCAAGACGCTCGTTGCGGAAAGCACCCTGCAGAGAATGTACGAAATCGCGGAAGGAAAGTACGGCTTACCGCTTGCCAAAGTTGAAAATGCGGGACAGGTCTGATTTTTTCTTGTCTTCTTCCGACAAGGTTGGACGCGGGCGTTCCTGCTGAACGGGCTGCGCCGCTTGCGGCTTGATGGTCATATCCGGAATCTGGCGCTCGAACTGCTCCTTGGTGCGCTTGGCCTCGTCAAGCGCGGCCTTCGCCTCCTCGATTTCCTGGCGGATTTTCGCGAGCTCGTGCTGGTGCTTCTGCAGCTGCGCGCTCACCTTCGCGGCTTCCTCCGCGAGTTCCGCGTTGTTGAGCTCGACTTTCGTCTGGGCTTCCTTGACTTCAGAGACGGTTTCCTTGATTTCCTCGGCCTTTTCAATTGCCGCCTCTTCCATCTTCTGGACGGTCTGGGCTTCCTTGACTGCTTCGGCTTCAACCATCATTTCCTTGATGGGCTTTCCCGAGCCCTGCGTGCCGAGGATGATTTCGCGCGCCTTGCTCAGCGCGTCTTCCGTCGACGATGCGAGATGAAGGTCCTTGAGGTTCTTTGCGAGATTGTTGATCCGTTCCGCTGTCGCTGCATCCATCTTTTTTCAAAACCTACGGCTCAGTCATCATATATTAAGATTGCGGTGATGGCTTGGACGGATTTGCCGCAAGTGCCGTCCCAGGCAGTCTTGTCGTCGTTTTCTCTGAAGCGTTTGACGCGAGAACGAAAAACGTCCCTGGGCGGCACGTGTCAAGTACAACGCCTGAGATTTTCGCCACCTGAGACCGGGCTTACGGCGAGGAACGGATGACTTTGCCCACGAGCAGGACGTGGTCGCCGACAATCTGCTCCTGCACGAGCTCGCACTCGAGATGCGCCTCCGCCTCCGAGATTCTCGGGCAGTCGATGGCCTCACATTCTGATTTCGTCAGCTGCGTCTCGCGGAACTTGTCGATGTGCTCGCCGGCGTGTCGGGAGCAGAACGCGATTTCGCCGTGGCGCTCCTTCGGCAGGAAGTTGACGCAGAACACGCCCGATTGCCGGATCATCGAGAGCGGAAAATCCAGGGAATTATGCACGAAGAGCGCGTGCATCTGCGGGGAACGGCTCGCGGAGGCGTGCGACGTGGGAGCGAAGATGTCCTGGCGCTCCTGCTCCTTCCCGACGAGCTTCGCTCTTCCGCGGCAGGTGATGAGGACGTTCATTGCAGCACGAAAATGGCATCCGTGCTGTCGTCAAGAACCGTTTCCACCTTAAAGAGCTTTCGGAGCAGCGTCTCGATGTCCGCGAACTTCGGCGACTTCTTGAGCACCGTGATAACCCACACCTTCGAGCCGACGCGCCGCATTTCAGACAGCCCCTTTTCGACATTGTCAAAATTATGAACCGCGGTCAAGGAAATCACCACGTCGAACCACTTGTCCGGGAAAGGCAGGTCCTCGGCGACGCCGTGCACGAGCTGGATTCCCGCGGGGCACTGCTTCAGCAGTTCTTTCGACGGGTCGATGCCCGTCTTCTGGCCGGGAAAAAGCTGCGTGGAGACGCACGTCCCGCAGCCGACATCCAGCAGGCGCGAGTACTCATCAATCAAAGAATGCTTCTTGAGATAATCAACAACGACGCGCGCCTTCCTGCGCTGCTCCTCGCCGTGGAGTTCGTTGTAGTTGCGCGCCGTGGCGTCATACGTGGCCATTGCGCCTCGAAATGTAATCGTAAATGATTTTCTTTGCGGATTGGACAAGCGGAGGCGGCTCCGTCTCAAGGCCTGATGTCTTGATGTCAGAGAAGCTTGGTTCAGCCACCTGCGGCGCAAACACGTCATCCTTGCGCCGGCTCTTCAGCGCGATGCGTTTCGTGTCGTATTCCTCGATCCGCGAGCGAATCACCGCCATATTGTCGTCATACTGCGCGAAGAATTCATCGAGCTTTGAACTGTCGAGCAAGTCGTCGAGCGTGTTGATCTTGAGCTTGCTGCATTCTTTCCGGTACGTCGCTATTGCGCTTGCTGCCTCCTGCAGGCGAATTTTTGCCCGGGCGAGCTCTTCATTGTTCCCCGCATCAAGGGGGCGCATAAAATCATAAGGCGTGATGACGTGGACGGGCAGCGGAAGCTCGAGAACCTGGTATGCCAGGGCGCGCCCGTTTCCCTTGACAATCACGTACTTCCCATCGTCGCGGCGCATCGCCTTGATTGGCTCCAGGATCTCCGCGTGGTCGGCCGTCACGCCGTAGTGGACCATGTGCCGGACAAACTTCGCGTAGCGGGGCACCAGTTCCGGACGTTCGCCCATCAGCCCATAATGGTTTTCCATCACGTCCATCCGCTTGGACGGCACGAGCCGCGATGCGTCGATTACCAGGTCCCCCATACCGTCGAGAAATCAGTCGAATGTTTTTAAAGTTTACGTCAGAACCTGAGCTTCAGCATCTCGCGGCGCTCGACGGCCCATTTCAGGAATGCCGGCAGGAAACCATACCAGACGAAGTCGCCTTTTGTCAGGATGCCGCGCCACTTGCCGAGGCTGAGCACGATGGGCGTTGATTTCGAAACGTATCCTGCCAAGGGATTTCCGGACTCAAGCGCAAGAATGTTCCGCACGACGACCTTAGCCTGGCGCTCCGCGTTCTGGGCGGTTTTCTCTTCCATCCTATCCGTGACGTCACCCGCGGAAAAGACGTGCTTCGCGCCGAGCACCTGCAGGCGGTCGTTCACTTTGATCATTCCGCGCTCGTTCAAGGCGTTGCCGAAATGGCGTTTCATGAAATCGAAATTGGGGCTGATGCCGGTGCACCAGAAAGCGATGTCCGCGCTCGCAGAACCCTTGTCGGTCGTGAAGGTCCTGCTATTCTTGCCCTTCACCAGCTCGTTGTAGCGGATTTGCACGCCCTGCTTCAGCAGGAATCTTTCCGCGTACTTCGCCGCTTTTGCGGGCTGGCGCTCCATCAGGCGTTCGCGCGCCTGGATGATGGTGACGTTCTTGTGCCTGCACGCGATTTCGGCGGCAAGCTCGACGCCGACCAGGCCTCCTCCGATGATGACGACATCTTTCGCCTTGCTAAGCGCGGAGGATGCCTTGCGCAGGTGTTCCGCGCGCGTTGCAATGACGACGTCCTGTTCCTTGATGGGGCTGTTGTACTTCGAGCCCGAGCAGATGACCGCATAATCGAAAGAGATCTTCTTGCCGTCGTCCAGCGTCGCCTCGTTCAAACGCAGTTCCGAAACCTCGCTCCTGATGAATTTCGCGCGCTTCAGGTAATGGTTGTGCATCACCTGGATTTTGCGGAGGTGGCTGGGCTCGACAAGCGTGCGCAGGATGCCCGGCGTGAACTCGAAATAATCCTTGGTGTCGACGAGCGTGACGTCAAACCTCGTTTCGAGCTTCCGCGCGACCGTCGAGCCCGCGAAGCCGCCGCCAATCACCAGCACTCTTTTCATACGGTTGAGCTTCGCAACGGCATTATTTAAAGTTGTGCTAGAACAGCAAGTCGTTGAGCTCCTTCAAGTACATCTCCTTGACCTTACGGAGCGCGTCCGTCTGTGCCTTGGTCTCCTCCGCATTCGGGGCGTTCCGCGATTTGGCGTAGCTGGGGCAGAGGTAGAGCAAGGGCTCGCCGGCGCGCAACTTCACCGGATCGCAAATGACCGTGCCTGACTGCTCCCACGCGACGTCAGCAAGCGTCTCAAGGTCGGTCCCCGCAACGTCCTTGCTCTTGAACTGGCCTTTACGGTACGTGACTCCGGAATACTGTTTCGCCCACGACTTCCGAAACTCGTCCTTGCGGCCGAAATAGTCGAAATGAGAGCAATACACGCATAACGGCTGGACGACCTCCGCGCGCGTTATCTGCTCGTTCACGATGGTGAGCAGTTTTTCAAGCTCCTGGGAGCGCGGCAGACGGTTCGGAAACCGCCTGAGTTTTCTTTTCGCGTCAGCGCAATCCTTGGCGAACGCGTCTCCTTCGAGAATTTTGTGCATTTCAAGGCGCACCACTTCTATGAGGCGCCACGCGTATTCGTCCCTTGCGCGCTTATCCATCACCCCTTCTACGCCGTTCCAAGTACTTAATCCTTCCCCGAAACATTTTTAATGAAGCTCCGCGGAATGAAATGCAATGGCCTTGCGGTATCCTGAATCAATGGATGAGTGCGTCTACTTTACGAGGCGCGCGATTGGCTCCGGGAAAGCGATGTGCTGGGTGTTCCGCGAGAAGTGCCCGAAATGCGGCAAGGCATTCATGGGCAAGCCGGTCGATGAAAAGACGGGCTCCGTGAAGATTCGCGCAAAGGAGTACGCATGCCCCGAGTGCGGCCACACGGAGGAGAAGCAGGCATACGAGGAGAAGCTCACCGCGAACGTCGCCTACACCTGCCCGAAGTGCAAGAATGCCGGCGAAATCCAGATTCCCTACAAGCGCAAGACCGTCGAAGGCGTCAAGGCGCTCGTGTTCAACTGCCAGAAGTGTTCTGAGAGGATTCTGATCACGAAGAAAATGAAGGACGTCAAGAAGAAGGGCGCGGATGACGTTCCGGACGATGACGACTAGTTCTCAGGAATGATTTATATACTGAAGTATATACGTTTGGCGTATGAGCAAAGCTGAAGAAATGATGGACATCGCCCGCCTCAGGCTCGACACCACCGGCGACCGCAAGACCTATTGCGCAAGCATCAGCGACCTCGTGCTGATGATTGAGCACCGCGGCGCGACAATCATCAAGAACGGCTCCCCGGATTACGGCGGGGGCTTTGTCTACGAAGTAGGCGTGGGCCAGTACGTTTTCCTCACCAAGACCTCGCAACCGGGCGAATTGAGCCACTACCAGAAATACGCGTTCTGACGGCTAGGTTTAAATATACCCCAAGAAAAGAAATAGGTATGCCCAAGCCGACGTTTTACATCACCCGGGCCATCGACTACCCGAACGGGAAGCCGCACCTCGGGCACGCGTACGAGTTCGTCGTAGCCGACGCAATCGCGCGCTGGCACCGCCTGGCGGGCGAAGATGTCCATTTCCTGTGCGGAACGGACGAGCACGGGCAGAAAATCGAGAAAGCCGCAAAAGCCGCGGGAAAAGAGCCGCAGCAGTTCGTCGACGAGACCGTTCCCGCGTTCAAGGAACTCGCGAAAGCGCTGGATGTCACCAACGACGACTTCATCCGGACGTCCGAGCCGCGGCACGTCAAGGCAGTACAGGAGATTTTCGAGAAGCTGCTCAAGCAAGGCGACATCTACAAAGGAAGCTACGAAGGTTTGTACTGCACGGGCTGCGAAGCATTCTACACCGAAAAGGACCTGATCGAAGGCAAATGCCCCATCCACAAGCGCGAGCTCGAAAGCGTCAAGGAAGAAAGCTACTTTTTCCGCCTGTCCAAATTCCAAGACTGGCTTGTCAGCCACATCGAATCGCATCCGGACTTCATCCTGCCCAAGTACCGCAAGGACGAGATCCTGAACCACGTCCGCGAAGGACTGCGGGACATTTCCGTTTCGCGAACGTCCGTCACGTGGGGCGTTCCGGTGTTGTCGGATCCGAAGCACACCGTGTACGTCTGGATCGACGCGCTCCCGAATTACATCACTGCGCTGGGATACCCCGCGGGCAAGTTCAAGAAGTACTGGCCCGCTGACGCGCACATCGTCGGCAAGGACATCAACCGCTTCCACACCGTGATTTGGCCGTGCATCCTGTTCGCGCTGGGCATCGAGCGCCCCCGGACGGTGCACTCGCACGGCTTCATCCAGGTCGGCGGCGAAAAACTCTCCAAATCAACCGGCGTGCGCGTCGACCCGGCAGACTTGCTTGACAAGTACGGTTCGGACGCGCTGCGCTACTACTTCCTGCGCGAGATTCCCGCGGGCGAGGACGGCAGCTTCACCGAACAGGCGCTGATTGAGCGCGCGAACGGCGACCTGGCGGACGGCATCGGGAACTTGCTGAACCGCGTCTCGACGCTCGTGCACAAGCACTTCAGCGGAGACATTCCCAAACCGACGACGTTCCTCACTATTGATAATGACTTGATTGAACAATCGAACATCGCCAATGACGTTGACGCATTGATGCGCAAGTACGAATGGCACAAGGCCGTCGAGAAGGTCTGGGACTTTGTCCGGCATTGCAACAAGTATTTGTCGTTCACGGAGCCGTGGAAGCGCGCCAAGGACAATCCCGAACGCCTTGCGACCATCCTGTACTGCATGGTGGAATCCATCAGGATCATCTCCGTGCTGAGCTGGCCGTTCGTGCCGAAGCTGGCCGAGAAAGTGGCAGCGCAACTCGGACACAAGGTCGGGACGCTCGCTGACGCAACGTTCACCAAGGAGACGAAAGGGAAGCTCACGGAAACGAAGCCCGTTTTCCTGAAATTGGAGAAACCTGTCGAAGACCCGTTCTCAATCGTGAATTTGAAAGTCGCCGAGATCAAGGACGCGCATCCGCACCCGAACGCGGACAAGCTGATGGTGCTGCAGATTCACGTCGGCCAGGAGCACCGGCAGCTGGTCGCGGGCATCCGCGCGTGGTTCAAGCCCGAAGAGCTGAAAGGAAAGAGAATCATCATCGTCTCTAACCTGAAGCCTGCCGTGCTGCGGGGCGTCGAGAGCCAGGGAATGCTCTTAGCGGCCGAGAAAGACGGCAAGCTCGCGCTCCTGAACCCCGGCAATGTCGGCGCCGGCGAGCAAGTCCACATTGAGGGCATCAACCCCAAATCCGAACAAATCACGATCGACCAGTTCGCTTCGTTCACGCTTGAGACAAAAGGAGGGCACGCGCTGTACAACGGGAAGCCATTGAGGACGAAGCACGGAGACGTCACGGTCGACATTCCCGACGGCGCGAAGATACGATGAATCTACCAAGAATTTACACCGCCATCGTCGGCGCCGCGTTCCTGTTCCTGGTGGGCTTCACGCTCGTCACGGACACGCACCAGCACGGCGTCACGATTGAAACGTTCCACAAGCTCATCCACGTCAGCTTTGGCGCCTGGGCTGCCGTCATCGTATTCAGGAAGCTCAACGCCCTGCCGTTCGTCTGGACGAACGTGCTGCTCTGGGGCGCGTTTGCCGTGATTGGATGGGCGGCGCCCGATTTTCTCGGATTGAAGGCGTTCGGACGGGCGGACGCGATACTGCACACGATTGTCGCATCGACAGGCATCATCGCATTGGTGTTCAATGGCAAAAGATAACCCTGACGGCAAATGCTGGAAGTGCGGCGCGGACTGGATTCCCCTGGACCACCGCGGGATGTGCATCGACTGCACGAACAACCGGGACGAACCGGACGAGCTCGATGAAAACTGAACGCGAACACGAGGAACAATTGCGCAAGGAAGGCTTCTTCACCTACGTGCATTCCGATAGCGCTGGCGCGCACTACGGCGACCACACGCACAACGTAATATCAGCGCACATCATCCTCAAGGGCGAGATGTGGCTCACCGTGGAAGGCAAGAAGCACTTTCTCAAGGCCGGCGACCGTTTCGACGTCCCGCAGGGAGCCGTACACTCCGCAACGATGGGGCCGAAAGGCTGCACGTACTTGATTGGGGAGAAGTAGTCGCCCGATGGCGTTTCCGGCACCGGATCACGCATCATCCGACTTTCGCTCAGGCGCCAGGTTCTCCAAATCAGGAGGGATGAAGTTCTTCACGTTCCGAATCTCATACCCCATCTGCTCCAGCAGCCAAGACACTTGATTTGCCTGGCTGTTTTTTGTTGACGGCAGCCTGGTTTTCACGGCAGTGAGACATTCTGCCGCTTTCCGCTCAGGCCAGACATAGAACACTGGCTGTGCCTCGGGCTCGTATACAATGACAAAACATTCGAGAATGTACGTGGGCTGAGCAAAGTACGCGTCAACTCCGCGCTGGCGCAGGTTCAGGTTAACGCAGGAAATTATTTTTTCCAGCTCTGACGAACCCGCCATAAAAAAAGTCAAAATAAAAAATTATTCAAAGCTTCCGCTGTCGAAGGTCGGCGCGCGGTTGACGTCCGAGACGACAATCGCGACTTTCTTCGCGACGGGTGCGTTGTTCTTGTCGTCAGCCGTGATGACGACCTCGTGCGTTCCCGCGTCGGAGTGGGAGAGCTGCTTCGTGGATGAGGTCATCCAGCCCGAGTACGAGACCGTGACCGCGTCCTTCTCTTCGTCCGTGACGGTGAAGAGCGCCGCGAGGTTCAGCGTCTCGCCTTCCTTGGCCTTGATTTCGGACGGGCCGGAAATCACGGGCGCGAGGTTGGAGCTTTCGACAGCCACGATAAAGTTGGACGTGGCCTTCAGGCCCTTGGTGTCCGTGGCGGTGATGGACGCCTTGTGGACGCCCTCGTCGCCACGCTTGGTCTGCCACGTTCCCGTGCTATCAAAGGGCTTGGAGTATTCAAATGCGAGCTTGTCGCCGTCAGGGTCGACCGCTTTCGGTGAAAGCTGGATCTTGTCGCCTTCCTTCACGGCCAGGTCCTGCATCGGGGAGAGGAGGGGCGCGCGGTTGACGTCCTCGACCGTCACCTTGATGGTCTTGGAAACCTTGCCGTTCTTGCCGTCGTCAGCCGTGACGGTGACGTTGTAGACGCCAGCATCCGTGAACGTGGTCTTCTTCGTGTTCGTGGTCATCCAGCCGCTGTAGGAGACCGTGAGCTTGTCGCCGTCCGGGTCGGAGACTTTCGGGGCGAGCGTGACTTGTTCGCCTTCCTTGACCTTGGCGTCAACGAGTTCAATGATAGGAACCTTGTTGCCCGCGAGGACCTTGACGATGACGTCCTGCTTGGTCTGCGCCTTGCCATCGGATGCGGTGATGAGGACCTTGTATTCTCCGGCGTCGCCGAGCTTGGTCTGCCACATTCCCGAGGAGTTCAGCGGCGAGGAGAACGTGTACGTGAGCTTGTCACCGTCAGGGTCGGTCGCCTTGAGGTTGGGGAATGAGACGAGCTGGCCTTCGGTGACAGTCTTGACCGGGATGCCGTCGCGGCTCTTTTCAGGAGCTTCTTCCTTCAAGGGAAGCGTTGCCGCACCGGTGAGCGTGGGCGCCTTGTCAGTCGCGTCGACGACGCCGGAAGCGCAGTCAACGGGAGCGAGCGCAGGCTTTAGGTATTGGCAGCCCGCGAGCGCAACAAGTACTAGAAGCGCGACGATAACACTGATTCTCATAACCCACCTCATATAGGCACTCTTTTACGGACGTATTGAGAACTCGCGGTTATTCTCTATGTCCCTTCACTACGACCGGATGAGAAAGGCTATTTAAGCATTATTATAGTGGAGAATATGGTGAATGAGCTGTCACTCCCAGCACTGCCGTCCCAAGCAGTTTTGTCATGGCGTCATCGATGGTGGAGAAACGAACGCGAAAACGTCCCGGGGACGGCAACGGCTGAGAGTTTGGCTGCCGGAGATTTTCGCTAAACAACACTTACGTGCACGCCCAACGCCTTGAGCTTGCGGTGCAGGGTTTCGTACCTGATACCGATGGCGCGTGCGGTCTTTGAGATGTTGCTGTTGAACAGGGAAAGCGCTTTCGTGAAGTATTTTCTTTCGAATTCGTCTTCGGCCTGCGCGAGCGTCAACGGCGCTTCGGGAAGCTCGGCGACGATGTCCTTGCTCAGCGCTGGAGCGAACTTGTAGAGCAAGTCGAGCTTCTGCGGGTTCAGCGAGGAACGGTACGAGTCGAGCGTCTGCTGGATGATGTCCTTGATGGCTTCCTGCTTGACATATTCGCCGCGCAGCAGCTCTTTGCGGAAATGGCGCACGTCAATGCCCAAGGACGTGATGAGGCGGTGGATGCTTCTCCGGTCGAGGCCCGCAATCCTGGCGACCTCTGAAACGTTGCCGAAATGGTTCTGCAGGAGGCGAGTAATATAGTACTTCTTGAACGCGAGCTTGGCTTTCTTGAACGGGATGCTGACATCTATGTCATAGTCGAGCAGCGGGCTGCGCTTCAGCTTGCCGGAAATGTCCTGCTCGATTTCCGAGACCGTCACGCCGAGAAACTTCTGCATCGCGTCCGCGACGATCGGCTTGACCTTCTCTTCGATGGTTTTTTCAAGATTATTGACTGTCATCCCAAGTGAGACAAAGACGCCATAGTATTTAAAAATAGTGCTTTTTTATGACTTTTTTGGCACAGTTGCTGTCGACGGCGAAGGGTCTCAGCCGACCTCGCATTATTTATCACTACAAGGTAGCTACAAAAAGGAAAGATTTATATAGTTGAGGAGCTAAAGAGAGGGTAGATTGTCAAAGGGGAGCCACAATGAACACTGAAAACAAAACCAACTATCGCGGCGAATACATCGACAAACACGCAGCGCTTCTTATGTGCATTGGAGCCAACCAAGATAAGCACGGTGCAGATTTCAACAATGCATTTCGCAAGAATGACTCCACATTCCCCGGAGTCCTGGAATGCAAGATGCGAATTGCACAGATTAAGACGATTGAGGAGAAACTTAGTGAGGATGACATCGCATACTTCAAGAAAGGATTCGATTCTTTCCCTCCCAAGAACATCCTCAAGATGGCAGCCAGAGCCTACGAATGCCACAAGCAAAACTTGCCGAAATTGCTCAAAGATCTTATGATGTTGCCGCCGACACCCTATGGCGCGCAAGGTGGACAAACCACTTCACCCGGCATAAATCCTGACTACGATTAAGAGGAAAACACAATGGCAGACGAAAACCCTGAACTGAAGGCATTTGCGGATTACCATAAATTCACGACCGAGATGAACAAGATCAATCTCGGAACCTCCGATCATATTAGCAAAACCCATACCGGCCTTCTCGAGGATATGACCGCGGCATACAAGAAGCTGCGCGGCGACAAGAGCATCATCAGCGCAAAGGACGAAAAGGAAGCCAGGAAGACCGGCGAAGGCCTCTATTCCACGATGGCAAAGACCGCAGTCTCCAAGTACCTCGGCATTGAAAACGAGACTCTTGACAAGTTGATGAAGCAGGAGCGCATGTCCGACTACTTCGAGAACACGCTCGAGCAGTTCTTCGGCGTCAAGCGTGACGCGGTTGTCGAAAGCATCGCTTCCCGCAAGACCGTCACCGCAGAAAACATCCTCCAGTACACGCTCGCGATGATGGGCGGCACCAAGAACTACGAACTGAAGTTCACCAAGAAGAAGGCAACCAGCAAGTTCTGGGAAGACCCCAAGACATTCAACAAGTACCTGAGAATGATTGCTTCCGACAACGCGAACAAGCCCGCGATTGCTGAAACGCTGAAGGAACTCCGGGAAGAAGCCAAGATTGACGGGAGCTACCTGTTCGACTCGGCCAAGAAAGACCAGTTCGACCCCCGCATCAACCACGAAGTGTGGGCAATACTCTCGCAGGGAATCGGCAGCGACTACGACTTCAAGAAGAAGCTTGAAGAGCTTGCCAAGAAAGCAGCTTAATTTTCTTTTTTCCGCCAATCAGTGAGTGTTTTTTATGCACAAGACACCGTTCGAAACCGCGCTTGAAAAGGAACTGCGTTCCATGAACCTGGAACTGGGAAGGGCATTTTACCTGCCGGAACTCACGCAGATGGCACGGGAAACGCAATTCCCCCTGTTCTACAATGACATCACCAACCAAGGAGGGATTCTCGTCGTCCGGAGAAGGTTTGCCCGCCCGAACTTCTGGCACAGCATCAGCCTGCCCTACCAAGCCCAGTACACGAACGCAACCGAACAGGCGCTTGAGGAGGCGATTGCGCGAGGACTCGATACCGATAACTACAGCGAGACCGTCGCCATTGAATGGACCGGCCCTCAAAATCCCCATTTCCCTGCGAGATTCTTCAACATGGAAATAGACAAGAACGGCTATTCCTACGTGATTGACGACACCGAGCTTCCGAAATCAGGAAAATACGACCCTGCGGAAATGGCCGCCATCGTCATCAAGCACGCACGAGACATCAGGTAGTCTTCACGACTTCTATCAGGAACACTCTCAATTTCGCCACAAGCGGCAGCAGGATGACGAACGCGTACGCCAGCGCGAGCATCCGGTGCTGTGAGAACAGCCAAATGAGCAGCTTGCCGAACACATAAACCAGGAAAATTGCGACAACGTAGGCCAGCCCGGTCGTTGTTATTTTCTTGATTGACGCCACATAGCACTTCTTCCAGAAACCCTTGCCCAGGACGCAGTATGCGACGAGCAGGAAGTACAGCAGGATTAACGCGACGATTCCCGTCAGCAGGTTCATCCCGAACTGGCCTATCAAAGGAACCGCGGAATTGAACTGGTACGCCGCCAAAGACACCATCCCGCCGATAGCGCCCACCATCACGGCAAAACCGACAATCGTCGTGAGCCCAAAACGCCAGATGAAGTCCCAGCCGTGCCTGTTTCCCGCAATCCTATGCGCGAGCCACCAGATGATGCCGTGGAACACGAGCCAGTACGCAAGCAAGTAGAGCAATATCTTCACGATGCCGCGCTGGATAATCTCAAACTGCCGCACGGCCTGGTCGTGGATGGCCGCAAGGGCAGCGTCCTCGTTCGTCTGCACAAATTCCCCGACACCTTGCTGCAGCAACGCGTTCAGCTCGGCCTGCTCAATCGCAATCGTCTGGAACACTGGAACAACCGCCATCGGCAGGAGAAACAGGAAGGCAATCTCAAAAACGACCATCAGCAGCAAAAGAGGCCAGCGCTGCAGAAGGTGGTGCTTGGTGTTGAGGATGGCGCTGTTCATGACGCAGAAACCTTAAGCGTGTATGTGCGCGACTTGCCGTTTGCGGAAAGGTCTGCGGTCTCGCGGACGAGTATCTGAATATCTTCTGTTCCGGCGCCGAACGTGACCGAGTTAAAAACGACCAACGTCGTTTGCCGCCCGGTTGCGCGCAAGCCAACCTGCCTCACGCCGGATTCGATTTGATATTCCTGCGGATAGTATGCGCTCGTGATGAGCTGGTAGCTCTTGCCTGCCTCCAGGCTGATGGTGAATGCCGAGGAAACAGGCTTGGGCGCGCCTATCTGGACATTGTTGGAATCAAGCTCGACAAAGCGCAGGTCGAACAGCACAGGCGCATCCACGATTGGAGTTGTCGTGCAGACTCGCCCGGTTGCGGCGTAGCCGCAGTACCTGCCGCGCTGCCCTTCTGAACTGGGCCCGCAATTGTGCTCAAGCAAGTTCAGCGCCATCGCGTTCTGGGCTTCAGCAATCGTTCCGCAGAAGCAGCCCAGCGGGTTTTCGGCAGCCGGGTCGTTGGAGCAGAACCTGAACTCAGCAGGGAATCCTTGAACCACGCCTCCTTGCGTCGGAACCGTTGGAGCGTAAGAATCTGCGCACACCGCCTGCACCTTGACGGTGCGCATTTGCTTATTACCTTCGGAATCGGTTGTTTCCTGCGCGAAGTTCGGCTCGTACGCGCCGCCGTACGTGGGCTTCTTGGCGTCGTAGAGCGTGAAGGTGGCGGTCCACGTGTCAGGAGTAGTCTTGAAGCTGTCGCACAGGTTGAGGCTGCCGGTTGCGGACGCATACCTGAACAGGATTTCCGGATATTTGTTGCCAACCGCGGCAGGAATACTCTTGAGCGCAATCACGATGCGGCCGTTGCCGGGAATGACATTGCCCAAGGGACCCGCAATCGTGATAATGTTCGCGTTCAGCGTCCCCGTGCCAAGAATGACGCTCTGGCTGGGTTTCGGCCAGTAGCCCCACTGCCCGATGGCGCGTGCTGCGGCATCATCGCTCGTCGCGGTATACGTCCCGAACATCGGGCCCGCGCCGAGCTGGTAGACTTCAACCGTGCTGCCCTTGATGACGAGCACCAAATCCGTGGCCGGCTGCGCAGGAGGCAGCTGGATGGAACTGCGTTCATTATCGATGATGGTAAGCGCGTACCCCTTGGGGTCGTTCGGGTTGGGCATTCCTTCCGCGCGCACGCTCACGCGGTCAGTCATTTGGGCCCCACCGGTCGAGCGCGCGAACATCGCCTGCGTGATCACTTCAGTTCGGACAAGGTGTTCTTTCTCGCCTTCGGTGTTGATTGGAAGCGCGGTGTTCTTGTTCGTGGCGACTTCGACGCCGTTGCCGTTTCGCAGCGAGTAGACAAGGAACTTCGTGTTCTGGCTCGTTGTCGCGCCGCCCTGCGTGCGCGGGTCTGACGTGCCGAAGAGGTTGATGGGCACGCCGAACTCGGCCTGCTTGCCGAGCACGAGGACATTATTCGGCGGAGTCTTCAGCACGGGGTCGCGCAAGACCGCTCCCGCGTAGTCTCCGACGTTGAACCTGCACAGGAACATCGGCGAGTCGAGCAATTCGACCTTGCAGAAGTTCGGCGCGTCCGTTCCGGCGAGCCCGATGGGCGTCTCAACCTTGCCGCGCCTGACTTCGTTGCGCGAGTCCGTGTACTCCCACTCGAGCACGGCCGTGTCGTAGCGGACTTCGCTGCCCGTGTTCTCGGCCTGCACGGTGAAGAACACTTCCGCATTCAAGATGTCGTTGCGCCGGAGCTGCCCATTACCAAGCTCGTTCGCGATGACGGGCAAGGTCTTTTCCTGCTTGCCGAAGCAGTCGCACTTGCCGTCCTTGAAGCCCGCGCTCGGGTTGCACCGGATGCTGTTGGAGCACTTCAAGTACATATCATAGCGCAAGTCAGCTCCGGCAACAAGGCCGACGCCGAAGTGATACACCCACGTCGTGAGGCCCGTGGGCTTCGTGACGGGATTGTAGGAAACGAACCTGCGTTCCGCAGGATAGATGAGCCCCTGGCTTTCAATCGGAACGGTGTCGATGGTCTGCTGGAAGAGCCCTTCGACGTTCAGGTCCCATTGGCCCGTGAACGCGAACGCACAGATGCCGTGGAGCAGCTTGCGTTCGGTGAACATTGTCTGCCACAGCGCGGTCTGCCCGTAGCGTCCCTGGATGTTCTGTTCCATACGGGAACCTGCGCGGGTAAGGCCGCCGAGCACGTCGCCGATGCCGCGCGCTTCCGGACGGGCGCCGGCTCCGGGCGAGCTGAACTTGCGCATGAAGCAGCGCAGGAAATCATAGAGCATATCGCACACGTACTGGCTGAGGACCGCCTTGCAGACGCCGGAACTGCCTTCGCCCGTCAATCTTGTATGGTCGACGCACTGCTTGACGTGGCCGAGCACGTTGCGCCAGAAGCCGAGATAGCTCGTCACGGCCGGGATGCAGACGCACTGCGCGGCGCGCAGGACGCCTTCGCCTTCGGGGCGGACAATGTACGTCTTTTCGGGAACCGTGATGTAGCTGCGCACCTGCTCGTAGACGTTGCGGGCGCGGCTGTTGCAGAGGCTCTTGTCCGGCAGACCGGTGCAAAGCGCTGCCGCAAACTTGCTGACATCGCCCGCTTGCAAGGGGCCGTCCTTGCCGATGAAGTGTTCGGTGAGCGTCGCGTCAGGGTAGAATTGCTTCTTTTCATCAAGATAGAATGACGTTCCTGCGTTGGCGACGCGCTGCTGTGCAGGGAGCCTTTGCTCAACAAATGTCTCGTATACATAGCCGCGGTGGACTTCGTACGTCTTCGGGTCCTCGACAGGCACGCCGCGCACCGCGATGAACATCTGTGTCGTGTGCGCGCTCTGCGTCGGGAGGCCGTTGTAGAAAATGCCCGTCGGGATGAACTCGGAGACGGGCTTGCCGGTGTTCGGCTCGCAGAAGCCGGCAGCAGCGTTGAAGAGGGAATTGCACGTCACGGGCGATTTCTTGGCATCGCTTGCCGCCTGCTCGAAGTCCTTCAGCTGGTTGGCGCTCTGCGCGGCAAGGCAGGCGCTCTGCTCGAGCTCGTCAAAGGTCTCCAGCAGCCCAGGGATGCCGCACGCGCTGCCCCATTCAGCATAATATTCGGTGCTGCAGCATTCGGGGTTTGCGGGATGCAGTCCGGCGCAGTTGACTCCCGCAAGCGATTGCCCGCTGCCTGCCGCGTCCTGCTTCTTCTTGGCGTCATCCTTGTGGTTCTGGAACGCGATATATTGTGACTTGATTGCGTCGTAGCCAAAGCCCACTGGCTGCACGGTCGGTCTGAAGTCGGGCAAGTGCTCGAATTCCGTGGTGGTGTAATAGGTCTCTCCACCGCGGAAACCGCAGCTGCTGCCCGCATAGAGCTGCCTACCCTGGCTGTCCTGCGCGCTCGTCGCCTTGACTCCCCTGCGCTGCATATCCGCGATGTACGTCTGCAGCGTCGGAGCAGCGGGGCAGGCGACACGGTCGCAGACCGTCTTCATCGTTGATTCGAAACTGATGCGGTTTGCTACGGCATCCTGGCATTTCTTGCACGCGGCATTCTTGCCTGCGGCGGACGACTGGTCTTTCGGATACGCCTGGTCGCACGCGCCAATTTCGGCGATGTCGCGGTCAAACTCGCCCGTGAGGCTGCTGACGCACGCGAATTCCTCAATCGCATACATCACGAAGTTCACGGCCGTCATCGCGAAGCAGCCGTAGAGCGTGTACGTGCCTATGGTCGTGAGAGGCTGCAATAAAGAGTCAATCGTGTCAACGGCCGAGCCCAACAATTGGCTCGTGGCCTCCAGGAACTTCTTCGGCACCTTCTCGCCGAGATGGATGGGGACGTCCATCTGCACCTCAATCGGCATGCAGATGCGCTGGGTGATGGGCTCGACGTTCACGTTGCCCGTGACTTGCTGGGTTCTCGGGTCGGTGGCGCGCCGCGGAATTTCCTCAACCGCCTCGATTTCAAGCTGGAGGAAGAAGCGCGCGCAGCCCGCTCCGGGAACGGCGCATTGCCCGTCCGAGCCTGTCGCGAAGCCGGGTGTCGGCACGTTCTTGACGCGCTGCTCCGCAGCGTCGCTTTCAAGCCTGCGGTGGTTCGCGAGTTCCGTTTCCTTTTCTGAAGTCGTTTCGCCCGGCTCGACCGGCTGCGGCGTGAAGGCGAGCTGGACATAACCCGCGATGTTGCCGCCGTCAGCTTTGCGCGGGAACATCGGGTTGATTTGTATCCATCCGTTGTCCCAGTCATCCTGCTGGCCGAGGCTGAGCGTGACCGGAATCACGGTTGGCGGCCTCTTGAGCACGACCTTGCCCGCGCCGCGGTAGGAGATGTTGACCGGGAAGCCCACCTGCTGGACACCCTCGATGATGAGTCTTGGAGTGAGAACGCTCGGTGAAACCGCGCCGACGTCAACATTGAACCACGAGCCCTGCCCGCACAGCTCATAGCGGATGGTCTTTTCCTTCGAGACCTTCCGTCCGGCGAGGTCGACGGCCTCGATGCGGATTTCGTTCGGGAAACCGCCGACGCCGCTTTCGAGCACGAGGTTGCCCGTGGGCGTATTGCTGGTAAGGTTGCCGCGCGAACTCGCGGTTCTTCGGAGCTGCACCTTGATGGCGAAGTAGCCGTTCTCGTCAGTGAATTCGGACGCCTGCTGCTGGCCGTTCACGTACACGATGACGGCCGCCGGCTCGCTGACGCGGCCCTTGACCGTGACTTCCGGGACGTACGTCGGAGAAAGCCGGTCGAGGTTGTCTTCGAGGAACTTCGGGGGCGAATTGTCGAGGCGCGTGGTGTTGAGGAACGTGACGGTGTTGCCGGCGACGTCCTCGACCGTGATCCTGATTTGGTTGTTGCCCTCCTGCAGGTTCGCCGCGAACGAGAACTGGCCGTTGGCGTTGACAACCTGCTTCTGCGGGTTGCACGTCAGCGGCGCTTCCGTGGCCTGGCCTGAAAGCTGCGTTCCTCCGGTGGGCGTGTTGACCGTGATGCTGTCCGTGAGCGCGCCCTGGTTGCAGCTCTTGTCGACTGCCGCGATGCGGTACTGGTAGGCCGTTCCTGAACTTGTCGGGTCGTCGTACGTGAGCTGCTGCGTCGTTGCGACGCGGATGCCGTTGCGGTAAATCGCGTACTCGTGCACGTCCGCCTCGGGGCTGTCCGCCCAGGAGAGCTTGACGCTGTTCGCGCGAACCGTATCGGTCTTGAAACCGGTGACGCGCGCCGGAGGCGTCGTGTCGAACGCCTGCTGGACTTCGTACGTTATCTTGACGGGCTCGTCGACGCTGCCGGAAATCGTGAGCGGCGTCGCGATGGCGTTCTGCGGGATGGAGCTGAGGGTGATTCTCGGGGGGACGGTGTCGAGTCGCGTCGTGTATTCCTGCTCTGCCTGGTTGCCCGCGGCGTCGGTGGCGACGACACGGATCTGGTTGGTGCTGGGATTGTTGAGGATGACGTTCGGAATCTTGAACGAGCCGTTGCCTTCCGCGAGCACGGTGCGCTGCTTCACGTTGTTGACGAAGATGTCGACGCTCGAGAACGGGCGCGTGAAGCCGTTGACGTCGATGCGGTTCTGCCGGACAAACTCCTTGATGTCCGTGCCGAGCTGCGGCGTCCCTGACTGTTCGCCCGCGAGGACGCGCGTCGGGGTGGCGTTCGCGCAGTTGCCTGTTGCGTCGCAGCCGCCGACAATCACCGTGTAGAGCCTGCCCGCATCAGTAGGGATGGGGACGACGTGCTCGGCGACACGCGCGCCGTCAAGCACTGCCTCGTACGGCTCGAACTCGCCGAAGTACAGCGCCGTTGTGGCGGGCTCGTTCGTCTTCCACTGGAAGGTCGTGCTCGTTGCCGAGAAGCTCGTGGCCTTCACTTCCGAGAATGACGGGGGAAGGACATCGGAGCCGGGATTCGTGGTGAACGAGTAGAAGTTCCCGTTGTTGTTCGCGATGCGGAAGTCGCCCGAGGAGGCGATGCTGGTGATCTGGAAATAATATTTCACGTTCGGGTCGAGGCCGTTCAGCTGGACGCGGTGGAATTTCGTGAATTCCTGGATTTCCACGACCTGCCCCAGCGCCTGCGTGGTGCCGTAGTCGATGCGCGACGTGGCGAAATCGTCAGTCGTCCACTCGATTCTCGCGCCGGTGCCGTTCGTGTTCTTGACGGGATTGCCTGAAATCGCGATGCTGAGCGCTTGCGAGGAGATAGTCAGAAGAGTGAAGAGCAGGACCGTGAGAATAATGATGCGTCCCCGGCTGGCGCCTGCAAGCCACCCCGACGGGGCTAACGCACTTCGCTGCGCTACGTGCGGACTTGCCTCCAGCAAGCACCCCCGGCTTGCGCGTGCCGGGACGCTCACTACCCCGGGGCTGTTTTTCCGCCGTTCAGATAGCGCGACCATCAGGACAACCTCGGCTTGAGCGCTTCGTCGTAATCGCCCTCGTAGAGGTACTGCGCGACTTCCGTGCGGTACTTGTCCGTTTGCAGGGGAGGAATCATCTCGACGACGTTGATGGTGATTGTGTCCGTGCCGTCAATCTCACGCGCGGTGATGCGGATGGAATCGTTCTGGTAGCCGCCGACCATGTTGCCGAACTGCGTCAGCACGGCGTTCAGGGAGTACGTCGCGGGCCCGTCGACAAGGAACAGCGTCTGGTTCTCGGCCGGGACGGTGATGAACTGGTCGAACTCCTGGCCTTGGACGCTGAGGTGCAGTGTGACGTTCTGCCCGAGCGTCAGGGACTGCGGCGGGTAGAACACCTCGCCGTCATACGGGTGCTTGAGCACGTTGACGTTCATCTCGCGGAGGCGCGGCATCGTGATGTCGACGCGGTCGCCGGTTGCGATTTCGCGCGCCGCAAGATAGCCGGGCTTTCGCGCGATGATGGTGGGCGCGCTGCAGCCTTCGGGCAGCCGGCCGATCCAGCGGTAGAACCCTTCGTACGCCTTCGTCGTTCCGAGCGTGCACACCTGCGTGATGCATTCATAGTCAATCGTGACGTCGCCGAGCTCGACAACGCCGATTTCAGGCTCCAAACCGGACGCGCGGACTTCCAGCAATTGGCTTCCAAGATTGTCGCAGAAGCCGGTGGACTGCTCGAAGCCGCGGAACTCGCGGTAGCCGAACGCGCGCCTGCTGCCGGCGTTGTCGTCGATGATGACAGGGAAGGCGAACTGGAAGGTGAAGCCCTTGCCGAGGAAAGCCTCGTCGTCGCGAATCACCATCACGACCGGGTAGATGACATCATACGTGAAGTGGTAGAAGTTTGTGCAGAGGAACCGCAAGTATTCCGCGGAGCCCTTGGTGAGCTTGCTCGACAGCACGCCGCCCTTGTTCGGCTGGCCGTTCAGGTCCATGCCCCACGCAGGGTTGTAGATGAACGCTGCGGAGAGTCCGGAGCGCGCGATGCCCGCATCGAAGCGCAGGCGCCCGTACTCGTACTGGTCGTCCGGCACGTTCGTCGGGAGGCGCCCCTGGAAGTAGTCCTCGAGCTTGACGTCCTGCACGCGGCGATAGGCGGATTCGCGCTCGTTGAACGGCGCGTGCTCCGTGTTCGCGACGCGGATGGCGGGAAGGTTGAACCGGAGCGTTTCCTGGAGCTCCGCGCGGATGTCCGTGAGCCTCCAGGACTTGGGAGAGCAGTCGAACTCGAGCCCGTCGAACGGAATGTTCGGGTTGGCGGTCATCAGGTCAATCGTGAGGTTCTCGAACCAGGCCTCGTTGTTCTCGCGCTGCATCGTCTTCACTGCCAAGTCATAGGCTTCCTTCAACGCGACAGGAAGCTCGGAGACGAATTCGGGCACGTCGACGATTTGGCCGTCGCGCTGGATTTGCACGGGGTACGCGAGCCGGATGGTGACATCGTCCTCGCCGATGGTGGCGGAAACTTGCGGCTCTGCCTGGGCGATGACGGGATACTGGTTCACGAATGCCGAGAAGTTGTCGATGCACGCCGGAATGTTTTCCTCGACGTACTGCGCGATGTGGGCTTCCATCAGGGCAAGGCTCGGGACGCGGCCTTCACCTTCGTAATACCAAAGCGGGATGCGGACGATGCCGCGCTCGTCAATCGGGACGTAGCTCGTGGGCGTGCGCGCGATGTCATCGGGAATTTCGACGAAACCGCCCTGCAGGCCGAGAATCGTGATGGCTTCCTCGCCCAAGGTCGATGAGCACGAGGAGACATAGTCGTACACGGGTTGGGCTTCACGCGGGACAATGACCCCGCCGCGGAAGACGACCTGCTGTGCCGTGAAGTAGAGAACGATGGCAACGGCGAGCAAGACAGCTAGACCAAGTATGATGAAGACTGTTATCTGCCCTCTTCTCACCAGCTCACCACTTTTTTATTTTGAATACGTCAGTGCTGCCTTCCTTTATAAATGTTGTTGGTGGCTATATAAGTAGTGTACGAGGCTTTACGCCGTTTGAAACAGTCCGTTTCCGCTTGCGGCCCCACCGGGTGCCGTCCCAGGCAGTTTTGTCGTTGCGTCATCGAATACTCCTGAAACGAACGCGACAATAGCCCCGGGGCAGAACGAGCAGGGGGCAGCTGCGGAGACCTTGGTTACCCGAGATTTTCGCAATTTTCGGAACTTTTCCGGATTTTTCCCCAAAACGCACCTAAAAACCAGAATCCTACCTTGCGGAAGGTGATTCCAATGGGCATTTGCAAGGTGGTCAAGAATTTCGTGGTGTACGGCGGGGTGAGCGTCGTCTGCCTGTACACGCTGGCGAGCTGCGAGCCGCGCAAGAAGGACGTGCCGCAGAGCCCGCTTGAGAAAGCTGCCGACCAAGGGCTGAAGTGCGTCCAGGACGGGCTGCACTACACGGGCCACGCTGTCGAATGGCTGGAAGGGCGCGCCAAGAAAGCGCGCGAATACCTGGGAGGGAGATGATGGAACAGGAACAAAAAGCGGAACTGAGCATTGACGAGTTCGTCAAGGTCGCGCGCGCAAAAGGGGACGTCTCAAGCGACCTTGCCGCCAAAAGCATGTGGGAGACGATGAACGCAAGCTCGCGCAAGACCTACGTCGACCAGAACCGCACCGTCGTGAATGCGCAAAAGACCAGGCTTACGCAGCACGCGCTCGGAAACTACAAGACAAAAGTCGACATGCTGTACGAGACGCTCTCCTCGCTCGTGCTCAAGAACGACAAGGATGAGCCCGTCACGGCCGCGCAGCTGGTGCCGCACCTTTCTCTCGCGGAACGCGTCAGGTACGAGGCACTGCGTGCCGTCGACACCGTGGCGAACGCGCTTGACAGGAAAACCGAGCTTTCAATCTCCTACGCCGAAAGCCAGCGCAAAAACGTCACGTTCCGCAAAATCGACAGCATCATCAAAGACTACCAGGCCGCGATTGACGAGAACGCGGGCGAGCTCGCGAAAGTTCGCGCCAAGGAATACCAGCTGGAAGAGGAAAAGAACCGGCTGCTCGAGCAAATTCTCAAGCACGGCGAGGAATTCGAGTCCTGCGAAAAATACATCACCGCGATGAAGAAACAGCTGGACGACGCGCGCGAGCGCCAGAAAAAAGGCGAGCCCGTCGGCAGGGACATCAACACGTGCGTCACGAAGGACTTCGAGCCGACGCAGAAACGGTACGACGAGCTCGCGGGCAGGATTCACCACGCGAACATCTTCTTCAGCTACGCCAAGACCAATTACGAAAGCACGCGGCTGTCCGCGCACGTGCTGGACAAGCTCGACACGCGGCTGCGCATCGACCAGTCGTTCCTCAAGGACTTCCGCACGCGGCACACCGAAATCCTCGACATCGACATCCCGCTGCGGGGACTCGAGCTCATCAGGAAGTACAACGGGTTCGGCACCGGAATCGCGGAATTCGGGGCAGGACAGGACGCCGCGAACGTGGAGCTGGTGAAGTTCGACATCAGCCCGACGTTCTCGTACAGCAGCGAGCGCTGCGAGGAAATATCGAGCGCGCTCGAGCACATCAACGGCGAGACGAAGAACAGCGTCCGCGAGATAATCGACCGGGCACGGCGTGAGGCGTATGGCATATGAGCGCGTCCTGCTCGACAGCGTCAGCGCCTACGGACAGATACGCGACGCCGTCGATGCCAGAATCCGGAAGTCAGGCGCGCTCGCGCACGTCGAGAAGGCGTGGCAGGCCTTCGCTGCAGGCTATCTTGCCGAGCGCAAACTGGCAGGAACGCGCGAACAATTAGCGGCAGAGGAATTGCGGGCCGCACGCGTCGGCTGCCGGGCAAGCCTGGATTACCTGGCGATGGTCGCGCAGACGGACGACGTTTCCGACGAAAGAGACACGTTCAAGCCGCTGAAGACGGACATCTACTCGACGGACGCGGACGTGCGGAGCAAATTGGTATTGCAAAACGCTTTGGCGTCCTACACGGAAGGAATCTCCGGAGTCGCTGACGGCGATGAACTGATTCGGCTGACGAAAAACTATTTTTCGTCGATAGCGGGAACGCCGGAACGGAAACGGGAAGCGCTGACGTTCGCGGACATCGCAGGAAACAGTTTCGCGAAACGCGAGCTGATGGCGATTGCCGATGACGTGAGGCACGCGGACGTTTTCGCGAAGTATTGCTTGAATCCTCTTGACGCGTCACTTTTATTGACGGGCCCTCCGGGCTGCGGCAAGACGTATTTGGTGAAAGCGTTCGCGAACGAAATCGATTTGCCCTTCCACCACGTCAGGATTCCGGACGTGCTGTCGTGCATGTACGGCAAGAGCGCGCAGAACCTGAAACGGATGCTTGACATTTCCGGAGTCGTTTTTCTCGACGAAATTGACGCGATTGGAAGGTCGCGAAGCGAGAACACGCACGAGGCAACCGCGTCATTGGTGACGACGATGTGCGTTGAACTGGATGGCGTCACGCGGAGAAACGACAGGATATTTTTGGCAGCGACAAATTTGGAAGAGATGGTCGATCCTGCGCTCAGGAGGCCGCCGCGATTGTCGAAAGTGATAAGGATGGAACTGCCAACCGCTGATGAATTGGTTGAAGCGGTGAAGATTCACCGACGGAAATATGAGAAGAACGTGAAAATCCCCTGGGAGCACAACGACGCGGAGCTCAGGCAACTGGTGCGCGGGAAAAGTTACGCAGACATCGCAGAGATGGTGAAGCGGGAAGTGGTGGAGAGGGCAAGGAAGGCGTATCAGGGAATGTAAGGCAAGTCCGAGAGGAAATATGTTGCAATGTTTGAATAGCCCCTGATGGTGCCGCAGTCCGTTCGAAGTGCAGGAAGCTCGTCAGTGCTGCACGAAAAAATCACCGCGTACTTCACGCCCCGCCTGTCCAGCGCCTCAAGCACGTTCTTGGACTTCTCAGAGTCGTCAACCAAAACTTCGAGCTTGGATTTTGCCATGATGCGCCGAAAGAGCTGGCACTATTTAATCATTTTTGTGCCAGAATTATTTCTTCTCCTTAATCTCTCTCAGCAGCGCGTCGATGAAGTCAGTCGTCTTCGCGATCGGATGGACTTTGCCGTCTCTCGTACGGACTGCGACGGACTTCGACTGCTGCTCTTTCTCACCGACAACGACGATGTAGGGAATCTGGTCGAGCTGTGCCTGGCGGACTTTCTTGTTGAGCGTTTCATTTGAGGCGTCAATCTCGACGCGGATGCCGTGCTGTTTCATATGCAGCCCGACTTCGCCCGCGTACGCGTCGAACTTGTCGGAGAGCGGAAGGATTCGTGCCTGCACCGGAGCAAGCCACACGGGGAACTTGCCGAGGTAGTGCTCAATCAAGACGCCCATAAATCGCTCGATGGAGCCGAGCACCGCGCGGTGAATCATCACGGGGCGCTTCGCAGCGTTGTCCTTGTCCGTGTATTCGAGCTTGAATCGTTCAGGAAGGTTGAAGTCCAATTGCACGGTCGCGAGCTGCCACTGTCGGCCGAGCGCGTCCTTGATGTCAAAGTCAATCTTGGGGCCGTAGAACGCGCCGTCGCCGGGCTTGAGTTCGTACTTCATTCCCGCAGATTCCAATGCCTTCGCCAGCGCGTCCTCGGCCTTGCGCCACGTTTCCGCGTCGCCGATTGCCTTCTCGGGCTTGGTGCTGAGCTTGGCGGAATACTCCATCTTGAAGACATCCTTGTAAACGTAATTCACGAAATCCAGGAACTGCTTGATTTCGTCCTGAATCTGGTCGACGGTGCAGAAGATGTGGGCGTCGTCCTGCGAGAACTTCCTGACACGAGTCAATCCTCCGAGCACGCCGCGCAATTCGTTGCGGTGCAATGCGCAGAAGTCCGCCATCCGGTACGGCAAATCACGATAAGATTTCGCGTGTTCGCGGAAAATCAGGCAGTGCGACGGGCAGTTCATCGGCTTGAGCGCATATTTCGCGTCATCAGCGTCAAGCACGAACATATTCTCC
>Ga0073934_10002006_pt1 | contig 45107 bp, 32 predicted proteins | sample LarsenN4metaG_FD_76834 | JGI IMG/M metagenome (GOLD analysis project Ga0073934, IMG submission 76834) | Hot spring sediment bacterial and archeal communities from British Columbia, Canada, to study Microbial Dark Matter (Phase II) - Larsen... ...
CATAGACACGGTAAGGTGCGTCTGGCTCTTCATCAGCTTGTGCCTGTGACTGCAAGGTTAGTCCTGGTGTTGGCACTGCGGTAAACCTCACAGATGGAAGCAAAATGATCAAAGCAAGAAGCAAGGTGTAGACTGGTCTCGAAGATCGAAGGACATTGATTGTTCGCTTGCAAATGGTTATTATGGTCATGGCATTTTCCTCCTGAAGGGAATTGCTGTGGAAGCAGACAGGCCTTCCTGAGAGAGTCGCAAACTTCGACAGCAGGCTTGACTACTTTCCACAATCTGATCTATCGCGCCTGGATTGGTCCGCACAGTAATCCCTTAGCAAATCCTGTTGAAGAGATCTACCAGGGCGAAACTCATCAGACTACTCCAAACCGATTGTGACCAGAAGAAAGATGGTTAAAAATTACTCCAGAAGCTATCGCAGCGGATACAACAGATTCTGGAAGAGAAAAAACTTTTGCGATGACCGGACTGTACCCTCACTTTGAGCAATTGTCAAGAAAAATTTTAGGGGGGGGGATAAAGTTCGGTGTGCTGAAGCCATCGTAATCTGGCGCGGTTGTCAATCACAGTAAAGAAAACTGCACCCTGTACCCTAGGTAAACTGTCCTTTGCCATTTCCGATGACATAAAAAGATTGATTTGATAGTGCCCATTATGATATAAGGCCCCCCAACCCAGAAACATCTTCTGGGCCATTCGCGCCCGTGTAGTCGAGCGCCAATCCGTCATAAGCAAGTTCCAAGCAGTTTCGGCAAGCGAGTCTGATCTTTCGTCGGGGGGCTACGGCCGTGAAGATAAAGGAGATGTTTGGCCGGGGTTATCCGGTTTTCAGCTTTGAGTTTTTCCCTCCTAAGACCGAAGAAGGCATACCTGTGCTGCAACAAACTATCAGAGACCTTGTAGCACTAAGACCATCTTTCTGCTCGGTAACCTACGGAGCAGGAGGCGGCACCAGGGAGAGAACTGTTGATCTTGTCTGTTTTATCAAAAACAACCTGCGCGTTGAAGCGATGATGCACCTGACCTGCGTGGGCCACTCGCGAGACGAGCTTCGCCGCATCCTTGACAACGCGCGAGACCGAGGCATTGAGAATGTAATTGCTCTGAGAGGCGATCCGCCCAAGGATCAAAAGGTAACAGGCCACAATCGTGAGATTATGGTAGCTGATTATCAACCTAAAGATGCTCTGAGAGGCGATCCGCCCAAGGATCAAAAGGTAACAGGCCACAATCGTGAGATTGTGGTAGCTGACTATCAACCTAAAGATGCTCTGAGAGGCGATCCGCCCAAGGATCAAAAGGTAACAGGCCACAATCGTGAGATTGTGGTAGCTGACTATCAACCTAAAGAGTTCAAGCCTCATCCCGATGGATTTCGTTATGCTGCAGAGCTGGTGTCTCTCGCCCACAGCTACGGCTGCTTCTGCATCTGTGTAGCAGGCTACCCTGAGGGCCATGTTGAATGCCCGGACAAAGAAGAGGATTTGCGCCACCTGAAAGAGAAGGTGGATGCTGGGGGTGAAGTTATCATCACTCAACTGTTCTTCGATAATCGAGACTATTTCAATTTCGTCGAGCGAGCGCGTGCGCTGGGCATCCAAACGCCTATTGTGCCCGGTATTCTGCCTATCCTCTCGGTCAAGCAGATCAAGCGATTCACTCAGTTATGTGGCGCCAAGATACCTGCCGATCTGGAAGAGAAGCTGAGACAGGTGGAAACGGACGATGAGGCAGCCGCTCAAGTGGGAATCGAGCATGCGACGCGGCAATGCCGTGAGCTTCTGGAACGCGGCGCGCCCGGCATACATTTCTACGTTCTGAATAAAGCCCGGTCAGTCAAAGCGATATTCTATAATCTCGGCCTCGCTAGGAAAGCCGCAACTTAAAGAAAATACTTCTTCCGTTCGGGCGCCCGTGTGCCCTCAAAACAGTTTCATATTCAACTTGTTCTGAGGGCGCAAGAACTTTGGGCGGTTTTGAGGACCAAATACTTCGGGCGTCGAGCGCCCTCAAAACCGCCCGAAGTTCTTACCCTCAAAACCGCCCGAACTCGCTGTAATCTTTTTCTTAAGGTTTATATATGTGGGAATTCGAGCGGAGCTAATTTTCAACCCCTTGTCAACCAGTATCAACTGGCCTACCATCAAAGGCACTGGCAGACTTGATCTCAGCAGCGCCAGGATTATCGATCAACGCTCAGAGGCTTTCCAATGAATGTAGAGCAACTGACTAGAGAGTTAATCAACATTGAGTCAATCACCGGCAATGAAAAGCAAGTGGCTCTATTTCTTCAAGACTATCTTCGCAGCCAACACTTCGAGAAGGTCCAGTTGCGCAAAGTAGACGGCGACCGCTTCAATCTGTTTGCCTGGCAGGGCGCGCCGCAGGTTGTCCTGTCATCTCACCTCGACACCGTCCCGCCATTTTTCCCGTGCAGCGAAGATGATGAGTATATCTACGGGCGCGGAGCATGCGATGCCAAAGGCATTATCGCCTCTCAGATCAAGGCGGCGGAGAATCTGCTGGCAGAAGGCATCACCGGAATCGGCTTGCTCTACGTCGCAGGCGAAGAGAGCGGCAGTGATGGAGCAAAGGCTGCGCGCCAGTACCAGACTACAAGCCGATTTTTAGTCAATGGCGAGCCGACCGATAACAAGCTTGCTATTGGCTGCAAGGGGGCACTGAGGCTGAGGATCAGGGTTTCGGGAAAGGCTGCTCATTCTGCTTATCCTCACCTGGGAGAGTCAGCCATAGAGAAGCTGATCGATATACTTGCCGAACTCAGAAGGTTGTCTCTTCCAGCGCATCCTGTGCTTGGCGAGACGACTTACAACGTCGGCGTCATCTCCGGCGGCAGACAGGCTAACATCATTCCCGATGAAGCATCAGCGGAGATTATGTTCAGGACGGTGAGCGAATCGGCTGAAATTCGCGACATGCTTGAGAGGCTCTTCGGCGCGCGTAGCCAGTTTGAATATCTCTTTGATGTGGGGCCCCTCCTTTTACATCCGCTGGAAGGCTTCGATACCACTGTAGTAGCTTTCACGACTGATATTCCACTGCTATCTAATTGGGGGGACCCACTGCTTATCGGCCCGGGCTCCGTCACGGACGCGCATACAGATCATGAGAGAATCTCCAGGCGGGAGCTTGCCGAAGCTGTCGTTATCTATTCAAATATAGTGAAGATTCTCCTAAAATCTACTGAGACGCATAGCATCAGAGAGGCATCGCATTAATATGATCGTAATGAAATTTGGCGGCACTTCAGTTCAGGACGCTTCCTGCATCGAGCGAGTAGCAGAGATCATCAAGCAACATCTGCATCGCCGGCCTGTTGTAGTTGTCTCGGCGATGGGCAAGACAACACGCAATCTGCTCCGCGCCGCCGAGCTTGCTTCGGAGCGCCGGTTGCCGGATTCGCTGAACCTTATTTCTGACATCGAGAACTACCACATTGCAGAAGCCAGGAAGGTGGTCAATAACTTCGAGAGGACCAAGGCTTATAGAGCAATCTCTAGCTATTTTGGGGAGATGCGCGATCTGGTTAAAGGACTCTCTATTTTGAGGGAGTCTACTCCCAGGAGCAAAGATGCAATTACTGCTTATGGAGAGCTGATCTCTTCGGCTATTCTGGCGACCAGTCTCATTGAGCGCGGCGTTGGCGCAGTGCTTCTGGATTCGAGGAACTTCATAATCACCGATGAAAACTTCACCAGAGCTGCGCCAATCTTCGATCTGACCAACGAGAGAATCTGCGCTCACCTGTTGCCTGAACTTGCTGCCGGTCGGGTCCCAGTCATACAGGGTTATATCGGAGCCACCAGAACAGGGGCGACTACTACTCTAGGTTTTGAAGGTTCAGATTATACAGCAGCGATTGTCGGCGCAGCCATCGGCGCCGAAGATATACAGATATGGAAAGATGTCTATGGACTGATGAGCGCCGATCCGGCGATTATCAGCGACGCCAGAACAGTTAAGATGGCCTCTTTTGATGAAGTAGCTGAATTGACTTACTTCGGCGCCAAAGTCCTTCATCCAAGCGCAATATGGCCCGCCGCCCAGAAAGGCATCCCGGTTCATATCTACAATTCCAAACATCCCCAGGCTGTGGGGACCCTTATCACCGATTCAACGCCGAAATCGAACAATCTGGTCAAGTCGATTACTTACAAGCGCGGCATCACGCTCATCAATGCCATATCCAACCGCCAGCAGTCAGCATCAGAGTTTTTGAAAGCAGTCTTTGACATCCTCGATCATCATCGCATCGCGCCTGATCTGATAGTAACATCAGAAGTGCGCATTGCATTTGCCGTGAGCGGAGAAGCGGATCTCGAGCGCCTGATTGCCGATATGCGACGTTTAGGCCAGGTGCAGGTGAGAGCGGGCAAAGCCTCACTCTGCCTGGTCGGGCAGATCATCAAACAGACGGCCGACATTGCATCAACTATCTTCTCCGCGATTAGAGATGTTAGAGTTGATCTCATATCGCAAGGTGCATCGCCCAATAGCTTGATCTTCATCACCGGCGAAGGCGATCTGGAAGCGACTTTGATGAGACTGCATGAGAGCTTCTTTGCCGAGGCGGATGCGGATCTATTCGGCAGATTGGATTCAGAGACTGTGAATTTGAAATGAGGCCAAGCATCGGGTATTGAGTCGGCAGATCGGACGAGGCAATAATGTTCATCGTCTTTGGCGCAAGGACAATCAAAACACCTGTCAGGAACGGGCTGACTGTGAGGCGGATAAATCGATAGCATAGAGAGATTCACTATAAGCTTTTCAGATAAGAAGAGAGACCTATTTAGACAATCGATTAGACGGGTTTCCTACGTGTATGTGCGCTCCAGTTGCCGATCCGGGGATGGCAGAGCGAAATGCTATAAATGGCAACCCCATTGACCGCAAATAATCAAGAATAGCCTTGCCTTCACTGCTATCAGGATGGACTGCTATATCAAGCCCTTCGCTATGATCCAATCCCATACGGTTGTGAGTCTCAGTCTGTCCGTAGGCGCTGATAGGCAGCGCGCGACCGAACCTGGTTTCGAAGAAGGTTGACAGTTTAACCGCTTCTGAGAGCGCCCAGCGAGCAGTGCCGTTATAGCGTATTACCGTGCCTGCTACTGTATACGAGCCATCACCAATCTGCCCGCGATCGGTCTCGCTGGCTATAGTCTCGGCAATGAGTGTATCCACTTCCACAATACGCGCCTGCGCTCCTTGAACCTTCGCCTTCGCTTCGATCACCTCATGCTGTGCCTGTTGAAGGTCTCGTCGGGAAATTAGCCCATCATTATAAAGCTTGGTCAGCTTCTGCAATCGCTCGTCTTTGCGTTTAACCTCTGCGTCAAGCAGTTCTATTAACCGTTCCAGGCTTGCCCTGTATTGTTTGGCAGAAAAGATTACCGCCGCTTTGGGGTCGCTGGGACTGGTTTCCGATGGCGCCGCTGCCTTGCTCTGACGTGGGCGCGCCAGCAAGATTGAATGTGAAGACAGGCTGATGAAGATAAAGACTGCAGCGATTGTGTACTTCAGAAGCCGATCCATTAATAATTCTCTTTTAAACTCCTTAGTACAGCGACCTGTCAGGTTGCTGGCAGCGCGCATCATCAGCGACCTGACCGCCTTGCTGTACTCTTTCTGAAAAGCGGGCAGAGAAAGATTATCGCAAAGACGACTGGCGATGCAACTGTTTAGAACCTGCTGGACTGAAGACGATCTGAAACGCCTCAAGCTCATAAAATGACGAAAAAATTTCTTACCCAATTGCCTGCTTGAGCGTGTATTATTAGTAGCTTCTGTTTGGCCGATTATCGGTTTTGGAAGTAATGATGAGATCGACTGCGCTAAAACATTATTCCCTGGCATTAGCTATCACACTGCTGAGTTGTATTCTGCCTCCGCAAGCATCTGCGCAAGAGCTTTCGCTGAAAGATAGAGAAGTGCTCGGCATCATCGAGCGCGCGCAATTTGCCTACCGCGATGGCGATGAGGCTTATAACAAAGGCGATTACGAAACGGCGCGGCAAAAATTTGATCAGGCAATTGACATAATCCTCGAAGCGGGCATCGACATTAATGCCGATACGCGGCTCAAGGAATATTACAGACAACTGATTGAAAAGATTCATGCCTATCAGTTGGCGGCGATTGCTCTCAAACAAGATGGTTTCAGCCTGCAAACCTACGAGCCATCTCCGCTCGACTTCTTAGCTAAGGTCACCGACGAAGAGTTGAACGAAGCAGGCGCCGATGCGGCAGTGGAGGGACAGTTCAATTTCAACTTCACTCCAGATACGCCCGTCTACCAGTTTATTAATTACTTCACGCAGGGCAAAGGGCGAACCACAATGGAGGCGGGCTTGCGACGCTCAGGGCGTTATCGAGAGATGGCAGAGCGGATCTTCAAAGAAGAGGGAGTGCCTACTGATTTAATCTGGCTTGCTCAGGTCGAGAGTCTGTGGAGCCCAATTGCGCTCTCTCACGCAGAAGCGAAAGGCATCTGGCAATTCGTCTCCAGCACAGGATCGCGCTACGGGCTGGCTCAAAATGCCTGGGTGGATGAGCGTTCCGATCCTGAGAAGTCAACCAGAGCGGCAGCGCGTTACTTGAAATTCTTGCATCGCTATTTCGATAATGACTGGATGCTTGCCATTGCCGCTTACAACTGCGGTGAAGGCGCTGTCGAAAGGGCCATCAAACGCGCAGGCTATGCAGATTATTGGGAGCTTCATCGCCGCGGGTTGTTGCCGCAAGAGACTCGCAACTATGTCCCCGCTGTTCTGGCCGCCGTCACGATTGCAAAGAATCAGGAGAAATACGGCTTCAAGGTGCAGCCCGATGCCCCCTGGGGCTATGACTCTCACACTATTCAAAGCCAGACCAATCTGAGGACGCTGGCGCAAATTCTCAAGACCTCTTATGCGGATCTGTTGACGCTCAATCCAGAACTCCAGCGAGGCGTAACCCCGCCGGGGAATTATGTCATTCGTTTGCCCAAAGGCAAAAAAGATGCGCTGCTTACTTACACTGCTGTGCCTGCAACCAGGAAGTCGAAGAGAAAACCGGTTCTGCAAAAGTTGGAAGGCAATAATCAGTAAGCTGAGTGTATGTCAAACAAGATAGTCGCTCTTGCCGGAGGCGTTGGCGCGGCACGCTTCCTGACAGGACTGGCAAGCATCAAGCCTCAGGAAGAGATCACAGTCATAATAAACACAGGCGACGATTTGACCCTGCACGGCCTGTATATCTCGCCCGATATTGACATCATTACTTACACTCTCGCCGGAGTAGTTGACGAGCAAAAGGGGTGGGGTATCGCAGGCGACAGTTTCAATTGTCTCTCTTTTCTCAGCCATTACACCGATCAAACCTGGTTCAATCTCGGCGACAGGGACCTGGCCACTCATATCTATCGAACAAGCCTTATTAAAGAAGGTCTGACGCTATCCGAGACCACCCGGCGAATTGCGCAAGCTCTGGGCGTGCGCGCCGAGCTTCTGCCGATGAGCGACAGGAGCGTGCCCACGAAGATAATCTCAGACGAAGGCAAGCTCGATTTTCAGGAATACTTCGTCAAGCGAAAGACTCAGCTTCGGGTAAAGCAAGTCATCTTTGAGGGCGCGGAAGAAGCCGAGCCTGCGCCGGGGGTCATTGAGCGCATCAACAGCGCGAAGGCTATAATAGTCTGTCCCAGCAATCCAATAATCAGCATCGGGCCGATACTGGCAATTAAAGGCGTGCGCCAGGCGTTGCAGCAAACGGTCGCGCCTGTTGCCGCTATCAGCCCGATAGTCGGTGGACGAGCATTGAAAGGCCCGGCTGACCGGATGCTCGCCGAACTGGGACTGCAAGCTTCAGCATGCCAGGTGGCCGAATTGTATAAAGATTTCATCGACCTGTTCATTCTCGATCAGCAGGATGCCTCGCAAGCAGAGGAGATAAAATTGTTGGGAATGAAAGTCGTTGTGACTAACACGGTGATGGCGGGAGCAAGAGAGAAGACCGAGCTTGCTCGCGTTGCATTGGGGGCACTCAATCTATGAAGGCGGCGCTGCTTCCGGTTAAAGAGCCATCTCAGGCCAAGCAGAGACTGGCGCATCTTCTTTCAGTCGCAGAGCGCGAGCAGCTGGCGTTCTGCATGTTCGATGATGTGATGAACGCTCTCACAGCAGCGGACGGGCTGGATTTGATCGCAGTAATCAGCAGCAATCGGACTATTCTCGGTCAGGCGGAGAAGCGAGGGGCCCTGGCTCTGAAAGAGCGAGAACAGCGCGGGCACAGCCATTCGGCAGATTCAGGCGCAAAGCTCTGTATGAGCAGAGGAGTTGAAACGCTCCTCATGGTCCCCATTGACGTGCCTTTGATAAAACCGAGCGAGATTGAAGAGCTGCTCGTGCCGGGGCCCGATCTTATCATTGTCCCTTCGGCAGACGGAACAGGAACTAACGCGCTGGTAAGGACGCCGCCTGATGTTATAGAAAGCCGCTTCGGGCCGGGAAGTTTCGCTGCTCACAGAGCGCAGGCGGAGGCGAAGGGATTGAGTTACCAGGTGCGCCGCCCGTCGGGTTTGACTTTTGATATTGACACGCCGGAAGACCTGGCAGTCTTCCTATCAAACAGGCGCGAGTGCAAAAGCTACAGACTGTTGATGGAGCTTAACATTAAGGAGAGATTGAACTGAATGGAGCGTCGCAAGCGTGCAATTACCATCACAGGAATTTCAAATATAGACGAAGTTCAGCCAGGGGATGATCTGGCTCGCTTGATTGTAGAGCGGGCCGGGCAGGAAGATGTGAAGCTCGCCGACGGCTCCATTCTGGTCGTGGCGCAAAAGGTAGTGTCCAAAGCCGAAGGACGACTGGCGGATCTGCGCCAGGTGACCCCATCGGCTCTTGCTGTAAGCTTCGCTGAGCAGTACGACAAAGACGCGCGGTTTGTAGAAGTGGTCCTGCAACAATCAAAGCGCATCGTGAAGATGGATCACGGTGTGTTAATAGTAGAGACTCATCACGGCTTTGTTTGCGCCAACGCAGGAGTTGATGGCTCTAATGTCCCCGGCAAACACATAGTTTCACTGCTCCCTGTTGACCCTGATGCTTCTGCCGAGAGGTTGCGCAAACAGATTGAAGAATACAGCGGCTGCAAATGCGCAGTCATAATCAGCGATACATTTGGGCGCCCCTGGCGCGAAGGGCTCACCAACGTGGCTATCGGAGTATCCGGCATGGAGCCGCTGCTTGATTACCGCAACACGGTGGATGAACATGGCTTCACCTTGCATGCTTCTGTGCTTGCCGTAGCAGATGAGATTGCTGCTGCGGCTGAACTTATTATGGGGAAGCTCAATCGGATTCCGGTAGTGGTGGTTGAAGGTTATTCTTACTGCGCCGCTCCGGGGAGCGCGAGAAAGCTGGTGCGTTCTCCAGAGCGGGACTTATTTAGGTAAAGTGGCCCCCTGACAGTTGCAAAAATGTTTTGAGGGCGCCGCAGCGCCCGAACTCATCGAGTAATAGCTTTGCTTGAGCATTGCGCCGAGATGGAAGCAGAATGGATTGAACAGTTCATCTTATCCCATCGCATTGCTCGACTCGCCACAGTTGACGAGACGGGGCAGCCGCTGGTTGTGCCCTTCTGCTATGCTTATGACGGACATTGCCTGTATACAGCTATAGATGAAAAACCGAAGCGAGCGCCTGAGAGCAAGCTCAAACGCATCCGCAATATTGAAAGCAACCCCAAAGTCTGCGCGGTGATTGATTATTATGAAGAGGACTGGAGCAAACTGGCCTATGTAATCATCCATGGACTGGCTCAGTTGCTCAGCAGCGGTGATGAAGAGCACAGCAGAGCAGTATCTCTTTTGCGAAGCAAGTACCCCCAGTATTCGAGCATGGCGATTGACAGGAATTTAATCATCAAGATCACGCCAACCAAAATCACCGGCTGGCGCGCATCGTCTGTGGTATCCGAGCCGGAGTAGCTGCGAGCGGGAAACTACTCAAACACAGCGCAAAGTGCTATACTTCTGCATTCACAAGAGAGCAATGCAAAGCAAAGACTGAAATAGATATTGATCACGGATTCATGCATCAATCAGTTCAGGCGCTGCGGCGCCCTCGAAACGGGTTAAATAAAGAAGGAGCTCTGAAGGCGCTTGGCAACTGGACTGACTGACGCGATCATGTTACTCCATATTAAGGAAGATTATGGAATACGAAGCTGTAATAGGGCTGGAGATTCATGCTCAGCTCAAGACCAAATCGAAGATTTTTTGCGGCTGCTCAACCCGCTTCGGCGATGAGCCGAATTCAAACACCTGCCCCGTCTGTTTAGGGCTCCCTGGCGCGCTGCCTGTCCTCAATCGTGAAGCGGTGGAGATGGCAGGCAAAGCGGCGCTGGCGTTGAATCTCAAGATCAACAACACATCAATATTTGCCCGCAAAAACTATTTCTACCCTGATCTGCCTAAAGGCTATCAGATTTCACAGTACGACCGTCCGTTCTCTTCGCATGGCCTGGTCGAGTTTCAAACCAGCGAGCGTGATGAGACCGGGCATCCGGTGCAGTGGAGGCGCAAACGAGTCGGCATCACGCGCCTTCACATCGAAGAAGATGCCGGCAAGTCGCTGCATGAAGGCATGCCGGAATCGGCGAGAAAGTCTTACGTCGATCTGAATCGCAGCGGCGTGCCCCTGGCCGAGATAGTGACTGAGCCCGATCTGCGCAGCCCGTGGGAAGCTTACGATTTCGTCCAGCATCTGCGCCGCACTCTCCAATATGTAGACGTTTGCGATGGCAACATGGAAGAAGGGAGCCTGCGCTGCGACGCCAACGTCTCTGTGCGCCCTAAAGGGCAAGAGAAGTTCGGGACCAAAGCGGAGATAAAGAACCTCAACTCGTTCCGGTTCCTTCAGCGGGCGTTGGAATATGAGATCAAACGGCAGATAAGGGCGCTTGAGAACGGCGAGCGGATTGTGCAGGAGACTCGATTGTGGAGCGAGCGGGACGGCAAGACCTATCCTATGCGCTCAAAGGAGGAGGCGCATGATTACCGCTATTTTCCTGAGCCGGACCTGCCGCCGCTGATTGTTTCAAGCGAATGGGTAAACAGGATCAGGGCTCTGCTGCCGGAACTCCCGGAAGAGAAGCGCCAGCGATTCATCGATCAATATGGCCTCTCGATTGATGATGCTGGAACGCTGACGGCGACGCGCGACCTGGCCGATTACTACGAAGCAGTAGCTCGCCAGTCCGGCAATGCGCGAGCTTCGGCCAACTGGATACTGAGCGAGTTATTGCGCGAGCTGAAGAATGCCAATGCGGACATCTCACAGTGTCCCGTCGCGCCTCAGAATCTGGCCGCTATGATCAAGCTCATAGACAATGGCACGATCAGCGGCAAAATAGGCAAAACCGTTTTTGAAGAGATGTTCGCCAGCGGCAAGCCAGCCGAGCAGATCATCGAGGAGAAGGGCCTTGTGCAGATCACCGACCTGGGCGAGATCGAGCGCACTGTTCAACAGGTGGTGGCAAACAACCCTAAACAGGTTGAGCAGTACAGAGCAGGAAAGGCGGGTCTGTTCGGCTTCTTCGTCGGTCAGGTGATGAAAGCCACTCAGGGCAAAGCCAACCCGCAGTCGGTGAATGAAATTTTGAAGAGAATTCTGGGATAATTGCATCAGTCTTTCTCTGGAGGAGTTTACGCATTGATTAAAACGCTGGTATCTTTTCTGCTTCTGTTTGTCCTCTTAATTCCTGCTTGCAATGACACGAAAAACGCAGTGGATACGGAAGTGGCGGTGATCGAGACCGATTATGGGCGAATCGTCTTTGAATTCTATCCGCAAGACGCGCCCAAGCATGTCGCCAACTTCAAGAAGCTTGCGCGAGAAGGCTTCTACGATGGCACCGCTTTCCATCGAGTAGATCCGCAACTGGGGATCATCCAGGGAGGGGACCCAAACTCGAAAACAGATGATGTCAACACCTGGGGCATGGGGCAGCCCGGCCAGCCTACAGTGCCTGCTGAATTCAATGATCGCAAACATGTGCGCGGCACCGTGGCAGCAGCGCGCAAGGGCAATGATATAAATAGCGCAGATAGCCAGTTCTATATATGCAATAAATCGCAGCCCGCTTTTGATAACCAGTACACCATCTTCGGAAACGTCATAGAGGGAATGAATGTAGTGGACATCATCTGCAACGCTCCGGTTGTGCCCAATACTACTCGCCCGGTAGAAAAGGTGGTGATGAAGAAGGTGTATATCATCAACCGGGATCAATTGAAATGAGCGCTGCCAAACGTTCAACGTTCGACATTAGATGTTTTCTTCAACGTAGAACGTAGAACATAGAACGTAGAACGTAAAGGGAGACTGCATGCTCAAGGTTGGAGTTATCGGTGTAGGCCACCTGGGACGGCATCACGTCAGGGTCCTTTCAGAGCTTGGGAGAGTAGAGATCGCCGGCATCTGTGATATTGACGAGAGCAAGCGGTCTCTGGCCCGTGAATACAATGTCCCTTTCTTCATTGACTATCACGATCTAATTGATCGAGTCGATGCCGTGAGCCTGGCCGTCCCGACCGTCGAGCATTGCGCGATTGCCTGCCAGTTGCTCAACCGCGGCATCTCTGTGCTCGTGGAAAAGCCTATCTCTCGCACCCTGGCAGAAGCGGATCGGATGATCGAGGCGGCCGGCTCAGGTGGGGCCCTGCTGCAAATAGGGCACGTAGAGCGATTCAACCCGGCAATTGTGGCCCTGCGCCAGGTCATCACCGCTCCGCGCTTCTTTGAGGCTCATCGCCTCGGCCTGTTCACGCCGCGCAGCCTGGACATAGATGTAGTCATGGATCTGATGATTCACGACCTTGACATCATCTCTTCACTGGTCAGCTCAGAAGTCGCGCAGATAAGCGCGGTCGGCATCGCCATTCTGACGCCAAAGATCGATATGGCCAATGCCCGATTGGAATTTGAGAATGGCTGCGTGGCCAATGTCACAGCCAGCCGCGTCTCAAGCGAGAAGATTCGCAAGCTGCGCTTCTTTCAACCGAATGATTACATCTCGGTTGACTACTCGAAACAGCAGGTGGGCATCTGGAGCCTGATTCCGCCGGGGATGCCGGGGGCGCGCCCTGACATCTCGGCCCGCTTCTTGCCGGTCAATGCCGGCGAGCCGCTGCGGGCCGAAATAGAGAGCTTTATCGAAGCAGTTGAGGCGCGCGCGGCGCCGAAAGTCTCAGGCGAGGACGGGCGGCGGGCGCTACAACTTGCGCTGCGCGTCCTGGAAAAGATCGAACAGCATGCAGCCAAATCAGGCATCTCCGCGCCAAGCTGGGCAATTCAAGATGGACTCACATTCGGCTAAGTTTCTTGCAGTTGATAGCTTTCTGGCCCAGGTGATTGAGCGGGGCGATTCTCCCGGAGCAGTCTACCTGATAGGAGAGCGCGGCAAAGTTGTAGCGACAAAAGCAATCGGCCATGCGGTCGTTGAGCCGGAACTGATAGAAGCCAGACTTGATACAATCTACGATCTGGCATCGCTCACCAAACCGCTGGTCACGGCGCTGCTGGCAGTGAAACTCGCTGAAGGGGGCCTGATCGGATTTGATGAGAGAGCAGCCGATTATTTGCCTGAACTGGCGCGCAACGAAAAGCAAGAGATATTGATTAAACATCTGCTCACCCACACCGCCGGCCTTCCCGCCTGGAAGCCGCTCTACAATTCGATTTCCGACCCTCAAGATGTATTGGATTTTTTAGTCGAGATTGAATTAGAATATCGACCAGGCAAGAGGACCATCTACAGTGACCTGGGCTATATATTGCTCGGCAAGCTAATCGAGCGTGTCTGCGGCGAAAAGCTCGATCAACTTGCGCGCAAGCACATCTTCGAGCCCCTGAAGCTCAAGCGAACCTTCTTCAATCCTCCCGATAATCTGCGCCAGGAGATTGCTGCGACAGAGATGGGGAATCTCTATGAAGCGCGGATGATAGGCAATGTCGAGAGTGGGCCCCCATTAAGGCGCGGCCTCATCTGGGGCCAGGCGCACGATGGCAATGCCTATTTCCTGGGCGGAGTGTCAGGGCACGCAGGGCTCTTTTCGACCGCGCAGGAAGTCTTTCAAATGGCAATGCAGTTTCTGCCGGGAAGCTGTTTACTTGGCAGCAATAGCTTTGAGCTTTTCAGAACCAGTTACACTGCGGGACTGGAAGAAGATCGCTCGATTGCTTTTATGCTTGCTTCAAGCAAGAGCAGCTCGGCCGGGCAACGGCTGCCCTGGAGCAGCTTCGGACACACCGGCTTTACCGGCACAAGTTTGTGGATAGATCCCGGTAGTGAGCAAGTATATATTCTGCTCACCAATCGGGTGCACCCGATTTGCCGTGAGATCAACTTTAATGATATCCGCCGCCGCTTCCATGATCTGGCGGCGGAAGCGATGATGAGCGATGGGTAATGCGTAAGAAGCCAATCAACCCGCGTTCTACGTTCCACATTTCAGGTTCAACGTTCCATGCTTTGCGTTGAACATCGAACGTAGAACATCGAACGTAGAACGCATTACGCCAGCGCGCCGGAGCGCATTACTTCGGAGGTGGATATGTTACTGCGCGTGTGCAGCGGCTTTATTCTATCGGCTATCTTCATTGTGATTGGCTTATCACAATCGAGCAATATCACCGCCGGACAGAAGAAGGCGCGAGCCAGAGAACAGACTGAAGAGCAAGACCTCAAGCAAGCTAAACGCAAGCGCAGAGTAGAGGCGGACAGATCCTCTCAATCGCAAGATAGTAGATCGAGCAAGAAGATTGGTGGCCCTATGATACGTGTTGCGCTCGCTGCCAATGTTGATTCGGCTGTAATCAGCACGGATGGCGAGATTGATTATGTTGATCACCGGGGAGAGACTAAACGCCTGGAGGAGCAAAAGCTCAGGCTTGAACTCTGGGAACCCGGACGCATCATAGCTCGGCGCAGCCCCCCTCAGTTCTTCGTTCAGGTTGCTTCATTTAAAAACAACGAGATGGCCAATCGCCTGGTGGCGCAATTGCGCAGACAATACGGTAATGCGGCTAATTCCCGGTTCGATTTCCAGAAGAGGTTCTATAGAGTAGAACTCGGCTCATTCTCTTCTCAGCAAAAAGCGGAAGAACTGTTGCGGCGCGTCAGAAGCGATGGTTACAGGGATGCTCGCGTCAACAGCAATGAGGCTGAGGCGAAGAGAGTCGAAAGGACGAGCATTGCGGCTATTGTCTCGACTGAAACTGATCCTCTGATCTCAGTCGGCCCTGTCATTATTAAGCCCGCGGCTGGAAGCTCATCCACTTTGCGCTTCAACAACGTAGCTTATCGCGGACAACTTCAAGCCTTCATTAACAGGAATGGCAGGTTGACTCTCCTCAATGTGCTCCCGCTTGAAGAGTATGTGCGAGGCGTGGTGCCAGTCGAGCTGAGCCTGCGAGGGTTCCCAAACCTTGAAGCTCTGAAAGCCCAGGCCATCGCCGCGCGAACCTACGCGCTATATAACATAGAGCAGCGCCGCAACAACAGTTATGATCTGCTTTCCACAGCGCAAGCTCAGGTTTATGGCGGCCTCAGCGCAGAGAATGAATTAAGCAATCGCGCAGTAGAAGAGACGCGCGGCCTTGTCGCTACCCATGACGGAGAGCCGATAAATGCGCTCTATACGTCAACCTGCGGCGGTCGCACAGAGAATAACGAGTTTATCTTTCCCGGACAGCCTCTGGAGTACCTTCGCAGCGTTGAATGCGCTCCGGAGAAAGATTTGCTCGCCTCGCGCGAAATCGGCGGCGCGCGCGCACTGCAAGCGGCCATTGACAAGCAGGGAAGGCAAATTGCGCGCGAGCTGGCTCTGCTTTCCATCGCCGGGTTCCCATTTCCCAAAGACCCCAACACGCGCTATCTCAGCGACAAGGCTTCGATTAAGGAGATCACCGCCTGGGCGCAGAGAGCTGTCAAGCTTGCTCGAAGAGAAGAGCCGAACATCCCGAGAGATCAACTTGACAGCCTGGGGCCCTTCGCCAGCTATATATCTAACGCGCTCTTCGGCGAGGGGCGCGCTGCCACTCTGTTATCCGTGACGGATGCTGAATACATAATCGGCAAAGAGGAGAGCGCCCATATTCCAGCCAGGTTTCGCCAGGATGTTGCGCTACTGATGCAATACGGCGTGCTGCAACCTGCGCCGGATGGGGCACTCAGAGCCGGCCAATCGCTCTCGCGCAGCCAGGTTCTACAAACGATTGGCCGCGCATTGTTCAGGCTGGGCATCCCTAAACTTGAGACTGCTATTGCTCAGGCGCCAAAGGCCGATAGCCTCTCGCTCAAGTTACAGTCAAAAGAGATTAAAAACGTCAAATTCTCAAAAGTTCTCTATCTCTTCCGCGATATTGGCGGCGTGCTCTTCCCATCCAGTGTCGCCACAATTGTTGGGGATGAGAAGATCGTTTACCACGTCAACAATGATGGATTGATAGATTACCTTGAAGTGAGCCCGAATCCTGGGGGGGCCTCAAGCGACCGCATCTCGCCGTTCTCTCGCTGGGAGGTTCGCCTGACGCGCAGCCAGCTTCAACAGCAACTGCTCAACAACAATATAGATGTAGGCGAGCTGGTGGATTTGATCCCTGTCAGATTTGGCGTCTCGCGCCGCGTGGCCGAGCTGAAGATCATAGGCAAGCAGCGCCGGGTCACACTTGAAGGGTTCCGCATACACTCTGCGCTCGGATTGAGAGAAAATTTGTTCGTCATTGACCGTGAATACGGCAAAGATGGGGCTATTGCCGCTTTTCATTTCACCGGGCGAGGCTGGGGCCATGGAGTAGGCATGTGCCAGGTGGGGGCCTACGGGCTGGCGCAAGACGGATTGAACTTCGAGCAGATCCTGAAGCGGTACTACACTGGGATTAAGATTGCTAAAGTATACTGATCAAATGCGTAATATGAAATTTTCCCGCATTCAGCTTATAGGCATGCTCGTTCTATTGACGCTAATCATCGCGCTTGCAATCTACAGGTTCGCAACACTGCCAAATTAATTGAGCCCACTAGCGCGATCAATCGCTTGCGATAGCGCCTGCGCGGTTGCCCTAGCGCGCTGCTCCATCACCTGCTCGAAACTCTTGCGCAGTTCCGGCAAGTGGGCTGCCAGTATGCTGAATTCGCGTTTAGGCAAGCTCAAAGCATTCATCGGCTCGATGCAGCGCACAGTCGCATTGCGCGTTGTTTGATTGAGCAAAGCCATCTCTCCAAAGTACTCGCCTGGCCTTAATTGCGCCAGCACAGTTTCGCGCCCGCCATCTTCGCGCACTACCTCTGCGCATCCGCTCAAGATTATGTAGATCCGATCTCCAAGGTCCCCCTGGCGAAATATGTCCTGCCCGGGCTCGAAGTGCTCTTGTGTGATGCCCGAAGAGCCAGCGAGCTTCAACTGGACAAGCTCAGCGGGCAATAGCAGATCGAGCGTCCAGGAGGATGCCACTTTCAGACGGCGACCCCAGCCAGGAAGCTTCATCAAGTAGATAGTCCGCCACAGGAACCAGGCGAGGAAACCGGAGATGTTGATGCCCAGTACTTCAGCCACAGCCGAGTGATGGCCGAGGGAACCCATCTTGCCCAGCCCCGCGAAATCGAACTTCCTGCGCTCGCCGCCGCGTATCGCAGCTACGATGTTGTGAGCCGCTGTGCGCCCCTGGCGAATTGCATGTTGAGCGGTCGGTGGACATACTCGGTCGCCTCCGGGCAGCGGCACAAGCGCGCAATCGCCCAGCGCCCAGATGTTGTCTGTGCCCTCTACTTGAAGAAAAGAGTCGGCCTTCACTCGACCATTCTTGCCCTTGGGCAGATCGAGGCTCTCTATCAGAGGATGGGGTGAAGCAGGCACAGTAGAGACAAGCGTCTTGGTCGGGATACGCATGCCGGTGTTGAGGATAGCTTCCTCGCCGGTAGCAGCTTCGAGCCGGGCCCCCAGGTGAATTTCAACGCCGCGCTTCTGCAAAATCTTCTGGGCGAACAGCGCAAGCTTTTCTGTGACTTCAGGCAGAATCCGGTCGCCTGAATGCACCAGAACGACTCTTATTTCCGCCGGGTCGATTCGGCGATAATTGCGCGCTACTTCGCGCACAAAATCATTAAGCTCGGCCACGACTTCAACGCCGGAGAATCCGCCCCCAGCCACAACGAATGTCAGCAACTGCCGCCGCAACTGTGGATCATCTTCTTCTATTGCTGCCTCTTCCAGCGCGTGAATGACATGGTTGCGAAGATAGAGCGCATCGCCCAGATTCTTGAATGGAATCGCGTGTTCAGGCAGGCCGCGCAATCCGCGAAAATCTGTGACATTGCCCAGAGCGAGCACCAGATGATCATAAGGGACCACATGCGGATGAGGTCGAAAACCCGGGCTGGTGGTAACAGTCTGGTTTTTGAGATCGATTGATTCAATATCACGCACATGTAGGTCAGTGCAAGGCAGGAGACGGCGAATCGGGCTGACTGTATCCAGTATGCCTATGCTGCCTGAAACGACTTCAGCGAGCATAGGCTGGAATACGAAGTAGTTTTCCTTGTTGATAAGGATGATTTCGAAATCGTCACGGCGGCCGAGCGCCTTCTCTAGATGTTGCGCTGTGTAGACTCCGGCGAAACCGCCGCCCAAGATCACAATTCGCTTGCGCGTCCCTCCTCTCATAGCTAAACTCCGTTGATCTATTGATTGACAGTGCTGTTTCCGGGGGAAGCCGTCAGATAAAGCAAAAATGCATCAGACAAGCCGCGCAGTTTCAGTTGTAGAGCTGTAATTTTTCACCCGGCTGCGTCTAATAACTCCCGCACCTGAACATTCCTATACATAGGTTCGGTTCCGAAATCAAGCGAATCGCTCAGCTTTCCAAGCGTACAAGGAAATCATGCACAGGAGGAGCGAGAGTTGTAGCAACCTGTAAATTATCCTCTCTGGCCATATCAGAGACCACCAAAGCGAGATAATCTCCGGTCTCAAAGCCAGCCACCTCAATCCAGTCGCGCCCAGGCCGCCAAAGATAATCACTCGGCGATTAATTGGATCATAAGAAGCACAGAGACAAAGAGTAAAACATGTTCGATGTCCGACGTCGGACGACAGGTGATGGAGCTATTTCTTTACCACCTCTGTGCCCGCTCTGTTGCTGCTTTCATAGTTCTTGAATGAGAACCTGGAGGAGAGCATAGACCATAGTTTGACCGTTGCTCGATGGCCCAGTAGCAACGCCAGAATAGTTCCAAAGATTAGCGGCTGGCTGATATCTGCTTTAACCAGCCAGAAGAAATGCACCACGCCGGCAATGGCGCTCAGGTAAATAAGCCGATGCAGTTGCTGCCAGCGCTTGCCGGTCAAGCGTCGCACCATTCCTTTAGTAGAGGTAAGCGCCAGCGGGATGAGCAAGACGAAGCCGGTGAAACCGGCAGTGATGAACGGGCGCTTGACTATGTCTTTAGAGATGCTCTCAAGGTCAAAGAACTGATCCAGCCAGATATAGGTCGTGAAATGCAGGCAAGCATAAAAGAATGCGTAGAGACCTATCATCCGGCGCAGTCTGATCAACCATTGCAAGCCTGTGATCTGGCGTAGTGGAGTAACGCTGAGCGTTACCATCAGCAATGCCAGTGTCCAGAAACCGGTCGAGCGGGTGATGACTTCAATCGGATTGGCGCCCAGATTGTCGTTGTATCCGTTATAACCCAGCCACGCCAGCGGTATCAGGCAAGCGAGATGGATGATGATCTTGATTAGAACGATATATCTATTTTTCACTATTCAGGATTGCACAGGCCGGATGCTGGCAATCACTGCCAGCATCCAGAGCTAGAATCAAAAGTATTTTCTCAAATCCATACCGCTGTAGAGATGGGCCACCTGATCGCCGTAGCCGTTGAACATCAGCGTCGGGCGCTTCCTGAACTCGCCAATGCGGCGCTCTCTGGCCTGACTCCAGCGAGGGTGATCGACTTCAGGATTCACGTTGGAATAGAATCCGTATTCATTAGGCGCAGCGCGCATCCAGGCAGTGATCGGTTGATGCTCGACGAAACGGATTTTGACAATCGATTTGATGCTCTTGAATCCATACTTCCAGGGCACAACCAGCCGAATAGGCGCGCCGTTCTGATTGGGCAGAACCTCGCCGTACAATCCGACGGCGAGAATAGTCAGCGGATGCATGGCTTCGTCCAGGCGCAGCCCTTCAACGTAGGGCCACTTGAGCACGCTGCTGTGCTGGCCGGGCATCTGCCTGGGATCGTAGAGAGTGATGAACTCCACATACTTGGCCTTTGAAGTCGGCTCCACCAGCTTGATTAGAGCGTTGAGCGGAAAGCCTATCCAGGGAATGACCATCGACCATCCTTCAACGCAGCGTAGACGGTAGATGCGCTCCTCCAGCGGGCTGATCTTAATGAGCTGGTCTATATCATAAACTTTAGGGCGTTTCACCTCGCCTTCTACGGCGACGGTCCAGGGGCGAGTCTTGAGGCTCTTTGCCATACTGGCAGGAGAGTATTTGTCGGTGCCGAATTCGTAGAAGTTATTGTAATTGGTGACGTCTTTATACGGCGTCATCGGCTCATTGGTGCTGAATGGGCTCTTGATTACACCCTCCAGTTTTGCTCCGCTTTGCGTTTCACCCGATGCCGTCAGCCATCTGGAGACGCCCAGCCCGGCAGCTATTGCGGTTCCTGAAGCGGTTGCCGCAGCAATGAATTTGCGTCGATTCAGATAGACCTTCTTATCGGTAATCTCGGAAGACTTAATATCGCTCGGCTTTTTGATTAGCATCGTTTTCACCTCGCTATCTATAGTTCTTAAGAGAAACATTTTCCGGTTCGGGCGGCGCGCCGCACTCAAAACAAATTAAAATAGGACTGTTTTGAGGGCGCAAGAGCTTCGGGCGGTTTTGAGGGCGCCCGACGCCCGAAGTTCTTGCCCTCAAAACCGCCCGAAGTATTTGCGCCCGCACCGAATGCAATCTTTCTTGATCATACCGAACTAAAACTTCCTGGCAATTATCCACAGATGCCATCCGAACCTGTGGGCCAGGGGCCTTTCAATCGCCCTGGGCAGAATCTTTCCTATTACGGGTATCCACCTCTTATTGAGGAAATGCACCTGAGTCTCTACGGTTGAGAACCGGGAAAACATCTCTTCAACCTGACGGCGGGTAAACACCCTCGCCAGCGGGTTCCCCGCCCCATCGGTGTTTTGATTGAGGAATTCTTCCTTAGAGAAGAACTTCGCCGGGTCCTGGCGAAGTCTCATTTGCAACTGGTTCAGCCGGTCGATATCTTCGCCGGTAATCTTGTTGACCAGATTGGGGCCCCAATCGAATCTCAGCAATTGCGCGCCCAGTCGCCGTAAAAACATTATGTTGACGTAGTAGTTGTATGAATTCTTGTGATAGAGCATGATCATCGCTGTGCCGCCCGGCTTTAAGACGCGATGAATCTCATCGAAAGCCTTTTGTGGATCAGGCGTATGATGCAGTACCCCATGCGAATAGACCAGGTCGAACTCTTCTGCTTCAAAAGGAAGCGATTCAGCGTCGGCGACGCGCAACCGGCCGCTCAATCCGAGCATTTCAAATCGCCTTGCGACAAGCTCAATCGAGCGCGGAGTCAGATCAATGCCGGTGTAGTTGGCCCCGGCGCGAGCAAACTCAACGGCGTCGGTGCCGAGGCCGCAGCCAATCTCCAAAACGTTGCGTCCGCGCCATCGCTCAAATTGCACAACCTGGGGAATGTGCCATTCTGTCGAGTAGCGATGTTGCTTTATCGAATCGAAGAACTCCTTTGTGCCGATCTCTTTCTCCGAGAACTTAGTCCCACAAGGATTGGCATTCCAGAAATCCCGAACCTGTTGTTTTAAATCTACTGACATCGATAAATAATACGTATTGCGTAATGCGTAAGAAGCCGGTTGATTCATATTCTACGTTCCAGGCTCAACGTTTCGGGCGCTGCGTAGAATGTAGAACATCGAACGTGAAACGTTTATGCATCGCGCATTACTTCAAAAACGTCCTCTGCCACAGCTCAAGAGTCAACAATTGAAATACCTTGAGGCTATTATCCTCTTTGCCGGTTAAATTATCATCAATCAATTGCCGCACTGCGCGGTAATTGAAGTGGCCGCGCTGTATTACATTTGCTTCTGAAAGCAGGTCCTCGACCATATCGCGCAAGTCCTTTACCAACCAGGCGCGCACCGGCGCTGAAAAACCTGCCTTCTTGCGATAGATAATCTCTTTCGGTAGTAGCCTCTCTACTGACCGTTTAAGTATATACTTCCTTTTAAACCCGCGCAGCTTGAGCGATGGCGGAATGCGCGCAGTCAACTCAACTAGCTCGTGATCCAGAAAAGGCACCCGCACTTCAAGCGAAGTGGCCATGCTCGTCTTATCTGTGTAGGTCAGATTCAAGCACGGCAAAAAGGTCTTAATGTCAATGTAAAGCATCTGGTTGATGAAATCTTCTGATTTGACCCGATCAAAATATTCAAGGTGCTTATCATAAGGGTTCATCCCGCGCGTTGCGCTGCGCAATCCATCTGAGTAGAGGTTGTATTTCTCATCTTCTGTGAAATAGGTTCCAAAGCCGAGATAGCGCTCTTTTGCTGGCTGCGCTGCGCTTCTGGCAAGTTTCTTGGTGTTTCGCATCAGAGCAGTCAGTCGCCCTGCTCCGCCGCCTCGCATCGCAGCCGTAACTCTGTTGCTGATAGCCTGTGGAATGAGATTATAAAATTCGGCCAGCTTCACTGCCAGATGGCGCGGATAGCCGGCAAATATCTCATCGCCGCCCATGCCGCTGAGCAGAACAGTCAATGTCTCTCTTGCTGCTCGACACACAAGATAGCTTGAGATTATCGCCGGGTCGGCTATCGGCTCGTCCAGGTGATAGACCAGCCTGGGCAGCAGATCGACTACTTGAGGCTCAAGGAGAGTTTCATTATAAAGCGTGTTGAAGAGTTTGCCCACCTGGCGCGCGTACTGAACATCATCGGGTATGATGTCGTAGCGCAGGTCTTCGTTCTTGAAGCCTATAGTGTAAGTTTGAACCTGTTTGTCGGCGAGCTTGCTCATAAGAGCTACGATTGAGCTTGAGTCAACTCCACCGCTCAGAAAGGCCCCCAGAGGAACATCGCTTATCATCTGAAGGCGAACAGCGCGCGAAAGAGACTCCAGAACCTGCTCGCGCCAGTAACGCTCGCTGCGGCTCTCATCAACTTCAAACCGCAGGTCCCAATACTGTTTTGTCTGCAAGCGGCCGCCTTTGTAGATTGCATAATATCCCGGCGGCAGCTTGAATATTCCTTTAAAAAGAGTCTTAGGATCGGGCACCCAGAGAAAAGACAAGTATTGATGGAGAGCTTCAATATCTATTTCTCTCTTGACGTCTTCTATTTCAAGCAGAGCTTTTATCTCGGAAGCGAATGCCAGCCCCAGACCGGTTTCAGTGTAGTAGAGCGGCTTGATGCCAAGCCGGTCGCGGGCAATGAAGAGGCTGTTGTTGTGGCAGTCCCAGAGGGCAAAGGCGAACATGCCGTTAAGCTTCTTCAGGCAATCTTGCCCCCATTCGCGGTAGGCATTGATGATTACTTCCGTATCTGTAGCCGAGCGGAACTCATATCCTTTTGATCTAAGCTCAGCTTTGATCTCTTGAAAGTTATATATCTCGCCGTTGAATGTCAGCCATATCTCCTGCCTATCGTCGGGCATAGGTTGATGCCCGGCGGGCGATAGGTCTATTATGCTCAGACGAAGGTGCCCCAGCCCGACCTTCAGGCCGTCCCGCGCCTCTCCGATATAGGCCCCTGAATCATCAGGCCCGCGATGAGCAATCGACGCCATCATCCTATTTAACAACTGCTCATCGCCTTTGCCAACAAACCCACAGATTCCGCACATAGCCGGTCATTGTAAACGTAATGCGTGATGCGTAATGCGTGAAATAATCTGAGCCGTCACATCTTCAAATATCACGCACTGCACGCATCATATCACAAATCGTGGATCAAGCATTACGCATCCCGCATTACCCCCTTTTTAAATTTCCATCACCGGAAATGGCGCAAAGTCCACGCTGTCGGCGCTGACAAGCCGGTAGTGCGTCTTGCCCCGAACGCCGTTGAATGCTGTTTTAATCGAATCGCCGTGAAGGTGCCCGTGAACGCACCAATCGGCGCCATACTCATCAATTAAGCGCGTGAACCCGCTCTCTTCATGCTGGCTATTCATCGGTGGATAATGAAGAACGACTATCAGATGGCGATAGGCTTTCCCTCGCAGACTCTCAAGCGCAAGTTTCAGCCGCCCCACTTCGCGCTGGTAAATCTTAAAGTCCTGTTCAGTGTATCTTGCTTCTGCGCCTTCTATCAGCATATCTGCGCTGCCTTCATTGCCAGGGCACTGCCAGCCGCGCGTCCCGGCGATTGCCACACCGTTGATCACAATCGAGTCTGCCTGCAAGATTTCAATTGATGGATCGGCAATCTTTCTCACTTTGGATCTTGAAGACCACCACAGATCGTGATTGCCTTTGATCAAGACTTTGCGGCCTTTCAATCGAGCGATCCATTCAAGATCGGCGGCAGCCTCTTCCAGTTTCATTGCCCAGGAGATGTCTCCGGCGATGATCAAAACATCGTCATCGTTTGCAATCCGGTTCCAGTTCTCAGCGATCTTCTTGTCGTGATCGCGCCAGTGCTCGCCGAAGATATGCATTGGCTTCGGCGCAGCAAACGATAGATGTGGATCGCCGATGGCAAAAATTCTCATACCTTCAAGATTGCGTCTATCCTGCGCTCCTGTCAATAGGTATATAATGCAGCTATGGTGAGTCAACCACAAAACATCGCCGCAGGGCAACTACAGCTAATTGAACCGGAGATGGCGCGTGTTCCTGGCGGATATTTTCTTATGGGCAGCGAAGGCTTCTACCGCCACGAATCTCCTATGCATCGAGTCTGGGTAGATGAGTTCGAAATGGGCAAGTACACAGTCACAAATCGAGAGTATGAATGTTTCTTGAAAGCTACTGGACACGAGCCTCCACCCTTCTTCAATGATGAAAGGTTCAATCGTCCAAACCAGCCTGTAGTCGGTGTAAGCTGGTACGATGCGATCGCTTATTGCCGATGGCTAAGCCGAGAAACAGGACGGAACTATCACCTACCGACAGAAGCAGAATGGGAGCGCGCCGCCAGAGGGGGCCTTGAAGGCAAGCTCTACGCCTGGGGTGATGAGCCCCCACAGGAGCGCCGGGATTACAATAGACGCTGGCTCGCCGACAGGCCAGAAGAGGTGGGACTGTACGAGCCGAACCTGTACGGGCTATACAACATCGGCGACAATGTGCATGAATGGTGTTCCGACTGGTTCGGTGCGGATTATTATCAAGTCTCTCCTGAAAGGAACCCGCAGGGGCCGGTTACCGGCCTGCGCCGAGCTTCGCGCGGGGGCTCCTGGCGGCATCAGGTTAAGGTCAGCCGCTGCGCCGCTCGCAGCAGTTTAGATCCAGGCTTTCGCTATAGCGATTATGGTTTCCGCTGTATGCGCGCTCTACCAGGTCGAGAGTAAAGCTGTAGTCTTTTTCTTAACGCCTATATTTTATTTTGTTTTGAGGGCGCAAGAACTTCGGGCGTGCAACGCCCTCAAAACCGCCCGAACCGACTCTGATCTTTTTCTACAGCATGACTGAAATCGAGATATTTTGTCACACTATCTGACTGCTCTCCGAGCTTGCCTTTCAACACTGCCTGGTCGCTAATCAACCGAATCTATGGCTTAATCAGCTACTGGCCTAATGGATGGCTTCTATGGAATGCTCTTTGCAAAATAAACTGCGCTGGAGAATATCTCTATGGTAAGCAGGTCGTCCCCATTAATCAGCGTCATCATTCCTACGTACAATTACGGGAATTTTGTATGCGATGCTGTGAGCAGCGCGCTGGCGCAGAGCTATGAGCCGGTGGAAGTGATCGTCGTTGATGATGGCTCCCAGGATGATACGCCTCAATCGCTTTCCCGCTATGGGTCCAAGATCAGATACATCAGACAAGAGAACCGGGGCTTGTCCGCTGCCAGAAACAGAGGGATTCATGAGGCGAAGGGAGAATATATTGCACTGCTTGATGCTGATGATGTATGGGAGACAGAGAAGCTGCGCCGTCAGATGGAGCTGCTGATCAATTCGCAGGCCGGCATGGCCTACTCGCTGGTGAGTTACATAGATGCGCGCGGGCTGTCGCTTGAGGTTGAGCATGGGCGCTGGGCGATAAGCAGGGAACCCAGGAAAGACCTTCTATTCAAGAATACAATTGCCCCATCTACTGCGCTAATCAAGCGCGAGTGCTTCAACAAGGTAGGCTTCTTTGACGAGACATTAAAATCGTCCGAAGACTGGGATATGTGGCTGCGCATAGCTGCCCATTTTCAGATTGTCTGCCTGGCCGAACCGCTTGTGCGCTACCGCTTGCACAACTCGAATATGAGCAAGAATGTTGACGGAATGATAGAGCAGAGCATTCGCGTACTGGAGCGATATAGAGATCCGGGGATGTCGCGATTGAAGAGCGCGGTTCTGCGCAGGAAAGCAATGAGCTTCTTGCTTTTCAACATTGCATCTGAACTTGTCTCGGCAAAAGACGCAAGCCACCGACGCCGCCTCCTCGTAAAATCCATCTTCTCTTATCCCTTCGATTATTACTGTCGTTATTCATCTCTGTTGCAAAGCGTCTTGAATTTGAGAGCTTGACATAGAGATGGGTTTTGAAGATAATGCAGAAGAAATTTGGCGCCGGTTTCTGGGCATTATTGTTATGATTGCTTGCGAGCGCACATTCATATCAAATTCGATTCGCCTTGAAAGCAGCCGTTCGTATGGCGGCCGGCGCGCGCGCTACTTAGAACCATTTAACAATTCTCCGTTCTTCTTTAGCTTTAGCTATTGGTTTAGCACTGCCACAGAGGGAAGGGCGGGGAGATCAGCCGTGTGAGCTGAAATAAAAGTTTAAAGCCAGCAAGCCCGCTCTTCCCGGCAAGGGAGAGCGGGCTTCAGTTTTTTAGGAGTCCTTTATGTCGTCAGTAATGACGCGAGAGAAAAATAAAGATCCTGGGAGCGCCTCTCATCCTTACCTGCCTAGACGGCGCTAGAACGCAAGCAAGCAGGCCATGTGCTTGCGCTCCCAGGGCATTTTCTTAGGAGCAAAAATGACAGCAGATAATCCACAACCTCGAATCGCATTTCAGGGCGAGCGCGGAGCTTTCAGCGAAGAAGCGGCAAAGAAACTGCTCGGCGAAGAGATTCAATTGCTGCCCTGCACTACCTTCGAGATGATATTCGATTCGGTCAACAGCGGCGAGAGCGATTATTGCCTTGCCCCAATCGAAAACTCGCTCGCCGGCTCGATCCATAAGAACTATGACCTGCTTCTTGAGCATGACCTTAAAATAGTCGGCGAAGTCTACTTGCGCATCATCCATAACCTGATTGCATTGCCCGCTGTACCCCTTGAGCGTGTTAAGAGAGTCTACTCTCATCCGGTCGCGCTGGCGCAATGCCAGCAGTTCTTCCGCCAGCATAAAGAGCTGGAGCAGATAGCAACTTATGACACTGCCGGCAGCGTGAAGATGATCGTTGAACAGCGTATAGACGACGCAGCGGCAATCGCCGGATTGCAGGCGGCAAAAGTCTATGGGGCCCACTGCTTGCTGAAAGGCATCGAAGACAATAAAGAGAATTACACTCGCTTCTTGCTGCTGTCGAAAGAAGCGAGTGTTAGCGCGGCGGCCAATAAGACATCAATAGTCTTCTCCACCGAGAACAGGCCGGGGACGCTCTTCCGCTGCCTCGCTGCCTTTGCTTTAAGAGATATAGACCTTACCAAGCTTGAATCGAGGCCGCTTCACGGTAGGCCCTGGGAGTACTTCTTCTACGCTGATTTTCTGGGAAACATAAATGAAACCAATTGCCGCAATGCGCTCAGCCACCTGGGCGAGATGGCCACCTACTTGCGCGTTCTGGGATGTTATCCGCGCGCTCAATATCAGGATCTGGAGGGGGAACAATGATTAGCAAAACCAATGGATCGGAACCGTTCAAGCTCGTCAGTCGTGAGTTCAAGCCCGATAAGAGCATAGTTAAATTCGGCGACATAGAGATCGGCAGCAATGAGTTTATCGTGATGGCGGGGCCCTGCTCTGTCGAGACGCGAGAGCAGATTCTGGAGACGGCCCAGGCGGTCAAAGCAGCAGGGGCGCGCATCCTTCGCGGGGGCGCATTCAAGCCGCGCACTTCCCCTTATGATTTTCAGGGCTTGGAAGAAGAGGGGCTCAAGCTGCTTGCCGAGGCTCGCCGGGCTACCGGGCTGCCGATCATAACCGAAGTTTTATCATCAGAAGATGTTGAGCTTGTCGCCGAGTACGCTGACATCTTGCAGGTAGGGGCGCGCAATATGCAGAACTTCAAGCTGCTCAAAAGGCTTGGCCGCGCGCAGAGACCGGTTATGCTTAAACGAGGAATGAGTTCCACTATTAGAGAGTTCCTGATGGCAGCCGAATATATCGCTTTCCACGGCAACAGCCGAATCATTCTCTGCGAGCGCGGCATCCGCACATTTGAAACAGCTACCAGGAACACGCTGGATCTGGCTATGGTCCCTGTGCTCGACGAGCTATCACATCTACCGGTCATCGTCGATCCCAGCCACGGCACAGGCAAGCGCAAGCTGGTAATGCCGATGGCGAAGGCTGCGGTAGCCGTAGGCGCAGATGGATTGATCGTCGAGGTCCATCCCTGCCCGGAGAAAGCCTGGTCGGATGGACAACAGTCGCTATCGCTCGATGAGTTTGCCTCGCTGATGGAGCAGATAAGACCTTATGCCGCTCTCGAAGGGAAGAGAATAGCGGCGACCGAGCCGGGGCCCCTGAGATTAGAACCGATGGCCTTTGGCCAGGGCGCCAGTGCGCAAGTGTGATGATGCCTAATCTGAGACTTGGCTCAACTCCTTGCGGCTGAAGACCAGCAAAGCCAGAGCCACCATCACCAGCGAGTAATCGGCCAGATGGAGAAATATCCAGCCAACTTGCAGCGGCTCAACCGGATCGCCTGTCAGCAGCTGATTGAGAAAGTCCAGCCGATCAACAGCAGGGAAGATGTAGCCGAAAGCTGCTCTGGCCTGGAGCGAAAGGGGCCCCACCAGCTTTCTGGCTATCAGATCAAATAGACTGACCAGCGACTCGCCGTTATAAACCAGTATCGCCAACGCGCCGGCAATCCAGGAGTTCAACAGTTGAGATAGAAAAAAAGCCAGACTGAAAAGCAGCATCGAGAGTATTATCTGCCTGGCGAGAATCAGCCCGTGCGCTCGATCAAGCGAGCCCTCAACATAGAAGACCAGGCCGAGGAAGAGCCAGGCGAAGATGCTCCAGACGAGCAGCAGGTAAACGGCGCTTCCAATATAGCTGCCCAGTAGATATTGCCATCGCTCTATTGGCTTGGAGAGGACGCTGAAGATCGTCCCATCTTTTATGTCGGACCTGATTATCGTCGCTCCGATTATAATGGCAATCAGGTTGGAGAAGACTCCGGTGAAGAAATCGGCGCCAACCAACGCCCCGCTGGCGGCCCCCCTTGCTGCTTCTCCCTGCCCCGTCTCCACCATTATGTCATGCGCCACGATTGCGGAACCCAGGAGACCAAGAATCAAAATGGCTACTATGAAGACCGCGATTATCAGTCTGTTCCTGATCAATCGCTTCAAAGTCAAAGCGATTTGCGCCAGTAGATTATTCATTGCTGCTCCTGCTGTTGATCTGCCCCATTGCTGCCGGTCAGCTCAAGGAAGACATCTTCCAGCGTGCGAGTGATCGGGACGAACGCTTTGATCAATCCGCCGCTGGCCCTCACTATGTCGATTATTCGCTGACCGAGATGCTCGTCATCGGTGAATGTTTTGAACTCGTCTCCAACGGGCTCGACCTTCAATCCAAGCGATTGCAGCTCCTCAATCACTTTCGCTTCAACATTGGCGAATCTTGTCTCATAGCCGATGTGGGCCCCGACTATCTCTTTCAAATCTCCCTGTTTGATCAGTTCCCCTCTGTTTATTATGGCCACGCGATCGCAGATGGCTTCGACCTCCGAGAGAATGTGAGATGAGAGGAAGATAGTTACGCCCTGAGCCTTGAGCTGAAGCATCAGCTCGCGAACCATCTTTCTCCCTTGAGGATCGAAGCCGGAAGTCGGTTCGTCGAGTATGAGCAGTTCCGGGTCGTTCATCAGAGCTTGAATAATTCCCAGCCGCTGGCGCATGCCGCGCGAATATCTCCCGATTGCCAGATTCCTCGATTGCCAGAGGTCCAATCGGTTCATCAACTTCTCAATCTTCTTCTGTCGCTCCTGAGCGGAGATGCCGTAGAGCTTGCCGAAATAATCAAGGAGAGTCGGGGCGGTGAAGAAGCTGTAGAAAGCGTAGCCTTCTGACAGATAGCCGATCTTTTTCCGCATTTCAGCCGTCCCATGTGGGAGGCCGAAGACCGAGACTTTCCCTTTGCTCGGTTTGAGGAACCCCATCAGCAGATTGATCGTGGTAGTTTTGCCTGCGCCATTGGGGCCAAGGAAGGCGAATACCTCACCCCGCTTGACTTCCAGCGTCAGATCCTTCACCGCTTCAACCGATCGTCTCGCCAACAGACCACAGTTGAATCGTTTGGTTAATGATTCGGTCAAGATAATCGTCTCGTTCATCGCCTCTCGCCTTTATCAATTCTCTGGATGGCCATTTCCAGCATCAGGCCGAGGTTCCCCTGATAACCGGTATTGCTCCAGGCTATCATCCCATTGCGATCGATCAGGTAGAGCGTGGGCAGGACATTGACTTGCCACTGCCTGGCCACTTCTCCATCACTGTCGAGAAGCACAGTGAACGGCAATTTCATCTGCTCGACGTAAGACTGCACCAGACTCGCTTCTTCGCGCAGGTTCACAGCGAGAATGACCAGATCGGGAAATCGGCTCTGGTTCTTCTCGAACCAGGAGCGAAGCTCGGCAAATTCAGCGCGGCAGGGGCCACACCAGGTTGCCCAGAAATCGACCAGCGCAATGCGGCCGCGAAAGTCCTGGAGAGAAACTCTCCGACCGTTGAGATCTCTGAGCGAGCAGTTGGGGGGCCGCGCGCCCAGTTTCAATCCGCCGAGAGATGGTTTGCCCAGGTCGGAGAATTTGATCTTGTATTGAAGAAAAGCTGAAGCCAAGAAGAACGCCGTGAACAGAGAGACGATTATGATTCTCTTTCGCCTGGCAAGCTGTTGCTGGCTGATTGCGTCCATTTTCTTCTCCTGTTGGCAATAGATGGCTTGGTATTATAGTGGGCCGGTGATGAGGTTGCAATGAGGTTGTAAATCATGATTAGTTGAAGATACTATCAGACCGGCATCCTGGCTGCAATCAGGGAAACGATAAAACCAAATATCGGCAGCTAAACGAAACATCTCATTTTGCCGATTTTGCATCAGAGATGCTGTTTGCGAGCCCCATATACAGTTGATCATACGGTCGCTTTTCAGGCATCAATTTGAAGTCTAAAGGATAGGTGTAGATAGGCTATATGTTAAGAACTCTCCTTTCCGCTCTGGTAATCCCTCTTCAAAGAAGAAGGGCCCTGTTTACTTCGATCATCATTTTAGCTCCGCTTCTAGGCTCAACGCTGGCATTTACAATGACGCCGCGCGAGAGCGCCGCGCTGGCGCCAGCGCATGCTTTGCAAAGCGGGCAGGTCAATCCCGGCGATATTAACCAGGATGGCAAGGTCGATACTCAAGACCTTCTCCGGCTACTGCAACATCTCCTGGGTATAGACGCATTGACCGGCAATTCACTGGCAGCGGCAGACGCAAATCTGGATGGCTCAGTCAACATTCAGGATCTAATATTGATCATTCAGGTCTTGCAAGGCGCAGCAGAGTTGCCGAAGAAACCGACAATTTCGGCCATCACGCCATCTGAAGGAACTCAAGGCGCAACTGTTACCGTAACGATCACCGGTGCGAATCTGGACTCTGTCGCAAGCGTGAGCTTCGGCTCAGATATTACTGCCACAATTCAATCGGGCGGCACAGCCGCCAGCATCACCGTGCAGCTCAGCATAGGCGACGAAGCTACTGTCGGAGCGCGCGCGTTCAGTGTAACCACATCCCGCGGCACAGCCGAGAGCGGCAGCATAACATTTACCGTCAAGAAAGGCGCGCCGGTAATCACCGGTATTATCCCTTCAAGCGGCGTGCAAGATAGCACCGTTGAAACTGCTGTCATCAGCGGCAAGCGCCTCGACGGCGCAACTGCTGTAAGCTTCAGCGGCTCAGGCGTTACGGCAGAGATACTGGCAGGGGTAACCTCGACAAGTCTTCCTATCAAGATCACCATCGCCGAAGATGCCAGCCCGGGCGCGCGCACTTTCGCCGTGACAACTTCAGGGGGGACGACTCAGAGCGGCAGTGTTGTATTTACTGTCAATCAGGCAGCGCCAGCTATCGCCGGCATCTCGCCTTCAAGCGGACTGAGAGGCTCGACAGTAACAGTAACAATCACCGGATCGCATCTCGATAACGCAACCTCTGTCACAGTCAGCGGCAGCGGCGTTACAGCGCAGATTCAATCGGGGGGGACTGCAAGCAGCCTGACCGTCTCCATTACTATTGCAGCCAATGCTTCAACTACTGCGCGCACAGTCACAGTCACAACTCCCGGCGGGAGCGTGACCGGCGATACCGTTCTATTTACAATCAATCAACCTCCGCCTACAGTGACAAGGATAGAGCCTTCCAGCGGACGGCAAGGCGAAGTTGTTAATGCCACCATCACGGGTAGTGACCTCGATAATGCCACGTCGGTTGTCTTCAGCGGCGCTAATGTTGTAGCAGAGATTCAGAGTGGGGGCACTATCACCAGCTTGCCCATCAAGATCACCATCGATTCATCGGCGACAGCAGGATCGCGCACCATCACAGTAGTAACCCCCGGCGGAAATGTTACCACCTCTACAGTGGCATTTCAGGTCCTTCAGAGAGCAACCACAGGCGTCCAGATTACAACTACTAATCCCACTGTCAACAAAGGCAGCACTCTCAAGCTCGATGTGACCGGATCGCCGACCAGCTTCACTTCCGATAACACCGATGTGGCGACAGTAGATGCTACCGGCCTGGTAACAGGCAGGCAAGCAGGCTTTGCCACTATTACTGCCAGCGATGCTAATTCCAGCAGCTCGGTGACTGTGTCGGTCATTGACGTAGAGAGCGATTCTGGCTCGGTCTCCTCTTCATTAGGCGTTGGCGAGGGCGAAGTGCGAGTGGATCTCTCAGGGCGCATCTACCAGAGCGACATGGCCAATAACGTCATCAGGCAGGGCAAATTCGGCGAGAGTATGCAGCTCTATGCCGGAAGGGAGGGCCAACCCGGCTATTTGAATGGCCCGCGAGAGAGTTCTCTCTTCAATGGCCCACTGGGATTAGCCATAGATAACCGCGAAGGCTATATCTATGTTGCCGATGCTGCTAACAGTGTAATCCGCAGAATGCGGCCTGATGGCCAGGTGGATGCTATTGCTGGGGTCCCTAATCAGACGGGCAGCAATGATGGCTCGGTCTCATCGGCGCGCTTCAACTCGCCTCGTGGAGTAGCTGTTGATATAAATGGCAATCTATTCGTCGCCGATTCCGGAAACCATACCATACGATACATTGATGTAGTGGCCGGGCAGGTCAAGACCATTGCCGGCTCAGCCGGGTCAAGCGGCCTGGTCGATGGCGATGGCAGCGTGGCGCGGTTTAAGAATCCTCAAAGCTTGACGCTGGATACTTCCCAGCGATCTGTCATTGTCACAGATACAGGCAATAATGTAATCAGGTTAATCGCTCCGAAATCTGATGGAACCGGGTATACAGTAACTACTCTGGGGGCTGTGGGCACTATCCAGACGGGCGCAGCGATGAAAGGGGAGCTAGAAGCTTTGCCTCTTGAGCCTGTCCCGGCAATCTCGTTCCTCAAACCGAGGGCCGCCAATGTTGATAGCCTGGGCAATATCTACGTGGTTGAGGAGGGGCTGACAACCGCTCAAGCGGGAGTTAAGGTCTATCTGCGCCAGACCGGTGAAGTGGTTAACCTGGCTCAGGCAGGCACGTTTACCAGGCCTACGGGAGTTGCAATCGATCCCAGTGGCCAGGTGATCGTCTTCGATCCCGGAGCCGCTCAGGGCAGAACCGGCTTGCGGCGAATCAGCTATGGCCCCCCGGTTATAGAAAAAGTGGAACCCGGCGAGGCCCCCATCCAGGGCGGAATCAGAGTGATTGTCACGGGCAAGAACTTCGCTCCTGAAACTCTTGTGCTGCTCGATGGAATCCCCGTCGGCAGCTTGAAGATAAGTAATACTACGCAACTGTCATTTGTTACCCCGCCCGTCTCCGAAAGCGGCCTGCGCACATTGACCGTGCAGCACCGAGGGGGACTTGATCAGAAGAGCTTCTTCCTCAAACCTCCGCCGCTGACCCAGATCGGCGTTGGTTTTATAACTACTGTTGGCGGCGGGAGCACCTTCGTCGGCGATGGCGGTGGATCGTTCTTCTCTGTCCTGGATATTCCTATCGGCATGACAATAGACTCGAAAGGATTCCTCCATATTGCTGACTCTCAGAACCATCGGATACGCCGAATCGATTTCCACACCAGGACCATTACCACAGTAGTAGGCACAGGCGGAGAAGGAATAGCTGCGGAGGGAACCCCGGCATCTTCTGCCCGGCTTAACAACCCATCTGATATTGTCTTTGACAGAATGGGCAATATGTATATTGCCGACACTGATAATGACCGTGTGCTGAAGGTCGATCCGGTAACTCAACGCATCAGCGTGTTTGCCGGCGGCGGCAAAGAGGTTCCGGGAGATAACGGCCCGGCAAGGAATGCAAAACTGAGCAAACCGTTCGCGCTGGCTATTGACAGGCAGGGCAATCTTCTCATCACTGAAAAGGCGGGGCATCGCATTCGCCGCGTCGATACTACTGCTGAAAATAAGATCACTACCGTTGCTGGCACAGGCGCGCCGGGATTTAGCGGAGATAATGGCAGGGCCACTTCGGCGCAGATAAACACGCCTCTCGGCATCACCATTGCCCCCAATGGAGACATCGTCTTCGTCGATAACCAGAATGGCCGAATCCGCAATATCAACCTGAATGGCATCATAACGACTATAGCAGGAACCGGACGGCTCAGCCGTCTGAACCCAGGGACAATAGTGCCGCGCGGAGACGGCGGGCCCGCTACTTCGGCTATTATAGATTTCCCCACCGACATAGCTTATGATCATCGCGGCAATCTCTACATCGCTGAGGCGCTCAGCAATCCGGTTATTCGCCGCGTTGACGCCGCCACTAAAGTTATATCAACGATAGTCGGTGGAGGAACAAAGCCGACAACCGGCATCGGCGATGGCGGACTGGCTGCTAATGCCAAACTGGACTTCCCATCTGGTATACTGTTTGACGGTCAGGGGGGACTGTTCATTGCCGACGGCAACTTCGAGTTTATCTTCACCGCCGACGCCAGCAATCGTATCCGCAGAGTTGAAAATCCGCTGAAGGCTGCCATCTCCGACAGTGTCAACGTTGTTATAGACCCTAACTCAGCGGTGATTTTCACCATCGCCGGCGCAGGGACCAATCTGGGAGATGGCGGAGTTGCTACTGCTGCCACTCTGGACAGGCCGGAAGATGTGGACATCGATCCGACGGGAAGCATCGTTGTTGCCGACTCTCGCAACAACCGCATCCGCAGAATCGATTCGTTAACATCAATTATTAGAACTCTTGTTGGAGGTGGGGATCCCACCATTGTGACTAACATTGACAGCAATGATCCTAGCTTGGTCCCACTCAATGGGCCGAGCAGCGTAATTATCGACGGAGCGGGAACCGTATTCATAGCCGATCAGATCAACCGGCGCATACGCCGCTATGATGCTGCGACAAGGAAACTCACCACAATCGCGGGCACCGGCGAGAGCCCGCTGCCGGGGGTCTCCGAAGAAGGCAAACCCGCTAAACAGGCGCGACTGGGTATTGTCGTAGATCTAGCGTTAGACAGAGAAGGCAATCTCTACCTGGTTGAAATGGATATGCATCGCATCCGCCGAATAGACAAAAGCGGCAACATTACCACTGTGGTAGGCACAGGGGCCCCAGGATTTAGCGGCGACGGCGGCAGGGCTAATGCAGCAACCATCAATAGACCCATAAGCATAGCTTTTGACAGAGACGGCAACGGTTATATCGCCGACCACTTGAATGGGCGCGTGCGCAGAGTCGATGCCAGGACGGGGATCATCACCACCGTTGCCGGTTCGGGAAAGGTTGGGGCGCTGGGAGATGGAGACCTGGCTATTAACGTTTCTTTAAGCCCGATATCGGTCCTGGTTGACGGCGCAGGCAATATCTTCCTGTTCGATGAGTTGAGCAGGCGCATACGCAAGATAGATGCTCTCAGCGGGAGGATCAGCACCGTTGGCGGCGGCGGGAACCCATTGAAAGGTCTGGGCGATGGGGGCCCGGCAACCGAAGCCGTAATGGCTACGGTTTCTGGCATGGCGGTGGATAATGCAGGCAACTTGGTCTTCTCCGAAGGCGATTTAACCGGCCTGACGATAGCCACTAACCGGGTGCGAGTAATCAAAGGCATCGCTGTGCCGCTCGGCTTCAGGCCAGGAATCGGACCGCAATAATGTCTGACGTCCGTCGGCGTCAGAACGTCCTACGTCCGCACGTCCGACGTCGGACGTTCTGACGTTTTGGACGTCGGACAACTGTTCACTCTTTGTCTTGGGTGGCGCAATTATTCTGCTGATTAGTTCGGGCGCCCGTGCGCCCTCAAAACCATTTTAAGTTCAATCTGTTTTGAGGGCGCTTGGCGCCCGAACGAACTGGATTACACTGGCGATATTCTCCGTTTTACAACCGTAGCTGTTTTTCAAGGTTGGAGTTAATATAGTCCCGATTCTGATGCTGAAGCGTTGGGTCTTGCGCATAGAAGTACAAGCGCCGGGTAACATTTCGATACTTGTTTTGTAGAAAGGTCTAATAACGATGTTGTGCTTTGTTGAGAGACGATCTGATAAAGAAAGAGAAAAAGGTAAGATAAGGAGAGGCTTCTCTTTTGCTCTTTACCTCTTACCCTTTGCTCTTTGCCTTCTATTCTCTACTTATGCTTACTTTCCACAGTCTCAGGAACCGCCGCAGCCGGGCGATGTCACTCTCGATGGCAAGATAGATATTAGCGATCTGATCGGCTTCATACAGCATCTGCTGGGGACGCCTCCTTTGACCGGCAATGCGCTTGTTGCCGCTGATGTCAATGGCGACGGTCAGGCCAATATTCAGGACCTGGTGATGCTCATTCAGATATTGCAAGGATTGCTCCCGCCGCCGCCCAAGCCCAGCATTGCGAGCATCTCTCCCGCTGAAGGCGTCCAAGGAGAGACGATTTCGGCAATCATCAGAGGAACCAGGCTTGGCGGGGCCACAGCGGTTACTTTCGATGGCGGAGGCGTCACTGCCACCATCGGCGTCGGGGCCACCGACGCCAGCTTGCCTGTCAGCATCCGCGTCGATATTGGCGCCGCCGCAGGAGCGCGCGCTTTCAAAGTCACCGTTCCCGGCGGACAGATCGGCAGCGGAAACGTCACATTCACGGTCAAGCCGGCGCAGACCAATATCACCAGCATCTCTCCTGCTGAAGGTGTGCAGGGAGCGACAGTCCAGGCTGTAATCCGGGGAACCAGGCTCGCCGGGGCCACAGCAGTTACTTTCGATGGCGGAGGCATTACCGCAACTATTGGCGCTGGGGGTACAGACACATCTCTTCCCGTCCAACTCCGTATCGACTTCGCCGCCGCTGTGGGCCCCCGCACCTTCAGGGTCACTACCCCGGCGGGACAGCTCAGCAGCGGCAATGTTACCTTTACTGTTAAACCACCGGCTCCGATTATAAACGGCATCAGTCCCAATACCGGCGCGAGAGGAGAAACCGTTACCGCCATTATTAGCGGGATGAATCTACAGGGGGCCACCGCCGTCGCTTTTGATGGCGTGGGGGTAACTGCGCGGATACTGACCGAACTCAGTCCCACACCTACGAATCTGCCTATCGAGATTGCTATTGCAGACACCAATGCGGCGCTGGGGCGCCACACATTCACTGTGATCACTCCTGGGGGCACAGCAAGGAGCGGCGAATCTCTGGCTTTTACTGTAACTGTGCCACCTCCGATAATCACAGGCATTACTCCCGCCAGAGCATCTCAGGGAAGCACTGTCAATGCGGTAATCACAGGCCAGAACCTGGGCGGCGCAAAATCGGCTGTGGATTTCAGCGGCAGTGGAGTCACCGCTCGCATCGGCGCCGGAGCAACTGACACCAGCTTGCCTGTTACTATCACTATCGAAAATACAGCAGCTACCGACGCGCGGACATTCTCCGTGACAACGCCCGACGGCATCGCCGGAAGCCAGGACATCACGTTTACGGTCACCGCTGCTACCGGCCAGAGCATGCGCATTGCCACGCCTGATCCGGTAGTCAATGAAGGCCAGAGCGCCAGCATCAGCGCCCAGGTGCTCGACGCTAATGGCAATGTTATATCGGGAGCGCCGGTCTCTTATGCGCAACCGGCGGGAAGCGAGGACATAATAAGCGTCAATCCGACGACCGGGCAGGTAACGGGAAGAAAGCGCGGCTTTGTCACCATCACTGCCACTTCAGGCAATCTGAGCACATCGGTGACAGTGGCAGTAGTGAAAGTCGAAGATGGAAGGGATGGCACAGGGGGCGCAGGGCCGGGCGAGATAAAGACCGACCTGGCAGGGCGCATCTACCAGACCGATGTCACTCGCCACATCATCAGAAGGGGCAGCTTCAACGAGCCGCTGACAACTTACGCCGGCGTTAACAATCAGCCGGGGGCCAGCGATGGCCCCAGAGAATCGGCGCAGTTCAATGGGCCCCTGGGAATAGGAATAGATAACCGCGAAGGGGGCGTCTACGTCGCCGATTCTGCCAATCACATAGTTCGCAGCATACGCCCGGCGGGGACGGTGGAGACGATTGTCGGAACGGCCGGCCGCGCCGGAGCGCAAGACGGGCCGCTGGCTCAGGCCAGGTTCAATGGCCCCCTCGGCGTAGCGGTGGATTTCCAGGGCAATCTGTTCGTGGCCGATACCGGCAATAGCACGATCCGCTACGTTGATCTGCAAGGAGGATTGGTGCGCACGGTGGCCGGCCGTGCAGGCTCGCCCGGCCTTGCCGATGGCAACGGCGCGAATGCGCGCTTCTCGAACCCACAGGGAATGAGCATAGATGCTACCGGCCGTAACGTCATTGTTGCGGATACCGGGAACAGCGCCATACGTCTGGTCACACCTCAAGGAAATGTGACGACAATCGGCCAGGTCGTCAGCATCAGCAAGATAGATAAGTTAAATCAAAAGAGGGAGCCGCTCGCCATGCGAGGGATGATCCCATTCAACAGCCCTCAAGCAGTGAGCGTCGATGGCGATGGCAATATATACATCGTCGAGCGCGACCGGGTGCGAGTCCTTCTGTTGCGCACCGGGCAAGTAGTAGACCTAGCGCAGGCGGGGACATTCAAGGATGTGAAAGGAGTGGCAATCAGGGGTACCGAGGTCTTTGTCTTTGATAACGGAGTGAGAACAGCAGGCGCAAGCGCAGTCAAACGCGCTACAGTAGAGGCCCCGGCAGTTGTGAGAGTCGCTCCCGGCGAAGTTCGCATCGACACCGAGGCTACAATCATAGTCGAAGGCAGGAACTTCGCCTCTGACACTGCGGTATTATTCAATGGGCTTGAGATCGACAGAGTGGTCGTCGAGAGCGCCACGCGGCTGAGATTTGTGCTGCCGCCTCAGTTCTCCAGCGGCCTGGGCACGCTTACAGTTCAGCATCGCGGCGGCATCGCTCAGACATCATTCTTTATCACGCCCCCTCCGTTCGATAGTTTGCCCACAGGAGCAGTTACAACCGTTGCCGGCGGCTCGACGTTTGTAGGCGACGGCGGCCTGGCCAGGAATGCTGTAACCAGTCTTCCTACCGGCGTGGCCGTGGGGCCGGGCGGGGCCCTCTTCATCGGCGAGTTCGGTCGGCTCCGCCATAGAAATGCTGATACGGACATCATCGTCACCATTGCCGGCAATGGCACCACGGAGTTTAGAGGAGATGGAGGCAGGGCCACAGCGGCAGGCGTGGTCCCACTTGGTTTGGCGCTAGACCGAGCGGGCAATATCTATATTTCGGATTTAAACCATCGCATTCGCCGTGTGGATGGACAGACGGAGATTATCACTACAATTGCCGGAACAGGTGATCCAGGCTTTGGCGGAGATGGGGGACGCGCTACCGAAGCTCTGATCGCCAGTCCCAATGGAATAGTCTTGGACAGAAATGGCAATCTGTTCTTCAGCGACTCAGGGAACAATCGAGTGCGGCGCATCGACGCTCAAACAGGCGTCATCACTACCGTAGCAGGAACCGGGGAGCCTAATTTCAGCGGCGACGGCGGCCGTGGCATCGATGCGACGCTCAATTTCCCCAGCGGCCTGGCAATGGATAAGAGCGGGAACCTTTATATAGCCGATATGAATAATCATCGTATTCGGCGAGTAGATACCGGTGGCCGTATTACAACTTTTGCCGGAGCGGGAATCGAATCAGGCGATCCAAACGATGGCGTAAGGGCCGACAGGGCGCGGCTGGTCTTTCCCAGGGGCCTCACTATTGATGATAGCGGCAATCTGTTTGTCACCGATTCCTCAGTACTCAATGAATCGAACCAGATTGTGGCCAGCCGCGTGCGCCGCATCGATGCCAGAACCAATATCATTGTCACTGTAGCAGGTGGGGGCAACCCGGCGGATGGGATCGGCGATGGATTGCCGGCGACGCAGGCCAGAATTGGAATAGGGGCCTCGGCGGCTGTCGATGGCGCAGGCAATATCATCATCAGCGATCTGCTCAGCAATCGCGTGCGCATTGTCGATGTCAATACCGGGAGGATCAGAACGCTGGCAGGGACAGGAGAATTCGGCGGCTTCGGCGCAGAAAACGATCTGGCGACCAAAGCTTCATTGTTCCCCTTCGGCCTGACTCTGGATCCGGTCGGTAATATCGCCGTTGTCGATGCGGTCAATAATCGCGTGCGACAGGTAGCTTTCACCGCTCAGAACAAGATTATTACCACCATTGCCGGAACAGGCAGGTCCGGCTTGACGGGGACCTTCAAAGGCGATGGGGGCCCGGCCGTCCAGGCGGAGTTCAGCCTCCCGCTGGCGGCTGCCTACGATGCGGTCGGCAATCTGTTTATCGCCGATACATTCAATCACCGCATCCGCCGCGTTGATGCTGTGACGAAGATAATCACAACCATTGCCGGCAATGGCGAGCCCGGTTTTAGCGGAGACGGAGGCAACGCCATCAATGCCCGCCTCAACACGCCGAGCGGAATAGTTATTGACGGCGGGGGAAATATCTACATTGCCGATAGCGCCAATAATCGCATTCGCCGTGTCGATGCAACGACGAAGGTTATTACTACGGTGGCCGGCAGCAGCGAGATACCGGGATTCGGCGGCGATGGCGGTCCGGCAACAGCGGCATTCCTGGCGTTTCCACAAGGAGTGGCAATCGACAAAGACGGCAATCTATATATCGCCGATGTCTTTAACGATCGTATTCGTCGCGTAGATAAGAATGGGATTATCACGACCGTGATGGGCGGCGCTTTTAGCATTAACGAGGCGAAGGGTGAAGCAATACCTCCAGAGCAAGTTCCCCTGGCGCTTCCCCGAGGGGTTGCTGTTGACGGAGGCAACAATCTGTTTGTTGCAGACACAGAGAACGGGTTGGTGTGGCGCCGCGATGCTCAGACAGGAGATGCCAGAATAGTTGTCGGCGATGGATTTGAGCCGGATGGGTTCCCGGCAAAAGATGTGTTCCTGGATTTCCCCCGATCATTGGCTATAGATCCTGCGGGCAATCTCTTCATCGCCGATGACACTCGTCTGCGTGTGGCCAAGCGGCTGGCCCTTCCTGCCGCCCAACCGGGTATTGGCCCGAATCCATCTCCACCTCGCAGGAGTAATGACGAGTGTGTGGATGCCAGAGAGATCTCTTCTGTGCCTTTCTCTGATACAACCGATACTACCTCAGCGACTACATCTCCGAGCGATCCAGTACAATCTTGCAGTCTGTTCGGCACGCGGGGGGCAAAGAGCGTCTGGTACAGGTTCAGAGCGACCAGAAATGATGTGCTGATAATAGACACATTGGGAAGCAACTACGACACTATTCTGTCGGTCCATGTGGGAAGCTGCGGCGCTCTTCAAGAGATTGCTTGCAATGATGATGCCAACGATAATACATTCGACTCGGCGGTGATAATTGCTGTAACTCAAGGCACAACCTATTTGATCCAGGTCACAGACTTTGATGAGAATGGAGGGGTGCTCAAGCTCAATGTCAACTCCGCATCTCAAGCATCGGTAGAGGAGACGTCGCCGTCGCTGACGGAGTTTCAGCCGCGCGGTCTTTTCCCAAGTAGCCACAGGGCAGGTAACCGAAGGGGCCATCCGAGAAGAAGGTAGATGGCTTCCCTTCTGTCTTGCTGCCGAGTACAATACGGAGTCTTGCTTTTTAGAAAAGAGCTTAAATTATAGCCACAGGGGCTCAACTGCAGACGCGGAGACGCGGGGACGCAGGGACACGGGGCTGAGGAAAATCGGCTTTGGGGGTCAATCTTTTCTTTATTATCTCTGTTTTCTCTGTGGCTCTGTGGCTGCTTTTTAGGGGGAAAATGACCGAGACTGGATTGCCAATATTTGCCAGCATTATTCTCGGAGCAACGCTTGGATTTGCTCACGGTTTTCAAACTGATCATGTGACCGAGATCGCCTCTCAAGTCATTCGGCGCGGCGGCGGTGTGCTGCGGTCTATCTTAACAGGGGCAGCATTCGGCATCGGTCATATCTTCACGGTTACATTGCTCGGCACCGCCGGTCTAATCATCAGCCATAACCAGCCGGAAACTTTTGCGCAGAGTTTCGGGCAATACATTGATGGAATTGCCGGATTGATTCTGGTGGCGCTCGGCGTTCTCATCTTGCGCAATCTCTACAGGCACAGAGGGCTGCCCATCGGCCATTCTCACAGTCACGAGCACGAGCCTGGCCATGCGCACACGCACGCGCACATTCACCATTTGCCGGAAGATGACATCCACATCCGCGAGCAGGCGCTGGGCATTCAGCCGCAGGGGACCCTTATGCAAGAGATCAAAGGGATGCGCCAGCAGTTCTTGTTTGGCGGGCTGTTCGCCATCAATCCGCCTCCTGAAGCTATCGCCCTGTTTATAATCACTATACCTAAGCAAGGACTGGCAACAGGACTCCTCTCGATTTTAGGATTTGGGCTTGGCATCGCTACTTCGATGGCCCTTGTGGGGCTCCTGGTTGGGGGCACATTCAAGCTCACGCTTAAGCAAAGCATTAAATGGTATCGCGCCGCCGCCAGCTTCTCAGGGCTTGTAGTTATTGCGCTGGGAATTTTATTTTCACTGAGAGCAGTAGGAATGGATCTTGTCCCTGATCTTTCTCGCCTGTTTTAATCTCAACTATGTTCGACGTTCGACGTTTTATTTTCAACGTAGAACATAGGGCGTTCGACGTTTTATTTTCAACGTAGAACGTAGAACGTCCGTCCCTGCGTTGCTTACTGCCTGCTTACATCTCCTAAGTTACCGGCTTGTGTTCGTGAGCGTGATAGGAGCTGCGCACCAGGGGCCCCGATTCAACATACTTGAATCCCAGGTCCAATCCGACTTGCTTGAGGTAGGCAAATTCATCTGGATGATAATACTTCTCGACTGGAAGATGTTTGACTGTTGGCGCCAGGTACTGGCCGAGGGTCAACACATCACAATCGACAGTGCGCAGATCGCGCATGGTCTGGATTACTTCCTCTTCTGTCTCTCCCAGACCGAGCATCAGACCTGATTTCGTGATCATTCGCTGAGAGCTTTTTCTTTCAGCGGAGCGCCGGAGCAGCTCCAGCGATTGATCATAACGCGCAACAGGACGCACTCGCCGGTAAAGTCGCGGGACAGTCTCAGTGTTGTGATTGAGCACATCGGGCCGAGCATCGAGGACGACACTTAAAGCTCGCTCATCGCCGTTGAAATCGGGAATCAAGACTTCAACCGCGCAGCTAGGATTAAGCTTGCGAATCCAGTGAATAGTCTCAGCAAAATGAGCAGCGCCGCCATCGGGCAGATCATCACGATCAACCGACGTAACGACAGCATGCTGAAGGTTCAACTGTCTTACCGCTTCAGCGACGTGACGGGGCTCATCCGGGTCAAGCTCGACCCCTTTGCGAGCTTTGTGAACAGCGCAGTAGCCGCAATGGCGAGTGCAGGTATCGCCCAGGATCATGAAAGTTGCCGTTCCATTAGTCCAACACTCATAGATATTGGGGCAGCGAGCTTCCTGACAGACGGTATGAAGCTTGAGCCCGCTGATCATTCGGTTAACTCTATGGAAGTCTTCGCCCAGCTGGAGGCGAATCTTGAGCCAGGGCGGCTTGGGACCCGGTTGTTTACGCTTGCCTGAGGCTCTGTCAATTTGAATTAGATCAGTTGCCATCTCATTAGTCATTTTATTCTGCTGCGCAGACAAGGGTCAAGAACTGAAGTTCGGGCGCCAAGCGCTCCCAAGATAGACTAAAAAACAAACTTGTTTTGAGGGTATATGCGATGAAACCTGTAAAGACGCAGCAGATATACCCAAGATAGACTAAAAAACAAACTTGTTTTGAGGCGGCAGGGATACTATCTCTGCGCATTTGACTCCCTGCACCCAAGACAGACTAAAAAACAAACTTGTTTTGAGGCGGCAGGGATACTATCTCTGCGC